>Ga0196958_10000102_pt1 | contig 32315 bp, 26 predicted proteins | sample S1v_10metaG_FD_148654 | JGI IMG/M metagenome (GOLD analysis project Ga0196958, IMG submission 148654) | Soil microbial communities from Anza Borrego desert, Southern California, United States - S1+v_10 | ecosystem: Environmental > Terrestrial > Soil > Desert | place: USA: California | collected... | reverse complement strand
AGCGGTAGTCGCGGGCGGGTTCGTTGCGGCAGTGCCGGGCGCGGGCAGACCCGACGCGGCAATACCGGGCGCGGGCGGACACGGTGCGGCAGTGCCGGGCGCGGGCGGACTCGGTGCGGCAGTGCCGGGCGCGGACGGGTTCGGCGCGGCAGTGGCAGGCGGGCTCGACGCGGCAGTACCGGGCGCAGGCGGACTCGGTGTGGTGGTGGCAGGCGCGGCGGTGGCAGGCGCGGGCGGGTTCGGTGCGGCGGCGCGCGGTTGCCGGGTGTCCTGGGGTGCGGGCGGGTTGTCGTGCAGTGCGGGCATGGGAACACTCCCCGGTCCGGTTCTGAGCAGCCCCCGAGTTCAATCCTTCCAGGAAGGTACGACGATTTCGGCGCGACGACGGGAGTCGTCCACAGGTCGACCCCTGCCGCCGAACCGTCCACAAGCGCGTGATCGGCACCCCGGCCCTGTCGGTGCCCGCCGGCAGGATCGAAGCCGGGGGCAGCGCACAACGCGAATCCCGCTCAGGACAGCGCAGCAACCACGGGCCGGGGGCCTCCGAACGGCACGCCGCGGCGCAGCAGCACGTTCGCGCAGGGCGTCACCTCACCGGTCCGCACGACCAGCCGCGCCCTCACCCGCGCTCCCAGCTCCTCGTGCCCGATCCGGTCGATCAGCGGCAACCACCCCACCAACACCCCCACACAGACCGGATTGCGGTCATCCGACTCCACTGCCACCACCGCACGACCCGCCGCGCCCTCAGCTCCTCCTGTCCGGCCCGGCCGATCAACGGCAACCACCAACACCCCCGCACAAGCCGGATCGCGGTCATCCGACTACACCGCCCGCCCCGCCCGGCAGCCCGTCCAACAGCCCGGCAGGCACCCGCGGGAACGCCGGCACGCCGAACGGGAACGCCGGGTCCGCCACCGCCGCTCCCGGCGGGATCGGCAGGCCGCAGCCCGCGACCACCACCTCGTCGGTGTGCCCCGGCCCGACCGGCTCGGCGCTCAGCCCGGGGCGCAGGAGCCCGACCGCTTCACGACGGCACCTCGTCCGGTGTCGGGTAGGACGGCTGGGCGCCCCGCCTGGTCACCGACACCGCCGCCACGCGCGCCGCGTAGCCCGCCGCCGCCTCCAGCGACCGGCCCGCGGCCAGGCCGGCGGCCAGCGCGCCGGCGAACGCGTCGCCCGCCCCGGTCGTGTCGACCGGCCGCACGGCCGGCGCCGGCACCTCGACCACACCGGCCGGCGTGACCACCGCCGCGCCGCGCGCGCCCAGCGTCACGACGGCCGAGCGCGGACCCAGGTCGAGCAGCCCCGCGAACGACCCGGCCAGCTCCAGCGCCTCGTGCTCGTTGACGACCAGCGGGTCCAGCAGCGCCAGCGTGGCCGCCGGGACCGGCGTCACCGGGGACAGGTTCAGCACCGGCCGCACCCCGCGGGAGGCCGCCGCCGCGACGGCGTGCACGACGGTGTCCAGCGGCACCTCCAGCGAGCACACCAGCACCTCCACGCCGTCCCACGCCAGCGCGTCCACGTCGGACACCGACACGTCCGCGTTGGCGCCCGGCGCGACGACGATCGAGTTCTCCCCGTCCGGCGTCACCGTGATGTACGCCAGGCCGGTCGGCCGGGCCGAGGTGCGCACGCGGGAGGTGCGCACCCCGGCCGCGGCCAGCGAAGCCCGCAGCAGTTCCCCGTACCGGTCCGGGCCGACCGCGCCGACCAGCGCCACGTCGCACCCCAGCCGCCCGGCGGCGACGGCCGTGTTCGCGCCCTTGCCGCCGGGCATGACCACCGTGTCACCGCCCAGCACCGTCTCCCCGCCACCGGGGCGGCGGGGCACCGCCACGACGAGGTCCGCGTTGGCCGAGCCCAGCACCAGCACCGTCACTTCCTGAACTCTGCCAGGTTCTGCTTGGTCACGACCTTCACCTCGACGTCCACGACCTCCTGGACGCCCTCGCCGCGCGCGGCCTTCACCGCCTGCTCGACGGCCTTGCGGCCGAGCACGTCGGGCTGCTGCGCGACGGTCGCGACCATCGTGCCGTCCTCGACGGCCTGCAGGGCGTCCGGCGTGCCGTCGAAGCCGACCACCTGGACGTCCTTGCCGGCCCGGTCGCCCAGCGCCTTGATCGCGCCCAGCGCCATCTCGTCGTTGTCGGCGAACACGCCCCTGATGCCGGGGTTGGCCTGGAGCAGGTTGGTCATGACGTCCAGGCCCTTGGCCCGGTTGAAGTCCGCCGGCTGGCTGGCGACGACCTTGATGCCGCCCGAGTTCAGCCCCTGCTCGAAGCCCCGGCCGCGGTCGCGCGTGGCCGAGGCGCCGGGGATGCCCTGCAGGTGCACGACGTCGCCGCCGACCGCGCGGCCCAGCTCGATCGCGGCCAGGGTGCCGCCCTGCACGTTGTCCGACGTCACCTCGGAGGCGACCTCGCCCTCGTCCACCGTGCGGTCCACCGCGACCAGCGGGACGCCCGCGTTCGCGGCGGCCTTCGCGGCGGGCGCGGCCTGCTCGGAGTCGACCGGGTTGATCACGACCGCCTTGACGCCCCGGGTGGTGAACGCCTGCACCTGGTCGACCTGGTTGGTGGCGTCGTTCTGCGCGTCCACCACGGTGAGCCGCACGCCGAGCTCGGCGGCGGCCTTCTCGGCGCCCTCCTTCAGGGCCACGAAGTACGGGTTGTCCAGGGTGGAGATGGCCAGGCCGATGGTGATGTCACCACCACCGCCCCCGGTCGTCGTCCCCGAACCGCACGCGGTCAGCGCCAGGGTGAGGGCTGACAGCGCGGCGACACCGCGGAACTCCATCTGTCTGCTTCCTTTCATCGGGTGCGGCGGCGGAGCGTGTCCAGCAGGACGGCCAGCGCGATCACGGCGCCGATCGCGACCTGCTGCCAGAACGGGGAGACCTGCAGCTGGTTGAGCCCGTTGCGCAGGACGGCCAGGACCAGCGCGCCGACCAGCGTGCCGGTGGCGCGGCCGACGCCGCCGGACAGCGACGCGCCGCCGATGACGACGGCCGCGATGGCGTCCAGCTCGTAGCCGACGGCGGCCTGCGGCCCGGCCGAGGACAGGCGGCCGGCCAGCAGCATCCCGGCGACGGCCGCGAACAGCCCGGACAGCGCGTAGACGACGAGCTTCTGCCGCCGCACGTCGATGCCGGACAGCCGCGCCGCCTCCTCGTTGCCGCCGATGGCGTACATCGCGCGGCCGGGGTAGGTGCGCGTGAGCACGAACCCGGTGAGGCCGTAGAACACCAGCATCACCAGCAGCGGCGCCGGCAGGTACGGCGCGAGGTCGGCGCCGAGGGAGCTGACGACGTCCGGCGTGGCGAGCGGGCTGCCCCGCGACACCACGAGGGTCAGGCCGCGCGCGACGCTGAGCACGGCCAGCGTCGCGATGAACGCGGGCAGCCGGCCCCAGGCCACCAGCGCGCCGTTGACCAGGCCCGCGACCACGCCGGTCAGCAGGCCCAGCAGCAGGGCGACCGGGCCGGGCAGGCCGGCCCCGGCCGACGACCACGCGCCGACCACCGCGGACAGCGCGGCCACGCTGCCCACCGACAGGTCGATGCCGCCGGAGACGATGACGAACGTCGACCCGAACGCCAGCACCGCCACCACGGCGGCCTGCACGCCGACGTTGAGCAGGTTCCGGGCGCCGAGGAACGCGGGCGCGAGCACCGACAGCGCCACCACCAGCACCAGCAGGCCGGCCAGCGCGCCGTTGTCGGCCAGCACCCTGCGCGCCGACCCCCGCCGCCTGCCACCCGCCACCGCGCTCATGCCGCGGGCTCCCGGACCGCCAACGCCATCACCTCGTCCTGGGTCGTGCCCGCGGGCAGTTCGCCCACGACCCGGCCGTGCGCCATCACGACGACCCGGTCGCTCATCCCGATCACCTCGGGCAGGTCGGACGACACCAGCAGCACCGCCCGGCCGGCCGCGGTCATCCGGTTGACCAGTTCGTAGATCTCGACCTTCGCGCCGACGTCCACGCCGCGCGTCGGCTCGTCGAGCACCAGCACCTTCGGGTCGGCGAGCAGCCACTTGCCGATGACGACCTTCTGCTGGTTGCCGCCGGACAGCTCGCGGACCCCCTGGTCGAGGCCGGCGGACCGGATCCGGAGCCGGTCCGCGATGTCCCGGGCCCGCCGGCGCTGGCCGGCGCGGTCGACCAGGCCGGCGCGCGCGGTCCCGCGCAGCGTGACCAGGCCGAGGTTGTCCCCGACGGTCGAGGGCAGCACCAGGCCCTGGCCCTTGCGGTCCTCGGGGACGAGCCCGAGGCCGGCGCGCAGCGCCGCGCGCACGTCGTGCCGGGGCAGCGCCCGCCCGGCGACCTCGACCCGGCCGGAGTCGTAGCGGTCCGCGCCGAACACCGCGCGCACGACCTCGGTGCGGCCCGCGCCGACCAGGCCGGCCACGCCCACCACCTCGCCCGCGCGGACCTGGAACGACACGTCGCGGAACGCGCCGGCGCGGGTCAGGCCGTCGACCCGGAGCAGGACCTCGCCGGGGTCCCGGCGGCGGCGCGGGTACTGCTCGGCGATGGCGCGGCCGACCATCAGCTCGACCATCCGCCCGACGCTCGCGTTGCCGGGCAGCACGCCGACGCCGCGACCGTCGCGCAGGACCGTCACGCGGTCGGCGATGCGGCGGACCTCGTCCAGGTGGTGGGTGATGAACACCAGGCCCACGCCCTGCCGGCGCAACCCGGCCATGATGCCCAGGAGCCGGTCGGTCTCGGCGCCGGTGAGCACGGCGGTGGGCTCGTCCAGCACCAGGACCTGCGCGTCGAGGTCCAGGGCGCGGGCGATCCCGACCATCTGCCGCTGCGCGACGCCGAGGTCGGCGACCGGCGTGTCCGGGTCGACGGCCAGGCCCACGCGCTCCAGCAGCCCGGCGGCCCGCTGCCGCATCCGCGCCCGGTCGACGAGCCCGAACCGGCGGGGCGGGCGGCCCAGGAACAGGTTCTCGGCCACCGAGAGCCGCGGGACCAGCGCGAGCTCCTGGTGGATCACCGCCAGGCGGGCGCCGGGGGACCGCTCGACGGTCCCGCCGTCCGGGGCGTGCACCCCGGCCAGCACCTTGACCATCGTCGACTTGCCCGCGCCGTTCTCGCCGAGCAGGACGTGCACCTCGCCGGACCGCACGTCGAAGTCCACGCCGTCGAGCGCCTTGACCCCGGTGAAGCTCTTGGTGATGTCCCGGGCGCTAAGCAGCACCGGTCGCCTCCCCGCAGGAACCGCGCGCCACGAGGCGCGCGGTGAGCCGGACGTCGGCCGGCCGCTCGCCCGCGACCAGCGCGAGCAGGCTCCGCGCGGCTTCCCGGCCCAGCTCGGCGGTGGGCTGGGCGACCACCGTGATCGGCGGGTCGAGCAGCGGGAACCACGGCTGGTCGCCGTAGACCGCGAGGCCCACGTCGGCGGGGACCCGCAGCCCCCGCCGGCGCAGCTCCTCCAGCGCGCCCAGGCCCATCAGGTTGTCCATCGCGACCAGGGCGGTGGGGCGGTCGGGGTGGTCGAGGAGGTCGGCGGCGGCCCGCGCGCCGCTGTCGCGGCGGAGGTCGCCGTGCACGACGACCGGCTCCAGGCCGCCGCGGGCGAACTGCTCCAGCCGCTCCCGGCCGGTGCCGGCGGGGCCCGCGATCACGCCGACGCGGCGGTGGCCGGCGGACCTGAGCGCGGCGGCGAGGTCGGCGAGGGCGCGGGCCCCGTCGGCGCGCACCACCGGGCAGGTCGTGCCCCGCACCGCGCGGTCGAGCAGGACCAGCGGGACGCCGCGCGCCGCCACCTCGGCGAGCCGGTCGGGGTCGTCGGTCGCGGGGCAGACCAGGAGGCCGTCGACGCGGCGGTCGAGCAGCGTGCGGACGTGGGCGGCCTGCCGGTCGGCGCTCTCGTCGGTGCCGGCGACGACCACGCAGAACCCGTGGGCGCGCGCCTCCTCCTCCACCGCGCGGGCGACCTCGGCGAAGAACGGGTTGGCCAGGTCTCCGACCACCAGGCCGAGGGTCCGGGTGGAGGTGGTGCGCAGCGAGCGGGCCAGGGCGTTGGGGCGGTAGCCGAGCTCGTCGACGGCCGCGAGGACGCGGGCGCGGGTCTGCGGGGTGGGCGCGGCGTGGCCGTTGAGGACCCTGGAGACGGTCGCGGTCGAAACCCCGGCGTGCTGCGCCACATCCTTGATCGTAGTCACGCTGAGCGCCCCCTCGGTTACGCGTTAACGATTGCAGGGGGCAGTTAATCGTTTTCACGGGGATTGCCGTCAAGTTGCTCGATTCAGCACACGTGACCTCTTCGGTACGCGGCTTTGAGTAGAGGTACGGATTCGGGCACGCCCGGTCCGGGCGACCCTGGTCGCATGACTGGACCGGACCCCCTGATGCGGCTGGCGGACGAACTCGGCCACCTCGGCCGCCGCCTGGAGGCGGTGGGGCTGGAGCTGCGGAACGTCGGCGGCACGGCCACCACCACGGCGCCGCGTCCCGCCGACACCGCTCCGACCGCACCGGCACCGACCGCACAGCCGACCGGGCAGCCGACCGGGCAGCCGACCGGGCAGCCGACTCCGACGACCCCGACGGCCTCCGAACCGACCGCGCAGCCGACCCGATCCGCCCCGACCGCCGAACCCGCGTCCGCCGCGGCGACCGCGACCGGCCCGACCGCAACCAGCTCGACCCCGGCCGGCCCGACCCCGGCCGGCCCGACCCCGGCCGGCCCGACCCCGGCCGGCCCGACCGCGACCGGCCCGACCGCGACCGGCTCGGCCCCGACCGGCCCGACCGACGGGCGCACCGGCCCGATCACCCCGCCGCGCGGCCAGTCGACCGCGCCCACCACCCCGTCCCACGGGCAACCGACCGCGTCCGCCGTCCCGCCCCACTGGCAGTCGACCGCGCCCGCCGCTCCGACCCACGGGCAGTCGACCGCGCCCGGCCCGACCACTCCGCCGCCGGGCCGGCGGCAGGCGCCGGCCGAGCCGCCGGTGCAGCCGTGGCACGCCTGGAGCGCCCCGCCACCACCGCAGGCCCCGTGGACGGCCCACCAGCCGCCGCCACCGCCGCCTCCGGGCCCCTCGCTGTTCGACCGGCTCAGCCGGCCCGGCGCGGGCAGCAAGCTGCTCGCCTGGGTCGGCGGCGCGATCACGCTGCTCGGCGTCGTCCTGCTCCTGATCCTCGCCGTGCAGCGCGGCTACCTGGGCCCCCTGCCGCGGGTGGTCGGCGGCGCGGTGCTCGGCGCGGCCCTGGTCGGCGTCGCCCTGCGCCTGCACCGCACCGAGACCTCCCGCACCGGCGCGTTCGCGGTCGCCGCCACCGGGTTCGCCGTGCTCTACCTGGACGTCGTCGCCGCGACCTCGATCTACGCCTACCTGCCCGAGGGCGGCGGGCTGGCCGCCGGGCTCGCCGTGGCCGCCGCGGGACTGCTCCTGGCGATGCGCTGGGACTCGGCCCCGTTCGCGATCGGGGTCGTGGCCGCGTGCGCGGTGTGCGCGCCGATCCTGACGGCCGGCTTCACGCCGCTGCTGGTGGCGTTCCTGCTGGTCCTCAAGATCGCCGCGAGCCCGGTCCACCTCAAGCGGGACTGGCCGCCGCTCGCCGTCACCGCCGGTGTCCCGCCGCTGCTGGCCGCGGTCCTGACCATCGGCCGGACCGACGACCCGCTGGTGCTGTCCGGCGTCGCGCTGGTCGCCGCCCTGGTGGGCGTGGCGGCGGCGGTGCTGACCGCGCGCGTCCGGCCCGACGACCTCACCGCGCCGGGCCTCGCCGTCGGCTCGCCGATGCCGGCGCTGCTGACCACGGCCGTGCTCGACCGGCAGTGGGGCGCCGGGCTGGCGGGCGTCCTCGCGGTGGTGCTGCTGGCCCTGTGGGCGTTCGGGCGGCGCGGCCTGCCGGCGCCGTTCACGGCGGGCGTCGGCTCCGTCGGCGTGTTCGCGCTGTTCGTCGGCACGGCCATCGCCCTCGACGGCAGCGCGCGGGCCGCGGTGGTGCTGGCCGAGGCGCTGGTCCTCGCGCTCCTGGCCCGGCGGCTGCGCTCGCGGGGGCCACTGGTCGGGGCCACCGCGTTCGGCGCGGTCGGGTTCGTCCTGGCGGTCGCCGACGCCGTGCCGCCCCGCCTGCTGCTGGACGGCCCGTGGCGGCCGGTCACCGACGGCGCGCTGGTGGCCGGCCTGCTGACCGCGCTCGTCCTCGGCCTGGTGGCGATCGCGCTGCCGTGGGCGGCGGTGCGGCTCGGCGTCCTCGGCCGGACCCCGCTGCCGTGGGTGGTGCTCGGGCTCGTCGTGCTCTACGCGGCGGCCGGGGTGGTCCTGTGTGGCGCCCTGCTGGTATCGCAGAGCGTGACCGGTTTCGTGTTCGGCCACTCCGTCGTGACCGTCTCCTGGGCGGTGGCCGCGCTGGTCCTGCTGGTGCGGGGCATCGACGTGCGGTCGCTGCGGGTGGCCGGGTTGGTGCTGGTCGGGGCCGCGGTGGCGAAGCTGCTGCTGTTCGACCTGGCCGCGCTGGACGGCATCGCCCGCGTCCTGGCGTTCATCGGCGCGGGCCTGGTCCTCCTGACGGCGGGCACCCGTTACGCCAAGTTGGTGGCAACACGACGAATTTCGGCCAATTCGTAGCTGTCGGGATCCAAAACCACCCGCTTTGCGTCAACCTGGTGGTAGTTCTACGTCGTCGGGGCGCAGACCACCGGTGCAACGCACCGGCAGGGGTCCGGCGTCGGTCGTTTCGCCCCCCGAGCGACCGGCGCCGGGCACACAGGCGGGCTGCCGCCCGCTCCGCCGTCGCGGGCGGCAGACGACTCACCCGATCCCCGGAGAATCACCCGGTCCGGCGAAGAAATCACCCGCCGGTGGCTGTGAAGTGGAAGGCCACCGCCAGGGGTGTTGCTATTCGCGCATGTCCCCAAGGCGAGTGGTCCTCGGTGTCGCGGCCCTGCTCGTCTGCTCGCTGATCACCACGCAGGTCCCCGGCCCGGCCGTGCTGACCGCCGCCGGCCGGGCGGCCCCGCGCGCCTACGTGGTCGGCCGCAGCGGGCAGCTCCAGGTGCTCGACACCTCCGACGGCACGGTCGTGGCCCGCGCGGACACCGGGGCGTGGGCCACCGGCGCGGCCGTCGAGCCGGGGGGCGGGCGGGTCTACGTGGTCAACGGCTGGTCCGGTGTGATCACGGCGGTCGACCCGGGCAAGGGCGTGGTCGGCCGCATCCGGACCGGCGCGCAGCTCGCGCAGGTCGTCCTCCGGCCGGACGGCGAGCGCCTGTACGTCACGGGCGGCAACGTCGTCGGGGTGGTCGACCCGGAGCAGTTCCGGTTGATCGCCACCATCCCGGTGGGCAGGCAGCCGCAGGGCATCGCGGTCACCCCGGACGGCCGGGAGCTCTACGTCGCCAACACCCAGGACGGCACGGTCAGCGTCCTGGACACCAGGTCGGCCACCGCGATCACGACGGTGGCGGTGGGCGGCCTGCCGCAGCACGTCGCCATCGCCCCGAACGGGCGGGAGGTCTACGTCAGCTCCCTCACCCTGCCCGACGAGGAGGGCTCGGTGACCGCGATCGACACCACGACCAGGCGGGTCCGCTGGACCGCCCCGATCGGCAAGGGCGCGGGGGCCGTCGCCGCCACCCCGGACGGCAGGCGCGTCTACGTGGCCCTGGACCGGGGCGTCGCCGTGCTGGACACCACCACCCGCACCACCCGGGAGGTGGACTTCCGAGCACGCGGCCTGGCCGTGCCGCCAGGCGACCGCCGGGTCTTCCTGGCCGCCGGCGGCAAGGCCGTCGTGCTGGACAGCGCCGACGACTCGGAACTGGCCACGTTCCACCTCAGCGGCCTGGACACCGACGGCCAGGACTTCGACGCCACAGCCGTGGCCTTCGAGCCCTGACCCACCCCGAACCGGATCGCGCTTTCCACTCTCGGGCCGCACACCCGGCTCCGGGTTTTCGGCACGCCCCGTGCAGACCGGTGCCTTCGTGTTCTCCCCGTATGGCCTGCCCGGAGGGCTACCATGCTTTTCCTGGGGGTGCAAGCACGCTTTTCGCTTGCACCCCCAGGAAAAGCATGGTCGTCTTTGACAGGTCATGCGGGGGGAACACGACCGCTCTTTCTTTTCATTCTCCTTGGCGGCCTGCCTGTCCGGCGAGGACTCTTTTGTTTTTACCTGGATCGGTGCCGCACCTAATATTTCCTGGATCGGTGCGCGACCCAAGTATGAAGAGCGGCCGAGAGGCCCCCAAGGAGGAGGAAAAGAAAGAGCGGTCGTGTTCCCCTCCCCGCACGGCCTGCCGAAGGCAATCGCATTTGTCGGGGGGGTGTCAAGCGAAGAGCGTGCTTGACGCCCCCCCGACAAATGCGATCGGGCTGCGCCCAGGCCGTACGGGGAGGAGAACACGAAGCGACCGGTGTGCGCACGAGGTGCACCACCGCTGTGCGCAAAGCGCACGAGGTGCGCCATCGCCGCGTGCGGGCGCGCGAGGTGCACCGCCTCGGGTGAGGAGCGCGCGAGGTGCACCGCCCCGCGTGCGAAGCGCAAAAAGTGCGGCACCCCCGCGCGAAGCGCAAAGGTGCCGCACCCACGAGTCGAAGCCGCGAAAGCGGACCCCGGCGCCCGCCCCTAAACCCGGGCCGGCACCTTCTCCTCCTCCGCCGGCGGCGCGTCCTCGTGAATCGCCATCCGCTCCTGGATCCGGCGCAGCGGGCCGGGCGCCCACCACGCCGCGTCGCCCAGCAGCTTCAGCACGGCCGGCACCAGCAGCATCCGCACCACGGTCGCGTCCAGCGCCAGCGCCAGGATCATGCCGACGCCGACGAACCGCATCATCGTGATCTGCGAGAACGCGAACGCGCCGGTCACCACGATCAGCAGCAGCGCCGCCGCGGTGATCACCCGGCCGGTCTTGGCCAGGCCCGCCGTCACGGCCTCCTCGGTGGTCGCGCCGCGACCGCGCGCCTCGACCATGCGCGACAGCAGGAACACCTCGTAGTCGGTGGACAGCCCGAACACCATGGCCGCCATCAGCACCACGATCCCGGATTCGAGCGGCGCGGGCGTCACGCCCAGCAGCGACGCGCCGTGGCCCTCCTGGAACACCCACACCAGCACGCCGAACGTGGCCGACAGCGACAGCGCGCTGACCACGACCGCCTTGATCGGCAGCAGGACCGACCCGAACGCCAGGAACATCAGCACGAACGTCGCGCCGACCAGGAGCAGCACCATCCAGGGCAGCTTGTCCTTGATCGCGTCGAGGCTGTCGGACACCACCGCCGTGCTGCCGCCGACCAGCACCTCGGCCGACCCCGGCCCGTCCAGCGCCCGGACCTCCCGCAGCGCCCGCTTGGACTCCTCGCTCAGCGCGTCCTGCTCCAAGCCCGCGTTGAGCAGCCACGCGCCGCCCTTCGGCTCGGCCGCGACCCGCGCCTCGCCGACACCGGGCACGTCGGCGACCCGCGCCGCGAACGCCTGCACGTCGGCGCTCGACGGGTCGCCGGTGAGCACGATCCTGAGCCCACCGGTCGCGACGCCGGAGAAGTCCTCGTTGATCGTCTCGGCGGCCACCCGCACGGGGTTGCCCTCGGGCAGCACCTTCTCGGTGACCTCGCCGAACCGCACGCCCAGGAACGGCGCGCCGAGCGCCACCAGCACGGCCACGATCGGCACCGCGAACAGCACCGGCCGCCGCATCACCCGGCCCGCCAGCCGCCGCCAGCCCCCCTCCGACGGCGCGCCGCGGCGCTTGCGCCACGGCAGGGCGAGCTTGTCGACGCGGTGCCCGAGGACGCCCAGCAGCGCGGGCAGCAGGGTCAGCGACACCACCGCGGCGATCGCGACCGCCGACATGCCGCCGTAGCTGAGGGACTTGAGGAACCCGTGCGGGAACAGCAGCAGCCCGGACAGCGCGATGACCAGCAGCGTCGCGGAGAACACGACGGTGCGGCCGGCGGACATGACGGTCCGCCGCACCGCGTCCTCGGTGCCGCGGCCGGCCGCCAGCTCCTCCCGGAAGCGCCCGACCACGAACAACCCGTAGTCGATCGCCATGCCCAGGCCGAGCAGGCTGGCGACGTTGACGGCGAACGAGTTGACCTCAGCGCCGAACGAGATGGCGTGCAGCACGCCGAGCGAGCCCGCGATGGCGAGGCCGCCGACCAGGACCGGCAGGGACGCCGCGACCAGGCCGCCGAAGATGATCACCAGCAGCACCAGCACGATCGGCAGCGACACCGCCTCGGCCTTGGTCAGGTCCGACGACGACATGTCGTTGATGGCCTTCTGGGTCGGCACGAGCCCGCCGACCTGGTCGGCCACCCCGTCCACGGAGAGCTGGTCGGCGATCCGCTCGTACTGCTTGACGTGCGTGTTCGAGTCGCTGCCGCGCAGCGTGATCGAGACCAGCGACTTGCCGGCCTCGGGCGACGGGAACGGCGGCTGCACCTGGAGCACCGCGTCGGAGGGCAGGCCGGAGAGCCGGTCGCCGATCCTGCGCAGCTGCTCGGGGTCGACGGTGTCGTAGACGACGACCACGTCGCCGCCCTGGCGGCCGAACGCGTCCTGCGCCGCCTGGTTCGCGCGCGCCGACTCGCTGGCCGGCGCGTCGTAGCCGCCTTGGCTGAGCTTGTCGAACACGCCGAGGCCCCACACGCCACCGGCCACCGCCAGCACCACCGTCGCGATCAACACCACCCATCGGCGGCGGTACGCCAGCGATCCCCAGTTCGCGAACACGCGTCCTCCCAGGCTGATGCGTTACGGTGACGTGAAAGGCGTCAACTGTTGTGAACACCGTTCACTGGTTGTGCCCGACCGTACGCGCGGTGAACACCGTTTACAACCCGATGGGGTGACATATGACGCAGGCCACCCGCCGCGAGCGGCTGCGCGCCGAGACGGAGCGTGACATCCGTCGGCAGGCGCGTGCCCTCCTCGTGGCGAGCGGCCGGGACGCGGTCACCCTGCGCGCCATCGCCCGGGAGATGGGCATCACCGCGCCGGCGCTCTACCGGTACTACGACTCGCGCGAGGACCTGCTCCACCACCTCGCCGACGACATCTGCACCGACCTCGCGAGCGAACTCGACGACGACCTCGCCGCCATCCCGGACGACGACGTCACCGCGCAGGTCCACGCCGTGTGCCGGGGCTTCCGCCGCTGGGCGCTGGCGCACCCGCAGGAGTTCGCCCTGGTGTTCGCCTCCACCGAGGACACCCTCGGCACGTGCGCGCCCGACGCCGACCAGCAGGTCGGCGACCAGTTCGGGCGGGTGTTCCTGGAGGTCGCGGGCCGGCTCATCGCGAGCCACCCGATGACCGGGGCGCAGGCGCAGGACGTGCCGGAGGGCCTGCACGCCGACCTGGAGGCGTTCCGGCGCATCCTGGTCGACACGGTCGGCGCGCGCGGCGGCCCCGCCGACGTCGACCGGCTGCCGCTCAGCGCGGTCTACCACATCACCCAGTCGTGGGTGCGGCTCTACGGGCACGTGGCGCTGGAGGTGTTCGGCCGCTTCCCGTTCGCCGTGTCCAACCCCGAGCCGATGTTCGACTCGATGCTCGCCGAGATCATGGGCGGCCTCGGCCTCGCCGACCCGTGAGCCCGGCGGGGCCGCCCCGCGCCGGGGCGGCCCCGCCGACCGCTACAGCACCACGTTGACCAGGCGGCCCGGCACGACGATCACCTTCCGCGGCGCGGCGCCGCCCAGCAGCTCGGCGACCTTCCCCTCGGCCAGCGCCGCCGCCTTCACCTCGTCCTGCGACGCCGACGCGGCCACCACCACGCGGGCCTTCACCTTGCCGTTGACCTGGATCGGGTACTCCACCGAGTCCTCCACCAGGTACTTCTCGTCGGCCCGCGGGAACGGGCCGTGGGCCAGCGACTCGGCGTGGCCCAGCTTCGCCCACAGCTCCTCGGCCACGTGCGGCGCCAGCGGGGCCAGCAGCAGCACCATCGGCTCGGCCAGCGCCCGCGGCGCACCGCCGGCGTGGTGCTTGGTGACGAAGTTGTTCAGCTCGATCAGCTTCGCGCCCGCCGTGTTGTAGCGCAGGTTGCCGTAGTCGTCGTGCACGCCGGCGATCGTCCTGTGCAGCAGCCGCAGCGCTTCCTCCGACGGCTCCTCGTCCACCACCCGCAGCTCGCCGGTCTCCTCGTCGACCAGGTTGCGCCACAGGCGCTGCAGGAACCGCTGCGCGCCGACGACGTCCTTCGTCGCCCACGGGCGCGACACGTCCATCGGGCCCATGGACATCTCGTACAGGCGGAACGTGTCCGCGCCGTAGCGGGCGCACATCTCGTCCGGCGTCACGACGTTCTTCAGGCTCTTGCCCATCTTGCCGTACTCGCGCCGCACCTCCTCGCCCTCGAAGAAGAACTTGCCGTCGCGCTCCTCGACCCTCTCGGCGGGGACGTACGCGCCGCGCGCGTCGCTGTAGGCGTAAGCCTCGATGTAGCCCTGGTTGAACAGCCGCCGGTACGGCTCGTCGCCGGACACGTGGCCCAGGTCGAACAGCACCTTCTGCCAGAACCGCGCGTACAGCAGGTGCAGCACCGCGTGCTCGACACCGCCGATGTACAGGTCGACGCCGCCGGGGTCGTTCGCGCCGTGCTCGGCCGTGCGCGGCCCCAGCCAGTAGCGCTCGTTCTCGGCGTTGACGAACCGCTCGGTCTCCGTCGGGTCGACGTAGCGCAGCTGGTACCAGCAGGAACCGGCCCAGTTGGGCATCGTGTTGGTCTCGCGGCGGTACTTCTTCCGCCCGTCGCCCAGGTCCAGCTCCACCTCGACCCAGTCGGCGGCGCGGGACAGCGGCGGCGACGGCTCGGAGTTCGCGTCGTCGGGGTCGAACGTCCGCGGCGAGTAGTCGTCCACGTCGGGCAGCTCGATCGGCAGCATCGACTCGGGCACGGCGACCGGCGTGCCGTCCTCGTCGTAGACGATCGGGAACGGCTCGCCCCAGTACCGCTGGCGGGAGAACAGCCAGTCGCGCAGCTTGAACTGCACGGTGCCCTCGCCGCGGCCGTGCTCCTCCAGCCACGCGATGATCGCCTTCTTGGCCTCGTCGACGTCCAGGCCGTCCAGGAAGCCCGAGTTGATCGCCGGGCCGGCGCCGGTGTACGCCTCGCCCTCGAAGCCCTCGGCCGGCTGCACGGTCCGGATGATCGGCAGGTCGAACGCCTTGGCGAAGTCCCAGTCCCGCTGGTCCTGGCCGGGCACCGCCATGATCGCGCCCGTGCCGTAGCCCATCAGCACGTAGTCGGCGACGTAGACCGGGATCTCCGCGCCGTTCACCGGGTTCACGGCGCGCGCGCCGGTGAAGACGCCGGTCTTGTCCTTGTTCTCCTGGCGGTCCAGCTCCGACTTGCGGGAGACCTCGCGGCGGTAGGCGGCGATCGCGTCGGCGTGCTCCGGCGTCGCGATCGCGTCGACCAACGGGTGCTCCGGGGCCAGCACCAGGTACGTCGCGCCGAACAGCGTGTCCGGCCGCGTGGTGAACACCTCGACGTCCCGGTCGCCGACGGCGAACCGGACCCGCGCGCCGTGCGACCGGCCGATCCAGTTGCGCTGCATCGACTTGACCTTCTCCGGCCAGTCCAGCCGGTCCAGGTCGTCGATCAGGCGGTCCGCGTACGCGGTGATCCGCATCATCCACTGGCGCAGCGACCGGCGGAACACCGGGAAGTTGCCGCGCTCGCTGCGGCCGTCGGCGGTGACCTCCTCGTTCGCCAGCACCGTGCCCAGGCCGGGGCACCAGTTCACCGGCGCCTCGGACAGGTAGGCCAGCCGGTGCTCGCCCAGCACCCCCTGCCGCTCGGCCGGGGACAGCGCGTCCCAGGCGCGGCCGTCCGGCGTGGGCCGCGCGCCCCGCGCGAACTCGGCCTCCAGCTCGGCGATCGGCCGCGCCCGGCCGGCCCGCTCGTCGTACCAGGAGTTGAAGACCTGCAGGAAGATCCACTGGGTCCACTTGTAGTAGCCGGGGTCGATCGTGGAGATCCGGCGGCGCTCGTCGTGGCCCAGTCCCACCCGGCGGATCTGCCGCAGGTAGGTCCGGATGTTCTCCTCGGTGGTCTCGCGCGGGTGCTTCCCGGTCTGCACGGCGTACTGCTCGGCGGGCAGGCCGAACGCGTCGAAGCCCATGGTGTGCAGCACGTTGCGGCCGGTCATCCGGTGGTACCGGGCGAACACGTCGGTGCCGATGAAGCCCAGCGGGTGCCCGACGTGCAGCCCCGAGCCCGACGGGTAGGGGAACATGTCCTGCACGAACAGCTTGTCGGCCGGCACGTCGCCCCGGAGCGGGCCGACCGGGTTGGGCGCGTGGAACGTGCCGCGCTCCTCCCACTCCCGTTGCCACCGCTGCTCGATCTCACCGGCCAGTTCGGCGGTGTAGCGGAAGGCGGGCGTCTCGGCCACCGCGTCGGTGCTCATCTCCGGGCTCATCTCCGGTTGTCCCTTTCGATTGCCGGCCCCTGACATGACGAAACCCCCCAGCCCAGACGGGCATGAGGGGTTGCCGCGCCGACCCCGTCTACGAGGGTCCGCGCGGCTAGATAAGGAGCAGGCGGGCCGTGCTCATGGCGTTCACGGTATCAGCGGACCACAAGCCCGACGAAGCGGGTGACCCGGGGCGCGGCGCGGTCGGTCACCGCCGGGGCGCGAACAGCACGTCCACGTCCAGCTTCACCGGGACGCCCGCGACCACCTCCACGTCGACCGGCCCTCCCGGCGCGGCGACGGCGATCTCGGTGTAGGCGTTCCGGTCCAGCGCGTTGCACCGGATCACCGGCAGCCCTTCCCTCGGCAGCTCCACCGGCCAGTACGCCGGGACGCCGGCCGCCGCGTAGGCAGCGGCCTTCTCCAACCGGTCGATCGTGGCCGTGGACGGGGGGAGCACCTCCACCACCAGCCACCCCTGGTCGACCGGATGCCGCTGCGCCTTGAGCATGGCACGAACCGAGTCGCCCGACCGGGTGTCGCAGGTCCACCAGGGGCCGCAGCGGGGGGAATTCCACCGGTCGCGAGGACGTCATCGCACTTCCGGGTGACCGCGTTGGGCGGACCTGGTGCGGCCTTGATCGGGGCGCGCGCTTACCCTCGATGGCGTGAACATCGTGCTGCTCGTGGTGCTGGGGCTGGTGGGCGTGGCGTTCGTGGCCGTCGGCGCCCTGGGGACGCGCGGCCGACTCGGGCGCAACCGCTTCTTCGGCGTGCGGACCAAGGCGACGCTGCGCGACGACGAGGCGTTCGCGCTGGCCAACCGGATCGCCGGGGTGCCGACCCTGGTGGCCGGTGCGATCGCGCTGGCCAGCGCCGCCGCGGTGGCCGCCAACCCGGGCACCGCGCTGGTCGTGGGCCTGATCGGCCTGGTCGGCGCCCTGGTGATCGCCGCCGCCGGCGGCGTCCTGGGCCACCGCGCGGCCGACGCCATGCCGGAGCCCGCCCCCTCCGGGTGCGGCGGCTGCGCCTGCGCCGGGGCCTGCGGCGTCCTCCAGCGCGCCTGACGGCTAGTTGCGCCGCACGTCCAGCGGGAACGTGGCCAGCAGCGCGGTCGGCATCCCCTGCCGCCGCAGCACCCGGCCCCACAGGTCGGTGTTCGGCGGGGTGAGGACGTCGTCGGGCAGCCCCGGCACCACGATCCAGTCGCCGCGCTCGATCTCGCCCGCGAGCTGGTCCTCGCCCCACCCCGAGTAGCCCGCGAACACCCGCAGGCCGCGCACCCTGGCGACCAGGGCGTCCGGGTCGGAGTCCAGGTCGATCAGCGCGACCGGGCCGTGGACGTTCACCACGCCCTCGATCGACCGGTGGTCCTCGCCCGTGCGCAGCGCGGCCAGGCACAACGCGGTCTTCTGCTCGACCGGGCCGCCGATGTAGACGGCCCGGGGCCGGCTCACGTGCGGGCCCCAGGCCGGCAGGACGTCGTGCACGGCGACCTCGCTGGGCCGGTTGAGCACCACGCCCAGCGTGCCCTCGCCCCGGTGGTCGATGACGTAGACCACCGTGCGGCGGAAGTTCGAGTCGGTCAGGCTCGGTGCCGCGACCAGCAGGGAACCCGGTTCGACTTCGGCGTCAGGTCGCACGGGGACATGATCCCAGACGGCGCACGTCACACCGGGAGCGGAACATCCGGGCTACCGTGTCCGTTGTACCGACCGCCAGGCGCCATCGAGTCCCCCGGGCCCAACACAAACCGCCTTCGCGGAATACCGTCCGGCTGGAGCCGCGAAGCGCAACCCGCCGAGAGGCGACCGGGCGCCTGGCGCCACGGAGGCCGGACCCACTGCGGGTCCGGCCTCCGCGGCAGCTGGGCATAGGCTCGTCGGGTGAACACCGCCGGGACGGCCACGGCACAGCACCACCTCGGCATCCGGAGGCTCCTCGCGACAGCGGGCTTCCGGAGGCTGTTCGCCTCCCGGCTGGCGGCGCAGTGGGGCGACGGGCTGTTCCAGGCGGGCCTGGCCGGCGCGGTGCTGTTCAACCCGGAGCGGCACGCCGACCCGCTCGCGGTCGCGGCCGGCTTCGCCGTGCTGCTGCTGCCGTACTCGGTCGTCGGGCCGTTCGCGGGCGCGCTGCTGGACCGGTGGGACCGCCGCCGGGTCCTGGTCGCCGCCAACCTCGTCCGCGCCGTGTTCATCCTGCTCACCGCCGCCGCCGTCGGGGCCGGCCTGGACGGCGTCCCGCTGTACGCGGCGGCGCTGTTCGTCACGGGCGTGAGCCGGTTCGCGGGCTCGGGCCTGTCCGCCTCGCTGCCGCACGTCGTCGGGCCGGACCACCTGGTCGAGGCCAACGCGTTCGCCACCACCGCCGGCGCGCTCACCGCCGTGGTCGGCGCGGGCTGCGCGGTCGGGCTGCGGGAGGTGCTGGGCTCCGGGGACGGCGGCTCGGCGGGCACCACGGCGTTCGCCGTCGTCGGCTCGCTGGTCGCCGCGTTCCTGGCGTCCCGGTTCGCCCGGGGCGCGCTCGGCCCGGACGAGGTGGACGAGCCCAGCCGCACCCTCACCGCCGTGGCGCGCGGCCTGCTCGACGGCGGCCGGGCCGCGTGGCGGACGCCGAGCGTGGCCGCCGCGCTGCTGGCGCTGCTGGCGCACCGGGCCGCGTTCGGGGCGTCGCTGCTGATCACGCTGCTGCTGATGCGCCACACGTTCACCGACGTCGGGCCGTTCAAGGCGGGTCTGGCCGGGCTCGGCGAGGTCGCCGTCGCGGGCGGCGCGGGCATCCTGCTCGCCGGCCTGCTCACGGACCGGGTCGTGGACGTGCTCGGCCGCCGGGGCGCGGTGTGCGGAGCGCTCGGCCTGGCCGCCGCCGCCCAGCTCGGCCTGGGCCTGCCGATGCTGCTGCCGACCACCCTGGCCGCGTCGTTCGTCCTGACCTTCGCGGGCCAGGTGGTCAAGCTGTGCGTGGACGCGGCCGTGCAGGGCGACATCGGCGACGAGGTCCGCGGCCGCGTGTTCGCCCTCTACGACACCCTGTTCAACGCCACCCAGGTGGCGGCCGTGACCACCGCCGCCGCCGTGGTGCCCCTGGACGGCCGCTCACCGGGCCTGATCATCACGGCGTCCGCGGCCTACCTGGTGGGCATAGCCGCCTACCTGCTCCTGGCCCCCAGACCCCACCGCCCCTGACCCTCACCAGTACCGCCCCTCGCGAGGCTCACCAGTACCGCGCCCCCCGCGAGGCCGCGTCGGCAGGTCGAGCCTGATTCCCCTCCAATCGGGCCTTCGGCTCGGTTGGAGGGGAATCAGGCTCGAACTGCCGACCAAAGGCGGCCGAGCCCGCCGCGACGGAGTCGCGGCAATCCAGCACAGGCACCGGCAGCCGGATCAGCCCCGTCTCGTGGGCGAACACCACCGCCGCCATCCGGTCCCGCAGGTCGAGCACCCGCAGGATCTCCGCCACGACCGACTCGACCTCCCACCGGCTCACCGCGAGCACGCACGCGATCTCGTGGTCGGCCAGCCCCCTGGCCAGGCACCGCAGCACGGCGCGCTGCCGGTCGTCCAGCGCGGACAGCCGCCGCGCCGGACCACTCCCTTCGCCGGACAATCCCCAGGCGTTCATGCGACACCACCCCCAGTGTGCGTTCAGCGCACACAGTCATGGTCTCGCAACCGGCTGTCACTCGGCTAACGGGAAGCGGGTGATTCCGCCGGCACATCGCGGCGCCGCGGGGTCACGCCGGCGGCTCGATGCCCTCCGACCGCGCCCACGCGAACAGCTCCGCCACCGCTTCGTCGTGCTCCAGCGGCCCCCGGTCCAGGCGCAGCTCCTTGAGGAACTTCCACGCCCGGCCGACCTGCGGGCCGGGCGGCAGGCCGAGCAGCCGCATGATCTCGTTGCCGTCGAGGTCGGGCCGCACGCGCCGCAGGTCCTCCTCGGCGGCGATCCGCTCGATCCGGCGCTCCAGCTCGTCGTAGGTGCGCTGCAGCGCGTTGGCCTTGCGCTTGTTGCGCGTGGTGCAGTCGGCCCGCACGAGCTTGTGCAGGCGGGGCAGCAGGTGGCCCGCGTCGGTCACGTACCGGCGGACCGCCGAGTCCGTCCACCCCCCGGAGCCGTAGCCGTGGAACCGCAGGTGGAGGTACACGAGCTGGGCGACGTCCTCCACGACCTCCTTCGAGTACCGCAACGCCCGCAAGCGCTTGCGGACCATCTTCGCGCCGACCACCTCGTGGTGGTGGAACGAGACGCCGCCGCCCTCCTCGAACCGCCGGGTGTCGGGCTTGCCGATGTCGTGCAGCAGCGCGGCGATCCGGAGCACCAGGTCGGGGCCGCCCTCCTCCAGGTCGACGGCCTGCTCCAGCACCACCAGCGAGTGGTGGAACACGTCCTTGTGCTGGTGGTGCTCGTCGATCTCCAGCTTCATCGCGGGCAGCTCGGGCAGCACGACGTCCGCCAGCCCGGTCGACACCATCAGCTCGACGCCGGCGCGCGGGCAGGAGCCGGTGAGCAGCTTGGACAGCTCGACCTGGACCCGCTCGGGGGTGATCCGGGCCAGCTCGCCCGCCATGTCCGCCATCGCCTCCACCACGCGCGGCGCGGGCGTGAAGCCCAGCTGCGACACGAACCGGGTCGCGCGCAGCATCCGCAGCGGGTCGTCGGAGAACGACTCCTGCGGCGTCGCCGGCGTGTCCAGCACCTTCGCCGCCAGCGCGGCCCGCCCGCCGGTCGGGTCCACCAGCACCCGCTCCACCAGGTCGAACGCCATCGCGTTCACGGTGAAGTCGCGCCGCGCGAGGTCGCCCTCGACGGTGTCGCCGAAGGTCACCTCGGGGTTGCGGGTCACCCCGTCGTAGGAGTCCGCGCGGAAGGTGGTGATCTCCATCGTCTGCCCGCGCTTGGTCGCGCCGACCGTGCCGAACGCGATGCCGGTGTCCCAGACCGCGTCCGCCCACCCGGCCAGCAGCGCCTGCACGGCGGGCGGGCGGGCGTCGGTGGTGAAGTCGAGGTCGCCGGACAGCCGCCCCAGCAGGGCGTCGCGGACGCTGCCCCCGACCAGGTAGAGCCGGTGGCCGGCCGCGGCGAACCGCCGCGCCAGCTCGTCGGCCACGGGGAAGGCGCTCAGCAACTCGACCACGTCGGTGGGAACGTCGGATCCGGACACGAGGAGCCAGCGTACTGGTCCGCGGGCTGTGGCAACTCCCACACTTTTCCGGCCGCCCGGCCCACCGGCCGGTTGATCACCGCCGGCGACCCGCCGGGCACGGCCCGTCACCGCTGCTCGGCACTACCATCAGGTCATGCCCCACTCGTCCGGTCGCTCCGGCGGTCCCAAGCCGAGGCGCCGGAACCGGCGCCGGGGCCGCCGGCTGAAGACCGTCGACGAGACCTCGGCGGGCGGGTTGGTGCTGGACACCCGCCACCGGGCCGCCGCGATCATCGGGCGGTTGGACCGGCGTGGCAGGCTGCTCTGGTCACTGCCCAAGGGCCACATCGAGGCCGGCGAGACCGCGGAACAGACCGCGGTGCGCGAGGTCGCGGAGGAGACCGGTATTCATAGCAGGGTGCTGCGGCCCCTCGGTTCGATCGACTACTGGTTCGTCGCCGAGGACCGCCGGGTGCACAAGACCGTCCACCACTTCCTCCTCGAAGCGCTGGGCGGCGAGCTTTCCGACGAAGACGTGGAGGTCACCGAGGTGGCGTGGGTGCCCCTTGGCGAACTGGACGAACGGCTCGCCTACGCGGACGAGCGGCGCCTCGTGCGCCGCGCCGTCGAACTCCTTGCCGAATCAGACCCGGCCGGTTCCGACCTGGCCGACGCCAACGTGGACGGAGCGGAGTAGGCGTGAAACGGCTGCTGTCCGCGCTCGCGGCGGCTGGGTTCCTGCTCGCCGGCACACCGGCGTCGGCGGCTCCCGCCGACGGCGGCCGGATCCCGGTCAAGCCGGCGCCCGCCACCCAGGTGTGGGCGACCCGACCGGCGTCCCTCCAACCCGGCAGCAACGCCCAGCCGCTGCTGCGGCTGGACATCGAGGAGCTGGCGCCGCGGGTGGTCACCGCCGGCGCGGACTCGGTCACCATCACCGGCAAGGTCGTCAACGTCGGCGACCGCGACATCTTCGACATCGACCTGCGCCTGGAGCGCGGCGAGGCGCTGACCGACGAGGAGGCCCTGCGGGGCGCGCTGCGCGAGCCGGCCGACGCGGGGGTCCGGCAGCCCTGGTTCACCCGGATCGTCGACGAGCTGCGGGTGGGCCAGAGCAGGCCGTTCGCCCTGACCGTGCCGGTGACCGGGACGGGCAACACGTCGCTGCGCGTCGAGCAGCCCGGCGTCTACCCCGTGCTGGCCAACATCAACGGCCGCCCCGACTACGGCGACCGCGCCCGGCTCGCCGCGCTGAGCACCCTGCTGCCGGTGCTCGCGGTGCCCGGCGGCGCGGCGCTGAGCCCGCCGGCGAACCCGGCCAAGCTCACCGTGCTGTGGCCGCTGGCCGACCGCCCCCGCATGGTGTCCGGCGGCCAGGAGCCGGTGCTCACCGACGACGAGCTGGCGACCTCGCTGGCGCTGGGCGGGCGGCTGCACAGCCTGCTCATGGCCTACGAGTCGGCGCTGGACGGCCCGCTGAGCCCCGCCGTGTGCCTGGCCGTCGACCCGGACCTGCTGCGCACCGTGCAGGCGATGGGCAAGGGCTACCAGGTCCGCGGCCGGGGCCCGGGCAAGGGCCGCAACGACGCCGAGCTGTGGCTCGCGCGGCTCAAGCTGCTGGCGAGCGGCCGGTGCGTGGTGGCGCTGCCCGACGCCGACGCCGACCTGGTCGCGCTGTCGCGGGCCAAGCTCACCGAGCTGTCCGCGCTCGCGGGCCAGGGCGCGGAGGTCGTCCGCCAGGTGCTCGACGTGCAGGCGCTGCCCGGCCTGGCGTGGCCGGAGGACGGCGTGCTCGACCAGCAGGCGCTCAGCGACCTGGCCGCCCGCGGCGTCACGTCGCTGGTGCTCGACCAGTCCGCCGTCGCCGGCACGCCCGGCACCGGCCCGGTGCGGCTGGACCCGCCGGCGGGCAAGCCGCTCACCGCGGTCCGGATCGACGGCATGGTGTCCGACGCGCTGCGCGGCCCGGCCGCCGGCCGCACGGTGACCGGCATCACCACCCCCGCCGAGACGCGCCCGGTGTCGGTGCAGAACGCGCTGGCCGCGCTCGCCTTCCGCACCGGCTTCCAGGGCAACGGGCAGAACGTGGTGATCAGCCCGCCGCGGCGCTGGAACGCGCCCACGGGCGAGGTCAACACGTTCCTGCAGATCACCAAGTCGCTGGTCGCCGGCGGGTTCGCCACGACGGTCGGGGTCGAGGCGCTGCTGGGCGCGCCGCCGCCCGAGCAGGTCGCGGCGCTGAGCTACCCGGTCGAGGCGGGCGCGCAGGAGGTGCCGCCCGCGGTGACCGCCGAAGTGGGGCGGTCCTGGCAGGAGCTGGGGCGGCTGGCCGAGTCGATGAGCCAGGAGGACGCCCTCGCCACCAAGCCCGCGGACCTGGTGTCGCCGCTGCGGCTGGGCCTGCTGCGGGCGGTGTCCGGCGCGTGGCGGGGCGACGAGGCGGGCGCGCGCGCCGCGCTGGCCATCGCCGAGGAGCAGCTCGCGGCGCTGCGCGGCCAGGTCACGGTCAGCGAGCCGAACAGCCCGATCCTGCTCGCGTCCGGCGACAGCCCCATCCCGGTGACCATCCGCAACCGGCTGGACGTGCGGATCACCGTGCGGATCGTGGTCGAGGACACCCCCGGCATCGTCGCCCAGCAGCTCGGCGACCAGGTGCTGCCCGCGCGCGGCGACCGGCAGCTCACCGTGCCGGTGGACGTGCTGCGGTCCGGGCGGTTCCCGGTGCACGTCCGGCTGACCACGCCGGACGGCGTGGAACTCGGTGAGCGGGCCCGGCTCGAGGTGTCCTCCTCGGCGTACGGGACCATCACCATCGTCATCACCGCCCTCGCCGGCGCCCTGCTGGTGCTGCTGTCCGCCCGGCGCATCTACCGGCGGGCGCGCGCTTCGCGGGCCGCCGCGGCGGCGGTGCCGAACGACGCCTCGGGCGTCACACCGGAGAAGTCGAGCACGAGTTGAGCGGAACAACCAAGGTGGTCGAACAGCCGAAGCCCCCGTCGGTGGCGCGGGCCTCCGGCTCGATGGCCATCGCCACCGTCGTCAGCCGGGCCTCCGGCCTGCTCTCGAAGCTGCTGCTGGTCACGCTGGTCGGCACGACCGTCCTCAACGACTCGTACCAGGTCGCGACGACGCTGCCGACGATGATCAACGAGCTGCTGCTCGGCGGCGTGCTCACGTCGGTGGCGATCCCGCTGCTGGTGCGCGCCGAGAAGGAGGACGACGACGGCGGTGAGTCCTACGCGCAGTGGTTGGTCACCATGTCGGTCACGCTGCTCGGCGTGGGCACGGTGGTCGCCGTCGTGTGCGCGCCGCTGCTCACCTCGCTGTTCATCGGCAACGCGACCGAGGCCAACCCGGAGCTGGTGACGGCGTTCGCCTACCTCGTGCTGCCGGGCATCGTCTTCTACGGCCTGTCGGCGATGCTGGGCGCGATCCTCAACACGCGCCACGTGTTCGGCCTGCCCACCTGGGCGCCGGTGCTGAACAACCTCGTGGTGATCGTGGTCCTGGTCGTGTACTGGCTGGTGCCGGGCGAGATCTCGCTCGACCCGGTGCGGATGGGCGAGCCGAAGCTGCTGGTGCTGGGCCTGGGCACGATGCTGGGCGTCGGCGTGCAGGCGGCGGTGATGGTCCCGGCGATGCGGCGGACGGGCTTCCGGTTCCGCTGGCGGTGGGGCTGGGACCGGCGGCTGGCCGAGTTCGGCGGGCTGGCGTTCTGGGTGCTGCTGTACGTGGCGCTCGGGTTCGCGAGCATGGTGGTGCTGACCCGCGTCACGGCCTACGACCACGGCGCGATCACCGTCTACAACTACCAGTGGCTCGTCGCCCAGGTGCCCTACGGCGTGCTGGGCGTGTCGCTGCTGACGGCGCTGATGCCGAAGATGTCCCGCGCGGCGGCGGCGAACGACACCGGCGCGCTGGTCGGCGACCTCGCGTTCGGCAACCGGATGTCGTCCATCCTGCTGATGCCGTTCAGCGCGCTGATGACCGTGGCCGGCGTGGCGATCGGCCTCGCGGTGTTCTCGTGGGGCGAGTCCGGGGTCGAGGGCGGCGAGCGCATCGGCACCGCGCTGGCGCTGTCGGCCTTCGGCCTGGTGCCCTACGCGATCACGCTGCTGCAGCTGCGGGTGTTCTACGCGCTGAAGGACGCCCGGACGCCGACGCTCGTCCAGGCGGTCATCGTCGCGGTCCGGATCGCGCTGCTGTACGCGGTCCTCGCGTTCTCGCCGCCGGACAAGATCGCCGTCGGCGTGTCGATCGCCATGTCGCTGAGCTTCGTCGTCGGCGCCCTGATCGGGCAGCTGTGGCTGCGGATCCGGTTGGGGCGGCTGCGCACGGGGTACACGGCGTGGACGATCTGCCTCACCGTGGTGGCCTCGGCCATCGGTTTCGCGGTCGCGGCCGGGGCGTCCCGGCTCGCCGTCCACCTGATCGGGACCGACGGCCCGGTCGCCACGGCCTGGGTGGAGATGGTGGTGCTCACGGTCGTGGGCCTGCCGCTGAGTTTCGTGATGATGGCCGTGTTCCGCGTACCCGAGGTGAAGCCGGTGATGAACAAGATCAGCCGTCTGGTGCGACGCCGATGAGCGCGCCCGCGGAGCGGATTCCCGTACGCTCGGGCGCGTGAGCGGCGGCCCGATCCAGAACACCTCGCTGGTGCCCGGCGGGGTCATCGGCGACGGCCGCTACCGGCTGCTCGCGCGGTCCGGCGTCGACCGGCGCTGCGACGCCCACCTGTGGCGCGCGCGCGACGGGCAGCTCAACCGCGACGTGGCGCTGACGGTCCTGGTCGGCAACCCGGCCGACCCGGCGGCGCTGACGCGGGCCAAGCGGACCGTCGAGCGGGCGATGCACGCGGCCAGCTTCACGCACCCCGGCGTGGCCCGGGTGATCGACGTGCTGACGCCGGGCTCGGGGATCAGGTTCGAGGAGGGCATCCTCGGCATGGTCGTCGCCGAGTGGACCCAGGGCACGGACCTGATGGACCTGGTCGCCGAGGGCCCGCTGCCGGCGGGCGCGGCGACCCGGCTGCTGGAGCCGCTGGGCGCGGCCATCGAGGGCGCGCACCACGCGGGCCTGGTGCTGGGCGCCGACCACCCGCTGCGCATCCGGGTCACGTCCGACGGCAGGCTGCGGCTGGCCTTCCCGGGCCCCCGGCCGGACGCGATCGCGCGCGACGACGTCAAGGGCCTGGGCGCGATCCTCTACCTGCTGCTGACCGGGCGGTGGGCGCTGCCCGGCGGCCCGCCGGACGTGCCGGTGGCGCCGACGGGGCCGGACGGCGCGGTGGTCGCGCCGAGCGCGCTGCACCCGCACGTGCCGCACGAGCTGTCGTCGGTGGCGGTGCGCTCGCTGGAGGACACCAGCGTCGGCGGCATCCGGACCTCGGCGGCGATCCTGCAGGTGCTCGACCGGATCGCCGAGTCCGAGGCGCAGACGGCGCTGATCAAGCCGGTGACCGAGGCGGCCGACGACGGCGCGGTGTGGACGACGCAGCGGCCGGAGAGCGGCCGGGGCCACCGGCGCAAGCTGATGATCAGCGTGGCGGTGCTGGCGGTCGCGACGCTGGCCGTCGTCGCCTGGCTGGGCGTGCAGATCGTGAGCTTCTTCAGCGACGAGCCGACCAAGGGCGGCGGCCCGACGGTGGTCATCGGCCAGTCCAGCCAACCGGCGGCCTCCGGCCAGCCCGCGCCGCCCGCGACCGCGCCGGCGGGCCCGGTGCAGCCGGCGCAGGTCGGCGTCTACGACGTGACGAACCAGCCGGACAACGCCAACCGGGCGAGCCGGGCGGTCGACAACGACCCGACGACGGTCTGGCAGACGGAGAACTACTTCCAGCCGTTCCCGGCGCTCAAGCCGGGCATCGGGCTGATGGCGACCTTCGCCGAGCCGGTGAAGCTGGCGTCGATCACCGTCACGTCGCCGAGCGAGGGCACCGTCGTGGAGGTGCGGGTGGCCGCCTCGGACGGCGCGCCGCTGGAGGAGACGAAGGTCGTCGCGACCGCGACCCTGACGGGCGGGCAGACGCAGATCCAGCTGGACGACCACGAGCCGACCGGGCACGTCCTCGTCTGGGTGACGAAGCTGGCGGGCGGCGAGCGGAACAACAAGTCGGAGATCGCCGAACTGGTCTACACGCGGGCGCAGTAGCGGGGCCGTCCCGGGGGAGTGGCCGAGGGGTGACCGGGGGCTGCCCGGAAGCGACCCGCAGGCGACCCGCAGGCGGCCCGAAGTCGGTCCGGGGGAGTGGCGGCCCGCGCCGGACGGTGGCGGACCGTGCCTGCTCATAGCCTGAACGGGTGATCGGCGTATCCCTGGCCGGTGCCGATACCCTCTCACCGTGACCGCCGCAGCCAGCTCGGACGCAGACCTCATCGCGGCTCATGCCGCGGGCGACCCGCACGCGTTCTCGGAGTTGGTGAAACGGCACCGGGACCGGTTGTGGGCGGTGGCGCTCCGGACGCTGCGCGATCCCGAAGAGGCGGCGGACGCCCTGCAGGAGGCGTTCATCTCCGCCTTCCGGGCCGCCGGGAGCTTCCGCGCCGAGTCGCAGGTGACCACCTGGCTGCACCGAATAGTGGTCAACGCCTGCCTGGACCGGATGCGCAGGCGGCAGACCCGGCCCACCGTGCCGCTGCCGGAGGCCGGGCCGGGCGAGCCGGTCGCGCCGCGCGACGCGATGGCCGAGCGGGAGACGCGGCTGGTCGTCCAGGACGCGCTGGCGGAGCTGCCGGAGGAGCAGCGGGCGCCCATCGTGCTGGTCGACGTGGAGGGCTACTCGGTCGCCGAGACGGCCGCGCTGCTGGGGATCGCCGAGGGCACGGTGAAGTCGCGGTGCGCCCGCGGTCGCGCGAAGCTGGCCAAGATTCTGGGTCACCTCCGGAACCGGAGTGCAGATGCGAACGTCCCAGTGACCGATGTGCAGGTGCAACAGGGACGTCAGTTGGAGGAACGATGACCGGCAATGCGCGGCGCTCCGGGCCGCCGTGGTCCGTCGACCTGCTGGCGGAACTGCACGCGGGCGCGTTGGACCCGCGGACCGAGGCCGAGCTGCGGGAGGTCGTCGCGAACGACCCCGAGGCCCGGCAGGTCCTGGCCGCGCTCGACGCCACGCTGGAGGACCTGCGGGGACTGCCCCCGATCCCGATGCCGCGCGAGGTCGCGGACCGGATCGACGCGGCCCTCGCGGAGGAGGCCCGGCCCGTCGCGCCCGTGGTCGACCTCGCCGCCCGGCGCCGGCGCAAGCACCTCGGCTGGGGCGCGGGGCTGCTCGCCGCCGCGGCCGTCGCGGTCGGCGTGGTGGTCGTGTCGACGCAGCCGGACACCAGGTCGGCCCCCGGTGACGACCAGGCGCTGCCGACCCCCCGGGACACGCCGGTCACCGCGCCGCGGCTCGCCGTGAAGGGCAACGACTTCGGACCGGTCTTCGGCGACGTGCTCAAGGCGCAGAACTACGGCCCGCTGGAGAACCAGGACAAGCTGGCGGGCTGCCTGAGGGGCGGGGACATCGTCGGCTCCAAGCCGCTGGGCGTCAGCCCGATCGCGCTGGACGACCGCGACGCGGTGATGGCGATCCTGCCCGGCGGCCGGCCCGGTGCGTTCCAGATCGTCGTGCTCGACCCCGAGACGTGTGGTCCCGATAACCCGAACGGCGTACTGGCGAAGAGCAACATCACCCCGGAGTAGCCCACCTCACCCGAAGGCCGTGGAATCACGGCATCCTACGATCCGTTGAAGGCAGTGCAGGCCCATGCCTGTCACGACTAACGGAGGTCGAGGGTGTCGGACGTTCGGAACCTGATCATCGTGGGATCGGGGCCCGCCGGTTACACCGCGGCGGTCTACGCGGCGCGTGCCCAGCTCGAACCCCTGGTGTTCGAGGGCTCGCAGTACGGCGGCGCGCTCATGACCACGACCGAAGTCGAGAACTACCCCGGCTTCCGCGACGGGATCAACGGTCCCGAGCTGATGGAGCAGATGCGGGAGCAGGCCAAGCGCTTCGGCGCCGAGCTGCGCGCCGAGGACGTGGAAGGGGTCGAGCTGGAGGGCGACGTCAAGCACGTCACCGCCAACGGCTCCCGCTACGCCGCCAAGGCCGTGGTCCTCGCCATGGGCGCGGCGCCGCGCTACCTGCACGTCCCCGGCGAGCAGGAGCTGCTGGGCCGCGGCGTGTCGGCCTGCGCAACCTGCGACGGCTTCTTCTTCCGCGACCAGGACATCGCGGTGGTCGGCGGCGGCGACTCGGCGATGGAGGAGGCCACCTTCCTGACCCGCTTCGCCCGTTCGGTGACGATCATCCACCGACGGGAGGAGTTCCGCGCCTCCCGGATCATGCTGGAGCGCGCCCGCGCCAACGAGAAGATCAAGTGGCTGCTCAACGCCGAGGTCGTCGAGATCGCCGGCGAGGGCACCATGTCCGGCCTCAAGACCCGCGACACCCGCACCGGTGAGGTCACCGACCACCCGTTCACCGGCTTCTTCGTCTCCATCGGCCACGACCCGCGCAGCGAGCTGGTGCGCGGTCAGGTCGACGTGGACGACCTGGGCTACGTCAAGGTCAAGGGGCAGAGCACCTACACGAACGTGGCCGGCGTCTTCGCCGCCGGCGACCTGGTGGACCACACCTACCGGCAGGCGATCACCGCCGCCGGCTCGGGCTGCTCCGCCGCGATCGACGCCGAGCGCTGGCTGGCAGAGCACGGCACCGCGGAAGCCGCGGTGACCGCTGAGCACGTCGGCGGCGGCTACGGCGAGCCCGTGACCACCAGCTGAAGAACCTTTCGACAGAGGAGAACAACATGGCAGGCGCCACCATGCCGGTGACGAAGTCCACCTTCACCGACAACGTGCTGCTCAGCGAGAAGCCCGTCCTGGTCCAGTTCTGGGCGACCTGGTGCGGCCCGTGCAAGATGGTCTCCCCGGTCCTGGAGGAGATCGCGGCCGAGAACACCGACAAGATCAAGATCGTCAAGGTGGACATCGACGCCGAGCCGTCGGTCGCCCGCGACTACCAGATCATGTCGGTGCCGACCATGATCCTGTTCCAGGGCGGCAAGCCGGTGAAGCAGATCGTCGGCGCCAAGCCGAAGGCGGCTCTGCTCAACGACCTGGCCGGCGTCCTCGGCTGACCCACCCGGCTGAACGAGCCGAATCGTGGCCCGTCCGTCAAACTAAAGGCGGACGGGTCACACTTTTGTAGGTGGGTAACCACTCGTTGTAGCCCTGCGCGGGCCACGGTTGCGAGCAAGGCACAATAGGGCGTCAGGTTCAGCGTCGGCACAGGCCGGCGCCTAAGCGAACGAGGGGTACATGCCGCTTCTCCGCCGCGGGGACTTCGGTCCGGACGTCGCCGAGGTCAGGGCCACGCTGACGAGGATCGGGCTGCTGTCCGACCCGCAGCCGTCGCAGGTGTTCGACCTGCCGGTCGAGCACGCCGTGCGCGCCTTCCAGCAGCAGCGGGGTCTGATCACCGACGGTGTCGTCGGTCCGGCCACCTACCGCGCCCTGCGCGACGCGACGTTCCGACTGGGCGACCGCCCACTGGCGTACCTGATGTCCCAGCCGGTGACGGGTGACGACGTCTTCGCGCTCCAGGAGCGCCTGCTGGAGCTGGGCTACGACGCCGGCCGGCCGAACGGCGAGTTCGGCCAGCAGACCGAGCTGGCGCTGCGCAGCTTCCAGCGCGACTACGGCCTGATCGCGGACGGGATGTGCGGTCCCGACACGGTGCGCGCCCTGCGGCAGCTCCAGCCGAAGGTGCGCGGCGGCCGGCCGGTGTTCCTGCGCGAGCAGGAGCGGGTCCGCCGGGCCGGGCCGAGGCTGTCGGGCAAGCGCATCATCATCGACCCGGGGCACGGCGGCGCGGACCGCGGCGTCGTGGTCGGCGGGGTCGCCGAGGCCGACGTCATGCTCGACCTCGCGCGGCTGCTCGAGGGCAAGATGGCGGCGACCGGCATGGAGGCCCTGCTCACCCGCGGCCCCCACCACTGCCCGGACGAGGGCGAGCGCGCCAAGTTCGCCAACGAGGCGGGCGCGGACCTCATCCTGTCCCTGCACACCGACGCCAACCCGTCGCCGCTGGCGTCGGGCGTGGCGAGCTTCCACTTCGGCACCGGCAACGGCACGTCGTCCACGGTCGGCGAGGCGCTGGCGGGGTTCATCCAGCGCGAGATCGTGGCGCGCACGGGGATGCCGGACTGCCGCACGCACCCCAAGACGTGGGACATGCTCCGCATGACGCGGTGCACGGCGGTCCGCGTCGAGGTCGGCTACCTGACCAACGCGGGCGACCGGGCGCGCCTGGCCAACCCGTCGTTCCGGGACGTGGTGGCCGAGGGCATCCTGGTGGCGGTCAAGCGCCTGTACCTGCTGGGGCAGAACGACCAGCCGACCGGGACGTTCACCCTGGACGACCTGATGCGCCACGAGCTGACCATCGGGCAAGTCCGCCCCACCGGCTGATCCCCCGGGGTGGGAGCACCCCTCGGCCGGCTCTCGCGCACCGGTCGGGCGACCGGCGCCGGCCGCCGTGGGACCCCGGGCGCCCCACCACCGCCCGCAGACGTGAGCCGGGTGCGGAACTCCGCGAAGCCGCACCCGGGTCGACCTCGACGCCACCAGGCTGTCCCGCTCGCCGGACCGCCTCGTCCGGGCGGGCCGTGGCCGTCCGCGTCTCCGGGAACCCCACCGGTCCGGTGATCGCTCCTCCCCTGGTCGACTGGCAGGCGTTCGTGGCAGCCCACCGCTCCGCCTAGGTGATCAGCGAC
>Ga0196958_10000101_pt1 | contig 33144 bp, 45 predicted proteins | sample S1v_10metaG_FD_148654 | JGI IMG/M metagenome (GOLD analysis project Ga0196958, IMG submission 148654) | Soil microbial communities from Anza Borrego desert, Southern California, United States - S1+v_10 | ecosystem: Environmental > Terrestrial > Soil > Desert | place: USA: California | collected... | reverse complement strand
AGCGACGGATCGCCGAACTCGAACGCGACCTCGGCATCGGCCAGCCCGACCCCGAGCCAGAACGCGGCATCCGTCAGGACCGCACCGTCTGCCTGATCAAGAACTGTGACGGCGAGACCGAGGAGATCCGGACCTGGAGCGGATTCCTCGTCCGCCGCATCCACCTGCACTGACCCCACGGAAGGCCCGCGCCCATGGAACCCGTTAGCGGCAAGTTCGAGAAGGCGCTCACGGAACGGCGCGGTGCCGACATCGAGATCATCGATCCGGGCGGCGATGCGCCCGTCCTCGTCCCGAGCAAGGTTCGCATTAACGGTACTGAGGTACTGATCCCCGCCGGAGCAAAGATCCACATCGGGGAGATCGCCGATGACGAAGCCGTGACCGTCACCCTCACCATGTTCGCCCGCCGCATCGTCATCGCAGCCGAAGACGACCTGACGTGACCGAGCGGTCAGTCGAACTCCGAGTTGATGCCCGCATCGAAGGCGACTTCGACAGGCATCAGCACCTACTCACCGGTCGTGAACTCTCCCGTCGCCGCGAAGGGGACTGGGTCGTGCTCTCCTGGCTCGCCCCCGATGCCCCCGAAGCCGCCGCCACCATGAGCCCGTGGTTCACGCTCGTCGGCGACCGCATCGAACTCGGCGGAATCGACTACTACGACCACGCCGGATACCGCCTCACCTGACCCCGGAGCCCGCGCCATGAACGCCACACAGCGGTTCGCCTATCGCCGCATCCCCAGCTTCAGGCGTGAGGGAGGCGGCCTATACAGCGCCTATGTGGCCGTGTACTCCAGGGTCTACGCAGCGCGCATGCGGTACCTCCACAAGCGCGGACGCCACGGACGTGGCGCATCGCACAGCATCGCCCCGCGCTGTCAGTGGTGCGGGACCCCCATCGTTTGACCCCACGGAGCCCGCGCCATGGCCACCGACCCCATCACCTCGCTCGTCGAGCAGTGTCGCGACAACGATGACTGCTGTCCCGGTGGGCCGTCCGCTTGCCGACTCGACGCTGCCCGAGCTGACCGCGACAACGCCCAGATCAAGCAGAAGCCCGTCACGCTGCTGTACGCGTGGTCCGACGGCGAGACGTTCAGCTACATCGACCAGCCCGGCGGCATCCCCTACAGCGCACGCGAACGGGCGCTGCTGCGGGCCCTACTCGGCTACACACTCAGCCAGCTCGACCAGTACGAGATCACGGGCCCGCTTGGCATCGCCACCCAGGAGCCGACATGAGCACGACCGCCGACAGCACCCGCTTGATCAGGACCGTGTGGCGCGGTGAAAAGCCGTGGCATTGGAAGGCCCTCAAGATCGGGCACGCTCAGCCGTTCGGCTACCGCACCTACTGGCGCAGCCGCTGGCTCTGGCAGCTCCACCTCACCCCGATCCACATCGCCCGCGACAACAGCAGCTGGGAGATCGGCCTCTGCTTCGGCAAGCGCACCATCTTCCTCCTCACCCACCGCTGAGCCGCACCGAGGAGACGGTCCATGGAACAGACGGATAGCAGGACGGAGCCTGCCGGGACAGTGCAGGAAGATCTCAGTCTGTGCGGCTGGGAAGGCTGCACAGAGAAGGCAACCGTCGCACTCCGGTTCCGGGCTCAACCCGGTCACGTCCACAACTGCGACCCGCACACCGCGATCAACCGCGAGTGGTCCGACGTGATCGCGTCCGCGCCCCTGCCGAACTGCCCGTTCATCCACGGCGGGATGTGGATCGCCACGCCCCGCGACCTCTAACCCCACCCCGGAGCCCGCGCCATGGATCTCCACGCCTGGATCACCCAGCAAGTTGAGCAGGTCGAGCTGCTGCTGGACGAAAACGAGTGGCCGTCCAGCCAGACCGAGGGCGTTCGCCTCCGCTGCGACGCAGACCGGCGCATCCTCAACCGACACCGGCTCGACCCGGCTTTCCCCGCGTTTGCCGGAGCCTGCGAAGGATGCGGACTCGACGACTGGGGACTCCCGAGCATCGAGTCCGTCAACGACTGCCCTGAACTGGTGGACCTCGCGCACGCCCACGGCATCACGCCCGAGATCCTCGCCGGACTCGACCGGACCCAGCCGCCCGAACCGCAGCCCCGCGACAGCGGTCGCCTCAGCCTCGGCGACATCCTCGCCACCCCACCCATCATCCCCAGCCAGGTGCCCGCCGCACTACGCGGACCCCGCTGGAAACCCTGACCACCACCCCACAGGAGCCCGGGCCATGGCCCGCTACAACATCACCTACACCCTCGGTCTCGACGACACCGTCACCGCCGCCAAAGTCGAGAAGGACATCGACGAAGGCCAGTACCGCTTCACCGACGCCAACGGCCGAGACGTCGCCCTCATCCCCAGCGACAACGTCCTCAGCATCCTCCTCGTCGAGGAGCCCAAGGCGGTGACCCGCTGATGGCCCGCTACCGCAAGAAGCCCGTCGAGATCGAAGCCGTGCAGTGGACCGAGGACGTGTCCATGCGAGAGCTGATCGACTTCACCAACGGGCTCGTCAAGCTCAACGACGTCGACCGCGACTTCCACGTCTACGACCGACTCCACGACACGTGGGTTCAGTTCCAGTACGGAGACTGGATCATCAAGGGCGTGCAGGGCGAGTTCTACCCCTGCCGAGACGACGTCTTCGCCGCCACCTACGAGGCGGTGACCGGCTGATGGCCCGCCTGCAGATCCTCGAGCTTCCCTCGGGTGCCGACGACGACCGGCCGCCGTTCATCCTCGTCGTAGACGAGTGGGACGTCGACACGCTCGACGCTCACGCTGCCCTCACCGACTACTGGGACGCCTTCGGCAAGAAGATCGGCGCCCGAGGAGTCCTCTTCGTCGACCGCCGCATCGACATCCCCGCCAACGACACCAGCGCCTACCTCCGCGACAGCGAGGCGGATGAGCGAGCCGAACCTCAGCGTGCTGACGAGCGCGCCATCCAGGCCGAAGAGAAACTCAAGGCCTTCATGGAGAAGCGCTACACCATCGAGCAGGAGCGCAAGGCCTCCCTCACCGACGCCCTCGGCCTCGACCGGCTCCGCGACTGGGACGACATCCGCAACGCCGCCGCCGGAGTGCGGAAGCAGCGCGACACGCAGGCCGAGAAGCTGGACCGCGTTCGCCAGGAGTCGGCCCGCATCCGCGCCACCACCCGCACGTGGGGACCCGTCGCCGACCTCATCGACGGCGCCCTCAACGGCAACCAAGAAAGCGACGACGAGACGTCGACTGGTCGCCCGAAGCACCCCGACGGCACCCCGTACAACTACAGCGAAATCACCGCAGGCGGCTGGGAGCACTGCGATGGCTGCCGAACCTGGGGACGGTGGACCGCCGAGAACCCGCACGCCTGCCCCACGCCCAACGCTGCGCACACCCCCGATGCCTGACGTGACGGTGAAGCTGTCCGACGGCATCCGCGACATCACCGCCGAGATCACCGGCGCAGACGGCGCACTCCGACGAGCTGAGGAGACAGCCGTCCGGCTCTACGACGTCGCCATCGCAGGCAGCCCCACCGACCGACGCGCCGGCTTCGCCGGCTGGTCACCCAGCAGCACCACCGAACGCAGCCCCCGAGGAGTAGGGAGGCGGCCGTGGCCGGAGGCTGGCAGAACTCGGACAGGCGTAAGCGACTCCCGCCCCAGTGGGCGAGGATCCGCGCCGAGATTCTGGCGCGCGACAGTACGTGCGTTCTGTGTGGCGTGCGGCCCAGCACCCACTGCGATCACATCAAGGCTAAGACGGATGATCACCGGCCCGAAGGACTCCAGGGCGTCTGCGGACCCTGCCATGATCAGAAGTCCAGCCGGGAAGGGAACGACGCACAGCGCGCCAACCCGCGGCCTGGACGGACGAGGCCGCAGGAACCGCATCCCGGACTGAGGTGACCATGGCGGCCTACCTCATCGTCCACCCCAGGGACCAGCGTCGTGACGACGTCCTCATCGAAGACCCCGCCCTCACCCTGCGATTCGAAGCAGGCTGGGCCATCCTCGCCGACAGCGACGGCATCTGCCTCGCCATCCCCAGCGGGCAAGGCGCCAGCATCCAGCGGGTAGACGAACCACAGGACCCCGACCAGGAGCCCGCGCCGCAGAAGGAGTGAGACCTGTGGCATCCAAGGGACGAGGCGGACGCGGCAACGCCGCCGCACTCCGCCGCTACTGGAGCACCGGACCAGGCGCAGCCAAGATCCGATGGGGAACACCAGGCGACTGGACAAGGTGCAACCGCCAACTCAGCCGCTACATGGGAGCAAGAGCACGCGGCTACTGCCAGCTCCTCCACCGCCGCAACACCGGGACCTACACCGGCAGCCGAGCCAACGCAGGCCGGCGACGACGCTGACCCACACGCCGAGCAGCGTGCCGTACCACCGACTCAGCTTGCCCCTCCACCTGCACAACCCCATCTCACCGAGGATCAGCAAGTCGAGAAAGAGAAGTGATCAGCCAACGAACAAGACCTCATCGACGCCGAGGCAGCAGGCAGACCAGCATGCCAAGCGTCGGCCGCCCTACCCGCACGCCGCCCACTAGGCAGGGCCGACGAGCACGGCACAGGTGAGGCAGGCAGGGTGAGCCGATGGTCATGTGCTCATGGTCATCACGTCGAGCATCGACTGATCAACTCGATCGACGAAGCGAAACGGTGAAGATCAAAGCTGTAGGCGATCGACGATCACACTCGCTCGCCGGCCCGGCACACGAGCGGCAACCTCGCCGCCATCCCTGACGGGCTCGCCGGCCGCTGGCTCACCCGTGATCCACCAGGGGGGATACCCCCCTGGTGGGGATCTTCGGGGATCGGGACCGTTTACACGCCGTCGTTCTGTACGGGTCTGGGATCTGGGGGTGGTCGAGATGGCAGGCACCGGGCCGGCCCCGAAGGATCCCTCTCGGCGGGCGCGGCGGAACAAGGATGCTCAGCCGCAGACGATCCTGCGGTTCGAGAAGGCCGAGGCGCCCGAACTGCCGGACTTCCGGATCGAGCAGGACGGCGACCTGGTCGAGTTCGTGTGGCCAGAGCGCACCCGCGAGTGGTGGCAGATGTGGGTCGACTCGCCGCAGGCGGAGCACTTCGGTTCAACGGACTGGGACTTCCTGCTTGATACCGCCCTGATACACGCTCGCTTCTGGCGGGGGGACTTGTCGGTGGCTGGCGAACTTCGCCTTCGCGTGGCCAAGCACGGAGCCACGATGGAAGATCGCGCCCGCTTGAGGATGGCGTTCGCCGAGGCGGACGGTGCAGACGGTGGGCAGGGATCGTCGGGCGCCGATGCGGCGAAGGAGCGGTACGCGAAGCTGCGGGTGCTCAAACCCGGCCAGGAAGGTGAGGCTGACAGGGGGTGAGCCGATGCCATGGCGTGGACCGGCCTACCCCGGCGAGATCCCGACCCTGGGCTACCAGGTACTCGGCTGGATCGCGGACAATCTGATCGTTCCTGATGGCCCCGCGGCTGGCGAGCCTCTCGTGTTCACGGACGAGCAGGCGATGTTCGTGCTCCAGCTGTACGCCATCGATCCGGCCTTCAAGGGGCCGGCCATCGGCGGGCGTGCGCTTCGAAATGGGCGTCGGATCCGGCGTGCGGTCTTGTCCCGACCGAAGGGCTGGGGAAAGTCGCCGCTCGTCGCTGCACTGTGCCTGGCGGAGGCGCTGGCAGATGTAGTGCCGGACGGCTGGGACGCCGAGGGGGAGCCGGTGGGGCGGCCGTGGACCTCGCTCGGCTTCAAGGCGAAGGTGCAGATCGTCGCCGTTTCGGAAGATCAGACGGCGAATACTTGGGACCCGCTGCTGGAGATGGCGCGAGGCGGCCCGGTGCTGGATGCCTACGACATCGAGCCAATGGAGACCTTCGTCAATGTGCCCCGCGGGCGCGTCGAGTTCGTGACCAGCTCCGGTACCAGCCGCGAGGGATTCCGGCCGGTGTTCTCGGCGATGGACCAGACCGAGTCCTGGATCCCGTCGAATGGCGGTCGGAAGCTCGCCGCGACGATCAGACGCAACCTGGGCAAGGTGAACGGCTGCTCGGTGGAGACGCCTAACGCCTTCATTCCAGGCGAGGGTTCGGTGGCGGAGCGCTCGTTCGAGGCGTGGACGAAGCAGCAGGAAGGCAAGCTGAAGCTGGACGACGGCTTGTTGTTCGATCACCGTGAGGCCCCAGCAGAGACAGATCCGGCGAATGAGCGGTCGTTGATGGACGGCCTGGCGGTGGCGTATGGCGACTCCGCTGACCGGAACGGCGGCTGGGTGAACCTGCGTCGGCTGCTCGCCGAGTACTGGGACCCGGACACCGACCCGCAGGATGCCCGCCGGTACTACCTGAACCAGGTCACGCATGCTACGGACGGGTGGATCAGCCAGCCGGAGTGGGCGGCCGTCGCTGCGGCAGAGAAGGTCGTCGTTGAGCAGGACGAAGTGGTCCTTGGCTTCGACGGCTCACGCCGCCGCAACCGCGGCGTGACAGATGCGACCGCGCTTGTCGGTTGCAGGGTCTCGGACGGCCACCTGTTCCTGATCGGCTGTTGGGAACAGCCAGAGGGTCCGTTCGGTGCGGACTGGCAAGTGCCAACGGTTGAGGTTTTGGCTGCGGTCGAGGACGCCTTCCGGAACTACAAGGTGGTTGGCATGTACGCCGACCCGGCGAAGTGGGAGTCGCACGTCGCTGCCTGGGAAGCCAAGTTCGGCCGGAAGTTGAAGGTGAAGTCGTCGACGCAGCATCCGATCGAGTGGTGGATGACAGGCGGACGGTCGATCCAGATCGTGCGGGCCCTGGAGAAGTTCCGGTCGAGCGTGACGGATGGCGAACTGTCTCACGACGGGTCGAGCGTGCTGACTAGGCACATTCTGAACGCCCGGCGCCGCGAATCGCGCAGCGGCATCCAGATCATGAAGGAACACCCGGACAGCCCCAGGAAGATCGACGCGGCGATCGCTGCTGTCCTTGCTTGGCAGTGCCGCGTGGATGCGATGGCTAAGGGCCTTGGCCGTAAGAAGACCGGCAAGTCGGGACGGGTGGTGGTGCTGCGATGACCCTGTCCATCCCTGAGCTTCCGCTGGTGTATCTGTCGGATGAGGAGCAGGCCCTGATCAACCTGCTGCGTGCGGACATGCAGCGGGACCGGTACGAACTGCTGCTGCGGGACGCGTACTTCAACGGCGAGCAGCTGATCCGCGACTTGGGCATTTCGATCCCGCCGCAGCTCAAAGGCCTGCACACGGTCATCGGCTGGCCGCGTGTCGGTGTCGAGTCGCTTGAGGAGCGCCTCGATCTGGAGGCCTTCCGTTGGGGGGATGGCTCGGATTCGTCGGAGTTGACGGAGATCGCCGAGGCGAACGATCTGTTCGACGAGTCGAGCCTCGCTCACCTGGACTCTTTCGTGTACGGCCGGGAGTATCTGGCCGTGGGTTCGGGTGGCTGCGGGACGGACGACTGTCCGCCGCTGATCACCGCAGAGTCGCCGTTGGATATGACGCTGATGTGGGACGCCCGCCTGCGGATGGGCACGGCGGCGCTCCGCGAGTGCGCCGCCGACTCGTTCATCGAGGCGGGGCCCGAGGAGCGGATGCTGGTCCTCTATCTGCCGGATCAGACGGTGATGTGCTTGCCGTCGGAGTCGGGCGGCTGGGAGGTTGTCGACCGGGACATGCACGGCCTGGGTGTCGTGCCGGTGGTCAGGTTGGCGAACCGGCAGCGGACGGCGGACCGGGTCGGCAAGTCTGAGATCACCCCCGAGGTCATGTCGATCACGGATGCGGCTTGCCGCAGGCTGATGGGCATGGAGGTTGCGGCGGAGTTCTTCGGCGCCCCGCAGCGTTACATCCTGGGGGCTTCGGAGTCGGCGTTCCAGGATGCTGACGGTACGGCGAAGTCGGCCTGGGAGACGTACATCGGCCGGGTGCTCGCGTTGGAGCGGGACGAGGACGGCAATGTGCCGGACGTGGGCCAGTTCTCGGCGCACGACCCGACGGGCATGACGAAGATCATCGACCTGTATGCCCGGATCATGGCGTCGCAGATGTCGGTGGCCCCTCACGTTCTCGGTTACAGCAGCGACAACCCGGCCAGTGCGGACGCGATCCGGTTCGCGGACAACCGGCAGGTGAAGAAGGCGGAGCGGCGTATCCGCCGGTTCGGGGCTGGATGGCAGCAAGCCATGCGGCTCGCCCTGTGGGTGCGAGACGGGGAGCCGCCGGACAAGACGCGCCGCATCGAAACGGTGTGGCGGAACCCGGCGACGCCGACAGTCGCCGCCCAGGTGGACGCCACGGTCAAGCTCGTGCAGGCCGGTGTTCTGCCCGCTGACTCTGACGTGACGCTGGAGATGGCTGGGTTCACGGAGCCGCAGCGGCAGCGGATCGCCGCGGACCGGCGCCGATCGAGCGCTGCCGCGGCAGGCGGTGGTCTGCTGGATCGTCTCGCTGCGGTGAACGAGCGGCAGTCGGCAGAGCTGCCGTCGGCTGTGGAGGTGGCCGGTGGCGACGACGGTTTCTGACGGAGGTCAGGATGCCGCCCGCTACCGCTCTGCGCAGCTCGGCCTGACCAGGCTGCTGGTGGGGGATGTCCGCGGGCTGCGGCGGTTGATCATCCCGTCGCGGCTGCGGAGGTCGATCCCGGACTGGATCGTCGCGATGCAGGCAGTCATCGACCAGTACGCTCGCACTTCGGCTGCTGTGGGCGCCGAGTTCTACGAAGCCCAGCGAGACGCGGCCGGCGTCCCGGGCGCATTCACGGTGCCGGTGGCAGATCCGCCACCGGACGAGAAGACCGAGACGAGCCTGCGGTGGGCGACGAAGGATGTCTGGGACCGGGAGCCGGAGCAGGCGACCGAAGCTCAGCTGCAGCCGCTGGCCGTGCGCCTGGAGCAGGCGGCGAAGAAGGCCGAGCAGGTCGCGCAGAAGCTCGTCGCGGACACCGGTCGCAGCACAGTGATCGGCGCTGTGAGTGAGGACGCGCAAGCCACAGCGTGGGCGCGAACGGCGGCGCTGGGTGCCTGCGCATTCTGCAAACTCATTGCCAGCCGCGGTTCTGTGTTCAAGGGGGACACGGTGCGCTTCGAAGCGCACGACGGCTGTCACTGCGGTGTCGTACCTGTCTTCCGCGGGCAGCGCTTCGAACTGTCCCCGCAGGCGGCGGAGTGGGCGCGGCTGTACCAGGAGTACGCCGCCGGCCATTCCGGCAGCCAGTTGGCCCGCTTCAGGCGGGCGCTGGCAGAGCACGACAGCAATCCGCTCCCCGGAGCTTTCTGATCCTGGTCGCCCTGGTGGCGGCCTTCCCCTTTTCACCAGCCCCTGGAGGGCCGATTCGTCATGCCCGAAGAGACCGAGACGACTGAGCAGCAGGACACCGGCACCGAGGAGACCGTCGAGGAGACGGCGACCGAGGCGAACGGCACCGAGCAGCAGGGCGACGCCCAGGAGGCGGAGTCCGGTGGCGAGGAGAAGCCGTTCGACCGGAAGCAGGCCGAGGCGAAGATCCGGAAGGCGAACTCGGAGGCCGCGAACCTCCGCAAGCGCCTGAAGGAGCTGGAGCCGAAGGCCCAGGAGCTGCAGCGCATTAAGGACGCCGAGAAGTCGGAGTCCGAGCGCCTCAACGACCAGCTCGCGTCGGCGCAGGAACAGATCGCGAAGACCCGGCAGCGGCTGGTCCGCAGCCAGGTGCAGGCCCTCGCTAGCACCGCCACCGAGGGACGGGCGGCGTTCGCCGATCCGGCTGACGCGTTCGGCGAGCTCGATCTCGACTCGTACATCGACTCTGACGGCGACATCGACGAGTCCGCCATCGAGGCGGATCTCCAGGCGCTTTTGGAGCGCAAGCCGCACTGGGCGAGGACCCAGCCCCCGGAGGGCCCGCGGCGTCCCGCACCGGACCGCACTCAGGCGTCCGGCGCCAACAAGAAGCAGGCCCCCAACCCGCGCGACGAGTTCGCCGGGTGGCTGAGTTCGCGGCTCAAGTAGCCGCTGAAAGAGGAAATCATGGCTACGGCCCCCATCACCACGAGCAATGTTCCCGGTGAACTTCTGCCGCGGACCATCACGGCACCGATCTTCGAGAAGTCGGTGGAGTCGAGCGCGATCATGTCGCTGGCCCGGCCGGCTCCGCTGTCGCTGGACGCGACCACGTCGGTGCCGATCCCGATGGACGTGCCCCAGGCCGACTGGGTCGGCCAGGCAGCGAAGAAGCCGCTGTCGACCGGTGGTGTCGACGTCAAGCAGATGCAGGCGAAGAAGCTGGCCGTCCTCATCCCCGTGGCAATGGAGGTGGCGCGGACCAATACGGGTGGTCTCTACGACCAGCTGCAGCGGGATCTGCCGACGGCGTTCGCGCGGGCCTTCGACCACGCCACGATCCACGGCAAGACGATGAAGGGTGCGCCGGGCCCGTTCACCGAGTACCTGGCGGCGACGTCGAACTCGGTCGCGCTGGGCACGGCGTCTCAGGCTCAGGGCGGTATCTGGGCGGACTTCGTCAACGGCATGGCTGAGGTCGTCGATGGCGACTGGGACTACACCGGTACGGTCGCCGACCACCGGCTGAAGCCGCAGCTGCTGCTGGCGACGGACACGACCGGGCGTCCGATTCTGGTGGACACGCAGACTCCCGGCACGAACATGGCGGCGGCGGGCACGCTGATCGGCGAGCCGCTGGCGTACTCCCGCAGCGTGTCGGGCAAGCAGCGCCGCCAGTCCACGAGCGTGGACACCGGGCTCCGGGCGATCGGCGGTGACTGGTCCCAGGCCGCGTATGGCGTGGGCATGGACATCACGATCCGCATCTCCAACGAGGCGACTTACGTCGACGAGGACGGCGGCGTGCACTCCGCGTTCCAGGAGAACCTGGTGCTGATCCTCGCGGAGGCGTACTACGGCTTCGTCATGGGTGACGTCGACGCGTTCGTCAAGTACACCGGCACTCCGGCGGGTTCCTGATGGGTGCCGCCCCGGCTTCCGCGCCGGGCGGGGCGGCCAAGCCCTTGAGGATTGTTGTCCGTGTGCATGCGATGCCTCCGCGGCACAATGCGGGGGCTGAGCACATGCTGGTGTCGATGCTGCGGCCACTGGTGGAGCGTGGGCATGACGTGAGTGTGTGGTTGTCCCGCTACACGGACGACCGGGATGTGTACGACTACGAGGGCATCTGTGTGGTGCCGTTGGCGTCCCGTCTCGATTTCGGTGAGGCGTGCCGGAAGGCGGATGTGCTGGTCAGCCATCTGGAGGGTGTGCCGTCGACGGCTGCGCTGGCCCGTGGCTACGGGGCGCCGTTCGTGTCGATCGTGCACAACACGCACAAGCCGAGCTTCCGGAACATGGCGACGGGGGATACGGCGTTGGCCGTGTACAACTCGACGTGGATGGAGCGTGAGGCGGAGGTCTACTTCACTGAGTTCCCGTCACTGCTGCGGCCGGACCGGTCGATGATTGTGCGGCCTCCAGTGGTGGCCGGCGACTACCGGACGACGCCGGGCGACTGTGTCACGTTGGTCAACTGCAACGCCGACAAGGGTGGCGATCTGTTCTGGCGGATCGCTGCGCGCATGCCGGATGTGCCGTTCCTCGGTGTCCGTGGCGCCTACGGGGTTCAGGTGGAGCCTCCGGAGCATGTTCCGAACCTCAAGTACGTCGATCACGTGCCGGGCAACGAGATGGCGGAGCGGGTGTATTCGCGGACGCGGGTGCTGCTGATGCCGTCGTCTTATGAGTCCTGGGGCCGTGTCGGGGTGGAGGCCATGGCCTCCGGGATTCCGGTCGTTGCGCATCCGACGCCGGGCCTGTGTGAGTCGCTGGCTGACGCGGGGCTCTTCGCGGACAGGGATGACCTCGATGCCTGGCTGGCCACGCTGGAGCGGCTGCTGAAGCCCGCCGAGTGGCGGAAGGCGTCGAAGCGGGCTCTGGCCCGGTCCGCTGCCTTGGACCCGACCGAGGATCTGACGGCCTGGTGCGAGGCGATCGAGGAGCTGGGAGGTCGTCGTGGCATTCGAGGCTCCAACAGCCGAGCAGCTCGGCCTGTATCTCGGGCTGCCTGAGATCGACGGAGCGCGCGCTGATCTGCTGATTCAGACAGCGGTGGCGCTCTGTGAAACCGTCGTCAAGCCTTTGCCGGAGGGCGCGCAGGCGGTCGTTCTGTCAGTGGCGGGCCGCGCCTACGTGAATCCGCAGCAGGTCAGTTACGAGACGATCGGCCCGATGAGCGTGCAGCGCCCGCAGGGCAGTGGGGGCCTGTATCTGACGAAGGCCGACAAGTCCGCGCTCAAGTCCCTGGCGGGCCGGGGTGGCGCGTTCACGGTGGATCCGACACCGGCGACTGCGGACCCGTCACCGACGTGGCCGATCGACGACGACGGGTTCGCCGATGAGTTCGAGCCCGGCTGGGGGTACGGCTGATGCCGGCCCCGTACCCGTTCGGCGAGACGGTGCGGATCGTCCGTACCGGGCCTTCGCCGGGTCGCGACGGGCGGGGCCAGCCACTGCCTGGTCCGGACGAGTCTTTTGACCTGCCTGGCTGTGTGGTCACCCCGCGGGCGGAGACGCCGCAGGTGGGGGGCTCTCAGCAGCAGGACCGGGACACGGTCATTGTCGGCTGGACAGTGTACGCCGTGGCCGACCACCCCGGTATGCCGCTGCGGACCACGGACAAGGCCCGAATCCGGGGGGTCGACTGTGACGTTACGGGCGAGCCCGGCGACTGGGGCCATTCCCCGTTCACCGGCACCCGCGGTGTCGTCCAGTTCGCCGCCGACCGTGTCACCGGCTGACCGAGGGAGGTAGACGTGGCTACCAGGTTCAAGGTGAAGCGCAAGGGGATCGGGCAGATGCTGCGGATGCCCGGCATGGAAGCGGAGATGAAGCGCCGCGCCGAGGTCATCAAGAGCGTCGCGGTCTCTATTTCCCCGGTGGACGAGCACAGTCCCGACCCGGGCCACTACAAGCGCTCCTGGGAGACGGACAGCACGAGGCGGGGCGGCCGGCGCCGCGACCGTGCCGCGGCGACCGTCCGCAACACGGCGTACTACGCGCGGTGGGTGGAGTACGGCACGGAGAAGGTGCCTGCCCACCATGTGTTGCTGCGGGCCGCGCAGATCGGCGGGCGGGACTAGTGACCGTCGTCGTCGACATCGAAGGCGAACTCATCCCGCGCGCTCAGGCCCGCTGGCCGGACGCCGTGGTCCGCGACGAGCTGGACAACAACCTGCTCGACGAACTGCCAACGATCCAGATCACACAGGTCCCGGCCGGTGACCTCGCCGCAAGCCGGCTGGCCCGGATGCTCGTCGACATCGACGTGTACGCCGCCACCCGGGCAGAGGCGTTCGGCCTGGCCCGCGAGACCGTCGCTTGGGTGGAGCGGGACCTGCGCGGCTCGACCACCAGCACGCTGACCATCAGCCGGGCCGGTGTCGTCACTCTGCCCGCCATACGCCCATACGAGAACACCGCCCTGCGTCGCGTGGGCGGCACCTACGAGATCTTCTGTCATCCGGTCTCCTGACCGGCATTGGGCCCGCGCCGGACCCTGTAAATCTGACCCCGCCGATCGCGGGGTCTTCGCATGTCTGGAGACCCAATGGTCAACATCACGCGCGCGGCGGACCTTCTTGAGGTCGGCGCGAACGGCGGGGGCTGGACGGCTCCTATCGGTTCGACGTCGCCGGGCGATCCGGCGATCCAGCCGCTGGACCCGTGGCTGCCGCTGGGCGCCATCAGCGACGATGGCTTGGTGCAGGGCTTCGAGGAGGACTCGGAGTCGTTCACCCCGTGGGGGTACACGGCCCCGATCCGCACCACTATCACGTCTAGCCTGCGGACGTTCGGGCTGACGGTGTGGGAGACGGGCCGGACGACGGTGCAGGCCCTGCAGTACCGGCTGGACGCCGCAGATCTGACGCCGGCGTCGGGTCTGACGACGTTCGCGGAGACGGCGTCGCCGGAGCCGGACCGGCGGGCGTTCTGGTTCGTCGTCCTGGACGGCGACAACTTCCAGCGCGGCTTCTACGTGCCCGAGGGCGAAATCACGGAGCGCTCCGACGTCAACCACAAGCAAGACGAAGTCGCGGGCTTCGAGTGGACGATCACCGCCTACCCGGACCTGGCCGGGAACACGGTCTATCACTTCGACCGAGTGCCTGAGACCGAGGCGTACACCGGGTCTTGAGACGGGTGGACGGGCCGCTGACCGTGGCGCGGGCCCGGCCCGTCCACCTCCCACCTTTCCTTGCCCGCGCCGTACAGATGAGGAGCCCGCGCCGTGGCGAACACGAGCAGCAACAGCACCAGCAGGAAGCCGCGTACCGCGGCCCGAGCAGCATCTCGTCCCGCGACCGCGCGGCGGACGCCGGAGCCGGACGTCGAGCCGGAGGTCACGGCCGCCGCCGCTCAGGAGATCGAAGCCGAGGGGCACTACGTCACCGCTCTGCTGTGCGGTGAGGAGGTGCGGATCGTTCCGCCGTCTGTGTGGCGGGTGTCGTGGCAGCGGATGCTCACCCAGGGTCTGATCTTCGAGTTCGCTGAGAAAATCCTCCACCCGGAGGACTTCGAGTTCTTCGAGGAGCTGGATCCGACCGCCGAGGAGTTCCAGAGCTTCGTCATGGACGCGGGCGAGCAGGCAGGGGAGTCCCTGGGAAAGTCCGAGGGACGGTCGCGCTCTGGCAGGCCCACGCGGAGGCGGTAGAGGCCGATCTCATCGACCGGCACTACGACATCGCCGAAGTTCTGACCGGCAAGCGGTCGTGGCGGTGGCTGCGCGTGTTCATCGAGCATCTGCCGCCCGAGTCGCACACCATGACCGCCCTTCGCAACGGCATGTCGCAGGCAGAGCTGGACGCGCAGGCGGACAAGGGCGAGCCGGAGAAGGGCCGCTGGTCCCAGGAGGAGCAACTCCTCGCCGCGGCAGTGGATGCGATCCGTCGCCTTGAGTGGGTCCTGATCTGCGTCAACACGGAGAAGAAGTCGAAGCGGCCGGATCCGCCGGAACCAATGCGCCGGCCGGGCGCAGGACCCCGGAAGAAGAAGGCGCAGCTCACGAAGCGCAGTGCCAACACCCTGTTCGAGCTGCTGCAAGGGGGCGCCGCGTAGGGCGCTGGGAGGAGGCTCCTGGTGCCTGCCATCTCCGTCGGCTCCGTCGAAGTCGATGTTCTGCCGAACGCGCAAGGGATCCAGTCACGGCTCCGGGCTGCGCTGGTGCCTCCGGCATCTCGGGTCGGTGACGAGGTCGGTCGAATCATCGGCCGGCAGATCGCCGCCCACATCACCCCGGCTGTCCGCGACGGCATCCAGGACGGTGCTCGCGCGGCCCGGCCAGCGGCGACTCGGCAGGGCGCGCAGACGGGTGGTGCGTTCGCGCGGTCACTGCGGGTCCGGCTGGAGGCCGCGTTCCGCAGCATGCCACGCCTGGACGTGCGCCTGTCCGACACGGGTGTCGACGCGGACCTGGCCCGTCTGCGGGCTCGCCTGGAGTCTCTGGCTGGCAAGACCGTCGGGATCGACATAGATGCCGCGGAGGCTCGGGCGCAGGCTGCGGACATCGAGGCACGGCTGCGCCGTATCGGTGCCGCGCACCCGAACGTTGCGGTTCGCGCGGACACGGCTGCGGCGATTGCTCAGTTGCAGCTTCTGCAGCAGCAGATCGACGACGTCAGCCGTGATCCGGCTCGGATCCGGGTGGAGACGGACGGCACGTTCGGGCAGCGGCTGCGCGCTCAGGTGCAGGCGGCTGAAGCCGCCCTGCCGAACATCAACCTGCGCGCGGACTCGTCCGCGGCGGAGGTGGAGATTGCGCGGCTGCGGGCGCAGCTGACGACGCTGCGGGACGTGCGGATCGGCGTCGACATGGACACCGCCACCGCCACGGCCCGCATCGAGGCGATCCAAGCTCGGCTGCAGGCTCTGTCCGCGTCGGATGCCGATGTTGCAATCCGCGTGGACACGGGGGCGGCGGCAGCGCAACTGGCCGCAGTCCAGGCGATGGTCAACCGCCTGGACGGTCAGACCGCGAACGTGAACGTTCGCGTGTCTGGCATGCAAATGCTGGTCACGGCGGCGCTGGCGTTCGGCCCTGCTCTGCTCCCGGTGCTTCCTGTGGCCGCTGCCGGGCTGGGCGCTGTCGCGGCGGCTGCTACGGCCGCCGCAGTGGGTATCGGATCGATTGCCCTGGTGGCTGTGCCTGCGTTCATGCAGATGGGCAAGGTCATGCAGGCTCAGAAGGCCGCGCAGGACGCTGCCACGCAGGCGACGATGCAGGGCGGCCAGGCCGCTGCGCAGGGTGCCCAGAAGGCCCAGCAGATGGCGGGCGCTCAGCAGTCGCTGGCGACCGCGCACCGCAACGCTGCCCGACAAGTTGCGCAGGCGCAGCAGGGCGTCCAGGACGCGGTTCGGAACGCGGCGGAGGCGAACGAGCGGGCCGGCCAGCAGGTCGAGCAGGCCCAGCAGGGCTTGGCGGATGCGGTGCAGCAGGCCGCGGACCGTCAGCGGCAGGCCGTTGAGCAGGTGCGTTCCGCGGAGGAATCTCTTGCGGATGCGCAGCGGAGCGCCCGGCAGGCTCAGGAGGATCTGACCCGGGCCCGCGCGGAGGCGGCGCAGGAGCTCGCCGACATGGAGTCGCAGCTCGCCAACGCGAAGCTGTCGGAGCGGGATGCGGCGCTGGCTGTTGAGGAGGCGGAGCTCCGTCTGCGGGAGGTGCAGGCTGCGGGCGCCAACGCGTCGGAGTTGGACCGGCAGCGGGCGCAGTTGGCCTACGACCAGGCGGTGCAGCGCCTCAAGGACCAGCGGGCGGAGACGAAGGAGCTCACGGCCGAGCAGAAGGCCGCGCAGACAGCCGGAGTTGAGGGCTCGGAGCGGGTCAAGGACGCGCAGGAGCGGCTGCGGGAGGCCGAGGAGGGCGTCACCGACCAGCAGCATGCCCTGGCGCGGGCGCGTGAGGATGCGGCCCGGCAGCAGGTGCAGTCGCAGCGGGACATTGCTGAGGCGCAGAACGGTGTTGCTGAGGCGCAGCGGAATGTGGCGCGCACCCAGGAGGACGGGGCCCGGTCGGTGGCCCGCGCCCAGGAGAGTCTGGTGGCGGCGCAGGAGTCGGCGGCGGACTCGATTGCGTCGGCTCAGCGGCAGATTGCCTCCGCGTCGCTTTCGGCGGCCGGGGGCGTTGATCAGGCTGCCCTGGCGCAGGCCAAGTATCAGGCGGAGCTGGCGAAACTGTCGCCGAGTGCCCGTGAGACGTATGACGCCTTCCTCGGGCTGAGGGACGCGTTCAAGGCATGGTCGACTGCTTTGCAGCCCACCGTCATGCCGATCTTCACGCGGGCGCTGAACGGGCTGAAGAACTCGCTGCCGGGGCTGACGCCGTTCGTGAGGGAAGCGGCTGCCGCGATCGGTGATCTGCAGGACCGTGCGTCCCGCGGGTTCAAGTCACCGTGGTGGAAGAGCTTCAAGCGGGACCTCGAAGGCTCGATGAGGCCGGCCATCGTCGGCCTCGGTGTCGCCTTCGGGAACGTCTTCAAGGGCATGGCCGGTGTCATGCAGGCCTTCATGCCGCACATGGATTCGATCTCTCAGCGGATGCAGGACATCACTGGCCGGTTCGCGAACTGGGGTGCTGGCCTGAAGGGCAGCCCGGAGTTCGAGCGTTTCCTGGAGTACTCCGCCGAGATGGGGCCGGTCCTCGCGGACACGTTTGGCAAGATCGGCTCGGCGTTTATGGAGGTCGGGAGGGCGTTGTCGCCACTGTCAGGCCCGCTGCTGAAGCTCATTGGTGGCATCGCCGAGGGGATCGCGATCGTCGCGGAGAAGGCTCCGGGCTTCATCCTGCTGATCTACGGGATCATCGTCGCGACGAAGCTGTGGACGATCGCGCTGTGGGCGTACAACGCGGCGCTGATGGCGAACCCCATTGTGCTGATCGTCATCGCGGTCATCGCGCTGGTCGCTGCGGTCATCTACGCCTACCACAAGTTCTCCTGGTTCCGGGAGGGCGTGCAGGCTGCCTGGGCTGGGATCCAGGCCGGTGCGCTGTGGCTGTGGAACACGGTGCTCAAGCCGTTCTTCTCCTGGTTCGGCGGCATCGTGATGTGGCTGTGGAACACGATCATCAAGCCGTACATCGGGTTCCTGATCGCCTACTGGCAGAAGGTCGCGGCGGTCGCGCTGTGGATGTGGAACAACGCGATCAAGCCTGCGTTCGGGTTCATCGCGGAAGCGGCGAAGGTGCTGGCGACGGCCATCGTCGTGTTCCTGGTGACGCCGCTTGTTCTTGGCTTCCAACTGCTGGCGGCCGTGGGCTTGTGGCTGTGGCAGAACGCCATCAAGCCGGCGTTCGAGGGGATCGCGGCGGCTGGCCAGTGGTTGTGGAACAGCGTCCTCAAGCCTGTCCTCCAGTGGATCGGTGACAAGGCGAAGTGGCTGTACCAGAACGCGATCAAGCCTGCCTGGGAGGGTATCCAGGCGGCGGGCAAGTTCATGTGGGAGGTCATCCTCAAGCCGCTGTTCAAGGCCTTCTGGGATGGTCTGAAGACTCTCGGCGGCTGGGCGAAGTGGCTGTACAAGGAGGCCATCAAGCCGTCGTTCGACGCGATCGTTTCGGTCGGGAAGTCGGCGTGGGAGAACGGCATCAAGCCGATCTTCGACGGCTGGAAGAAGATCATCAGAGGGCTTGGTGGCGTCTTCAGCAACGCCGTCGGCGCGATCAAAACAGCCTGGGACAAGATCAAGGACGTGGCCCGGAAGCCCGTCCAGTTCGTCGTCGACACCGTCTACAACAACGGCATCGTCGGCGTCTGGAACAAGGTCGCTGGCGCGTTCGGCGCGAAGAAGCTCAGCAAGTTCAAGTTCGCGTCCGGTGGCGTCATGCCTGGCTACACGCCTGGCAGGGACGTCCACCAGTTCCTTTCCCCGACAGGCGGCGCGCTCGAACTGTCGGGTGGCGAGGCCATCATGCGGCCCGAGTTCACACGCGCCGTCGGCACGGGATTCGTGCACACGATGAACGCGGCTGCCCGCTCCCACGGCACCCAGGGCGTCAAGGCAGCCCTGGCCCCGGTGCTCGGCGGGAACCCGCCCATGCCGACGGACACCTCGCTGAGGTACTCAAGCGGTGGCACCTACCCGGTGCAGCGGTTCGCGGATGGCGGCATCTTCGGCTGGATCAAGGACCGGGCGTCCGACGCCGTAGGCGCCGGCTCGGCAGCCTGGAACAAAATCAAGGAAGGGGCGTCATGGCTGAAGGACGGCCTTGAGGCTTCAGCGCGGGCAGGCGTCAAGCACGTAGTCGACCCGCTCCTCAAGAACTTCCCCGGCATGGACACTGGCTTCGGGAAGATGATCCGAGGCGTCCCCAACAAAATCATCGACACCTTGTTCGGCTACTCGAAGGAGGCCGACAAGCGAGGCGGTGGCGGTATCGGAGGGCCCCGCATCCAGGCGGCCCTGAAGTGGGCCAAAACCCAGAACGGCAAGCCGTACCAGTGGGGCGGCAACGGAAACCCCTCGTGGGACTGCTCCGGGTTCATGTCCGCCATCGAGTCCGTCATCCGAGGCCAGAAGCCACACCGGCGCTGGGCAACGATGGCGTTCCACGGCAAGCAGGCCCCTCCTGGCTGGGTCAAGAACGGCAACAGCCAGTTCAAGGTCGGCATCACCAACGCTGGCGTCGGCCACACGGCGGGCACGCTCGGCAAGACCAACGTCGAGTCCCGCGGAGGCGACGGCGTCGTCGTCGGCTCCCGTGCCCGCGGCTACAAGGACAAGCTGTTCACCGACTGGTACGGGTTCGAGCCCGGCAAGTACGACAACGGCGGCATGCTCCAGCCCGGCTTTAACCTCGCCTACAACGGCACGGGGAGGCCCGAGCCGGTACTCACCGGGAGCCAGTTCAACCAGCTGGCCCGCGGGGGCAGTGACGGCCCGATCACGGTGGAGATCAACACGCAGGACCGGGCGCTCGCCGACTTCATCGACGTCCGCGTCCACCGCAACAACCAAAAACTGATCTCCGTCATCAACGCGAACTGAGGAGGCCACCTTGGCGATCCCCGGGAACCTCCTCAGTCCGACCACCGAGTCCATCGACCCGAACACGTCCGGGTGGACGACCAAGCTGAACTGCACCCTGTCGAAGGGGGTGGGCGGCAGGAACGGGGATGGCTGCCTGTCTGTGCGGTCGGTGGCGGCGGGGGAGATGCAGGCCCGCACCGTCTCGTCGTACCCGATCGTGGCCGGCACCGTCTATTACGCGTTCGCGGATACGGCAGGTGCCACGTCGACGGGGGAGCGGATTGGGATCCGCTGGCTCAACAGCACAGGCGGCGAGGTCAGTATCACGTGGGCCTTGTCTACTGCTGGCGCATCCGCGAGTTGGCATCGAGTCTCCGTCGCGGGTCCGGCGCCGGCCGGGGCGGTGCAGGCGCAGGTGCTGCTGTCGTCGACAGAGTCCGGGGCGTCCGTCTCCCATTTCTGGGAGAACGTCTACCTGGGTCTGCCGATCCGGACACTCGGCAATCTGCTCCCCTTCAATACGGAGTCGTCGGAGGTCGACGCCTCGGGGTGGACGCCGGTGGTCAACGCCACCATTTCCCGTCAGGTGCCGGTCATCTCGTGGGGTGTCTCCGTGTACACGGCGGGCGGCCATACCCTGGCGATGATCACTGTCGCCGCCGGTAACGCGAGTGTGCTGTCGGTGGACCGGCCGGCGGTCACGCCCGGTGTCGAGTACCTGGCCTACGCCTACCTTCAGCCGCCCGTACTGACGGCTGCGGCCTGGATTGAGCTGCGGTTCTACGACGCGAACGGTAACCAGGTCGGTGCTCAGCGCAGCACGCTGGCGGCGCCGGGGACGGGCATGTACCGGCAGCGGGCCAGCATGATCGCCCCAGCCAGTGCAGCGACCTGCGGCATGGCCGCCGGCCTTGACGGCGCATCTGCTGGGCAGGTGCTCCGACTTGAGACCGTGGTGATCGGTGTCGCGGGCAAGATCCAGTCCGGCAGCGTCCTGCCATACGCGGACTCCAGCTTCGAGCAGGGCATCGCCGGATGGACAGTAGCGGCCGGAGTGGCGACTCTGGCGCGGACCACACCGTGGGGGGAATCCGCCTACGAGGGCTCCTACTCGCTGGCAGCATCTTCATCGACCGCGACAGCGTCCACGATCAGGTCCGGACGCTCGCCAGTGACGGCCGGCGTGAACTGGCGGGTGAACGTTATCGCCAAGGCCGCGGTGGGCACGTGGACGACGGTGCTGCTCCGTGTCCGCTGGTACGACGACAGCGACACCGATCTCGGAGCCAGTACGGGCACGACCTACGGGCTTCCGGGAGTCGGCTGGTGGGGGCTGTCTTCGGACGCCGAGGCTCCAGAGGCAGCCACCCAGGCGGCCGTCGAGGTGGTGGCCACAGCCGGCGCGGTGAGCAGCGTCCTGCATCTCGATGCGGTCACCCTGTGGCAGGTGCTGCCGCAGACTGCGGTGGAGGCTCACAGCGGCGACGGCTACGTGCAACTGACGTTGCGGGAACTGCCGCTCGACTACCTGCTGACGGTGTACCGGGTGACCGACGGCGGCGCCCGCACCCTGGTACGGGGCACTCACGGCCTCATCGACCAGCAGGTCATCACCAGCGACCTCATGGTCATTGAAGACCACGAGGCGCCGCTTGGGCAGTCCTTCTACTATCGGATCGAGGTGTACGAGTCGCCTGACGCCCTCGCTTTCACCCGGTCCTCGGGGCAGGTGCTGCTTAGCCTCAGCGACATCAACGAAGCGTGGCTGAAGGATCCGGGCAATCCCCAGCGCGCATGCAAGGTGCTGGTGGCCAGTGCCCCGGACTGGCAGCGGCCGATCGAGCAGGCGCCGCACGTGATCCGAGGCCGCCGCAACAAGGTCATTCTGTCCGGTCGACGGCAAGGGCTGGAGGGCGAACTCGCCATCTGGACCCGCACCGACGCCGAGCGGGAAGCCCTCCACCTGCTCCTCGACTCAGGGAACACCCTCTTCTGGCAGGCCATGCCGGGCATGGGCGTCACCGACATGTACGTGTCCGTCGCCCAGATCACCGAGAACCGGGTCGGGAAACTCGCTCAGGAGCAGTGGCGGGCCTGGGCGTTGCCGCTGACCGAGCAGGACATGCCGGTGACTACTGGCGTCAACGGCGCCGCCGGACGGACCTGGCAGGACGTGGTGACCGAGTTCGCGACCTGCGCCGACCTCCTGAACGTGTATGCGACCAGCGAGGATCTGCTGCTCGACCGCCGAATGGGGTGACGCCATGTACCCCGTCTCGGACCGGTTCCTGGCCCGCCTCGCCGAATCCCACCGGGTTGCCACACGGGTGCAGCTGTTCCTGACGACGGGCGACGTCGTCGACTTGGAGCACACGGGCGGGTCGGTGACGGTGGACCGCGGGCAGGCGATCCGCCGCACCTGCACGGTCACTGTCGCTGACCCGTCCGTCATCCCACGCACACCCACGGACCAGCTCGCCACCTACGGGGCCAGGCTCCGCATCAGCCGCGGCGTCGAATACGGCGACGGCACTGAGGAACTGGTGCCCCTCGGCCTGTTCCGGCTGGACAGTGTCGACGGCGACGTCAACGAGGGCCCCGTGAACTTGCAGGGCAAAGACCTGTCCGCGATCGTCGCCGACGACAAGCTCACCGAGGCCTACTCGGCAACCGGCACCGTAGTCGGCGCGGTCACCGCCCTCATCCAGCGGTCCCTGCCGGACGCCGACGTGATCAGCCTCGTCGACGACGCCGCCATCGGCCGCCGAGCTTTCGACATCCAGGCCGACCCGTGGGCTGGCGCGCAGGAGATCGCCGCGGCGGTCGGCGCCGAGGTGTACGCCAATGCGGACGGCGTATTCGTCATCGCCACCTTGCCCGACCTGCTGACGGCCGACCCGGTGTGGGCGGTCGAAGCTACCGAGGGCGGCGTCTACATCAAGGCCAACCGAGCGATGAGCACCGACAAGGTCTTCAACGGGATCCTCGCGCGCGGCGAGAACAGCAGCGAGAACATCCCACCCGTCTCCTGGCTGGCCACCGACGACGACCCTGGCAGCCCAACCTACTGGGGCGGCCCGTTCGGACGTCGCCCGGACTTCTACAGCTCCAGCACCCTGACGACGCTCGCCGCCTGCCAGCAGGCGGCGACGCTGAAACTTGCCCAGGCCAAGACACCGAACGCCTCTGGGGACGTCAGCGCCCTGCCCAACGCGGCCCTGGAGCCGGGAGACGTCATCCGCGTCACGCACGAGGACGACTCCCGCGAACTGCACCAGGTTGCGGCGCTCACCATCCCCCTCGACGAGGGCGGCGACATGCCGATCGCCACGATCTCGGCGAAGGAGGACGCGTGACCGACAGCGTCGACCGGCCCGCGCCCGCCGTCCACCGCGACCTCGCCTGGGCGCTCAAGCAGCAGGCGACGAGGGCGGGGGAGGGCGCCCCGTCCGTCCGAGGCAGCGACTGGCGGCTCGCCACCGTCACCCTCGTCAACGTTGACGGAACTGTCGCAGTCACTGGAATCCCCGCCGTCCGCTGCATGCCCACCTACGACCTTCCCGCCGTCGGAGACGTCATCGTCATCGACCAGAACAGCAGCGGCAACTGGCTCGCCTGGGGGCGCATGTCCACCGCCACGCAGACATGGACGCCGCTGACGCTTGCTTCTGGATTTCAGAACCCGGGGCACGGCTTTACGCCCGGCTACCTCCGTGAGGGGCGCCGGATCTGGCTGCGCGGCCGCATCGGGCCCACGTCGGGAACGATCGCGGACGGCGCGACACTGCTCACTCTGCCTGCGGCACTCCAACCTGGGGTTTCGATGTCGTGGGCAGTGGCGCGCGACTCCGGCGCCTACCCGGCAGTCCTCCGCCTGGAGATCACCGTCACCGGCACGATGCGCATCTTCCAGGCCAGCAACCTGCCGACCTGGGTGTCCCTCGACAGCATCAGCTACACCATCTAGGAGGGGCGCGTGCCCACAACAGACGGCTGGGGGCAGGGCATTCAACTGACGTCGATGACAGATGCCCCTGACATCCCTGGCGGCATCAAGGCCCTCGCCGACGGCGTCATACCCCGCGGCGTGCTGCGGTTCGCTTCCGCGTCATCCCGCGGCGGCACGCTGGTCGGCGATCAAGCACCGGTCGACGGCATGTTCACCTGGCTGGAGGACGTCGGCCGCCTGGAACTACGCGTCGATGGCGCGTGGGTGGTGGTATCGGTCGGCAGCAGGCTTTGGACGACGATCGGCCTGTCTTCGGGCTGGTCCCAAAACGGCAACAGCCAGGGGACGTTCCAGTACCGCATCGTCAACTTCGCAGGCGAAGACACGATCATGTTCCGGGGTGGCATCGGCCGCAGCTCCTACCCGAGCACGATCCCTGGCAGTTTCACTGTCAACTCCACTGCCCTGCCCGCATCCGCGCGGCCCAGCAGTCTGAGGACGATCGTCGTGCCCTGCTCGGACGTCAACAGCGACCGAATCACCCTCAAGCTCGACATCACCACCGGCGGCCAGCTCACCCTGTACGGCATCTCAAACACGGCCAAGCCGCCGTGGATCGGCTTCAACGGCTGCTTCGCCAGCCTCTAACCCTCCGCACCACCCAGTCCGCCCCCGCCGCGCCGGGGGCTTCCGCATGAAAGGGGGGTGCCATGGCCTGGTATCCCGGCGCCGTGAAGATGGAGTTGCAGCCGGAGTCGGACGCCCAGGCGGCAATCCGGCCGACGCAGTTCATCGTCCACAGCATCGTCGCCCCATGGACCGCGCGCCGCACCTACGAGTACTGGCGGGACTCCACCAACCTCGAGTCCCACTTCGGGATCGACTACGACGGCGTCGTCGGCCAGTACATCGGCACCGAGACCCGCGCGGACGCCAACGCCGGCGCCAACCGCAGGTGGGACGGCACTGGCGCCGTGTCGGCGGAGACCGCGTCCAACACGTCGGCGACGGACCCGTGGAACGCGAAGCAGATCGAAGACCTGATCGCGATCGGCGTCTGGCTGCACCAGAGGCACGGCATCCCGCTGCGGATCTGCCGCAGCCACTCCGACCCCGGATACGGCTACCACAGCATGTTCTCGCAGTGGTCCACGTCCGGCACGGCCTGCCCCGGCAAGGCCCGCATCAAGCAGTTCCGCGAGGTGGTGTTCCCCGGGATCGTCGCCCGCGCCACCGGCAAGACCAGCCCTGAGAAGGAGGCCCTCGTGGCTGACAAGAACGACGTGAAGGTTCTCTGGACCACCGACGAGGTGCTGTCCTCGCCGGACGGCGCGAAGGACTCGAAGGGCAACAAGTTCTGGACCGCCGAGTCGTACCTCCGCTACGACTACCTGCAGAACCGCGACACCCTCAAGATCGTGCGCGGTCTCTCCACGCAGGTCGCCGGACTCACCGCGGCCGTCACCAAGCTCGCCCAGCTCGCCGGCTCCGGCGTCGACACCAAGCAGGTCGTCGACGCCGTCGAAAGGGCCATCGCGGACGCCGTCGTCAAGGTCGACGTCGACATCAACAGCAACCCCAACCAGGAGTCCTGACCATGAACGCTGACCTCGATAAGGCCTACTGGATCGGCCTCCTCGTCTCCGTGGTGCTGCCCGTCCTCGTCGGGCTGGTCACCACCCGCGTCACCAGTGCCGGCCTCAAGGGAGTCCTGCTGCTGGCGCTCTCGACCCTGAACGGCTTCCTCGTCGAACTCGCCAACCCTGGCCCCGACTACGACTTCCAGACGGCCGCCGTACTCAGCCTCGTCGCCTTCGGAACCGGTGTCCTGGCCCACTTCGGCCTCTGGAAGCCCGCGGGCGTGAGCGCGAAGGCGCAGGCCGTCGGCTCGAAGACCACGACGCCGACGGCGGTCTGATGCCGTGCCGTGCGGCCCGGCGGCTGTACATAGCGCTGGGCCGCCGCGGCTGCTTCCTCCTCATCCTCGGCACCGGCAAAACGTGCTGGGGAATCTCGTTCCTCGTCGACCCACCCGGCGACCAGGGCCTCGAACTGCTGACGGGCCTGTGCAGCTTGCGTCACTGGTCCTGGCTTTGGATCGGCTGTGGCCTCGCCACTCTGGCCAGCGCGTTCCTCAAAGTCGGCCGTGACAAGCTCGGCTTCCTGGCCGCGCTCGTTCCCCCCACTGTGTGGGCAACCGCCTACACCGTCGCCGTGATCACCGGCGACTACTCCCGCGGCGGCTTCGTCGCAGTCTGGTACCTCACCTCGCACGTCGGGGTCATCATGTGGGCGGCCACGGTGCCCGAATATTCGGTCCCCCCAGCATCACGGCCGCGCAGGAGAGGCAAGGCCGCATGAACGTGGGCGAATGGGCGGCAATCATCGGTGCCACCGGCAGCGTCCTCGGAGGGGGCGGCCTGTTCGTAGCCCGCGCCACCATCCGGGCAGCCCAGGCCACGGCCCGAGCCAACGAGGCCGTAGCCGCGATCCAGGCGGCCCCCCAGGCGAAAGCACAGGAGTTCGCCGTGCTCGAAGCGACCGTGAGACGCGTCGACGAAGAGAACGGGCAGCTACGGGGCCGCATGTCCCGCCTGGAAGCGATGCTCCGAGCGTTCGCATCGACGACGGACCGGTGGGCGCGACAGATGCACCGGGCGGGCATCGAGCCGGAGCCGGCGCATCCTCTGGTGGACGAGTACAACCGAACTGGAGTCTGAGCATGCCTGACCCGATACCTCTGCAGCCGCGCCAGGACGATGGCGCCGCCGACGCCCGGTCGCTCGAGCAGATGGGCCGCATCGACCCGCAGCCGATCCCCGAGCCGGCCACGAACCCGTTCCTCGCGCCCGACTGGCCGCCCGACGACCAGCCCGCCTGAACGCCAACGCCCCGCACCTCCGCTTCGGCGGCAGGTGCGGGGCGCTTCGTCGTTGCTCAGAACTCGAGCTGCTTCTTGACCTCGGCGACGTTCGGGCCGCTGTCCGTGGACGGCATCTGCCAGCGGTGGGCTTTCTCCTCGCCGTCGATGTAGATCAGTGTGCCGCCCTTCGCCTGGGCCGGTGTGAGGTCGAAGACCTGCGAACGCCACTGGTAGGCGCCCGGCTGGACGGGGTCAGCGTTGTTGTACTTGTCCATGACCACGTTGAAGGCGTTGCCGCCACCAACGTCGATCATCTCGCCGTCGGCGGCCATCCACTTCCACCCTCCGCCAGAGATTGGGGCAGGCTCATCCGCAGCGACTGCGGCCGTCGCCTTGTCCTTCATCGTGACCACGGCGAACACCCCGCTCGCGGAGGTCTCCCCGCCGCCTTCCTTCGTGAACACGACCGTGTCCGGTGTGATCTCCAGCGTGCCAGTTCCCCCGTCGCCCGTGGTCTGGGCCGGTTCGCCGAGCTGCAGACCCGCCTCGACTTGCCCGGGTGTCGCCTCCTTGCTTGGCGCGGTCTCGGCCGCCGACGGCTTCGACGACGCATCGGGCTCGCCATCGTTCCCACCGCCGCACGCGGTGAGTGCGGCCAGGAGCAGAGCGGCCGTTGCCGCAGTCGCGCGAACGCGCATGGAACCCCCCAAGGTTGAACGTCGGCTCACGGTAGAGCAGATGTGAGGGAAGCGTGATGACGGGTTACCGGTCTGTGACAGAACGAAGTGGTTGAGGCTACTTCGACAACTTGCTAGACAAGCAACCCATGTTGCCGTCTACAGTGGGTGCACAACTTCATGCACCTCCCGGTGCGCAGGCCGCGGCTACTTCTTTGGGTGAACACGCCGCACGCCGACTCTGATCTCGGGAGGCACAGCATCGGGGGTGCCCGGTGCGCAGGCGACGGCTACTTCCGCTGTTAATGGGGTGGTTGCGGGTTCGAGTCCCGTCGGAGACTGCGGTCTCCGTAGCTCAACGGCAGAGCACCTACGTACCGTCACCGACCTTGATCTCGGGCACCCCACTGCTGAACCTCCCCTCCAACGTGAGGGGTTTTTCTCGTGACCCGCTTCAACACCCGCGCGACCCGTCCCGCCGTCCACTCGCCCGTGACCACGACCGGGGAGCGGACCATCACCCACCAGGGCGGTACCGGCTACCTCCGCGACACCAAGTCGGAGCTGTTCGTCCTCGCCGTCTCCAACTTCGTCGGCCAGGACACCTTCTATGAGAAGGGCGGCGACCGTGACGACCGGTACACCCAGCTCATCCGCCAGGTCGCCGTCATCGATCCCGACTGGTGTACCGGATTCCTTCGCTGGCTCCGCAGTGACGCCAACATGCGCACCGCCGCCCTCGTAGGCGCCGCGGAACTCGCCAAGGCGCGCCTCGAAGCAGGCGTCGCCGGCCACTCCAGGCAGGCCATTGACGCAGTCCTCCAGCGTGCCGACGAGCCCGGCGAGATGCTCAGCTACTGGACCAGTAAGTACGGGCGGAAGTTGCCCAAGCCGGTGAAGCGCGGCATCGCCGACGCCGTCCAGCGGCTGTACAACGAGCGATCGCTGCTGAAGTACGACACCGACTCCAAGGGCTACCGCTTCGGCGACGTCCTCAACCTCGTCCACGCCAGCCCCGACCCGGCCAAGGCGTGGCAGGGCGACTTGTTCGCCTACTCCCTCGACCGCCGGCACAAGCGCGGCACCGTGCCGGACCCGGACAGCCTGCCGACCCTTGCCCGCAACATGGCCTTCTCCGAGTTCGTCGCGCAGGAACCGAACATCCTGCTCAACGCCGACGAGTTGAATCGCGCGGGCCTCACCTGGGAGGCGACCCTGTCCATGGCGGGCTCGAAGGTCGACAAGGCCAAGCTATGGGAAGCGCTCATCCCGTCGATGGGGTACATGGCGCTGCTGCGGAACCTCCGCAACTTCGACGAGGCCGGCGTCTCCGACGAGATCGCGGAGCAGGCGGCGAAGCGGCTCGCCGACCCGGAGCAGGTCGCCAAGTCCCGGCAGATGCCCATGCGGTTCTACTCCGCCTTCAACGCCGCGCCCTCGCTGCGGTGGGGCCATGCCCTGGAGAAGGCGCTCACCGCGTCCCTGGCCAACGTCCCCCAGCTCGGCGGCAGGACGCTCATTCTCGTCGACACCTCATCCTCGATGCACGAGTCGTTCTCCCGCGACGGCTCCCTCATGCGCTGGGATGCCGCAGCCCTGTTCGGGATCGCTCTCGGACGATCCTGCGAGCAGGCCGACGTCGTCTCATTCTCCTCCGCCCGCATGTACTGGGGCGAGCAGCCCGGCGCGAAGACGAAGACGTTCCCGCTCGCCCGAGGCGGCTCCGTCCTCAGCGACGTGAAGAAGTGGCGAGACGGAGGCTGGTTCCTCGGCGGAGGCACCGACACCGCCGCCGCCCTCCGGCAGGAGTTCCACCGCCACGACCGCGTTGTCATCGTCACCGACGAGCAGGCCGGACACGACCACGTCGAAGTCGACCAGGCCATCCCGCAGACGACACCCCTGTACACCTGGAACCTCGCCGGCTACCAGGCGGGGCACGCCCCCTCCGGCGGCGGACAGCGGCACACCTTCGGCGGGCTCACCGACCAGGCCTTCCGGATGATCCCCCTTCTCGAAGCCGGCCGAGACGCGACCTGGCCGTGGGAGCGGTCGGCCGCCTGACCTCGACGCGACAGCGCCCCCGTACCTCTGCCACTGCAGGGGAGCGGGGGCGCTTCGTCGTTCTCAGAAGGGGGCGTCGCCGTCGCCCAGGATGGTGATCTCGAAGCGGCCAGGCGTAGAGCCGAGCCAGTCGGAGATGTCGGGTCGCACGAAGCGTGCTTCGCCGTGCTCTGTGCGCAGTACGCCGCCCCGCAAATTCACCATCTCAATCGGCTTGCTCTGGTCGGGCACGCTCAGCGTGCCGCCCCAGTCAGCGCGGCCAGCGTTGGCCGCCCCTGTCAGGTTCGCGGTCACCGCCAACTCGCGTCCGCTGTCGAGAATCAGTGAGGCGTTGCCCTTGTAGGTGGTCATGCTCGGAGGCTAGCGACGCTGTCAAACGGCACCCCGAAGGCGACCGATCAGCGCCACGCAGTCTCGATAACATGCCATATCACGGGCGTCAATTGAGGCAATTGTCCGACTCCTGAGCGGCTCGCTACGCCTGCTCGGCGAGATGGGTCTTGAGGATCGTGACGGCAGCGTCCGGGCCGCCAACTTCCTGAACGAGCTCGCCGAGGTCGACGGGGACGACGGCGGCTTCGCGTGTGCCTCTGCTGGTGAGGAAGTAGACGCGCCGGAGTAGCTGTACGGCGTTGTGCAGCTTGGAGATGTTCGCGCGCGCTTCAGCGATCGGCTGGTCTTCCTTCTCCGTGTCCATGGAGGCGAGATTACCATCAGGGCTTGATGTACATAAGGACGCTATGTACAGTGGAGCTATGAACCTGAACCGCGAACCCGCCGCCATCGCCCGCAGCGCCGCCGAAGAGATCCGAGCCCTCAACCACCGCACCATCGGCGCCCGCGCCTTCGAAGAGCCCTCTGGGATCTACAGCACTGTCGGAGAGCTCAAGCAGGCCGCATGGGGTATGCCGCAGGCCATCGAGCAGATCTGGGGCGGACTCCGCGCCATGAGGGATGCCGACGCCATCCGCATGGACAACGGCACTGACGCGCGTGGCGAGACAGAGAAGGCTCGGCTGGAGTTGAACGAAGCCCGTCAACTCCTCGCACAGGCAGGCGAGGCCCTCGACCGCGCCACCAGCGTTCTCTCCCACATGGGCGGCCAGTGGTAGATACGCCGAGAGCGAAAGGAAGGCTCCATGACTGAGCAGCTCAACAGGATCCGGGCCGCACTCGTCGGCATCACCATTGCCGACATCCATCCAACGCGCATGGGCGAGATCTTTGAGGGACGCCGCCTGCCGACCAGTCTGGAGTACGCCCTCATCGCCGAGGCGAGCGGGGTTACCGTCGACTGGCTGCTGCACGGGAAGGACCGGACGGTCGCCCTAGTCGAATGCCGGGCCGCTGAGTACGTCAACCTCAAGGACACCTGCCTCGGAAGCGCCCTCTGCGGCTGCGAGGACTGCTGTGAGTACGTCGCCGAACGCGAGAGCGAGGACGAAGTCTGATGACCAGCCCCGACCTCGAAGCCCTGTACGCCGCGCCGTCCGCCAACGTCGGGCCGACCAGCCCACGCGACGAGTTGCTGGCCGCCGCCCGGGTCCTGCGGCGGCGCGGCGACTGGCTTTCCGGCGAGCTGTGTACGTGGCTCGTGGACACCGCGACTCTGCACGGCCCGGACGAGACCGGGCACTGTTTCCGCGACCAGGACCAGTTCCCGTGCTTCGACGTCCAGGCGGGGCAGAAGGTCGCATTCGCTATCGGCTACCAGACCCCAGCCGTCTGACACCAGACAGAAAGGACCGCCGTGGAAGAGAATCCCTACGGTCACGTCGCCTCCCACGTCGTCGAGGAGGTCGCCAAACGCCGCCAAGACATCGCCCACCAGCCCAGCGGTGGCGCAAATCCAATCTGGGATCAGCTCCGGCCGCAGGACCAGCAGGCCCTGCTCGATGAAGCCCAAGAGTGGCTGCGCGCCGCCTTCGAGGTCGGTGAGATACAACTCGCCGAACAGCCCGCGACTCGGCGTGGCGTCCCGCGAAGCGATCACTCCCGCCAGCGGCAGCCGTTCACCCCGCCCGCCCACTACCTGGACAGTAACGGCGTGGAGTGCTGCGTCCACACCATCCCCGTCGGGCCCGACTCCTGCCGCGCCTGCCGTGAGCTGGAGGAGTAGCACCCGTGACCGTCCTCGCCCCCCGCCAGCCGGACGCCGCCCCTGCCGTCTACGACGCTGCGACGCTCGCCGTCCTCGCCGCCATGGAGAAGGCAGCCGACGAACACCTCGACAGGAACATCCCCAACAACACCAAGCGCGGATACGCCAACGACTGGGCACTATGGGAAGAGTTCCACGACTGGCTCGCCGAACGCACTGGCCATCGCATGCCGTCGACCGCCGTCACCCGAGGCAACCTCGTCGGCTTCGTCGTCTGGCTCGACACGATCAAGCTAGCCACGCCCACGTCGATCGACCGCCGGATCACCGGTGTGACCGTCACCGCACGCGGGCTCGGCGTCGAAGTGCCCAAGCTCGCCACCGTCTCAGCACGCAAGGCGCTCAAGCCACTCAAGCACAACCCCGAACGCATGGCGCGCGGCCGAGGCAAGGCGGCAGCGGTTACCCCCGAACAGCTCCGGCAGATGAACGACGCCGTCGCCGACGGACTTACCGGACTCCGCGACCGCGCCCTCTGGCTCATGGCCTTCGCTGTCGCCGGACGCTCCGCCGAAGTCGCCGCCCTCCGCGCCGACACCATCGTCCACGTCAGCCAAGGCCTCGAAGTCCACGTCCCCGCCGTCAAGGGCCGCCCGCCACGGGACGTCGTCGTCGGCTACGGCAAGAACCCCGACACCTGCCCCGTCCGTGCCTGGCTCACCTGGCGCGCCGCAGCAGGCATCACCAGCGGCCCCGCCTTCCTGCCCATCACCGTCCACGGCCGCCTCGGCGATCGCGCCCTCTCCCCGGAAGCCGTCCGCGAAATCATCGCCCGCAACGCCGAACGCGCCGGCCTCTCCGTCCGCCTCACCGGCCACTCGATGCGAGCCGGGTTCATCACCACCTCTCGACGAGCAGGCAAGCGAGAAGAGAAGATCCGGGAGCAGTCCGGCCACGCCGAGAACAGCCCCGCCTTCTGGGGCTACATCCGCGAAGCCGACAAATGGACCGACGCGGCAAGCGAGGACATCGGCCTCTGAGGAGACGGCATGAGCGACGAGCAGCCCGAGGAGCGCCCGAAGGGCTGGATGGAGATCTGGTACGAGACAGGCGACATCACCTGGCAGAAGCCTCTGTCGCCGGAGGCGAACGACCGCATTCTCAAGCTGTACGACGACCTGATCCGCGAGCAGAACGAAGAGACCGGCGACGGCTAGCGCCCCGTGCCAGACTGGCTGCGGCGCCCGTCTCGTATCCCCCGTCGAGGCGGGCGCCGTTGTGCTGGGGCGCCTGTCAGTCCGCTGCTGTACCGTCTTCGGTAGGCGCGGGGCCTGTCACGGTCGGGGTTCGACCGCATCGAGTCTGGGAGGACTCGTGACCGTAGGCCGCGTCAACGCCGCCAAGTTCATCGCCCGCCTGCTGCCAGAGCCGCACGAGACGGATCTCGGCGGGGAGTCGGCGCACCATCTGCTGGCCACTGCGCACGCCGACATCTGCTGCCCGCCG
>Ga0196958_10000100_pt1 | contig 33696 bp, 21 predicted proteins | sample S1v_10metaG_FD_148654 | JGI IMG/M metagenome (GOLD analysis project Ga0196958, IMG submission 148654) | Soil microbial communities from Anza Borrego desert, Southern California, United States - S1+v_10 | ecosystem: Environmental > Terrestrial > Soil > Desert | place: USA: California | collected... | reverse complement strand
CCCCTCGCACCACCCCCTCGACCCCGCTCCCCCGCACCACCCCCTCAACACCCCCTCGACCCCGTTCCCTCGCACCACCCCCCGACGCCATCACAAACCGTGTCCCCCCAAGACCACCCGTTCGCCCGCGATGTCCACCCGTCGGAGCCCCTGCCCGCCGGTGTAGATCACTCCGACAAGGGGTAACCGGCGGTCGACCAAGGGAGGGCGAGTGGAGTCGAAGAACCCCGCCGAGATCGTGAAGAACGCTCTCGAAAAGGCAGTCGAGAAGGTGACCGACCTGGTCACGCCGGACGTTCCGGGTGCACCGGGCAGTGAGCCGCCGACCGTCGCGCAGCCGACCGAACCGCGGGAGCCGCTCCCGCCGAAGGCCGACCAGGACGCACCGGAGACCGTGTCGCCGACCGGGGCGCCGACCGGGGCGGCCAAGACCACCAAGAGCCAGCAGGGCGCGTTCCTGACCACCGCGCAGGGCGTCCGGCTGCACGACACGGACCACTCGCTCAAGGCGGGTGAGCGCGGCCCGACGCTGCTGCAGGACCACCACCTGCGCGAGAAGATCATGCACTTCGACCACGAGCGCATCCCCGAGCGGGTGGTGCACGCGCGCGGCGCCGGGGTGCACGGCGTGTTCGTCGGCTACGGCACCGCGGAGTCGGTGTGCAAGGCCGGGTTCCTCAAGGAGGGCAAGACCACGCCGGTGTTCGTGCGGTTCTCCACCGTCGTGGGTTCCCGCGGCTCGGCGGACACCGTGCGCGACACCCGCGGGTTCGCCACGAAGTTCTACACCGACGAGGGCAACTTCGACCTGGTGGCCAACAACATCCCGGTGTTCTTCATCCAGGACGGCATCAAGTTCCCCGACATCATCCACGCCGCGAAGCCGCACCCCGACCGGGAGATCCCGCAGGCGCAGAGCGCGCACGACACGTTCTGGGACTTCGTGTCGCTGCACACCGAGGCGACCCACCACGTGCTGTGGCACATGTCCGACCGGGGCGTGCCGCGCTCCTACCGGACCATGGAGGGCTTCGGCGTCCACACCTTCCGCCTGGTCAACGAGGCGGGTGAGACGTCGCTGGTGAAGTTCCACTGGAAGCCCAAGCAGGGCGTGCACTCGCTGCTGTGGGAAGAGGCGCAGCTGATCAACGGCGTCGACCCGGACTTCCACCGCCGCGACCTGTACGACGCGATCGAGTCCGGCGCGTTCCCCCAGTGGGAGTTCGGCATCCAGGTCTTCCCGGACACGCCCGAGCAGACCTTCGAGGGCATCGACCTGCTCGACCCGACCAAGATCGTGCCCGAGGAACTGGCGCCGGTGCAGCCGATCGGGATGCTCACGCTCAACCGCAACCCGACGAACTTCTTCGCCGAGACCGAGCAGGTCGCCTTCCACGCCGGCCACCTCGTGCCCGGCATCGACGTGACCGACGACCCGCTGCTGCACGCCCGGCTGTTCTCCTACCTGGACACGCAGCTGACCCGCCTGGGCGGCCCGAACTTCGCGCAGATCCCGATCAACCGCCCGCACGCGCCGGTCAACGACATGCTGCGCGACGGGTTCCACCAGCACGCGGTGCACGGCGGTGTCGCGCCGTACAAGCCGAACTCGCTCGACGGCGGGTGCCCGTTCCACGCCGGGGCGGGCGACAAGCCGTTCGTCGAGGTGCCGCAGCGCATCGCGGAGGCCACGAAGGTCCGGCGGGCCGCGGCGTCGTTCGACGACCACTTCACCCAGCCGCGCCTGTTCTTCCAGAGCCTGAGCCCGATCGAGCAGGAGCACGTGATCCAGTCGTTCACGTTCGAGCTGGGCAAGTGCTACGAGCAGGCGATCAAGGAGCGGCAGCTGCAGGTGCTGGCCAAGGTGGACGCGCGGCTGTGCGCCGAGGTCGCCGCGGGCCTCGGGCTGCCCGCGCCCACCGCGGACGACCTGCCGCAGGTGCAGCCCAGCCCGGCGCTGTCGCAGCTCGGGCGCACCTGGCCGGTCGACGGCCGGATGGTGGGCATCGTGGTCGACGCCGACGACCCGGACGGCCTCGAGGGCGTGCGCACGGCCCGGCTCGCGCTCCAGGCCGCCGGGGTGGTGCCGCTGGTCATCGCGGCCCGCGGCGGGGACCTCGCGCACGGGCTGGTCGCCCAGCGCACCTTCCTGACCGCGCGCTCGGTCGAGTTCGACGCCCTGCTGGTCGCCGCCGCTCCCCCGCCCGCGCCGGACGCGCTGCCGACGCGGGACGCGAAGGCGGGCGCCGGTGTGGCCGGGTCGCCGCTGGACCCGCGGGTGGACCTGCTGATCGCCGAGACCTTCCGGCACGCCAAGGCGATCGGCGCGTGGGGCGCCGGCGCGGCGGTGGTCGGCTCCGGCCCCGGTGTGGTGACCGGCGAGGGGCCGACCGACGTGGTCGAGCAGGTGCTCGCCCTGCTGGGCGAGCACCGCGTGTGGGCCCGGTTCGCCGCCGCGCAGTAGGGAGGGCGCGCACGGAAACCCCAGCGAGACCGCAGCCCCTGGCCGCCCCGCGGCCAGGGGCTGCTTCGCGCACGGCGGAACCCCGACCCCGCCCCGCCACCGGCCACTGTGGACGGTTGTCAGGCGAACACCCCGCACCGCACCGAGCACCGCACCGCACCGGAACCAAAACCGAACCGCACCGGAAACAAGCGGAACGCATTACATCAGCGCGAAATCCGTCTTTTCGGACTCTTGTGGCGTGATCCGCGACAGCACTAGAACTGGGTGGCGCATCGGACAATTCGAGGGGGATTGCACATGCGCCTGATCACGTCCTTGCTCCCCGCGCTGCTGGCGGCCGGCCTGGTCGCGCCGGCGGCAGCGGCGGCGGCCGAACCGGCGACGGGCCCACCGCCGCCGGGGTGGGCGCTCGACGGCGACCGACTGGTCTGGACCGCTCCCGCCCCGATCCCGCTGGGCGGCGCGGCGGTCGAGTTCTGGGACGGCGACCGGCTGCTGGGGGTGCCGCGGCCCTCCGCCGACCTGCGCTCCTACACCCTGGACGGGCCGGTGCTCGAACGCGCCGACCGGCTCCGGGTCCGGGCGGCGGGCCGGCGGCTGGACGCCGAGGAGCCGGTCGGCCCGGCCGGTTCGGCGCCGCCCGCGCCCGCCCCCGCGCCGCTGCCCGCCGGCGCCACCGACCCCGGCCGGCCCGGTCCCCTCCCGACCCGCACCGGGGAGTACGCGCTGGACCCGATCACCGTGCCGGGGTACCCGGCGCCGGTCGAGGCGCAGGCCGTGGTCGTGGCGCCGGACGGCGCGCGCGGCCGGCGCCCGCTGGCGCTGTTCCTGCACGGCAGGCACTTCACCTGCTACGACCCCGCCGACCCGGGCAGGATCTGGGCCACGTGGCCGTGCCCGGCGGGCGCCGAGCCGGTGCCGAGCCACCGCGGGTACCTCCAGGCGCAGCGGCTGCTGGCCTCCCAGGGCTACGTGACGGTGTCGATCTCGGCCAACGGCGTCAACGCGCAGGACCTCGACGACCCGGACGCGGGCGCGGGGGCGCGCTCGGCGCTGGTGCGCGCGCACCTGGCGAAGTGGGCGGACTGGGCGGGCCCCGGTCGCGCCTCCGCGCCGGAGGTCGTCCGGGCCTCGCCCGCGGCCGACCTGGCGAACGTGCTGCTGGTCGGGCGCTCCCGGGGCGGCGAGGGCGTCAACCGGGCGGCCACCGACAGCCTCTCGCCGCCGCCACCGGGCAGCGGGCACGACGGGCCGGCGCGCTGGCGCATCCGGGGCACCGTCCTGATCGGTCCGACGATCTTCGGGCACAACCCGGCGGCGGACGTGCCGTCGGTGACGATCCTGCCCGGCTGCGACGGCGACGTGCGGGACCTGCAGGGCCAGCTCTACCTGGACGCGACCCGGGGGGTGGGCTCGGGGACCGCCCTGCACAGCGCGCTGTACCTCATCGGCGCGAACCACAACTACTTCAACACCGAGTGGACGCCCGGCCAGGCGGAGGCCCCGGCGTTCGACGACTTCCCGGCCGCGCCCGCCGACCCGGTGTGCTCGCCGGGGACGGCCACCCGGTTGACGGCGCGGCAGCAGCAGGCGGCGGGCGCGACCTACGTCGCGGCGGCGGCGCGCCTGTTCGTCGCGGGCGACCAGCGGGTGCTGCCGCTGGTCGACGGCTCGGGCGTCCGCGCGCCCTCGGCCGACCCGGCGCGCGTGCTCAGCCACGCCGTCGGCGGCGCGCGATCGGCGTTCGTCGTGCCCGACGGGGCGACCACCGCGGAGGGCAGCGCGCGGGTGTGCGACCAGGTCTCGGCCGACCCGGCCACCGCGTGCGTCAACCCGGTCGAGCGGTGGGGGTCGACGCACTTCACCCGGTTCTCCGGGATCACGCAGGAAGCCGGTCGCCACGCCGTCGCGCTGCGGTGGTCCGCCGAGGGCCGGGCGGCGGTCGTGCGGCCGGGCCGGGCGGTGTCGCTGGCCGGGGCGCGGGCGGCTTGGAGGTGCTCGACGACGACCCCCGGCCGACGCTCACCATCACCCCGGTCTCCGACCGGGTCGCCGAGGGCGGTTCCCTGGTCTGGCGCGCGACGCTGTCCGCGGTGGCCGACCAGGCGGTCCTCCGGCTCGGCGCGCCGATCGCGCCGGCCGACGCGCCCGAGCTGGGCACCACCGACGTCGACGCCGACTGGTTCTCCACCCAGTCGTACGGGGAGGACCCGCTGCCGCCCCGGCCGCTGTCCACGACCCGGCTGATGACGGCGGCCCACGTCCCGGCGGGGCAGTGGAGCGCGGAGTTCGCCGTCCCGACGACCGCCGACGCGGAGGCCGAGCCGGCCGAGCAGGTCCGGTGGCACTTCCCGCCGCCGCCGGGCGGCAGCGGGATCACCGTCACCGGCACGGTCACCGACGCGCCGCCCGGCCGCTCCTGACCGACCGGCGCGGGTGGCGGGCGACCCGGCCACCCGCGCGGGCCCGCCGGCCTCCGGGTGCGTCCCGGCGGCCGGCGGGAGGAGCGGTCAGACGCCGGTGGTGGAGCGGATCCACGCGCGGACGGCGGGCACGCTGCTGTACTGCTGCGTGGAGCTGCCGTCGGCGGTGGAGGCGACGCCGACCTGGAGGCCGTTGTACATCTGCGGGCCGCCCGAGTCGCCGGACCACGCGTTGCCGTTGATCCGGGAGGTGCACAGGGCCTGGCCGCCGTAGTAGTCCCGGCAGATCGAGTTCATCCGCACGTTGGCGGTCTTGAGCTGCGCCGACACCGGGCCGCTGCGGCTGGTGTAGCCCCAGCCGTAGATCTGGTTGGTGGTGCCGTTGGCCGGGTTGGCGTCGGCCAGCCTGGAGTACTGGCTGGTCTGGATGGGCGCGCTCAGCTGCAGCACGGACACGTCGGCCTGCGGGTGGTTGACGTACCGGCTGACCGTGCCGGGCGTGCCCTGGGCCCGCAGGACGTTGCCGACCCGGACCGTCAGGCCGGAGCCGACGCAGTGCTTGGCGGTGAGCACCCACGTCGGCGCGATGATCGTGCCGGAGCAGGTGAACGAGCCGCTGCGGTAGACCGCCGCGGACCACGGCGCCGACGACACCAGCGTGCCGCCGATGATCATGGGTGAGACGTCGTCGCGCCGGTCGGCGCTCGCCGGGCCGGCGGTGACGGCGGTGACCGCGCACAACAGCGCGCAGGCCAGGATGAAGGGACGCATGCAGGGATCTCCTCGTCCACTAGGCAGGGGGGACAGGCGAGAGTCAGGATGGAGCGCCCGCCGCGGGGTCGGAAACGGGGAATTCCCGCTCCCCGCGCAACACGGCCGCCAACTGGGTGCGGTTGCGCACCCCCAGCTTGCGGTAGATGCGGGTCAGCGCCCCCTCCACCGTCTTGACGCTGATGCTCAGCCGTCCGGCCACCACCGGGTTGCTGGCGCCGCCGGCGACCTGCCGGGCGATCCTGGCCTCGAACCCGGTGAGCAGGGCCCCGCCGGGGGTGTCGCCCAGCAGCACCGCCGCCCGGTCGGCCCACCTCGGCGCGCCGCTGTCGGCGAACACCTGCCGGGCCTGCTCCAGCAGCCGGCGGGACGCGCCGCGGCGCTTGCGCCGGCGCTCGACGACGCCCAGCGCCAGCAGGCTGCGGCCCAGCTGCAACGGCTGGCACAGCTCCCGGTGGACCTCGACGGCCGCCCCGAGGGACCGCTCGGCCGCGCCGAAGTCCTTGAGCGCGAGCCGCAGCAGGCCGTCGGCCCGGTCGAGCGCGGCCACCACCCCGCGCCTGCCCAGGCGCACCGCGCAGGCCCGCGCGCCGCCGATCACCCCCGCGGCCTCCGCCAGGCTGCCCACCGCGACCAGCGGCTCGGCCAGGTCCGGGCGGACGGCGAACACCGCGGGGTCCACCACGCCCATGTCCAGTTCGAGCCGCACCGCCCGGCGCAGCGGGTCGACCGCGGCCACCGGGTCGCCCGCGGTCAGCGCGGCCAGCCCCTGCGCGTGCAGGTTGCGCACCAGGGAGGAGCGGTCGCCGTCGGACTCGGCGCGGACCGCCCCCCGGCGCGCGAGGGCTTCGGCCGCCACCGGGTCCCCGCCGTAGGCTTCGGCGAGCGCGGCCCCGTAGCAGGCCAGCGGCACGTCCGACCCCAGGGCCTCGGCCAGCCGCAGGCAGTCCGCCGCCCGGCGCAGCGCGCTGCCGCACCGGCCCATCGCGACCAGCACCTCGATCACCGCCCACGTCATGCCGACGACCTCCGACAGCGCGCCGCGGTCGCCCGCGTGGTCGAGCAGCGCCGTGAGGCGCCGCGCCGCCGCCGGCAGCCGGTCGGCGAACAGGTCGAGGCGGGCGTCCACCCACAGCGTGCCGTCGTGGGTGGCCGCCATCCGCTCGGGCACGACCCGGCGCGCCAGGTCCAGGGTCGCGGGCGCGGTGGGGTCGCCCAGGGCGGTCTGGCACAGCGCGAGCGAGCACAGCGACATGGCCTCGGTGGGCAGGTCCCCGGCGGTCCTGGCCAGCAGCACGGCGTCCGCGAAGTGCCGGAGGGCCTCCCGCAGGTCGCCGCCCAGCGCGGAGTGCACGGCGAACCGGTGCTCCGCCGGGGCCTGCAGGGCGGCGTCGCCCCTGGCGCGCGTCAGCGCCTCCCCCACGATGCCGCCGGCCGCCGTCCGCGCGTAGCGGACCGCGTCGACCATCACCAGCTGGGCGCGCACCCGCAGGTCCCTGCGCACCGCGGGCGAGCGCAGCACCTCCTGCGCCAGCGCGGTCGCCGTCTCGTGCCGGCCGGCCACCAGCGCGTCGCCCGCGGCCCGCAGCCGCCGCACGGCCGCCCGCGACGGGGCGCCCGGCGGGGTGCGCTCGGCGGCCAGCGCGCCGAGCTCCGCGGCCCGTTCCAGCGCGCCCCGCCGGCGCGCCTCGCCCGCGGCCCGCAGCAGCGCCGCGGCGGTGGGCTCGTCGTAGCCGGCCACCGAGTGCGCCCGGTGCCGCACCCGCTCCACCGGGTCCGCCGCGGCCACCGCCAACCGGGAGTGCGCCGCGCGCACCTCGTCCGGTGGCACGACCAGCGGCAGGGCGGCGGCGACGAGCGGCTGCCGGAAGCGCACCCCGCCGTCGGGTCCCACCGAGACCAGCGGGCAGCCCGCCAGCTCCCCGGCGGCCCGCTCGTGCCCGCAGTGGACCAGCAGGCGCAGGGTCGGCCGCTCGGCCAGGGCGGCGACCAGCAGCGCGGACCGGGTCCCGGCGGGCTGCTCGGCCAGCAACCCGGCCACGACGTGCCGCAACCGGGCGGGGATCCCACCCGGGGACCTGCCCAGCTCGATGGCGTACAACGGGTTCCCGCCGGCCAGGTGCACGTCGACCCGACCGTGCCGGGCCATCAGCTCCGCGGTCGCCGCAGCCGGCAGCGGCGGCACCTCGACCACTTCGCCGCACCACCGGGCCACCGGCTCCCTCGCCGCCACGAGCACCCGCGTCCCCGCCCTGGCCGCGGCGAAGGCCAGCACGCGCGCCGACGCGTCGTCCACCCACTGCCCGTTGTCCAGGACGACCAGCGGCGCCGACTCGCGGAACGCGGTCAGCACGGCGTGCCGCAGGGCCAGCGGGTCGGGCTCCCCGTCCCGGCGCCGCAGCGCCCGGTCCACCGCCTCGCGCTGCGGCGCGGGCAGGTCGACCCGGACGTCGGCGAGCAGGTCGGCCAGCACCAGGTGCGGGATCAGCCGGTCGGCCGCCACCGGGCTGCTGCGCAGGACCGGGCGCCCCTCCGGCGCGGCGGCCTCCACGACGGCTTCGAGGACAGCCGACTTCCCGATCCCGACCGGCCCGTGCAGCAGCACGCACCCCCGCGCGAGCGCGGCCCGCGCGGTGGCCACCAGGTCGTCACGACCGAGGAGATCCATACCGAGCAGACCGTAGTGCCGCGCCCACCACGCCCTCTACGGCCGGTAGTCCGGTCTTCCGCGGCGCGAGCGGCCCTCACCGCGGCCGGACCGCCCGTCGCCGGGTGATCCCGCCGATGCCCGGCGAGGTGTCCTGAGCAGCGAAGAGTTCCCTTTCGGGCAAGGGAGGTGCTGCCACACTCGCAGGCACATCTCCTGAAAGGACCGTCATGGGATTCTTGCGGAGAACGATCGCCGTGCTGGCCGTGGCCACCGCCGGCATCCCGACCGCGGCGTCGGTCGGCGTCGCGGCGGCGCAGCAGGCGGCAGGAACCGCGGCGGCAGCCGCCCCGAGGTTCACCAGGGTCGACACCGACGCCGAGGGCGAACCCGAGTCGGTGGGCGGCCAGGAAACGGGGTTCCTCGCGTCGTCCGGCAACGGCCGGTACGCGCTGTTCGCGGCGCGCACCGACAGCAACATGATCCCCGAAGCGCACCGGACGCCCCGGGGACTGGGCCACTACCTGGTGCGCAAGGACCTGTGGTCCGGCGCGATCACCCTGGTCAGCGTGGACGAGAACGGCGCACCGCTGGTGGCCGACTGGCGGACCGGCGCGATGAGCCCGGACGGCACGGCGTTCGCCTACGGCACCGGCGACAAGGAGGAGCCCTCCCTGTTCCACCGGGACCTGGCGTCGGGCGCCCGACGCGTCACGACCCTGCCGTGGCGGTGGTACATCGAGCACATCCGCCTGTCGGCCGACGGCCGGTGGCTGACCTGGGCCGGCCTCGGCGAGGAGGGGCACAACGTCATCAGCCGCCACGACGTCACGTCCGGCGAGACGACCGAGCTGCTCAGGTGCAACGACCCGTTCGACAGCTGCACCCGCACCAGCGGCATGGGCGTGTCCGACGACGCCACCAAGTTCCTGATCAAGTACCAGCCGCAGCGCGGCGAAGCCCTCCGCTCCACCATCCTGGACACCACCACCGGCGAGCTGCGCGCCTTGCCGGAGGACGTGGGCCACACCCTGAGCGGTGACGGCAGGTGGATCTTCTACGCCGTCCGGTCGGGCGAGTACCGCTTCGAGCTGAAGAAGCTCTCCACCGCACCCGGCGCCACCCCGGTCGTGCTGCGGACCTGGGAGGAGGACAGCCTCACCTGGTCGGTGGGAGTGCGGTCCACCAACCCCACCGGCACCCTCGTCGGCTACTACTGGCTCAGCCGCGATCCGAACAACTTCGCCGCCGGCCGCACTTACCTCTACGACCTGCGAACCGGCCGCGAAACCACCCTCCCCGAACCGCGCAGGGGCGTCGCGGACGTCATCGGCCCCCACCTCAGCAGGGATTCCCGAATAGCCGTGGTGAAGGAACGGTGCCCCTGGACCACCGACTGCGGCCCAACCGGCTGGTACGCCATCCGACTCTCCGACCTGCACCCCCACCACAACTGACAGCAGGCCCGCACTTCCGGCTTGCGCTTTTGGGCCTTCGGCACGCCCCGTGCAGCCCGGTGGCCTCGTGTTCTCCCCGTATGGCCTGCCCGGAGGGCTACCATGCTTTTCTGGGGGGTGCAAGCACGCTTTTCGCTTGCACCCCCAGGAAAAGCATGGTCGTCTTTGACAGGCCATGCGGGGAGAACACGACCGCTCTTTCTTTTCCTTCTCCTTGGCGGCCTGCCTGTCCGGCGAGGACTCTTTTATTTTTTCAGCCTTGGGCGGTACAGCACCAAATCTCACCCAGATCGGTGCGCGATCTCAGTATGAAGAGCGGCCGAGAGGCCCCCAAGGAGGAGGGAAGTGCGTCGTGTTCTCCCCGTACGACCTGCCGGAGGCAATCATGTTTTCCGGGGGGCGTCAAGCGAAGAGCGTGCTTGACGCCCCCCGGAAAACATGATCGGGCTGCGCCCAGGCCGTACGGGGAGAACACGAGGCACACGGCTGCGCTGAAGCGCCGCCGCGCGAGGCGCGGCCTGAGGCGAGAGCTGAAGCGCCGCCGCGCGGGGCGCGACTGAGGCGAGAGCGTCCTCGACGCCAAGGGGTGGTTTGCGGTCGTGGTCGATCGCGGCTACCCTGGCATCGTCCCGGTGGATGTTGGCCAAGCCTCCCACGGGATGTCTCCCAGGTTCGGACCCGCGTTCCGCGGTGTTCGCCTTCGCTCGGTCCCGTGTGCGCACGGCCCGCCTCCGTCCGGAAAGGACACACCCCCACGATGACGTCGACCTTGTTGCGAGAAAACGAAATCGGAACCGCGACGACCACCAGCGGTCTCCTCGACACCCACGGTTCCGCCGCCTGGCTGCGCACCAGCGGCTACTTCGCCGCCCCGGAGGACGTGAGCGTCCCGCCGTTCCTGGTGGAGCGGTTCGGGTTGCGCCGGGGCGACCTGGTGGCCGGCGCGGTCGGCGAGGGGAGGGGCAGGCAGCGACCGCAGCTCGTGCGCGTCGACGAGGTCAATGGCCGGCCGGCCGCGGACGGCCTGCGGCGTCCCGACTTCACCGACCTGGTACCCGTGCACCCGTCCGAGCGGTTGCGGTTGGAGACCGGGCCGGACGACCTGGTCACGCGGGTGGTCGACCTGGCGATGCCGGTCGGCAAGGGGCAGCGGGCGCTGATCGTCGCCCCGCCCAAGGCCGGCAAGACCACCGTGCTGAAGGCGATCGCGCGCGGCATCAGCCGGAACAACCCGGAGTGCCACCTGATCACGGTGCTGGTCGGCGAGCGGCCCGAGGAGGTCACCGACCTGCGCCGCAGCGTGCCGGGCGAGATCGCCGACTCCACCTTCGACCGCTCCCCCGCCGACCACGTCGCGGTCGCCGAACTCGCCGTCGAGCGCGCCAAGCGCCTGGTGGAGGAGGGCCGGGACGTGGTGGTGCTGCTCGACTCCCTCACCCGGCTCGGCCGCGCCTACAACCTCGCCGCCACCGGGTCCGGCCGCATCCTGTCCGGTGGCATCGACTCGCGGGCGCTGCTGCCGCCCAAGCGGTTCCTCGGCGCGGCGCGCAACGTCGAGGGCGGCGGTTCGCTGACCGTCTTCGCCACCGCGCTGGTCGAGACCGGTTCCGCCGGCGACACCCTCATCTTCGAGGAGTACAAGGCGACCGGGAACGCGGAGCTGAAGCTCGACCGCAGGACCGCCGACAAGCGGGTCTTCCCCGCCGTGGACCTGGAGCACTCCGGGACGCGCCGCGAGGACCTCCTGCTCTCCCCCGGGGAGCTGGCCGTCACCAACGCCCTGCGCCGCGCGCTCGACGGCCGGGAGGTCGACGTCCTGCTCGACGGCCTGCGCAAGACGCGCACCAACCACGAATTCCTCTCCCGGCTGACCGAGGGCTGACGGCGGTCCGGGCGGCAGGCGGGGCCGACCGCCCGGACCGCCGGGTCACAGGTCCGCGAGCCGCGGCACGAGGGGCGCGGCGACCCGCTCCGCCCACGCCGCCGGCGCGTCGCCCGGTGGCACGAGGATCACCGTGTCGACGCCCAGCCCGGCGTAGTCGGCCACGTCCCGCAGGAACCCGTCCGCGCCGCCCCCGGGAGCGGCGCGGTAGGTCAGGGTCTTCTCGATCGCCGAGAAGTCGCGCCCGAGCGCGTCGCAGTGCCCGCGCAGCACGTCGAGCTTGTGCCGCACCTGGTCCTTGTCCCCCGCGAACAGGTTGCACGCGTCGGCGTACCGGGCGACCAGCCGCAGCGTCTTCTTCTCGCCGCCACCGCCGACGAGGATCGGCGGCCGGCGGATCGGCTGCGGCGAGCACAGGGTCTCGGCGAGCCGGTAGTGCTCGCCCTCGAACGGCCCGTCGTCCTCCGGGTCCCACATCTGCAGGCAGATCCGCAGCGCCTCCTCCAACCGCTCGAACCGCTCGGCGAGCGGCGGGAACGGCACCCCGAGCCCGAGGTGCTCCCGCTCGTACCAGGCCGCGCCGATCCCCAGCTCGGCCCGACCGCCGGACAGCACGTCCACAGTGGACACGATCTTGGCCAGCAGGCCGGGGTGGCGGTAGGTGACGCCCGTGACGAGCAGGCCCAGCTGCACGGCGGAGGTGTGGGCGGCGAGGAAGCCGAGCGTCGTGTACCCCTCCAGCATCGGGTCCGTCGCCGGTTTGACCCGCTCCATCTGGAAGAAGTGGTCCATCACGGACAACCGCGCGACGCCCGCGGCGTCCGCGGTCCTGGCGACCTCGGCCAGCTCCGGCGCGATGCCGGCCGGGCCGGCGGGAACGGTGAACTCGGTGATGTGAATACCCAGGCGCACGCACCCAGCCTAGGAGCCGGGGCGCGCTCCGGCACGGGGACGAGCGGTCAGCCGGTCCCCCGACAGGCGTTCACCAGCGCCTCGCCGTCGGACACGACCTTGTCGCTCAGGGCGAGGAACTGCTCGACGTCCCCCGTCAGGGCGTGGCCGATCGCGGTCGTGAGGTCGGTCGCCATCGTCTCCAGGGCCGAGCGGACGGCGGGGTCGGTGACCACCCCGGCCGCGGCGGCCAGGGCGGTGGCCAGGTGCCGCGCGCGCGCCACGCGGGCGGCCCAGCCCCCGTCCTCCGGCAACCGGTTGAACGCCTCGATGCCCTCGACCACCCGGGCGCACCCGGCGGCCGGCGAGCCCGTCGGCGACCGGGGCGGGGCCTCGGCGGGCGCCTGCGCGGCCGGGGGCGGCGTGGTCGGGAGGGCGCTCGGGTCGGGGAACAGCCCGGTCGCCGCGTTCAGCACCCGGACCGGGCCGGCGGTGACGACCGCCAGCGTGGCCAGGAGGATCACGGCGGCGGCGACCGTCGGGCCGACCGACCCGCGGCGGCGGGCCCGGCGAGCCCGCGCCGGCGTGGCCGTGGGGCCGACCGCCGTGCGGCCGACCGCCGTGCTGGTGCCCGATGTGCGGCGAAGGGCGGACGTGTCGTGGGCGGCCAGGGACGTGCGGATCGCTTCGGGCAGCCACGGGCCCGGCGGCGGGCGCCCGCCCGCCCGCTCGGCGACCAGCGCCAGGACCTCGGCCGGCGACGGCCGTTCGGCCGGGTCCTTGGCCAGGCAGCGGGTCGCGATGGCGCGGACCTCCTCGGGGCAGTCCCCGGTGTCGGGCGGTTCGCCGAGGATCCGGAAGAACAGCGCTTCGCGGTTGCCCTCGCCGAACGCCGGCCGGCCCGCGGCCGCGAAGACCGCCAGGTGGCCGAGCGCGAACACGTCCGCGGCCGGCGTGACCGGGCGCCCCCGCACCTGCTCGGGCGCCATGAAGGCCGGCGTGCCCACGCTGACCCCGGTCCGGGTCAGCGACGTGGCCGCCGCGGCGTGGGCGATCCCGAAGTCGATGACCCGCGGGCCGTCCTCGGCGAGCAGGACGTTGGCCGGCGTCAGGTCGCGGTGCACGATGCCGCGGGCGTGCACCGCCGCCAGCCCCTCGGCGACCCCGGCCACCAGCCGCAGGACCGCGGCGGGCGGGAGCGGGCCGTGCTCGGCGACGGCCTGCCGCAGCGACGGTCCGGGCACGTAGGCGGTGACCAGCCACGGCAGCGCGGCCAGGGGGTCGGCGTCCACCACCGGCACGACGCCCGCGCCCCGCACCCGGCGCGCGAGGGCCACCTCCTGCGCGAAGCGCCGCCGGAACTCCTCGTCCTCGGCGTGCTCGGCCCGGACGACCTTGACCGCCGGCGCCCGCCCGCCGGGGCCGAACGCGAGGTACACCCGGCCCATCCCGCCGGCGCCCAGCCGCGCGCGCAGCGCGTACCCGCCGACCACGCGCGGGTCGTCGGCGGTGAGCGGGGCGAATCCGCCGGACATCCCACTCCCCCGATGCTCACCTGGTGCGGACCTCTCCGAGCAGTGTAGGGCGCTGCGCCCCGGCGACTCCGCAGTTCGCGGGGCACGTCCCACCACCGGGGCCGGCCCTCCCGGGCGCCGTCGGGCTCAGGTGGTGGTCCAGCGCCCGCGCAGCCACAGGCTGACGTAGACCAGCCCGACCAGCACCGGGACCTCGATCAGCGGGCCGACGACGCCCGCGAGCGCCTGCCCGGAGGACACGCCGAACACCCCGACCGCCACGGCGATGGCCAGCTCGAAGTTGTTGCCCGCGGCGGTGAACGCCAGGGTGGTGGTGCGCTCGTAGGACAGGCCCGCCGCCCTGCCCAGCAGGTAGCCGCCGACCCACATCACCGCGAAGTACACCAGCAGCGGCAGCGCGATGCGGGCGACGTCCCACGGGCGCGCGGTGATCCGGTCGCCCTGCAGGGCGAACAGGACCACGATGGTGAACAGCAGGCCGTACAGCGCGACCGGGCCGATCCTCGGCAGGAACCTCGACTCGTACCAGTCCCGCCCGCGGACCCGTTCGCCCAGCCTCCGGCCGAGGTAGCCCGCGGCCAGCGGGACGCCCAGGAAGACCACCACGGACAGGGCGACCTCCCACGGCGAGAAGTCCAGCGACGTCGTGCCCAGGCCCAGCCACCCGGGCAGCAGGTCGAGGTAGAACCAGCCCAGCACGCCGAACATGACGACCTGGAACACCGAGTTCAGCGCGACCAGCACGGCGGCGGCCTCGCGGTCGCCGCACGCCAGGTCGTTCCAGATGACCACCATGGCGATGCAGCGCGCCAGCCCGACGATGACCAGCCCCGTGCGGTACTCGGGCAGGTCGGCCAGGAACAGCCACGCCAGGGCGAACATCAGCGCCGGGCCGAGCACCCAGTTCAGCACCAGCGACAGCGCCAGGGTGCGCCGGTCGCCGGTCACCGCGCCCAGCCGGTCGTAGCGGACCTTGGCCAGCACCGGGTACATCATCAGCAGCAGGCCCAGGGCGATCGGCAGGGACACCCCGGCGACCCGCACCGCGTCCAGCGCGCCCGGCAGGCCGGGGACGAGCCGGCCCAGCACCAGGCCGGCCGCCATCGCCACCCCGATCCACACCGGCAGCAGGCGGTCGAGCGACGACAGCCCGCGCAGGACGGCGGACCGGTCGGCGGTGGGGGCGCTCAACAGGCCCTCCGGGTCCGCTCGCCGGCGCGCGCCCGGTCGGCCACGGCGGCCAGCGAGGCGGCGGCCCGCTCCAGCACCTCGGGCACCAGCCGGTAGTAGGTGAAGCGGCCCCGCGGCTCGGCCTCGACCAGCCCGGCCTCGCGCAGCACCCTGAGGTGGTTGGAGATGTTGGTCTGCGTCGCCCCGGTCAGCTCCACGAGGTGGCAGGTGCACAGCCGTTCCTCGGCGAGCGCCTCCACGATGCGCGCGCGCAGCGGTTCGGCGAGGACGCGCAGCACATCATCCTGTACTGATATCACTCGGGTATGGTACATCATGCCCGGCTGATGAGCCGCCCCACCGACCGAGGAGACCCCGTTGAACGCGATCCCCGAAGTGCTGTTCGTCTGCGTGCACAACGCGGGCCGCTCGCAGATGGCCGCCGCGCTGCTGGAGCACTACGCGCTGGGCCGGGTCGCCGTCCGCTCCGCGGGCTCCGCTCCCGCCGACGGGGTCAACCCGGCCGCCGCCCTGGCCATGGCCGAACTCGGCCTGGACATCACCGCCGCGACGCCCACCGGGCTCACCACCGCGGACGTCGAGGCGAGCGACGTGGTGATCACCATGGGCTGCGGCGACACCTGCCCGGTCTTCCCCGGCAAGCGCTACCTCGACTGGCGGCTCGACGACCCGGCGGGCCTGGGCGTCGACGCCGTGCGGCCCATCCGCGACGAGATCGACCGCCGGGTCCGCCGCCTGCTGGCCGAGCTGCTCGACCCCCCGGCCTGACCGGTGGCCCGCCGGGCGCGGCGGGCCACCGGTCCGACCGCGTCACCGCGCCGCGCGGTCCTCGGCGACGGCGGCCGGCGTCCGCCCCGGCGTGCGGAAGCGGGTCATCCCCGGCACCGCCAGCGTCGCCAGGCAGGCCACCAGCACCACGACCGCGGTGCCGACCAGCGCCGCCTGCATTCCGGCCGCCACGACGACCAGCGGCAGCAGCGCCAGCCCGAGCGGGCTCATGGAGTAGGAGACCATGAAGTCCAAAGAGGACACCCGGGCCCGCAGGTCCGGCGGGACCTCGCGCTGGACGGCGCCGAACCACGGCACGTTGAACAGCTCCATGCCCACCCCGGCCAGGACGTAGGCGAGCAGCACCGGCCAGGCCAGCGGCGAGAGCGCCAGCGCCAGCGGGATGCCCGCGTACAGCGCCAGGCCCAGCACGGCGACCAGGCCGGGCAGCCGCGGCGTCCAGCGGGTCATGACCGCGCCGCCGGCCAGCGCCCCGACCGAGTAGCCGGTGAGGGCGGCGGCGTAGACGAAGTCGGTGCCGAACCGGTCGCGGCTGATCACCGGCAGCAGCACCATCTGGGACGCCTCCCCCGCGGCGAGCACGAAGACCAGCATCGCCAGGCCCGCCACGAACCACCGGTGGCGGCGGGCCTCCCGCACGCCGGACAGGAACTGCGCCACCACCGACCCCTCCGGGCTCCCGCCGGCGCCCCGGTGCTCGGGCAGCCCGCGCAGGGCGAGCGCGGTCAGGCACCACAGCGCGGCGGTGAGCACGAGCACCGCCGCGGGCCCGAACCGCACCACCGCCAGCGTCGCCGCGCCGGGCGCGAGCACCAGCGCCAGGCGGAAGGTGATCGTGGACAGGGCGTTGGCCGACTGCCGCTGCGGCTCGGGGACCAGGTCGCCGACCATCGCCTGGTAGGAGGGGCGGAACGCGCCCTCGCCCGCGCCGACGAGCAGGACGCACAGGGCGCTGCCCCAACCCGGCCCGGTCAGCGCCACCGGCAGCGCCAGCGCGGCGACCGCCCGCACCAGGCACGCCAGGACCATCGCCTTGCGGCGGGACCAGCGGTCGGCCAGCACGCCGCCCGGCACGGTGGCGACCACGAAGCCGACGGTCTTGGCCGCCAGCACCGGTCCCAGCGCCAGCGCCCCGGCGCCCCGGTGCACCAGCGCCAGCGTCACGGCCGCGGGCAGCAGGGACACCGCCCAGGCGTCGGCGGTGTTGGCCAGCCACAGGCGGCGGAAGTCCGGGAGCGACCACGCCCCGCGCGGCGCGCGCCCGGTGTCGGTGGTCATGACCGCGGCCGTCCCGCCGCCGTGGGCAGGCGGTCGCCGGCCGACGCGTAGGGCGAGCCCAGCTGCTCGGCGAGTTCCGGCCGGTAGTTGGCCGTCTGCGCCGGCTGGACGCTGTACGGGGTCAGGCGCTCCACCCTGCGGTGCAGCTCCTCCGGCGAGGTGTCCGGGCTCAGCCCGTGCTCGGCCAGCCAGTCGTCGTTGTAGATGGTGTGCAGGTAGCGCTCGCCGCTGTCGGCGGCGAGCAGGGCGACCGAGCGGCCCGCGCCGTGCTGCCGGGCCAGCCGCAGCGCCACGCACAGCGCCGCCCCGGTCGAACCGCCGACCAGGACGCCCTCCGCGCGCGCCAGGACCCGGCAGGCGAGGAAGGCGTCCTCGTCGGAGACCTTGTAGACCGAGTCCAGGCGGGACAGGTCGTCGACGTTGGCCGGCGTCCAGCCCAGGCCCACGCCGGGGATGAGGTAGGAGTGCGCTTCGCCGCCGAACACCGTCGAGCCCACCGCGTCCACGCCCGCCACGTGCACCTGCGGCGCGTGCTCCCGCAGGTAGCGGGAGATCCCGCCCAGCTGCCCGCCGGTGCTCACCGTGGCCACCACCGCGGCCAGCGCGGGACCGGACTGGTCGACCAGCTCCACGGCCGTGTCGCGGTAGTGGGCCTCGGAGTTGAGCGGGTTGAAGCACTGGTCGGGGCGGAAGGAGCCGGGGATCTCCCGGTGCAGCCGGTTGGCCAGGGCGATGCGGGTCTTGTGGTAGGAGCCGGTGTCGTCCTGCTCGTCCACGACGATCACCTCCGCGCCGAACGCGTGCAGCATCGCGAGGTTCGTCGCGGTGACCTTGGGGTCGACGATGACGATCACGCGGTAGTCGCGGGCCGCGCCGATCATGGCCAGCGAGATGCCGAAGTTGCCGGAGGAGGACTCGATGATCGTCCCGCCGGCCGCCAGCAGGCCGTCCTGCTCGGCCTTGCGCACGATGTGCCAGGCGGGCCGGTCCTTGATGCTGCCGCCGGGGTTGCAGCGCTCCAGCTTGAGGACCACCGACGCGTCGGACTCGTCGGTCAGGTGGCGCAGGGCGATCATCGGGGTGGCGCCGACGGTGTCCAGCACCGTCGGGAGGACCGCGGCGTCCGGGCCGGGGCCGGGGTGCGGGATGTGGACCATGTGGACTCCCAGGGATTTCCGCTCGGGACGTGCACGAGCGCAGGCGGGACGACTGCGAGCAGCGATCAGCGCGAGATGGGGCGCACGGGCACACGGCGACGGAAGATGCCCTCGACAACAGAGGGAAAAGGACGTGGTGCGATCACGCTCGTTCCCGCACGACGGGCCGCCCGCCGCGCCGCACGACGGTCAGCGCGCGGTTTTCAGCGGGTCCCGGCGGCGGTCAGGGGCACGCGTGCCCGGTCCGACGCCGCACCGGGCGTCGCGGGGCGCACCACCGCGCGGGGACCGGTCAGGTCCGCGCGACGCACAGCGACAGCAGGATGACGCGCCCACCGGACAGCCCGGTCGAACGCGGCCGTGTTCCACCGGCTCCGCGCGCGACGCGGTGCCGCGCTTCGCCGAACGCGCCGAACGCGCCGAACGACAGGAGGAACCCCAGCGCGAGCAGCAGGTCCACCCCCGCCGGCAGTTCGCTGCCGAGGAAGACCGAGCACTCCGGGTGGTGGATCAGGACGCCACCGCCGTCGTCGTCACCGTGGTGGTGGTCGGCCGGCGGCGGCGTCGCCGCGGGGGCGGAGACCGCGGCGGGGACGACCTGGGCGACACCCGCCGGCCCGGCGTTCCCACCGGACACGCAGATCGCCAGGTACAGGTACGCGAAACCGGCCAGCAGCACCCAAGGCGCGAACCGCCTCAGCCACCGCTTGCTCCGCCGGGTCCCGAACCCACCTTCCACAATCACGTGACCATACTGAACGCGCAGCGCACGCGATACAGCTGATCGTCGGTACGACCGGTAATCCGCAAATGGCAACTGTCAATGCGCAACCGGAGAAACAACCGCACAATTCAGTCCACAGTGGACTTCCAGCTCACCGCCACGGCGAGCCGCCGCACGGCGCTCCACGACCGGGCGGCACCAGGTGCGCACGGTAGCCCCGGCCGTCGCGGCACCGGGCGGCGGCTTCGACAGCAGGCAGCGCCCCCGGCGCAAACCTGTGCCTTCGTGTTCTCCCCGTATGGCCTGCCCGGAGGGCTACCATGCTTTCTTGGGGGGTGCAAGCACGCTTTTCGCTTGCACCCCCCAAGAAAGCATGGTCGTCTTTGACAGGCCATACGGGGAGAACACGACCGCTCTTCCTCCTCCTTGGCGGCCTGCCCGTCCGGCGAGGACTCTTTCCTCTCTTCCACCAAGCTCCGCACCGAACAGTGGGCCAACACGGGCAGACCAACCGCACGTGGACCAACACGGGGCAGAGCAACCGCACGTGGACCACAACACGGGGCAGAGCAGCCTCACAACCGGAACACCCCGGGTGAGCCCGCCGAGGAGGCCGATTGCCGAACCCCTCCCCGGCGGGATCACCGTCACGCACGTCACCGGCCACCCGACCACGACCTCATCGGACCGGCCTGGCGCTCCACCGCCTCGCCGGACCGGCCTAGCGCTCCAGCACGGCCCTAGCGCTCCAGCACGGCGTCGCGCGGGTCGCCGCCCCGGCGGTCGGCGTCCTCGCCCGGACCGCCGATGTTGGGGCCGCGCGGGGGGATCCGGTCGTAGTCGGCCGGGGAGAGCCGGTGCACCTGGCCGCTGGCGATGCTCGACAGCAGCCCGTCCAGTCCGATGTGGACGGCCCGGGTCAGCAGGGCGCGGTGCTGCTGGCCCAGCGTCTGGGTCTGACCGCGGACCTCGAACAGCACGGCGCCGCTGCCGTTGAGCGCGAACGAGCCGAGCCCGGTGCCGGGCAGGTGGATGTCCTGCGGGTAGAGCGTGACGTTGCCGAAGACCGGGCGGTTCGCGGCGGCGGCCTGCAGGGCGTTGTGCACCGCGACGTTGAGCCGCTTCGAGTAGTCCAGGTCGTAGCGGTCCGCGTACTTCTCCAGCCCCGGGGTGGTCGCCGGGTCGTTGACGAACCGGCCCGACAGCGACAGGGTGACGAACTGCTCCGGGTCGTCGGGCATCACGTAGCAGGCGCCCTGGTGGTGCAGGTCGACGTAGGTGTCCACCTCGCCGAACTCGGCGGTGAGCCCGCGGTAGACGTCCCGGACGATGCGGGTCTCCGGCGAGAGGTACCAGCCCGGCAGCCCCGACGCGCCGGGCAGGTCCTCCTTGCGCGGCACGTAGTCCAGGTCCGGGTGGTAGTCGCGGTTGATGTCGAACCCCGGCTTCGCCGAGTAGTCGTCACCCTGCAGCGACCCGGTGTAGTAGTTCCACGCCGGCGGCGCCCCGCGCAGCTGCGGGAAGCGCGCGGTCACCTCCTGCCACGTCATGTCGTTGCCGCGGCGGTCGAGTTCGGCGGCGTCGGGGTTCATCTTGGGGATGGCGACGATGGTCAGCTCGCTGCGCCAGCGCTTCGCCTTGGCGCTGTCGCTGGTGCCGACCCAGTCCAGCAGGGTCAGCAGGGCGTCGGTCCCGGTCTTCTCGTTGCCGTGGATCTCGCTGGTCAGCAGCACGGCCTTGCGACCGGTGCCCACCCGGGCCGACCAGACCTCCCGACCGCGGTTGCTGCGGCCGAGCAGGTCGACCGCGACCTTGCCGCCGCTGACGCGCTCGATGCGGTCGAGCTCGACACCGAGTTCGCGGTGGTCGGTGAACTGGTGGACGGGCAGGTCCCGCGGCGCTTCGCTGCAGGTGGCGGCGAGCGCGGTCGCGTCCGGCGCGGCGGACGCCGGCGCCGCGGTGGCGGCGCCGAGCAGGGCGAGGGCGCTGAACGCGATCAGCGCCCCGGGACGTCTGCGTACGGACATGTACGGCTCCTCGCGGATATGGTGGACGTCACGAGTTCCCGACCCTACTTAGTCGGGCGGCGGACCCGACCGCACTGCACCCGGTTGGCCGCGACCTCGACCGGGTGGCGACCCACCGCCACCGCGCGACCGGCGACCGGCGGCCGATCCGGTGACGGCGGTGAACGCCCGGGAACGCTCCCGCCCGGTGGGGGAGTGCCGCCGGGCGGGAGCCGCCACCCGCCCGGCGGCACTCCCCCACCGGTCGCGCCCGGCCCGCGGGTCGAGCGGTCCCGGACCGGGCTCCGCGAGCCGGTCAGCCCATCACGGCGTCGAACATGCCGGGCTCGTAGGAACCGCCGGGGTTGCGCACGATCACGTTCACCCGGTTGGCCGCGTTGATCAGGGCGACCAGCGCGACCAGCGCGGCGACCTGGTCGTCGTCGTAGTGCTCGCGCACCTGCGCCCACGTCTCGTCGGACACGCCGCGGTGGGCGTCGGCGATCCGGGTGCCCTCCTCGGCCAACGCCAGCGCGGCCCGCTCGGCGTCGGTGAACACCGTGGCGTCGCGCCACGCCGCGACCAGGTGGAGCCGGACCGGGCTCTCCCCGGCCTTCGCGGCGTCCTTGGTGTGCATGTCGGTGCACAGGCCGCAGCCGTTGATCTGGCTGGCGCGCAGCGACACCAGCTCCTGCGTGGACTCCGGCAGGGACGACCGGCGGATCACCAGGCCGGCGTTGGCGAACCGCTTGGCGAACTTCATGGCGAGCTCGTTGTCGAACAGGTTGATGCGGGCGCTCATGACTTCGTCCCCGTTCCTCGGTTGTGCGCTCTGCGCTGGACGACCACTGGATGCCGGCCGCGGTGTCGTTGTGACGGAAGGGAAGGTGACGCGCGCCACCCGGGCCATCGGGGCCTGGCGCCACCACGGCGGGGAAACAACCGCCGGCCGTCCTGCTGTCACAGAACGGCGGCGCCCGGCGTCCGTTGGGTGGCGCAGTCCCGAGTGAACAGGAGCCACCCATGACCGGCACGTCGCGGACCACTCCCGACCCGCGCGGCGGGGGCGAGGGCGATTGCCCGGACCCCGCCACCGAAGCGTTCCTCACCCACCGCAACCTGCTGTTCACCGTCGCCTACGAGCTGCTGGGCTCGGCGGCCGACGCGGAGGACGTCCTCCAGGAGACCTGGCTGCGGTGGGTGGGCGTCGACCTCGCCGGCGTGCGGGACCGGCGCGCCTACCTGGTCCGGATCGCCGCCCGCCAGGCGCTGGGCCGGCTGCGGGCGCTCGGCCGCCGCAGGGAGTCCTACGTCGGTCCCTGGCTGCCCGAGCCGCTGCTCACCGCGCCCGACGTGGCCGAGGACGTCGAGCTGGCCGACAGCGTGTCGATGGCGGTGCTGCTGGTGCTGGAGACCCTCGCGCCGACCGAGCGGGCGGTGTTCGTGCTGCGCGAGGTCTTCGCCCTGGCCTACGACGAGATCGCCGCGGCCGTCGACAAGAGCCCGGCCGCGGTCCGCCAGATCGCCCACCGGGCGCGGGCGCACGTCGCCGCGCGCAGGCCGCGCGGGGTCGTCTCCCCGGCCGAGGCCCGCACCGCGCTCGACGCGTTCCGGCTGGCGATCGAGACGGGTGACCTGCAGCGCCTGGTCGACGTCCTCGCCCCGGACGTCGTCCTGCTCGGCGACGGCGGCGGGGTCAAGCAGGCCGTGCTGCGGCCCGTCGTCGGCGCCGACCGGGTGGCCCGCCTGCTCGCCGCCGGGCTGCCCCGGATCCGCGCCGCGGTGTCGGTCGAGCCGGTGCAGGTCAACGGCGGCCCGGCGCTGCTGCTGCGGCTCGACGGGGAGGTCGACAGCGTCGTGGCGGTGCGGGTCGAGGGCGGTCTGGTCACCGGGCTCTACACCGTGCGCAACCCGGAGAAGCTCTCCCGCGTGGAGCGGGAGACCACCCTGCGGCGCTGAGGACGCGACCGGCGCCCTGTCCGACTCCGCGCAGGAGGCGACGCTCCGCTCCATCCGCGGGTTCTTCGGCCGGGTGCTGACCTCCGACGGGCTCGCCGCGGAACTGGGGGGCTGAGCGGGGCCCGCCGACGAGGCGGGTCGTGGTGGGCCGGCCCTCCCCGGCACGGCCGCGCGGCCGACCCACCACCCGTCAGACCGGGGTCGGCAGGTCCTCCTCCTCCACGACCTGGCGGACCTCGACCTCGACCTCGTCGAACAGCGCGGCGTAGCGCCGGGCGAACCCGACGGCCTCCGCGCGGTCCGCGGCGTTGATCAGCAGGAAGCCGCCGATCACCTCCTTGGCCTCGGTGAAGGGCCCGTCGCTGACCGTGGTCCCCGCGCCGCGGGCCTTGCGGACCCGGGAGCCCTTCCCCGAGGGGTGCACGCCCTCGGCGGTGATCAGGACACCCCGGTCGACCGCCTCGCGGACGAACTCCCCCATCTTCTCGACGAACTCGGGGCTGGGGTCCCACGCCTCCGAGGCGCGTTCGTCCAGCCGGTGCAGCACCAGGAACCGCATCGCCACTCCCTTGTCGTCCCGGGCCGGCGCCGGGTTTCCCCCGGCGCCGGCATCAGCCGTCACCCGAGCGTCGAACGACGGCGCCCGGATTCGACACCACCCCGGGAACGGTTCGACCGGGACCCCGGGCCCGACCGTGGTCGCGGTGCGCGCGCGGCCGTCCCCGCTACGATGCCGGCCTCGGGCGAAGGGGGCCGGGCGATGGGCCGATCACCGGGGGACGACCTGCTGGGCGTGCGGGCGACCGGCCACTACGGTCCACAGTGGACGGAAGTGCGCCGGCTCGTCGACCGGGCGGCGCGCGCGCACGCCCGGCGCCGGCTCGGCAGGGCGGAGGCGCTGCTCGACGCGGCGCACCGGGGGACCCTGGCGCCCGACGCGGACGCGGGAGGGCTCGACCTGCGCGCGCGGGCGCTGTGCAACCTCGCCGGGGTCGTGGCCGACCGCGGGCGGCCCGGGGAAGCCCTGGCGCTGTTCGAGCGGGCGCTCGCCGCCTGCGCCGAGGTCGAGCGGGCCGCCGGCGACGAGTACGGCACCGCCGCCGTCCGGTGCGCGGCGCTGGTCAACCGCGCGCAGACCCTGACCTCCCTCGGGCGGGCCCCGCAGGCGCTCGCCGACCTGGCCGCGGCCGAGCGGGCCGCCGGTGGGGCCGCCCACCCGCTGCTGTCGTTCCAGCTGCGCAACTCCCGGGGCAACGCCCTGCTCGCGGCCGAGCGCCTCGCCGAGGCCGAGGCCGAGTTCCGGCGGGCGCTGGACATCGCCCTCGACCGCGAGCCCCGGCTCGCCGGTGAAGCCTACGCGGGCCTCGCGGCCCTGGCCGCGCGCACCGGGGACCGGACCGGGGCCGAGGAGAACCTGCTGCTGGCGGGCGAACTGCGCGCGGCGGCCGGGGACGACCCCGCCGGCGTCGAGGAGGACCTGGCCCGGCTGGCCCTGCGCGCCGGCCGCGCGGCCGAGGCGGGGCAGCGCTTCACCGCCGCGCTGCGGCGGCACGAGCGGGCGGGCGACGTGGTGGGCGCGGCGCGCTGCCGGCTCGGCGCGGCGGCCGTCGCGCTGCGGCGGGCCCGCGTCCGCACCGCCGACCGGCTGCTGGCCGACGCGACCACCGCCCTGGAGCGCGCCGGGGACGTGCCGGTGCTCGTCGAGTGCCGCCTGCTGCGCGGCTACGTCTCCTCGGTCACCCGCGGCTGGGCCGACGGCGAGCGGCACTTCCTCGCCGCGCGGGAGCTGTGCGCGGGGTCCGGCGCGTGGCACCAGGCCGCGCGCGTCGACTTCCTGCGCGCCGACGTGGTGGCCTCCTCGGCCCGCGCGGCCCTGCGGCGCGGGGAACGCGCGCGCCGGCGGGAGGCGGCGCTCGGCCTCGCGCTGCCGGCGGCGCTGGCGATCGAGGCTTTCGGCCACCGGTTCGCGCCCGGTCCCACCCGGGAGCGGTGGGCGGGCGTGGTGGCCGCCCCCGCGCTGGTCCTGGCCTTCGAGCTGATCACGGCGCTCGGCCGCAGCCGGCTGGCCTTCGAGCTGGTCGAGCACGCCTGCGCCGGGGTCGGTCCGGGCCCCGCGCCCGCGGCGGCGCGGGCCTGGCCGCTGGACGCCGTGCACGACCCGTTCGACCTCGCGCCGCCCGCGGCTCCGCACGCCCCGCCCGCCGACCCGGACCCGACGTCGGCGTTCGGACCGCCGCCCCGGCTGCGGGTGGTCCCCTCCGGCGAGTCGGAACTCGCCGCCCACCTCGACGCGGCCGAGCGGCACTACCACCTCGCGGTCCGCGCGGCGGACGAGGTGCCGGCGTGGTGAGACCCGGCCGGGAGGGGTGCTCGGGGCGCCGAGCGGTCGCCGCGCCCCCCGGTCGGGCCGCGGCGGTCCCGGGAGTCCCGGGTGTGCGAGGGGCCGCGGCCGGCGCAACCTCTGCGGTGAGCCGCGCCGCGCGGCCGGCGGGTCCGCCGTTCGTCCCGGGACCCGGACGATGGTAGGGCGACCGTTCGGGGTCTTTTCCGGTCGGCGCGGAGCAACCGCCCGGTCGGCCCCGTCGCGGTGCGGCCGAGCGGCCTTAGCCTGCCGTTGTCCGCAGGACGCACAGGAGGTGCGATGAGGACGGGATCCTGGTTGACGGTCGCTGCGGTGGCGGCCGGCGCGCTGGTGGGCGCCGCACCGACCGCGGTGGCCGAGGTGCTGGGCGCGGGCGCGCCCGGTGCGATCGAAGGCAGTTACGTGGTGGTGCTCAAGGGGGAACGCGCGGCGGACGAGCTGGCGGCCCGGTACTCGGGCACGGTCGTCCACACGTTCTCCCACGTGTTCCCGGGGTTCTCGGCGCGCATGGCGGCGCACGACGCGCGGCGGCTCGCCGCCGACCCGGCGGTGTCCTACGTGCAGCAGAACCAGCGGGTCAGGGTCGACGGCGAGCAGCGCGACCCGCCGTCGTGGGGGCTGGACCGGGTCGACCAGCAGCGGCTCCCGCTGGACGGCCTCTACCGGTACCCCGGCACGGCGTCGGACGTCACCGTGTACGTGGTCGACACCGGGGTCCGGGTCACCCACCGCGACTTCGGCGGGCGCGCGGTGTGGGGCACCAACACCGTGGACGACCAGGACGAGGACTGCCACGGGCACGGCACGCACGTCGCCGGCACCGCGGGCGGCTCGTCCTACGGCGTCGCCAAGGGCGTCCGGCTGGTCTCGGCGAAGGTGTTCGACTGCGCCGGCAACGGCAGCAGCGAGGACGTCGCCGAGGCGTTGGACTGGGTGGTGGCCCACCACGCGTCCGGCCCGGCCGTGGCGAACATGAGCCTGGGCGGCGACGCGCCGGACCGCGTGATCGAGGACGCCGTGCGGCGGACCGTCGCCGACGGCGTGGTGGCGGTGGTCGCGGCGGGCAACGAGTCCGACGACGCGTGCCGGCACTCGCCCTCACGGGTGCGGGAGGCGTTGACCGTCGCGTCGTCGGACTGGAACGACCGGCGGTCCTACTTCTCCAACCACGGCAGTTGCGTGGACCTGTTCGCGCCCGGCGACGGCATCACGTCGGCCTACAACGGCAGCGACACGGACTCGGGCGACCTGTCGGGCACGTCCATGGCGACGCCGCACGTGGCCGGCGCGGCGGCGCTGCTGCTGTCCCGCACGCCCGCCCTGACACCCGCCCAGGTGGCGACCGCGTTGGCGGACAACGCCACCAAGGGCGTGGTGTCCGACCCCAGGGGCTCGCCCAACCGGCTCCTGGCGGTCGCCCGCGCGTACTGAGCGGGTCCGTCCGCCGCCCCCGGATCACCGACCTCGACCATGGTCGAGGTCGAGGTCGAGGTCGATCGGTCATCGCGTCGGGGGGCGGCGGGCGGTCCGGTCGCCCGTCCACGCGCGGGAAGCCCGCCCCGGCGGTCCACCGCGCGCGTGGGCCCGCCCGCCCGCCGACGGCCCGCGCCCCACCGCCGGCCCACGCGTGGTGGGCCGGCGGTGGGGCCGGAACCGTCAGGACTGCCGGAGCCGGTGCGACTCGATGGCCGCGATGACGCGCGGGCGCAGCTCGGCGGCCGGGATGACGGCGTCGACGGAGCCGACCTCGACGGCGCGCCGGATGTCGTGCACCCGGTCGAACTCGGCCGCCACCTCGCCGATCTTCTCCGCGCGGACCGCAGAGCGCAGCTCGTCCAGCGCCGCGGTCGCCACGCCGCGCTCGGCGCCGGAGGCCGCCGCGACGCGGGCCTCCAGCTCCTGCACGCGCGGGTCGGCCGCGGTGCGGGCGTCGACCTCGCCGGAGAACACCACCGCGGCGGCGGGCGCGCCGCCGAGCACCGAGGCGAACGAGCCCTCCAGCGCCAGCACGGTCATGTTCGGGTTCAGCGCCTTGGAGAACACCACGAACGCGCCGCCGTGGTAGCGGGAGATCACGCAGAACACGATGGGACCGCGGAAGTTCACGATCGCCCGGCCGATCTCCGCGCCGTACTCCAGCTGCAGCTTGCGCAGCGACTCCGGCGAGCCGTCGAAGCCCGACAGGTTCGCCAGCACCACCAGCGGCCGGTTGCCGCTGGCCGCGTTGATCGCCCGCGCGGCCTTCTTCGACGAGCGCGGGAACAGCGTGCCCGCGGAGTAGGTGTCCGGGCCGTCGGTGGGCGGGAACCCGCGCCGCGGCACCGACCGCGACTCGATGCCCAGCAGGCACACCGGCATCCCGCCCAGGTGCACGTCCTGCACCGCCGCGGTCTCCGCGTCGGCCATGCCCGCCCAGCGCTCCAGCACCGGGTGGTCCTGGTCGGACAGCGCCCGCATCACGGTCCGGATGTCGAACGGCTTCTTGCGGTCCGGGTTGGCCTCGGCGGAGAAGATCTCGCCGACCGTGGTGAAGTCGCTGCCCGCCAGGGAGTGCGGGAAGTCGGAGATGTCCCGGTCGACCGGGTCGCCGGTCCCCGTCCGCCGCGGCCCGTCCTCGCCCGGCTCGACGTAGGTGTGGTCGTAGTGCGACATCAGCACGTCCCGCGCCGCGGTCAGGTTCGGCGCCCAGTACTGCGCCTGCCCGTTCGGGCCCATCACCCGGTCGTAGCCGCCGATGCCGAAGTTGTCCTCGGCCGACACGCCGCCGGAGAAGTCCAGCGCCTGCTTGCCGGTGAGCACCATCGCCGAGTCCGGCGTCATCACCAGGACGCCCTTGGTGTGCATGAGCATCGTCGCCTCGGCGTTCCAGTACGGCTGCGCGCCGACGTTGATGCCGGTGACCACGATGTTGATCTCGCCGCCGTCCTGGGTGAACTCCACGATCCGCTTGAGCGCCGCGGCCACCCAGTCCATGTTCTCGGTGCCCGACCGCATGGAGATCCGGGCGCCGGAGGACAGCGCGTACCACTCCAGCGGCACCTGCATCCGCTCGGCCAGGTCCAGCGCGGCGATCACGCGGCGGCACTCCGGCTCGGACAGCGCGCCCAGCGACTTCGTCGGGTCGCCCAGCAGCACGACCCGGGTGACGCCCTGCGGGTGCCGCGCGGTCCGGGTGGTGACCACGCCCGCGACGATCGCCGCGGTGTTGCACCCCTTGGGCCGGTCGACCGGCACGAGCGCGTGGTCGTCGTCGAGGTCGTGCTCGGTGAACTCGCCGAGCAGGCCGGTCAGCTCGTAGGGGTAGACCGTGTTGCGGCTGCTGGCGCGCAGCACCTTGAGCCGGTAGTCGTCCAGCGGCTCGACCGGGTCCGCCGAGGGCTCGCCGACGGTCAGCTGGGCGCCGCCGGTGGCGTCGAAGGTGGCCCGCACGGCGATCTTGACCAGCTCGCCGGTCTCGTGGTCGCGCTGCCGACCGATGAGCAGGATCTCCTCCAGCCCGGCGCCCGCCGTCGTCGGCAGCACCCGCCCGGCGATCATCTCCAGCTCCGCGTGGGTGAGGTCGCTGGGCGGCCAGACGTAGATCACGACCCGGTTGGTCGGGAAGCGCTTCTTCGACGGCCGCTGCGCCTGCGCGCGGCGGATCGAGTCCAGGCAGGCGGCCAGGGTGTCCTCCGCCGTCGGCAGCGAGACCAGCCGGCCGCCCTGCTCGCGCAGCTCGGTCAGGTCCCGCACCTGGGCGAACGCGACGAGGCGGTCGTCGGACGGGTTCTCCCGCGCCACGCACCGGAAGAGGTAGACCTCCTCGTCCGAGGACGGCAGGCGGGTGAGGTCGAACCGGCTCAGCCGCTCCATCTGCATCCGCTGCGCGATGTAGGGGTGCAGGCCGCGGATCAGCCGCTCCTCGGCCATCCCCGTGGTCGACGGGCGGAACGTGAAGTGGTGGTGCATCACCGCGCCGCGGCTGCCCGCGACCGTGGTGGTGAGCCGGAGGACCTGCTCGGGCAGCGGGTGCGCGGTGACCACCTCGTGCAGCGCGGCGGCCATCGCGTCGGTGCCCTCCGGCTGGTTCTCCCACGCCAGGTAGATGTCGGCGTCGATGGTGTCCTCGCCGCCGGCCAGCTCCGCGAGCCCGCGCAGCGCGCTGCCCAGCGCGTCGAAGCCCACCGCGGCGGAGACCACGCACGAGCCCGCGCGCTCGGCCACCACGAACGTGCAGCCGGCGACCTCGCGGGTGCGCACGCCGGTGAGCCCCTTGTTGCCGTAGTACCGCCGGGTCAGCACCTCCAGCATGACCGCGTTGTCCCGGTGGCCGCGGACCAGCCGCCTGCCCAGCAGCCGCACCAGCGGCTCGGTGCTGCGCACCATCTCGGCGACGCGCTCGGCGCGGTCCGGCGCGTCCGGGTGCGCGTCGAGGTGGCGCAGGTGCTCGCGGACGTCGGCGTAGACGCGCGCGCGGTTGCGGCGCAGCAGGGGCTGGCCGAACCAGGCGAACACCAGGCTGCGGGCGAGGTCGGCCACCACGGGGAAGCGGATCTGGGTCGCGGCCACCAGCCGCTCCAGCGCCAGGCCCGCGGGCTCGCGCAGCGTCTCGTCCGGCGGCGGCTCGCCCAGCCACGCGGTCAGCAGCGAGGTGATGACCGCGGCGTCGGAGGAGGCGCGCTGCTGGGCCAGGAAGATCCGGAACACCGCGGCCTCCAGCGCGGGCGTGCGCTCCAGGTCGGTGACCCCGTAGTGGCCCAGCGCCGTGGCGAGCTTGGCCTGGAACGACTCCGGCAGCCCGGCCCGCTCGACGTCGAGGCTCTGCAGGTAGGTGTGGAAGTGCTCGCGGGCGCTGTGCACGTGGGCTCCGCCGCCGCTGTCCACCTCGTTGCCGGTCGGCCGGTTGCGGCTCAGCTCGGCGAGGTCGGCGAACACGGTGACCAGGTCCAGCTCCTCGGTCAGCGGCCGGTGGCCCGCCGCGCCGTCCGCCCGGCGCGCGAAGAGGTAGTCCTGCAGCACCCGGCCCTCGTCGTGCGGGTCCACGTCGAAGCCCAGCAGCAGGGCGCGCAGGTCCTCCCGGCCGCGCGCGGCGCGCTCCCGCGCCGGCGCCTCCCCGGCCGCGGCCGGCAGGTCCAGCTCGACGGCGCCGGCGGTGGCGGCGGCGGCCTCGGCGCCGCCCAGCGGCTCCAGCCGCAGCAGCGGCGCGCCGGTCTCCACCTGGCTGCCCACGGACACGGCGCACTCCTTCAGGCGCGCCTTGAACGGCGCGCGCAGCACCGTCTCCATCTTCATGCTCTCCAGCACCAGCACCGGCGCGCCCGCCTCGACCTCCGCGCCGACCTCCAGCGGCGTGGCGACGACCAGCGCGGGCATCGGCGACCGGACGACACCGCCCTCGTCGCGGCTGACCCGGTGCGCCACGCCGTCCACCTCGATCAGGTGGATCGGCCCGTGGGTGCCGGTGAGCAGCCGGAACCGGGCGCCGTTGACGGCGATCTGCCCGGTGTGGCGGTCGAAGCGCTCCAGCTCGACGTCGGCGGTGCGCACGTCGTCGCCCGCTTCGACGCCCACCCGGAACCGGTCCGCGCCGACCCGCGCGACGCGCACCCGGTAGCCGACGCCGCGCAGCTTGAGGTCCAGCGGCCGGCCGCTCTTGTGCTGCACCTGCGGGCGACCGCCGAACGCCGTCGACAGCAGCCGCTGCCGCTCGACGCGCTCCTCCTCCTCGTAGGCTTCGATGGCCGCCGCCGCCAGCGCCACGGCGGAGTGCCGGTGCGAGACGAGCCCGCCCTGGGCGCGGACGCGGTCGATCCAGCCGGTGTCGGCGCTGCCGTCGACCACCTCGGGCCGGTCGAGCAGGTCGAGCACGAAGCTCTTGTTCGTCGCGCCGCCCTCGATGATCACCGTGGTCTGCGCCACCGCCCGGCGCAGCCTGCCCAGCGCCTCGTCGCGGTCGCGGCCGTAGGCGATGATCTTCGCGATCATCGAGTCGAAGTCGGCGGGGATGGTGTCGCCCTCGCTGACACCGGTGTCCACGCGGATGCCCGGCCCGGCGGGCAGGTCCAGCCGCGCGATGCGGCCCGGGGAGGGCGTGAAGTCGCGGTCGGGGTCCTCGGCGTTGAGCCGGGCCTCGATGGCGTGCCCGCGCTCCTGCGGCGGCGCGCCGACCAGCCGGTTGCCGGAGGCCACCCACAGCTGCGCCTTGACCAGGTCGAACCCGGTGGTGGCCTCGGTGATCGGGTGCTCCACCTGCAGGCGGGTGTTGACCTCCAGGAACGCGAACAGCCGGTCGCCGGGGTGGTAGAGGAACTCGACGGTCGCCGCGCCGCGGTAGCCGACCGCGACGGCCAGCCGCTCGGCCGACGCCTTCAGCTCGGCCACCTGCTCGGGGCCGAGCACCGGCGAGGCCGACTCCTCGATGATCTTCTGGTTGCGCCGCTGCACCGAGCAGTCGCGCACGCCCAGCGCCCACGCCGTGCCCTCGCCGTCGGCGATCACCTGGACCTCGACGTGCCGCGCGCCGGTGACCAGGCGCTCCAGGAACACGACGCCGCTGCCGAACGCCCGCGCCGCCTCCTGGCTGGTGCGCTCGTAGGCGTCGACCAGCTCCGCGTCGTCGTTGATCACGCGGATGCCGCGCCCGCCGCCGCCCGCGGTCGCCTTGAGCATCAGCGGGTAGCCGATCCCGGCCGCCGCCTCCAGGGCCGCGTCCAGGGTGTCGACCGCGCCGCGGCTCCACGGCGCGACCGGCACGCCGACCTCCTCGGCGATCAGCTTCGCGCCGATCTTGTCGCCGAGCTTGCGCATGGCGTCCGGGCTCGGGCCGATGAAGGTGACCCCGATCTGCTCGCACAGCTCCGCGAACGCCGGGTCCTCCGCGACGAAGCCCCAGCCGACCCACGCGGCGTCCGCCCCGGTCGACACCAGGGCGCGCTCCAGCGCCTTCAGGTCCAGGTATGGGCGCGCGGACGCGGGGCCGAGGTCGTAGGCGACGTCGGCCTCGCGCACGAACGTGGCGGCGCGGTCGACGTCGGTGTGCAGGGCGACGGTTTCGATGCGCGTCGCGGTCTCCGCGGCCAGCTCCCGGACGGCGTGGATGAGCCGCATGGCGGCCTCACCGCGGTTGACGATGGCAATTCGGCTGAACACCGGACCGGGTCCCTCTTCTTCCTAGGCGTCAAGTCTGCAAGTCTGTGGAGCGGGCTGGGCGGTCGCCCGTCGCGGCGGTCCGCGCGGCGCCCGGCCGCGCGCCCGACCTCGGCGCGGTCGTCGGCGTGGTGGCGGACGCGGTCGTCGACGCGCGGGACCGGGCCCGCGCACCCCACCGGGGTGCCGCGCAGGCGGCGCGAAAACAGTACTTCAGCGACGGCCGGGCAGTGATGGCCGACGCGCCGCGCGCAGGCGGGCGGCCGCGGCCGGCCGGGAGCCCGGCAGGGCTCTCGACGCCATCGGGTCCGGAACGCCGGTGAGCGTGGTAACCGTCATACCGATCATCGTGGATGAGTCGCGCAGCGATCCGCAAGGCGCTGTCGTACAAATAAACGTCAAAATTATTGTCCCGTTCAGCGCGTCCAGCCGGACACATCGGTGTTTTCGCTGCTCAGAGCGGGTGCGCCGGGCCCGCGGCCGATCAGGTGATCAGCGTCGCACGCACCGCCGACCAAGCGGTCCACCCCTGTTGTCGCAGGTCACGCGCCGAAAGACCCGGACCGTTGTGCCCATCCACTACGACACTTTCCGGTACTGGAATTACCCCCTGCCGCATTCGACGGGACGCCGCTGACGGGCATTTCGACCCGGGCATTCCAGGACAGCACGACTGCACGCCACGCTCGACCCAGCCCCACACACGGTCGGTGATCACACCGTCACCATCGGCCCAACCCCGGACACACCGCAACAGGGCACGACCCCCACCACCGGCCCTTTTCTTTTCGCTTTCGACTTTCCGGCACGCCCCGTGCAGGCCGGTGCTCTCGTGTTCTCCCCGTATGGCCTGCCCGGAGGGCTACCATGCTTTTCTGGGGGGTGCAAGCACGCTTTTCGCTTGCACCCCCCAGAAAAGCATGGTTGTCTTTAGACAGGCCATGCGGGGGGAACACGACCGCTGTTTCTTTTCCTTCTCCTTGGCGGCCTGCCTGTCCGGCGAGGACTCTTTTGTCTTTAACTTAGATCCGT
>Ga0196958_10000099_pt1 | contig 33937 bp, 33 predicted proteins | sample S1v_10metaG_FD_148654 | JGI IMG/M metagenome (GOLD analysis project Ga0196958, IMG submission 148654) | Soil microbial communities from Anza Borrego desert, Southern California, United States - S1+v_10 | ecosystem: Environmental > Terrestrial > Soil > Desert | place: USA: California | collected... | reverse complement strand
ACGCTTTTCGCTTGCGCTCCCCGGACAAGCGTGGTGGTCTTCGACCAGGCCATACGGGGATGGGACGCAGCGCCCTTCCCTCATCCTTGGCGGCCTGCCCGTCCGGCGAGGACTCTTTCGCCCTTCAACCCCTCCCTTACCGCCCCCGCTCCCCGGCTTGGCCCTCGCTCCCCGACGCGGCCTCGCTCCCCGACGCGGCCTCGCTCCCCGACGCGCTCTCGCTCCCCTGCGCGCCCTCTCCCCTGCGCGGGCCCGCTCCCCAGCGCACCCTCGCTCTCCGGCGCAGCCTCACTTCGCACGGGCCCGGCCGACTCCCCTCGCCCAGCCTCGCCCGGTTCAGCGTCCCGCCACCGGGGTCTCCCGTCCGATTACGCAGCGCAACCACACATGCCCTCGGCCAGCGGACCCGACACCTGACGCAGTGGTTCTCGCCTCACCGGCACCCAGGCGTGGCGGCACCTAGTGCGCCGCGCCCCGCCGCACCGCGCCCCCGCCGCACCGCACCGCACCCCCGCCGCGACCGTGCCGCCGCCCCAAGCGCGCTCCCGCAGGGGTGCCCTCGAAGCGAACGCCCCCGACGCACACCCAACCAGAGAGGTACGACACTTCCGCCGAGCCGAGCTGAGAACCCCCGGTCAACCGGCGCACCCACCCCGAACAGCGCGAAGGGTGCCCGGCCACCGGCCGGACACCCTCCACATCGGACGACCCCGCTCACCCTCCGAACCGAGCCCCGGAGCGCTGATCGCGCGCCGCGGACCCGGGCGCCGATCGCGCCGCGAGCCCGGGAGCGCTAGTCGCGCTGCAGGTAGGACAGCAGGCGCAGGATCTCCAGGTACAGCCACACGAGGGTGGTCATCAGGCCGAACGCGGCCCACCACGCCCACTTCGCCGGCACGCCCGAGCGGATCATCTCGTTGGCCGCCTCGAAGTCCAGCAGGAAGTTGAACGCCGCGATGCCGATGACCACGAGGCTGAACACGATGGCGAGCGTGCCGCCGTCCCGCAGGCCCGAGTTCACGCCGAACAGGCCCAGGACCAGGTTGCCGAGCATCAGCACGACGACGCCGACGGTCGCGCCGATGATCCACTTGGTCAGGCGCGGGGTGACGCGGATCGCGCCGGTCTTGTAGACCACGAGCATCGCGCCGAACACGCCGAACGTGCCCAGGATCGCCTGCCACGCGATGCCGCTGTACAGCGCCTCGAACACACCGGTGATCGCGCCGAGGAACACGCCCTCGGCCACCGCGTAGGTCATGACCAGCGGCGCGCTCGGGGTGCGCTTGAAGATGATGATCAGGGACACCACGAGGCCGACGATCAGGCCCGGCAGCATCAGCGCGAACGGCGCGACCTGGCCGGAGAGCACCAGCCACGCCGAGACGAGCCCGACGAGCAGCGTCGTGGCCAGGGTGATCGCGGTCTTGGTGACCACGTCGTCGATGGTGATGGGACGCTCGCCGGTGGTCGGCGGAGCGCCCTGGTAGCCGCCGTACTGCTGCGCCTCGTACGGCTGGCCGAAACCTGCGTAGCTCCCGGAACCGCCGCCGGTCGGCAGGTTCCGGAACGCGGGGTTGCTGGTGGTACGCACCTCGTCCTCCTGTGGCGTTTTGACGCCGTCACGGGTTTCAACGACCACACGAGTCGATCGGTTCCCGTCGGGTAAAAGCGACTTTACTCGGGCTGTCGATCTCGGATCCACACCCCACGCTGCGGAGCGTAGTCGCCGACCCCCACCCCCCTGGTGGCTTGTCCGCACCCGAGACGACGCGTAAGGCTCACCCAGGCCGCTCGTCCGGACCGGCGCACGCGGCACACCGACACCCGAGGGGTCAGGTTTGAACATGGGGTGGAGACGACTCACCGGCGCGGCGCTCGCGGCCGGTGTGGCCCTGCTCGCCGTTCCCGCAGCTTCCGAGGCCCAGGTCCAGGAGGGCATCGGCCACTGGGTCCCCCCGCAGGCGTACCTGAACAAACCGGCCGGCGACGACTGGCTCGGTTCGTACGTCTGGCAGGGCAAACACGTCTGGTGCGTCCAGTACGCGCTGCTCGCGCCCGACGGCAAGGAGGAGTACAAGGACCGCGACAAGCTCAGGACCAAGGCGGGTGAGCCGCTCTCCCCCGAGAGCGCGGCGAACATCTCCTACCTGCTGCTGCGCTACACCACCGATCCCACCGCCGACGAGGCCGCGGCGCTGGCGCACCTGCTGCACTCGTGGACCGCTTACCCGCACGGTTCGCTGTCGCTGGACCCGGGAAGCGATTTCCGACACATCGCCTACGACGAGCAGTTCCACTACGGCCACCTCCCCCAGCCGGCCAAGGAAGCGGTCGAGCGGCTGCGCAAGGACGCGGAGAGCAACCGCGGCCCGTGGACGGCGAAGGTCACCGCTCCGGCGCAGGAGCAGCTGATCGGGTCGCCGGGCGCCTGGGCGGTGGACATCGCCAAGGCGGGCGGCGCGCTCGTCGGCGACGTCCCGGTGACCGTGGAGCTGGAGCAGGCCACGCTGGAGGACGGCCGGACGACCGCGGAGCTGCGGACGCCCGCCGACGGCAAGCCGCTGACGGTGCGGGTCGTGCCGACCGGGGTGGAGCCGACCCTCCGGGTGAAGCTGGACAGCCCGGCCGACGAGCCGGTCGTGCACGTCCCCGCGGACACGCGGATGCAGCGGATCGTCACCACCGGTGGCGAGAAGGAGCTGGGCGCCGAGGCTTCCGCGGTCGCCCGGACGCAGCCCGGTGTGGTGAAGGTCGCCAAGACCGACACCGAGACCGGCAAGGCCATCGCCGGCGTCGCGCTGCGCGTCACGGCCGCCGACGGCGCGTCGCCCGCGCTCAAGCAGGACGACGCGCCGCTGACCGGGCCGGACGGCAAGCCGATCGTGCTGCAGACGGCCGCGGACGGCACGGCGACGGTGCCCGACCTGCGCACGCCGCAGGAGGTCTGCGTGGTCGAGGTGGCCGCGGCCAAGGGCTACGAGGAGCACTTCGACCCGAACGCGCCGCCCAAGGCGTGCGGGAAGGTCGAAGCTGCGCAAACGCTTGTGCTGGCGCTGGCCAACAAGCCGAACAAACCGGTGGTGCCGATCACCATCCCGGCCGGCGCGGACGGCGCGGGGGTCGTGGCGAAGGCGGCCACCACCACCGAGGTCCGCACCGGGGCGCTGGTCGGGTTCGGCGGGGCCGTGCTCGCGGGCGCGGTGCTGCTGGGCCTGGTCGCGCGCGGCAGGGCGGCTGCCCGGTCGTGAGAGCGCTGCTGACCGGCGCGGTGGTGGCGGGCGTGCTCGCCACCGCCGCGCTGGCGTTCACCCCCGACACCCCCGAGGTGGTGGCCGGCCTGCCCCGACCGGGCGACGCGGTCGTCCCTCACCCGCTGGGTGACAGCATGAGGTCCGGGCGCGGCGCCGACCTGGCCGGGATGCCCGCCGGGGCCGCCACCCCGGAGAGCCCGACGACGCCGCCGCCCGCGACGACGACACCGGCGCCGCCGACGGCGCCGCCACCCGCGGCCCAGGTGCCCGGCACGGTGCGGCTGCCCGAGGGCGGGCTCGCCACGCTGGTGCGCGCGGAGGTCACCGCCGACGGCGTGCTGCCGGTGCCCGAGGGCGTCGGCGAGGCCACCTGGTGGGGCGTCGAGCTGGGCGCCGCCGAGGGCGCGACGGTGCTGGCCGGGCACGTGAACTGGAAGGGCGTCACCGGGCCGTTCGACGAGCTGTGGCGGGCCGAGGCCGGCCGGGACGTGACGGTGGTGGACACCGCGGGCACGTCGTTCCGGTACCGGGTCGACCGCGTCGTGACGGTCCGCAAGGAGGAGCTGCCGCAGCGCGCGGTGGAGCTGTTCGGGCCGCGCGGCGGGCACCGGCTGGTGCTGGTGACGTGCGGCGGCCGGTGGGTCGGCGGCGGCACCGGCTACGAGGAGAACCGGGTCGTGGTGGCGGTGCCGGCCGGCTAGTCGGTCACGCTCGGGCAACCCGCGAGCACTTCCCGTCGTCTCCTGTTGCGTGAAGCGTTGGGGTTGGTCCACCACGGGCGTCGCGCTGGCGCTGGTCCTGGCGGTGCTGGCGGTGCTGGGCGCGCGGGAACCGCTGCCCGGCGGCTCGCCGGGCGAGGTCGCCGCGCCGCTGCCGATCGCGCCCCGCGCCCCGTCCAGCGAGAGCGGGCCGACGCCCACCGTCCCCGCCGCGGCCACCGCGCCGAAGTGGCTGCGCAAGCTCCAGCCCGGCGAGAAGCCGCCGCAGTTCGTGCTGTTCTCGTTCGACGGCGCGGCGTCCAAGGCGCACTGGGACCGGGTGATGCCGCTGGCGCAGCGGGTCGGGGCCCACGTGACCGGCCTGCTGTCGGGGGTGTACCTGGTCGCCGACGCCGACGCGGCCTCCTACCGCGGGCCGGGGCACCGCGCCGGGTACTCGTCGATCGGGTTCGGCGGCACGCGCGCGGAGGTCGCGGCCCGGATCGCCTACCTCAACGACGCCCTGGCCGCCGGGCACGAGATCGGCACCCACTACAACGGCCACTACTGCCAGGGCGACGAGCCGAGCGTGGGGCGGTGGACCACCGCCGAGTGGGACCGCGAGCTGGACCAGTTCTTCGACATCCTGGCCAAGGCCCGCGAGCAGGGGTTCCGGCTGGACCCGGCGGCGGTGCGCGGCGGCCGGACGCCCTGCCTGGAGGGCGACTGGGCCCAGGCGTTCCCCGCCATGCGCGGGCACGGCCTGGTCTACGACACCAGCCACGTGAGCCTGGGCGTGGCGTGGCCGTCGGTGCGCGACGGCATCTGGGAGTTCCCGATGCCCGAGGTCCGGGTGCCCGCGCTGGGCAAGCAGGTCGTGATGATGGACTTCAACCTCTGGTACGCCCTGAACGGGGCCGAGGACGACCCCGGCCCTCCCGGCGAGTTCACCCGGGTCGTGCTGGACACCTACCGCTCGGTCTACACCGCCGCGTTCAACGGCAACCGCGCGCCGATGGTGGTGGGCAACCACTTCAACGACTGGGCGGGCGGCGCGTTCAGCCAGGCCGTCGAGGACTTCATGGGTGAGGTCTGCGTCCGGGAGGACACGGTCTGCGCCACCTACACCGAGGTCCTCCAGTGGATGCAGCTGCAGGACCCCGTGGTGCTCGACCAGCTCCGCCGGATGCCGGCGGCGCGGAACTGACCCGCGCCGCCGGCGGCGGGCGGCGCCGACCCGCGCGGGGGTCAGCCGTCGGTGCTGAGGATCCGGTCGTCCTCGGCCGCCGGCCTGCCGCGGCCGTCCTGGTTCGAGGTGCCCAGCCAGAGGGTGCCGTCGGGCGCCGCCGCGGCCGAGCGCACCCGGCCGTAGTCGGTGAACACCGCCTGCGGGGTGCCCAGCTCCGTGCCGGTCACCGGGATCTTCCACACCCGGCGGCCGGTGACGGCGGCGAGGTAGAGGGCGCCCTTGTGGAACGCGATGCCGGACGGGCCCGCCTGGCTGGTCGGCCAGGACTTCACCGGGTTGACGTACCTGGTGTCGTTGCACGGGCCTTCGCAGGTGGGCCAGCCGTAGTTCCGGCCCGACTGGATCTGGTTCAGCTCGTCCGTCCGGTTGTTGCCGAACTCCGTCGCGTAGGCGCGGCCGTTGGCCCAGGTGATGCCCTGCGGGTTGCGGTGGCCGTACGAGTAGACCCGGTTGTTGAACGGGTTGTCCCGCGCCGGCGCGCCGGTGGTGGTGAAGCGGAGCACCTTGCCCGCCAAGGAGTTCCGATCCTGCGCGAGGGCGCTGTTGCCCGCGTCGCCGGTGGTCGCCCACAGCAGGCCGTCCGGCCCGAACTCCAGGCCGCCGCCGTTGTGGAAGCGGTTCTTGGGTATCCCGGTGACGATCGGCTCGGCGGCCCCGCCCAGCCGGACCTTGACGACCCGGTTGTCGGTGGCGGCGGTGTAGTGGACGTAGACGGTGTTGTCGGTGGCGAAGGTCGGCGACACGGCGATGCCCATCAGGCCGCCCTCGCCGCCGGGCACCGCGTCGGCCACGGTGTGCAGGGTCGTGACGGTCGTGCCGGTGATCTTCTTGATCAGCTTGGTGTCGCGCTCGGTGAAGATGCCGCTGCCGTCGGGCAGGAAGGCGATGTCCCAGGGGACGTCCTGGCCGGTGGCGAGCGTCCTGACGGCGAGCGCCTGTGGTTCGGCCTGGGCCGGGGCCGCGACTGCCGCACCCGACAGCACCAGGGCCAGAACCGCGCTTGCACGAGCACGCATGTGCGCTCCTCGTTGTCCGCACTGTGACGGCGGCGGAAGCGGCGGCTGCCCCGATGCAACCACAACCCGCGCGGCGCGGGCAACAACTCATCGGAGGACAGACCACCCCCGCATTGGGCAACGTTCTTTACGATCTAGCGCGCCGCCCCCTCGACGCTCTACCGTTGGTGCTCCGCCGCCGACCCACGGACAGCCACGACAATCCGAGGAGTCGCGACATGCCAGCCGAGAAGACGCCGAAGCGCACCTGGGTCGAGCCGGACTTCCGGGACATCGACACCCCGATGGAAGTCACCGCCTACGCCGCGCGCGGCTGACCCCCGCCCACCGTCGTGGCTCCGGCACCGCCCCGGGGTCACGACGCCGCCGCGCGCCGCGCGGGCGGCAGCCGCCGACCGGGCGGGAGTGGCGGATCGCGCGCGACCCAGGGAGGCGCTGCATGTCCGAGCCGTTGACCGACGCGGAGTTCACCGCGCGGCTGCGGGCGCTGTCCGCCCGCTACTGGGACGGCCACCCGTTCCACCTCCGGCTGCACGCGGGCGAGCTGGCCAAGGACGAGCTCCAGCTGTGGGCGGCGAACCGGTGGTACTACCAGCGCAGCATCCCGCGCAAGGACGCCGCGATCCTGGCCAACTGCCCCGATCCCGACGTGCGGCGGCAGTGGCTGGAGCGGATCGTCTGGCACGACGGGCGGCGCGCGGGCGAGGGCGGCGCGGAGAACTGGTTGCGGATGGCCGAAGCCCTCGGGCTGACCCGCGAGGAGGTGCTCGACGAGCGGCACGTGCTGCCCGGCACCAGGTTCGCGGTGGACGCGTACGTGAACTTCGCCCGCGCCAGGCCCTGGGTCGAGGCCGTCGCGTCCGGGCTCACCGAGATGTTCTCGCGCGGCCTGATGACCCGGCGGTTGGCGGACATGCGCGCGCGGTACCCGTGGATCGCCGAGGAGGGGTTCGCCTACTTCACCACCCGGCTGCGGGTGGTCGAGGGCGAAGGTCGGTCCACTTTGGACCTGGTGGTGCGCAACTGCGCCACGCGCGAGCAGCAGGAGGCGGCGGTGGCCGCACTGGCGTTCAAATGCGACGTGCTGCGGGCGATCCTCGACGCCGTCGACTACCACTCGGGGCGATCATGACCGACCTGGCTGCCACACCCCGCCTCGCCCGGGGCGTGAAGACGACCTACGACGAGACCCGGCGCAGCCACGTGGTGCTGTTCCCGGAGGGCGTGCTGGTGCTCAACGAGACCGCCGCGGCGATCGTCGGGCTGTGCGACGGGCGGACGACCGTCGCCGCCATCACCGCGCGGCTGGGCGAGCGGTTCGACGGCGTGCCGGCGCGGGACGTGGCCGGCCTGGTGGCGCGGCTCGCGGCGCGCGGGGTGGTCGAGACCGATGGTTGAGCCGCCGTTCGGGCTGCTGGCCGAGCTGACCCACCGGTGCCCGCTGCGGTGCGGGTACTGCTCGAACCCGCTGGAACTCGTCCGGCGCGACGCCGAGCTGGGCACCGGGCAGTGGCGCTCGGTGTTCGACCAGGCCCGCGCGCTGGGCGTGCTCCAGTTCCACCTGTCGGGCGGCGAGCCGCTGGCGCGCCGGGACCTGCCCGAGCTGGTGGCGCACGCGAGCGGGCTCGGCGCGTACGTGAACCTGGTGACCAGCGGGCTGGGGCTGACCGCCGAGCGGCTGGCCGACCTGCGGGACCGGGGCGTCGACCACGTGCAGCTGTCGGTGCAGGACGCGCAGCGCGCTGGCGCCGACCTGATCGCCGGCGTGAAGTCGTTCGGGCACAAGCTCGCCGCGGCGCGGGCGGTCCGCGACGCCGGGCTGCCGCTGACGGTCAACGCGGTGCTGCACCGGCTGAACCTCGACCACGTGGGCGACATCATCGCACTCGCCGAGCGGATGGGCGCGGACCGGCTGGAGCTGGCCAACACCCAGTACTACGGCTGGGCGCTGCGCAACCGGGCCGCGCTGCTGCCCTCGCGCGAGCAGCTGCGGCGGGCGGGCCTGGTCGTGGAGCGGGCCCGGTCCCGGACGGCCATGGAGATCGTCTACGTGATCGCGGACTACCACGAGGCGCACCCCAAGCCCTGCATGCACGGCTGGGGCGCGCGGCAGCTGACCGTCGCGCCGAACGGCGACGTGCTGCCGTGCCCGGCCGCGACGGTGATCGAGCACCTGCCCGTCGAGAACGCGCGGGACCGCCCGCTGCGCGACATCTGGTACGACTCCCGGTCGTTCAACGCGTTCCGGGGCTTCGACTGGATGCGCGAGCCCTGCCGCTCGTGCGCCCGCAAGGAGCTGGACTTCGGCGGGTGCCGCTGCCAGGCGTTCCAGCTGACCGGCGACGCGGCCAACACCGACCCGGTGTGCTCGCTGTCCCCCGAGCGCGGGCGGGTCGACGCCCTCCTCGCGGCCGAGGGGGCGCCCCCGCCGCTGGTGCAGCGGAGGGCGGAGCCGTGAGGGTCGTGCTGCTCGGAACGGCCGCCGGCGGCGGCGTGCCGCAGTGGGACTGCGCGTGCGGGCCGTGCGCGAAGGCGCGGGCCGGCGAGCTGCCCGCGCGCACCCAGGACTGCCTGGCGGTCAGCGGCGACGGCGCGAACTGGTGGCTGCTCAACGCCTCCCCCGACATCCGGGCCCAGATCACCGCCACGCCGGAGCTGGCGCCCGGACCGGGCCCGCGGGACACCCCGGTGCGCGGGGTGCTGCTCACCGACGCCGAGGTGGACCACGCGCTCGGGCTGCTGACGCTGCGCGGCGCGCCGGGCCTGCGGGTGCACGCGCCCGCGACCGTCCTGCACGCCCTGGCCGGGACGCGGGCGGCGCTGGACCGCTACGCCGAGTGGACGTGGCGGCAGGTCGAGCCGGAGCAGGCGTTCCCGCTGGCCGGCGGGCTGGTGGTGACCGCGTTCCCGATCAGCGGCAAGCGGCCCCGGTACGCGGCCGGGTCGCCGGTGGAGGGCCACTGGGTGGTGGCCTACCGGCTGTTCGACCCCCGGACCGGCGGGATCGTGCTGTACGCGCCCTGCCTGGCCGACTGGCCGCCGGGGTTCGACGACCTGGTCGCGGAGGCGGACGTGGTGCTGCTGGACGGCACGTTCCACGCGCCGGCCGAGATGGGCGCGGCCACCGGCCGGGGCGGCGGGCAGTCCGCGATGGGCCACCTGCCGATCACCCGGAGCCTGCCCGAGCTGCGCCGCCACCCGCGCGTGCGGAGGGTCTACACGCACCTGAACAACACCAACCCGGTGCTCGACCCGGCGTCCGCGGAGCACGCCGAGCTCCGGGAGGCGGGCGTGGAGGTGCTGCCGGACGGGGCCTGCCTCGACGTCTGATCGGGGGGGTTAGGCCCACTGCTCCCGGTGGGGCTGCCCGGAAGAATCACCCGCATGACGGACCACGACCTCGTGCGCGGCGCGGGAACCCGGCTCAGGACCGCGGCGCTGGCCTTGGCGCGGGTGCCGCTGTGCGTGCTCGGCCTGCCCCTGATCCCGCTCCAGCTCTACACCTACCCGCTGGTGCTGGTGACGGTCGGCGTGCCGCTGCTGCTGCTGACCACCGCGCTCACCCGCCGCTACCTGGCCGTGCACCGGTGGTGGGCGGGCCGGGTGCTGGGCGAGGTGATCGAGCCGCCCTACCGCAAGCCGGCCAACCGGGGGCCGATGACGCGGGTCCGCACCGTCGCCACCGACCCGGCCACCTGGCGGGACCTGGGTTTCCTGCCGCTGAACGCGGTCGTGGGCGTGCTGTGCGGCGTGCTGCCGGCCGCGCTGTGGCTGGGCGGCGCCCTGGGGTTCGCCATGCCGCTGCTGTGGGCGCTGGGCGCGGACGGCGTGGACTTCAGCGGCATCGGCTCGGGCACGCCGGGCAACTTCGTGCTCTCGCCGCTGCTGGGCCTGCTGTACCTGCTGCTCGCGTGGTGGGCCACGCCCCGGGTCGTGCGGGCGCACGCGCTGTTCGTGCGGTGGCTGCTGGCGACCGGCGCCCGCGCCGCGCTGACCGACCGGGTGCGGGAGCTGGCCGACTCGCGGGCCGACACGGTCGACGCGCAGGCCGCCGAGCTGCGCCGGATCGAGCGCGACCTGCACGACGGCGCGCAGGCCCGGCTGGTGGCGCTGGGCATGAGCCTGGGCATGGCGGAGGAGCTGCTGGCCCGCGACCCGGACGCGGTGCGCGAGCTGCTGGCCGAGGCGCGGCAGACCTCGTCGCAGGCGCTGTCCGAGCTGCGCGACCTGGTGCGCGGCATCCACCCGCCGGTGCTGGCCGACCGCGGCCTGGACGGCGCGCTGCGGGCGCTGGCGCTGGCCGGCCCGCTGCCGGTGGAGGTGGACCTGGAGCTGGCCGGGCGGCCGGAGGCGCCGGTCGAGTCGGCGGCGTACTTCGCGGTGGCCGAGACGCTGGCGAACGTGGCCAAGCACAGCGGCGCGACCAGCGCGAGGGTGCGGGTGCGGCACGAGCGCGGCAGGCTCGCGCTGGTGATCGGCGACAACGGGCGCGGCGGCGCGGAGCCGACCGAGGGCGGCGGGCTGCGCGGGATCGAGCGCAGGCTCGGCGCGTTCGACGGGACGCTGGGCATCGCCAGCCCGGTGGGCGGGCCGACGATCGTGACCATGGAGCTGCCCTGCGCGCTGTTGCCGGTCGAGGCCACCGCCTGACCCCGCCCCGGCCACCGGGACCGCCGAGCACCGCACCGCCGAGCACCGCACCGGCGGTCCCGGCGCGGGCGGCCCCGGGCGCGGGCCGCCGGGATTCGGCCGAACGCGCACCACCACCCGGTCGGCGCGGGCAGACTCGGTGCCGCGGGGCCCGAGGGCCGGGCCCGTCCGTCACCGTGGAGCTGCCGTGCGCGTCGTGCTGGGTGAAGACCTCGTCCTCCTCCGGGACGGCCTGATCCGGCTGCTCCGGGCCTACGGCTTCGAGGTCGTGGAGGCGGTCGACACCGGCCCGGCGCTGCTCAAGGCCATGGTCGACCACCGGCCCGACGTGGCCGTGGTGGACGTGCGGCTGCCGCCGACGTTCACCGACGAGGGGCTGCGGGCCGCGATCGAGGCGCGCAAGCGGGTGCCGGGGCTGCCGGTGCTGGTGCTCTCCCAGTACGTCGAGCAGCTCTACGCGCGCGAGCTGCTGTCCGACCGGGCAGGTGGCGTGGGCTACCTGCTCAAGGACCGGGTCTCGGACGTGAAGCAGTTCGTCGACGCCATCCGGCGGGTGGCCGCCGGCGGCACCGCCATGGACCCGGAGGTCATCACCCAGCTGCTCGCGCGCAGCGGGCGCGACCGGCCCCTGGCCACGCTGACGCCGCGCGAGCGCGAGGTGCTGGCCCTGATGGCGGAGGGGCGGTCGAACGGGGCGATCGCCGCCCGGCTGTTCGTCACCGAGAAAGCCGTCGGCAAACACACCGCGAACATCTTCGGCAAGCTGGGCCTGCCGTTGTCGGAGGACGACAACCGGCGGGTGCTGGCGGTGCTGGCCTATTTGGACCGCCTGTAATCGTTATTTAGGCTAAGTACCGTTCCTTTCCCACCGACGCACGGGGGTCCCGGATGACCACGACGGCCGCGCTCGCGGAAGAACTGCTCGACCTGATGTCCCGGCTCTCGCCGCTGGGCGCGACCACGTGGGGCCTGCCCGGTTACGACCACCTGCTGCCCGACCACCGGCTGGAAGCCGAGGAATCCGCGGGCGCCGCCGCCCGCCGGATCGCCGAGCGCGCCCGGGAACTGCCCGACGACGACGATCCGGTGACCCGCGCGGTGATCGTCCAACAGGCCGAATCGACCGTGGACCTGCTGGCCGCCCGATCGGTGGAGTACACCGTCACCGATTCCTTCTTCACACCGGCGGGCGAACTGCTCGCGATCCTGCCGATGACGGCGCCCGCCACCGAGGAGCAGGAGCGCGACTACCTGGCGCGGCTGGCCGGCATCCCGGAGTTCCTGCGCGCGGTCGGCGAGCGGCAGGTCGCCGGCTCGGCGGCGGGCCGCACGCCGGTGCGGCACCTGGTGGCGGCGTGCGTCGCTCACCTGGACCGGTACCTGGCCGCCGAGGAGGACCCGTTCGCCCGGCCGGCCGGCGGCGCGGCGTTCACCGCCGAGCGGGACCGGCTGATCGCCGAGGGCGTGCGGCCGGCGTTCGCCGCCTACCGGGAGGTCGTCGCCGGGCTCGACGGGCGGCCGGCGGACCGGGCGGGGCTGTGCTGGCTGCCCGGCGGCGACACCGCCTACGCGGGCCTGGCGCGCGCGCAGACCACCACGGACCGGACGCCGGAGGAGCTGCACCGGACCGGGCTGGAGGTGGTGGCCGCGCTCGCCGAGGAGTACGCCGAGCTGGGCGGGCGGGTGTTCGGCACGCGGGACACCGCCGAGGTCCTCGACCGGCTGCGCACCGACCCTGCGCTGCGCTGGGAGTCCGCGGACGAGCTGCTGGCCACCGCGCGCGAGGCCGTGGCGCGCGCCGAGGAGGCCGCGCCGCGCTGGTTCGGCGCGGTGCCGGACAAGCGGTGCGGGGTGGAGCCGGTGCCCGCCGTGGACGCGCCCGGCGCGCCGCTGGCCTTCTACGCGCCGCCGTCGATGGACGGGGCGCGGCCGGGCACCTACTACGCCAACACCCACCGCGCGCGGGAGCGCTTCCGGTACCAGGCCGAGGCGATCGCCTTCCACGAGGCCGTGCCGGGGCACCACTTCCAGATCGCGCTGGCGCAGGGGCTGACCGGGCTGCCGGCGCTGCGCCGGGTCGCCACCGTCACCGGGTACCTGGAGGGCTGGGGCCTGTACTGCGAGCGGCTGGCCGACGAGATGGGCCTGTACTCCGACGACGTGGCGCGGCTGGGGATGCTGGCCATGGACTCGCTGCGCGCCGGGCGGCTGGTGGTCGACACCGGGCTGCACGCGCACGGCTGGAGCCGCGACCGGGCGATCGGCTACCTGCGGGACAACACGCCGCTGGCGCTGGTGGAGGTCGAGTCCGAGGTCGACCGCTACATCGCCGCGCCGGGGCAGGCCCTGGCGTACATGGTGGGGCGGCTGGAGATCCAGCGGGTGCGGGCGGGGGCGGAGCGCGCGCTGGGCGACCGGTTCGACATCCGGGCGTTCCACGACCTGGTGCTCGGCGGCGGGCCGCTGCCGCTGGCCGTGCTGGACGGGGTCGTGCGGGACTGGGTGGCCGCTCGGGCGTGACGCCGGGCCGGCGGGGGCCCGGGCACCCCGGACCCCGCCGCCGGCGGCTCAGCGCGCGTTCCGGGGGCCCGGACGGGGCCGGGGCCGGCGACGTGCCCGAGCGCCGACAAACGCTCTTTCAGGGCATTGACAGCTGGAACCGCTGAAATGTGAATAGCCATCACAAGTAGCCAGCGTTGGCTAACTCCACCGCCCGTTCGTGATCACTCGACCGGCGAGTGACGACGAAGGTCGCGGTGCCGTGCCCCCGACGGGATTCGAACCCGTACTGTGACTCTTTTAAGGAGCCTGCCTCTACCGATTGGGCTACGGGGGCAGCGTGGAGCCTAAGCCGTTACCGAGCGTTCGTGGGGCCGGTTCGACACAAGTCCCCCGCACGGCTCAATGCGATCCGCTATTACGCTCATTGAGGTAATGGACCCAGCACGCTCAACCCGAGTACGACTTCGTGATAAGCGTCACAGCCGAGAGCGACTTCGAGGAGTTCATCCCGCAATGCTGCGGTGAAGCCGATACCGAAACCCTGAGCGGTAGCCACCAGATATGCGGTTTGCGACAGGTGGCCGACGTCCATTTGCACGACCCGATAAGCCCGTGACGTGTCGTAACGCCACCTGGTCCGGTCGAGGACGGCGGTGTACGCGAGGACCAGCGGCGCCGGCCCGACCCAGTCCTGGCCGCCCGCCGCCTCCACCAGCTGCGCGGGCGACCACGCCACGCCCAGCGGCTCCAGCGCGTGCGCGAGCCCGTCGTAGTGGTGCCAGCCGTCGGGCAGCCCGTCGACGCCGCGCGCGTGCGCGTAGATCTCCACCGGGTGCCGCCCGCCGCCCGACGGGCTGGTCTTGAACACCGTGCCGGTGCGCCCGACCCGCGGCCGGGCCGGCGACGGGCCGCCCAGCACGCCGAGCAGCTCGCCCACCTGCCCCAGGTCCACCCGCCCCGGCCCGAACTCCCGGGTCGTGCGGCGGGACAGCAGCACGTCCAGCAGGCCGCGCGAGCCCCAGGCCGGGTCCCGCGGCAGCGGCGGGAGCGGCACGGCCGGGCCGCCGAGCGCGCGGAACGGCGGGGGCGGCGGCTCCTGCGCCAGCTTCTCGTCCAGCAGGGCGTCGTGCTCGTCGGCGCGCTGGTACGGCGCGTCGGCCAGGGTGCGGGTGGCGAAGTGGAAGTGCCGCGCCGACGCGCCCCACGCGCCCCAGCCCGCGAGCACCCGGCGCTCCGCCTCGTGCTGCGGCGACCCCTCCACCAGCAGCACGCCGGCGTCGAGCAGCTCGTCCAGCACCCCGCGCAGCGCGGCCCGGTCGGCCTCGCCGAGGGGCGCGAGCAGCGCGTCCACGTCGGTGAACTCGGTGAACTTGCGGCACAGCAGCTCGGCCGTCTCGCTGATCGCGAACTGCCGGTGGTGGAGGTAGTCGTCCCACACCACCGCGCCGCCCTGGTAGTACAACGTCGCGTGCTCAGCGACCTTTACCCGCACGGAGAAGCTCCTCGAAACGCGCCGCCACCCACTCGTGCACGGCGTCGGACACCCGCTCGTCCCGGGCCCGGTGCTCGAACCAGCGCCAGTCGCAGTTGACGTTGACCTCGAGGAACACGTGGTCGCCGCCCGCGACGAGCAGGTCGAACGCCGCGACCTGCAACCGCCAGTGCCGCGCTAAGGCGAGCAGCCGGTCCGTCAGCCCGGCCGGCGCCTCCACCGGGGTGACCCGGACGGCCTCCGGGTCCACCCACAGCTGCGCCGGGTCGAGCTTGTCGACCTGGTAGGACAGCACCCGGTCGCCCACCACGAACACCCTCAGCTCGGTGTCCGACGGGACGTACTCCTGGACGATGACCGGCGCGGGCTCCGGGACGTCACCCGAGCGGCTGGTCTCCAGCGGGCGGGGGAACAGGCCGTGCTGCGTCCCCGGGCGCGGCTCCAGCAGGTGCCGACCGGTGGTCTTGACGATGCACCGCGCCCCGCCCGGCCTGGTGCGGCCCGGTCGGGTGGTGACGGCGGTGCGCGGGACGCGCAGCCCGAACGCGGACGCGTCGGACAGCTGCGTGAGCCGGTCCAGGTGGGAGCTGGACCGGGCGGGGTTGACGTGCGCCCAGTCGGCCCGGGTGGTCAGCCAGTTGGCGACCGAGCCCCACTGGTCCACGGCGTAGGCGGCGGCCAGGGTGCCCGGCTCGACCTGGAGCGCGGCCAGCTCGAAGTGCCTGCGCCACACCAGCAGCGGGCGCAGCAGCCAGCGGTCCAGCTCCAGCAGGGGCGCTTCGGTGTAGACGGTGAGGGGCAGCTCGACGCAGCGGTCGGCGTCGATGCGGGCCATCCGGATGCCGCGCTCGGCCAGGGCGACCGAGAGCGCGTTCATCTCCATGTCGGCGGCGCGGGCGAGCACCAGCACGCAGGGCACGGGACCTCCGTCGCCCTCGTCGACCATCCCGAGGCGGTGCACCTGCTCCTGGAAGTCCAGGTTCCTGGCCGGTGACCGGAAGACGTAGTCCTGGCCTTGCAGCAGCAGCGGGGTGGGCCGGACGGGCCGGACGGCCTCGGGTGGGGGAACCAACTCGTTCCCCCACCCGGGAGCGGTCATGCTCAGTCGTCTTTCTTGCTTCGGAAAATCTTTCCGGCGGTGGCGTACTCGGCGGCGTACTCCGCCAGGGCACGGTCCTCGATCTCACCGCGGCGAAGCTGTGCGGCCAGCTCCTCAAGCGACATCGCGGTCACCTCTCTCCCCACTGGCACGTCACACTTTTGGTGGCGCACCAGCAGTAGTCTCGGGTTCACGTTACGCAATGTCAAGGTGACTCGCTGCCCATTACTCCCATTGGGGGCTCAAGTTACGGCGCTGAGCCAGACGGGTGCTTGCGCGTGCCCGCCCGCGGCGACCGGTCGGCGCAGCGGGCGGGCCCGTTCAGCTCTTGGTCGCGCGGTCGAACTCGGCCTTGGGGTCGTGGATCTGACCGAGCGCGACGATCTCCCGGCCCGAGAACAGCGCCTGCGTCCAGTCCACGAACACGCGGAACTTGCGGTTGACCGTGGGCATGAACATCACGTGGTAGCTGCGGTGCATGAACCAGGCGACGACGCCCTTGAACCGCAGGCCGAACACGTCGGCCACGCCCTTGTAGAGGCCCAGGCCGGCCACCGAGCCGAGGTACTTGTGGTAGTAGTCCTTCGGCTTGCGCCCGCGCAGCGCGGCCACGATGTTCTTGGCCAGCAGCTTCGACTGCCGGATCGCGTGCTGGGCGTTGGGCACGCAGGTCGCCGTCGGGTCGTCCTCGGTGCGCGAGAGGTCCGGCACGGCGGAGCAGTCGCCCGCCGCCCACACGCCCGGCAGGCCGACGACCTGCATGGCGGCGGTGCACTGCACCCGGCCGCGCGCGTCCAGCGGGAGGTCGGTGTTGCGCAGCATCGGGTTGGCCTTCATGCCGGCCGTCCAGATGATGGTGTCCGAGTCGAACTCGGTGCCGTCGTCCAGGACGACGTGGCCGCCCTCCATGGACTTGACCCGCGTGTCGAGGTAGCATTTGATGCCGCGCTTCTCCAGCTGCTCGACCGTGTAGACGCCGAGCCGGGCGCTGACCTCGGGCATGATCCGGCCGGTGGCCTCGACCAGCACCCAGTTCACGTCCTCCTGCTTGAGGCCCTCGTAGTAGCGCAGCGCGTAGCGCGTCATGTCCTCCAGCTCGGCCAGCGTCTCGATGCCCGCGAAGCCGCCGCCGATGACGACGAAGCTCAGCAGCCGCCTGCGCAGCTCCGGGTCGTCGGTGCTGGCCGCCTGGTCGAGCCGCGACAGCACGTGGTTGCGCAGGTAGATGGCCTCGCCGATGGTCTTCATGCCGATGCCGACCTCGGGCAGGCCGGGGATCGGCAGGGTGCGCGAGATCGCGCCCAGGGCCGACACGAGCACGTCGTACTCGTACTCCGCGACGTGGCCGTCGGCCAGCTCGACCGTGACGGCCTTGCGGGCGTGCTCGATCTTCGTCGCGCGGCCGGTGACGACGTGGCAGCGCTTGAGGACCCGGCGCAGCGGCACGACGACGTGGCGCGGTTCGATGGAGCCGGCCGCCGCCTCGGGGAGGAACGGCTGGTAGGTCATGTGGGGCTGCGGGTCGATGACCGTGACCGACGCCTCACCGGAACGCAGCTTCTTCTGCAATCCCAGCGCGGTGTACATGCCGACGTACCCACCGCCGACAATCACGATCCGTGTGGGTTGCGACTTCACAGCAGCCATACGCCTATGGTCGCACCGGACCCGCGTTTCCGACGGCTTCGCAGGCCCCGTTGTGACCACGGTCGCCGGGTGATGCGGGACACGCAGCGCCCTGACCAGGGCCGAAAGTGCGGTAGTGGACGAAACTGCTGAGAGGAACGATCCAGATGCTCAGCCGGAGCTGAGTTTTCCGACCCCGTTCCTCAGCCCCGCCGGCGCAGCAGCGCCACCGCCCCGGCCACCAGCCCGACCGCGCCCGCGACGCCGAGCACCTCGACCACCGCGTCCGTTCGGCCGCCCGGCAGGAGGAGCACCAGCACCGCCAGGAGGAGTACCCCGGCTTGCACCAGCAGGAACCGGAGCGCCGGCGCGCGTAGTGCGTCCAGGTGAACGCGCGCGTGGGTCGGGATGAGCGCAGCGTAAGCGCACAGCAGGTGCAGGAGGTGCAGCAGCGCGACGAGCACCAGGACGCCGGGCCGCACCGGCGCGCCGCCCTGCACCGCCATCGCCACGGCCGGGTAGCCGATGAGGAGCAGGACCGCGGCGGACGCCGGGATGGCGACCGTGATCCCGACCAGCGCCACGTACAGCGCCAACGGGGTGAAGCTCACCCCTTCGGCGTAGAGGACGGCGGCGACGGCCAGGCCGACGACCCCGACCGCGGCCCGCAACACCCACCCGGGCACCCCGCCCCGCAACCGGACAGCCGTCACCGGTCCACCCCGCTCCCGCTCGTCGCGCCCCGGTCGGCGGTGGGCTCGTCGCGGGTCGCCGGGGCGCGGTGCGCGAGCGGGGCGGTCACCGGCGCCGCCCCGGCTTGGCCGCCTCGCGCAGCACGCCGGCGATCGCCGCGGCCTTCGCGTCCCACCGCACGACCGCCACCCCGTGCCGCCGCATCGCCTCCACCCGCACCTCGTGCTCCAGCTCCAGCACCCGCAGCGCCGCGGCGCCCCACGGCGCCTCCCGGTCCGGCCGCAGGCCCTCGGGCAGCACGTCGACCGCCAGCACCACGTTGCCCCTCCGCGCGGCGTGCACCGCCTGCTCCACGACCTCGGCGTCCAGGAACGGCGACAGCACCACCACCAGCGCGCCCTGCGGCACCTGCTCCGGCCGCAGCACGGGCTTGTGCGCCCACCCCGCCGACCGCGCGCACGCCACCAGCTGGTTGCGCAGCCGCAGCAGCTGCCGCCGCCCGGTGCCCGCGCGCAGGCCCAGCAGCGGGCGCCCCAGGTGGACCAGGCTCACCCGGTCGCCCTGCCGCAGGTACCCGGCGCCCAGCGACGCCGCCGCGCGCACCGCCAGGTCGAGGCTGCCGCCGGGGCGCACCGTGCCCCGGTCGGCCACCGCCCAGTCGCCGACCTCGCGGCCCACGTCGAAGCGGGTGTCCAGGGCCAGCACCACGTCCGCGTCGGCCTCGGCGTGGTGCTCCCGGACGTGCAGCGACCCCGCCCGCAGCGAGACCCGCCAGTCGACCCGGCGCAACCGGTCGCCCGGCTGGAACGCCCGGATGTCGCGCAGCTCCACCGAGTCGCCCGGCCGCTGCGCCCGGTGCGCGCCCACCAGCCCCCTGGCCCGCGCGGGCAGCAGGCCGGAGGGCAGCTGGTGCACCGGGGGCAGGATCACGCGGCCCCGCTCGGGCGCGGACACCGGCCCGTGCACGAGCAGCCCGTCCGGACCCGCGACGAGGTGGTCCGGGCGCAGGTCGACGCCCTCGCCCCACGCGTCGCGGCGCAGCTCGACCGCCACCGACCGCACCGACGCGGGCAGCAGGTGCACCGGCCCCACCCCCGGCCGCCCGACGGGCAGCCGGATCGCCAGGACCTCCGCGCCCACCCCCGGGTCGACGTCCACGACGGACCCCGCCACGCCGACCTCACCGGTGCGGGGCAGGCCGCGCACCCGCACGTCCGGCCGGCCGCCGACGGTGGTCACCAGGGCGACCAGCGTCGAGACCAGCAGGGGCGCGCCGAACAGCACCAGCTCCACCCGGTGGAACAGGCCGCCGGCCACGACCAGGCCCACGCCCAGCACCACGCCGCGCACCAGGGCGTCCGTCGGGTGCCAGTGCGCGCCCCGGCCGCCGGTCAGCGCGTCGCGGATGCGCTGCCCCCGGTTCACGACCGGGCGGCGGCCGGGCCCGGCACCCGGCCCAGCAGCTCGGTCACGACCTCCACGCCGGTCGTGCCGGACGTCCAGGTCTCCGGGCGCAGCGTGAGCCGGTGCGCCAGCGCCGGCACCGCGCACTCCTTGACGTCCTCGGGCAGCACGAAGTCCCGCCCGTCCAGCACCGCCAGGGCCCGCCCGACCAGCACCAGGGCCTGCGCGCCGCGCGGTGACGCGCCGACCTCCACGGCCTGGTGCGAGCGCGTCGACGCGGCGAGGTCGACGCAGTACCGCAGGACGTCGTCGTCCACGGCGACCTGCTCCACGCCCCGCTGGAGCGCGGCCAGCCGGTCGGCGCCCAGCACCGCCTCGACCTCGGTCTCCTCCTGCCGGCGCGCGAGCCTGCGCCGCAGCACCTCGACCTCCTCCTCGGCGGGCGGGTAGCCGATGTCCACCCGCAGCAGGAACCGGTCGAGCTGCGCCTCGGGCAGCGGGTAGGTGCCCTCGTACTCCACGGGGTTGGCGGTGGCCAGCACGTGGAACGGCCGGGGCAGCGGGAACGTGCGGCCCTCCACCGTGACCTGCCGCTCCTGCATGGCCTCCAGCAGCGCGGACTGCGTCTTGGGCGGCGTCCGGTTGACCTCGTCGGCCAGCAGCAGGCCGGTGAACACCGGGCCCGCGCGGAAGGTGAACTCGCGCTCGCCCGGGTCGTAGATGAACGAGCCGGTGACGTCGGCCGGCAGCAGGTCGGGCGTGCACTGCAGGCGCTTGAAGTCCAGCCGCAGCGCCTGCGCCAGCGAGCGGGCCATCAGCGTCTTGCCCAGGCCGGGCACGTCCTCCAGCAGCACGTGGCCGCCGGCCAGGATCGCCGCCAGCGCCAGCCGCAGCGACCGCTGCCTGCCGACGACGACCGCGCCGACGGCGTCCAGCACGGTCCTGGCCTCGGCGCCGATGAGGTTCGCAGACGTCACAGGTTCTCCAACAGCTCGGCGAGCACGCGCGGTTCGGGCAGGGTCGCCGCCGGGTCGGTGACCAGGCGGTGCAGTTCGGGGCCCAGCAGCTCGGCGGCGCGCGGGTCGTCCGCGTCGGGCACGCCGTGCCGCTGGCGCAGCCGGGCGTCGACCAGCCGGCGCAGCCGGGGCTGGACGCGCAGGGTGAAGCGGTCGTGGTCGACGGCGGCCTCGGCGAGCCGCCCCGCGAGGGTGCTCGCCTGGGCGGTCGTGACCGTGGAGAAGGTCGCGGGCGGGGTGACCCACAGGACGTCGGTGGCGCGCGGCAGGCGGGCGACGAGCACGGCCAGCGCGACCACCGGCAGCGCGACCAGCGCCGCCCAGTGGACCGGCGCGCCCGCCCGGTAGGCGGTGAAGGTCGTGGCGACGGCCGCGACCGCGCCGACGCCGATCGCGCCGCCCACGCCCACGAGGGGCTTGATCCCCTCGTCCGGCCCGGTCGTCACCGCGCCTCCCGGACGCGCGTCAGGTCGTGCACGATCCGCTGGAGGGCGTCCTGCGCCGTGCGGGCGTCCTCGTCGGTGACCTCGGCGACGCCGAACCGGGCCCGCTGGTAGACCTGCCGCAGCCCGGCGGTCGCGGCCCCGTCGACGTGGTGGCGGGCGAGCAGGGCGCCGGTGAACTCGGTGGGCGTCTCGTGCGGCTCGCGGGCCGCGCCGCTCTCGGCCGCCGCCTGCTCCAGCCGCAGCCACGCGAGGACCACGGCGTCCCGGGGCGGTCCGCCGGTGCGGCCCCGCAGCCCCGCCAGTGCCCGGCGCGCGCCCCGCACCAGCTCGCCGGGCGCGGTGAGGTCGCCCGGGTCGGCCGCCGCGGCCATCGGGCCGACGCCGCGCGGGCGCCTGCGCGGCCGGCGCAGGGCCGGGACGAGCAGGGCGGCGAACAGGACCAGGGCCACGACGCCGAGCACGGCCAGCAGCACGACCAGGAACCCGCCGGCGGGCGACGGGCCGATCCCCGGTTCGGCCACCGCGGCGGTCGTCGCGACCGCCGTCGGGGTCGTCTCGTCCGCGGGGTCGCGCGACTCGTAGGGCACCGGCGACGCCCCGTTCGCCGCGACGGCGACCACGACCAGCGCGATCCCCACCAGCAGTGCGAGCGCGAGCCGGGGTCTCATGCGGCAAGGATGCCCGTTGCTCCCCTCCCGCGCCCCTGATTTGCCGGAAGCCGGGCGGTCGGGGCGCGGTGGCCCGACCCCCCGGGGGAGGTCAGGGCACGGGCAGCCCGGCGGTCCGGGCGGCCCGGCGCAGGACGTCCTGGAGCATGTCGGGCGTCAGGCGGCCGGTGTAGGTGTTGTGCGGGCTGACGTGGTAGGCGCCGAAGACGGTCAGCGGCGCGCCGCCGTCCAGGGCGGGCAGCTCGACCGACGCGCCGTGGCCGAACTTCGGCGCGGGCCGGGGCACCTCCCAGCCCGCCGCGAGCACCGGCAGCAGCGCCTGCCAGCCGAAACCGCCCAGCACCACGACCGCGCGCAGGGTCGGGCGCAGCAGCTCCAGCTCGCCGACCAGCCACGGCCGGCAGGTGTCCCGCTCCCGCGCGGTCGGCTTGTTCTCCGGCGGCGCGCACTTGACCGGTGCGGTGATCCGCGTGCCGTGCAGCTCCAGGCCGTCGCCCGCGCGCACCGACGTCGGCTGCGACGCCAGGCCCACCGCGTGCAGCGCGGCGTACAGGAAGTCGCCCGACGGGTCCCCGGTGAACATGCGGCCGGTGCGGTTCCCGCCGTGCGCGGCGGGCGCCAGCCCGACCAGGGCCAGCCGGGCGTCGGCCGGCCCGAAGCCGGGCACCGGGCGGGCCCAGTAGGTCTGGTCGGCGAAGGCCGCCCGCTTGACCCGCGCCACCTCCTCGCGCCACGCCACCAGCCGCGGGCAGGCCCGGCAGTCCACGACCCGGGAGTCCAACTCCTCCAGTGAGCGCATGCCCTCCCCACCCCGAACGTAGAGTTCCGACCATGACCGACAAGGACACCGGGGAAGACAAGGTTCCCGACACCGACGTCCGGGAAACCCCCACCGACGACCTCGTCACCACCCAGCACGGCATCACCGTCAAGCGGCGCAAGCTGAACTACACCACGACCACCGGTCGGGTGGTGCTGCGCAAGGAGGTGCTGACCGACGGCAAGTTCGACGGCCACCTGGCCAAGGCCGAGGTGTTCCTCACCGCCTACACCCTCGACGGCGCGGACGCGGCCAAGCGGCCGGTGACCTTCGCGTTCAACGGCGGCCCCGGCTCGTCGAGCGTGTGGCTGCACCTGGGGCTGCTCGGGCCGCGCCGGGTGGTGTCCGGCGACGTGGGCGAGCTGGCGCCGCCGCCGTACGACCTGGTGGACAACCCGGAGACGCTGCTCGCGCACAGCGACCTGGTGTTCATCGACCCGGTCTCGACCGGGTTCTCCCGGGCGGTCAAGGGCGGGAAGCCGGGCGAGTTCCACGGGTTCCAGGGCGACCTGGAGTCGGTCGGCGAGGTGATCCGCCTGTGGACCTCGCGCAACGGCCGGTGGCTGTCGCCGAAGTTCCTCGCCGGCGAGTCCTACGGCACGACCCGCGCGGCGGCGCTGGCCGAGCACCTCCAGGTCCGCTACGGCATGTACCTCAACGGGCTGATGCTCATCTCGTCGGTGCTGGACTTCGCGACCCTGGACTTCAGCGAGGGCAACGACCTGCCGCACGCGCTGTTCCTGCCCACGTACGCGGCGATCGCGCACTACCACGGCCTGCACGGCGACCGGCCGCTGGAGGACGTGCTCGCCGAGGCCGAGGAGTTCGCGTCCCGCGACTACCCGTGGGCGCTGGCGCGCGGCCACCGGCTGACCGCCGAGGAGCGCGCTTCGGCGGTGTCCCGGTACGCGGCGCTGACCGGGCTGTCGGAGGACTACGTCGACCGGGTCGACCTGCGGGTGGAGCACGTCCGGTTCTTCACCGAGGTGCTGCGGTCGCAGCGCAAGGTGGTCGGCCGGCTGGACTCCCGGTTCACCGGCGCGGACGTCGACTACGGCCGCGAGCTGTTCAGCGAGGACCCGTCGTACTCGGCCATCATGGGGCCGTACACCGCCGCGCTGAACCACTACCTGCGGGTGGAGCTGGAGTACGAGAACGACCTGCCCTACGAGATCCTGACCCGGTCCGTGCACCCCTGGTCCTACAAGGAGTTCGAGGGGACGCACGTCACCGTGGCGAACAAGCTCTCGGCGGCGATGCGCGCCAACCCGGACCTGAAGGTGCACATCGCGTACGGCCACTACGACGGCGCGACGCCGTACTACGCGGCCGAGCACGTGGTGGCGCACCTGCGGATCCCGGCCGAGCTGCACGACAACATCGAGTCGGCTTACTACCCCGCCGGGCACATGATGTACGTGCACGAGCCGTCGCGGGTGCAGCAGTCGAAGGACCTCGCCGCGTTCGTGCAGTCCGCGTCGAACCGCTGAGGCGCGCGAGTCGAGGCGGGTGGCGCGCGCCGGTCCCCGGCGCGCGCCACCCGGTCCTGTTCGGACCATCCTGTTCGGTCAGTCGATCAGCCGGTTCAGGGCGGCCAGGTTCGCCGCCGCGCCCGCGTCGCCCAGCGCCGCCGCCGCGCCGTACCAGCGCCGGGCGAGGTCGGTGTCACCGAGGAAGTCGTGGACGTCGCCCAGCACGGCCATCGCCCCCGCGTCACCCCCGTCCGCGGCCCTCATGAGCCACGGCAGCGCCGCCTGCTCGTCCTGCCGCACGTGCCACAGGAACGCGCCCAGCTCCGCCACGCCGCGCAGGTTGCCGGCACGGGCCGCCTGCCCGAGCCAGCGCTCGACCTCCGCGTGCGGGTCGCCGTCCTCCTCGTCGCCGGTGATGCCACCCTCCAGCAGCAGGGCCAGCTCGACCATCGCGTCGGCGTCCCCGCCGCGGGCGGCGGCGTGCAGTGCGCTGCGGTCGGTCATCGGGTGTCCTCCCGGTCACGGCGCGGTCGGGCGCCCTCCCGCTCACGGCACAACGGAGCGCTCCTCCGCGAAGTGGCAGGCGCTGGGGTGGCCGCCCCGGTCCACCAGCGCCGGCTCCTCCCGCGCGCAGATGTCCTGCGCCTTCCAGCACCTCGTGCGGAACCGGCAGCCCGACGGCGGGTCGATCGGCGAGGGCACGTCGCCGGTCAGCCGGATCACGTCCCGCTGCCCGCGCAGCTCCGGGTCGGCCACCGGCACGGCCGACAGCAGCGCCTGGGTGTACGGGTGGGTGGGGTGGCGGTAGATCTCCTCCTCGGTGCCGATCTCCACGATCTTGCCGAGGTACATCACGGCCACCCGGTCGGACAGGTGCCGCACCACCGACAGGTCGTGCGCGATGAACACGTACGCGAGGCCGAACTCGGCCTGCAGCTCCCGCAGCAGGTTCATCACCTGCGCCTGGATCGACACGTCCAGCGCGGACACCGGCTCGTCGCACACGATCACCTTGGGCCGCAGCGCGAGCGCCCGCGCGATCCCGACGCGCTGCCGCTGGCCGCCCGAGAACTGGTGCGGGTAGCGGTTGATGTGCTCGGGGTTGAGCCCGACCACGTCGAGCAGCTCGCGGACCCGCGCGGCGCGCGACCCCCTGGGCGCGACCTCCGGGTGGATCTCGAACGGCTCGCCCACGATGTCGCCCACCGTCATGCGCGGGTTCAGCGACGTGTACGGGTCCTGGAGCACGATCTGCATGTTGCGCCGCAGGTCGCGCAAGGCGTTGCCGCGCAAGGAGAACATCGGCTCGCCCTCGAAGAGGGCATCCCCCGAGGTCGGCGGCTCCAGCCGCATCAGCACCTGCGCCAGGGTGGACTTCCCGCAGCCCGACTCGCCCACGACGCCGAGCGTCTCGCCCGCCGAGAGCGTGAACGACACGCCGTCCACCGCCCGCACGTGGCCGATGGTCCGCTTGAACAGCACGCCCCGGGTCACCGGGAAGTGCTTGACCAGGTCCCGGACCTCCAGCAGTTCAGCCATGGAGCACCTCCGCCGCGAAGTGGCACGCGCTGACCCGCCCCGGTCCCAGCGGGACCTCGGCGGGCACGTCCACCGAGCACACGTCCCGGGCGCGCGGGCAGCGCGGGTGGAACGGGCAGCCCGGCGGGATGCGCAGCAGGTTGGGCGGCAGCCCCTTGATCGTGTCCAGCGCCGCCCCCTTGCCGTCCAGCCGCGGCAGCGACCTCATCAGCGCCTCCGTGTACGGGTGGCCCGGCGCGCGGAACAGCGACCGCGCGTCGGCCTGCTCGACGATGCGGCCCGCGTACATGACGACGATCCGGTCCGCGACCTCCGCGACCACGCCCAGGTCGTGCGTGATCAGCACCAGGCCCATCCGCCGCTCCCGCTGGATCTCCGCCAGCAGGTCCATGATCTGCGCCTGCACCGTCACGTCCAGCGCCGTGGTCGGCTCGTCCGCGATCAGCACCTCCGGGTCCAGCGCGAGCGACATCGCGATCATCGCCCGCTGCCGCATCCCGCCGGAGAACTGGTGCGGGTACTCGCGCACCCGCTGCCGCGCGTGCGGGATGCGCACCAGGTCCAGCAGCTCCACGGCCCGCTTGCGCGCGTCGGCGCGGCTCATCCCCCGCCGCAGCCGCAGCTGCTCCTCGATCTGGAACCCCACGGTGAACACCGGGTTCAACGCCGACAGCGCGTCCTGGAAGATCATCGCGATGCCCTCGGCGCGCACCTCCCGCCGCCGCTGCTCGCTCGCCGCCAGCAGGTCCTCGCCGTGGAACCGCACCGCACCGCGCGTCACGAAGGCGGGCGGGGTGTCCAGGATGCCCATGACCGCCTGCGCGGTCACGCTCTTGCCGGAGCCGGACTCGCCCAGCACCGCCAGGGTCTCCCCCGCGTCGACGTGGTAGCCCACCCCGTTGAGCACCCGCGCCACGCCGTCGCGCGTGCGGAACTCGACGTGCAGGTCCTCGACCTCCAACAACGCCGTCACCAGCAGCCTCCTACCGGAGTTTCGGGTCGAGGGCTTCGCGCACCGCGTCGCCCAGCATCACGAACGCGAGCACCGTGGCGGTCAGGAAACCCGCCGGGAACAGCAGGGCGTGCGGCGCGACCCGCAGGTAGTCCTTGGCGCTGTTGATCATCACACCCCACGACACGACCGGCTGCCGCAGCCCGATGCCCAGGTAGGACAGCGTCGCCTCGGCCCCGATGAACGCCCCCAGCGCGATCGTGGAGTACACCAGCACGGGCGCGATGCAGTTGGGCAGCATGTGCTTGGTGATGATCCGCCGCGGCGAGGCGCCCAGCGCCCGCGCCGCCTTCACGTAGTCCTGCTGCTTGGCCGCGATCGCCGTGGACCGCATGATGCGCATCGACACCGGCCACGACAGCACCGCCAGGGACAGCACGACCTGCGCCACGATCCGCACCGGGCCGGGGTCGCCGTCCGCGTTCAGCGTGGTCAGGATGACGATCGCGCCGAGCACGAACGGCACGCCGACGAAGACGTCCGCGATCCGCGACACCACCGCGTCCAGCCAGCCGCCGTAGAACCCGGCCAGCAGCCCGATCGTCGCGCCCACCAGCACCACGCCGCCCGTCGCCAGCACGCCGACCACGATGGACGCCCGCGCGCCGTGGACCACCCGCGCGTAGACGTCGTAGCCCTGGTTGTCGTAGCCGAACCACGCCTTGGCCGAGGGCGGCTCGTAGTTGCGCGACAGCAGCCCCTGCGTCGGGTCGGCGGAGGTGAACAGCCCCGGGAACAGGGCCATCAGCACCACCAGCAGGATGATCGACGTCGACACCCAGAACAGCGGCCGGGCGCGCAGCACGTGCCACGCGTCGCCGACCAGGCCGCGGGGCTTGTCCGGCGCCAGCACCGCGATGTGCTCAGTCATAGCGAATCCTCGGGTCGAGCACGGCGTAGAGCAGGTCCACCAGCAGCGTCATCAGCAGGTAGACCAGCACCAGGATGGTGACCACGCCGGTCACCATCGCGCCGTCCTTGGCTAGGATCGAGCGGAACACCAACCCGCCCACGCCGGGCACGTTGAAGATGCCCTCGGTGACGATCGCCCCGCCCAGGAACGCGCCCAGGTCGGTGCCCAGGAACGTGATCACCGGGATCAGCGAGTTGCGCAGCAGGTGCACGCCCACCACCCGCTTGGTGGGCAACCCCTTGGCCAGCGCGGTCCGCACGTAGTCGGCCCGCCGGTTCTCGGCGATGCCGGCGCGCGCGAGCCGGGCCACGTAGGCCATCGACAGCGACGCCAGCACGAACCCGGGCACCACGAGGTTGCCGAACGTCGGTGACGTGACCGTCGGCGAGATCAGGCCGAGCTGCAGGCCGAACACCAGCTGCACCACGTACCCGGTGACGAACACCGGCACGGAGATCAGGAACAGCGTCGACACCAGCACCAGGGTGTCCAGGAACCCCCGGTTGCGCAGCCCGCTCACCACGCCGGCCGTGATGCCGATGACCGCCTCGACCAGCAGCGCCACCAGCGCCAGCCGCAGCGTCACCGGGAACGCGGTGGCGATCTGGTCGCCCACCGACAGACCGGACGAGGTCACGCCGAAATCGCCCCGCACCAGCATCCACAGGTACTTCCCGTACTGCACGAGCAGCGGGTCGTCCAGGTTGAACTTCTCCCGCATCATGGCGATGTAGGTCTCCGGGCAGTCCCGCTCGCCGCACTTGCCCGCGAACGGGTCGCCCGGCACCGCCCACACCATCGCGTAGATCAGGAACGTGGTCCCCAGGAACACCGGGACCATCTGCAACAGCCTGCGCAGGACGTAGAAGCCCACCGCCAGCCCCTTCGATCTCTCCAGCGGCGGGCCGCGCCGGGGCCGGGCCCCGCCCGCGGTCACCCGCGCGCGGGGCCCGACCCGCCGGTCGCCGACCCGCCGAAGCCGGTTCGGCCCGCTACTGCGCGACTTCCACCGAGGCGAGGTCGAGCTTGCGGAACGCGTGCAGGTTCGCGACCTTCAGGCGGCTGGACTTGCCCGCGATGGTCGTCTGGGTCCACAGCGGGATGGACGGCATGTCCGGCGCGAGCATCCGCTCCGCCTCCAGGTAGAGCTCGATCGCCTGCTCCTCGCTGGGCGCCTTGTCCGCCTCCGCCAGCTTCGCGTCGAACGCCGGGTTGCTGTAGAGGCCGTCGTTGGACGACGCGCCGGTGCGGAACAGCGGGGTCAGCCAGTTCTCGATCGACGGGTAGTCCGCGATCCAGCCCGACCGGTACATGCCGGTCATCTCGTGCGCGTTCACCTTCTGCCGGAACTCGCCGAAGCTGGTCGTCGGCACGAACCGGGCCTCGACGCCGAGGGTGCTCTTGATGCTGTTGGCGACCGCCTCGGCCCACTCCTGGTGCCCGCTGTCGGTGTTGGACAGCAGCACGATCTCCCCGGTGTAGCCGGACTTCGCGAACTCCGCCTTGGCCTTGTCCGGGTCGAACCGGCAGTAGTCGCCGCACTGCCCCGGCTGGTAGCCCTTGATCAGCGGGTGCACCCAGCCGTCGGCGGGCTTGCGCGTGCCGGCGTAGATCCGCTCGGTGATCTCCTCGCGGTTGATCGCCATGGAGATCGCGCGGCGCAGCGAGGCGTTGTCGTAGGGCGCGGTGTAGAACGGGAACGCGATCGTCTGGTTGTTCAGCGTCTCCCGCTTCACCACCCGGTCGCCGAGGTCGCCCTCGTACTTGCGCCCCGCCAGGGCGTTGGGCGGCAGCTCCTCCATGAAGTCCAGGTTGCCCGAGACGATGTCGGCGTAGGCCGACTCGCGGCTCTGGTAGACCTTCAGCGTCAGGTCCTTGAACTTCGGCTTGTCCGCGCCCTGGTAGTCGTCGTAGCGGGTCAGCTTGATGTCGGTGCCGACCGTGCGCGAGACGAACCTGAACGGCCCGTTGCCGACCGGGTTGGCCTCGAACGCCGCGCGGTCCTTGAAGAACGCCTCCGGCAGCGGCGCGAAGACCTCGTAGCCGACGGTGACCGGGAACACCGCGAACGGCTCGGACAGCGTGACGGTGAACGTGTGGTCGTCCACGACCGCCAGGCCGGACATCTTGTCGGTGGCGGGCGCCGGCGCCTTCTGGGGGCCGTCCGCGCCGTCGGGGTCGGCGGGGTGGACGTCCGCGTAGCCCTGGACCTGGGAGAAGAAGGAGGCGCCCTGCGTGGCGTTGGGCCCGTAGGCGGTCCAGTTCCAGGCGTCCACGAAGCTCTTCGCGGTCACCGCGCTGCCGTCGTGGAACTTCCAGTCCTTCTTGATCTTCACGGTGAACACCTTCGAGTCAGTCGTCTCGATCGACTCGGCCATCGCGTTCTCCGGCTGCGCGTCCTCGCTGCGGTACTCCACCAGCCCGGTGAACATGGCGTCCAGCACGCGGCTGCCGCCCACCTCGGTGGTGTTGCCCGGCACCAGCGGGTTCTCCGGCTCGGTGTTGAAGATGCTGATCCCGGCGTCGGCGTTCGTGCCGGATGAGGTCTCCGTGGCCCCGCAGCCCGCCGCGACCAGGGCCGTCGCGATCGCAGCCGGAACCAGTAATGCTCGTGACATGCGTTCTCCCACCTCCGGGGTGACCGAGCAGAGCCGCCCGCCTCCACAGCGTGTCGGTGACGCTATTAGGGCAGTGCTGCACGCCACATGGGTGATGGGGTCACAACCTCGTCACGAACAATCCCAGTTGACGTTCGAATAAGGTGTGAAGGCCGGTGGGCGCCCGCTCCCACCTGCGGTTCAGCTCAGGGCGAAGGCGATGCCGTCGAGGATGTCGTGCTCGCTCGCGACCAGCTCGGTGATCCCCTGAGCCGCCAGGTGCTCGGCCAGGGTCCGCACGACGAGCGCGCCGCCGTTGATGACATCCACCCGTCCGGGGTGCATCGGGCCCAAAGCCGCCCGCTCGTCGTGACTCATGGTGAGCAACCGCGCGGTGACCTCCCGGATGTCGTCGACGCCCAGCCGCGCCAGGTGGATCCGCTCGGAGTCGTACTCCGGCAGCCCCTTCGCCAGCGCCACGAGGGTGGTCACCGTGCCGGCGACGCCGATCCAGGTGCTCGCCCCGGCGGTCGGCACCGCGGCGAACGCCTCGGCCAGCACCTCCGAGGCGACCGCGACGGCGTCGGCCACCTCGCCCCCGGTCGGCGGGTCCGAGCGCAGGCAGCGCTCGGTCAGCCGCACGCAGCCGATGTCCACCGACCGCGCGGCGGTCACCTCGCCCCGCACGCCGTCCCACGTGCCCAGCACCAGCTCGGTCGACCCGCCGCCCACGTCGGAGACCAGGAACGGCCCGTCGGCCGCGTCCAGGTCCGCCACGGCCCCGGTGAACGACAGCCGGGCCTCCTCGTCGCCGGAGATCACCTCGGCCTCGACGCCCAGCACGGCGCGGGTCATGGCGAAGAACTCGTCGCGGTTCGCGGCGTCGCGGGTCGCCGAGGTCGCGACCATCCGCACCCGCTCGGCCCCCTTGCGGCGCAGGACGTTCGCGTAGTCGGCCAGCGCCGCCCGGGTCCGCTCCAGCGCCTCGGCGCCCAGCACGCCCGTCGCGTCCACGCCCGCGCCCAGCCGCACGACCCGCATCTCCCGGTGCACGTCCCGCAACCACCGCGAGCCGTCGTCGACCGCGGTCACGTCGGCCACCAGCAGGCGGATCGAGTTGGTCCCGCAGTCGATCGCGGCCACGCGCGCCATGACACCCCTCCCGTAGCGGCGACGGCGGGGCCGCCGTCGCCGGAGGAAGAAGCTACGCCGGCGGGTTACAGGGGCTTCATCGAGGACGTGGGCTGGACGACCGTGGCCGGCCGCGACTCGGGCGCGGACCGCTCCGGCGTCCCGGTGGTGACCTGGGCGGGCGTCCCGGTGGCGGCCTGGTCGTCGCTCCCGGTCGCGCAGTCGTCCGGCGCCTCGGAGGGCGGCGTGGTCGGCGGCGGCGGCGTCGTCGTCGTGGTGGTCGGCGTCGTCGTGGTGGTCGGCGGCGTCGTGGGGCAGTTCGGCGACGGCGGCTGCGACGACGTCGTGGTGGTCGTCGGCGTGGTCGTGGTGGTGGTGGTCGTCGTGGTCGTGGTCGTGGTCGTGGTGGTCGTCGTGGTGGTGCTGGACGACGTGGTCGGCACCACCGTGAACGTCGCGGACCGCGACCGCGTCGTGCTGGGGGCCGGGGACGACGGCGGGGTGGAGGACGGCGGGTTCGACGACGGGGGGTTGGGCGCGGGCGGGTTCGTCGTGGCGCCCGGCGGGGTGGTGCCGCCGTCGTGCGGCGGGTACGTGCCGCCGGTCGGCTCCTCGTCCCCCACCGGGAGGAAGTCCTCGTCCGAGCCGGTCAGGCCGGGCATCGGCGTCACGCCGTCGGCGTAGGCGTCGGCCCAGAACAGGACCGTCCGCACGTACTCGTCGGAGTGGTTGTAGCGGAACACCGCCTTCGCCCGCTGCTCCGGGTCCGACAGGTCACCGCCGCCCGCGCACAGGTAGTTGCCCGCGCCCGCGGTCGCGTCGTAGACGTTGTTCGGGTTGGCCTGGCCGTCGCCGTTGCCGTCCGCGGCGTACCCGGCCCAGGTGGACGGGATGAACTGCATCGGGCCGACCGCGCGGTCCCACGTGGTGTCGGAGTCGTACCGGCCGCCGTCGGTGTCGCGGATCGCGGCGATGCCCGGACCGCCGTTGAGCACCGGGCCCAGGATCGGGTGCACCGTGTCGCCGCGGGCGTCGACCCGGCCGCCGCGCGCGTGCCCGGACTCGATGCGCCCGATGCCCGCCAGCAGCGACCAGTGCAGGTTGCAACCCGGGGTGGTCGCGGCGAGCCGGTCGGCGGCCTTCATGTACGCGTCCAGCATCACGCCCGGGATGCCCAACTGCCCCGCGACCAGGTCGCCGTCGACCCCGTCGAACGGCGGCAGGTCGTCGCCGAAGTCCGACGGGTCGTCGGCCTCCGCCAGCAGGCCCGCGCTCAGCTCGTCGGTCTCCGGCAGCCGGCCGGACACGCCCAGCGCGCCCGAGTCCCGCAGGTGCAGGGTGCCCAGCACGTCGCCGGCGCCCGGCGGGAACGCCTCCAGGTCCGAGCTGCCCGCGACGTTGACCCAGTCGACGCCGCCGGTCGCGTGCAGCAGGGTCGGGACGAGCATCGCGCACGTCGCCGTCGCCGCCAGGCCCCACTGCCGCGGGGTCAGCGTCGGCCGCCGCGTCGCCTTGCGCTTGCGTCCACGTCGCTTCGGCACAGCCACGAACTCCACTCCTCGGCGAATCCCGCTTCGGCCCCCGGACAAGCCTGCCTGATCCCCAGCGCCGTGTCACGGCCGCGGGGGACTTCCGCACCGGGAACTGCCCCGAAGGTCAGTCGTTCACCTTTGACGCGCAGTCCCCGCTGGGCCACCACTGCGCGAGCAGCTCCAGCGCCTCGTCGCCGAACGGGTTGACGCCCGGCCCGGCGGCCAGCGCGTGCGCCACGTGGACGTGCAGGCACTTGACCCGCGTCGGCATCCCGCCCGCGGTGACCTGCGTGCCCAGCGGCTCGATCGCGTCCCGCTCGGCCAGGTACGACTCGTGCGCCCGCAGGTAGCGCCGCGCCAGCTCCTCGTCCTGCGCCAGCCGGTCGGTCATCTCCTTCATCAGGCCGGCGCCCTCCAGCCTGCTGACGAAGGAGTTCAGGCGCGGGCACGTCAGGTAGTACAGCGTCGGGAACGGCGTGCCGTCCTCCAGCCGCGGGCTGGTCTGCACGACCGCCGGGTGCCCGCTCGGGCACCGCGCCGCCACCGCCCTCATGCCGCGCGGGGCGCGCCCCAGCTGCTCGGCGACGACCGCCGAGTCCCTCTCGTCCACCGTCATCGCGCCGCCACCGAATCCCACAGCTGCTCGTACCAAGCCTTGTCCGCCGCCGGCGCCGTCGCCGGCCGCTCCTCCTCCGGGGTCCGCTCCGCGTCACCGGGCAGCTGGACCACGTACGGCGTCTCGCCGGGCCGCACGTAGTGCAGCCGCCGGCGCGCCTCCGCCTCCAGGTGCGCGGGATCGGCCAGCTCCCTCTTGCGCTGCTCCAGCTGCCCGACCTCGGCGCGCAGCTCCTCCTGCGAGGCGGTGACCTCGCGCAGCTCCTCGCGCTGGGCCAGGTAGGTGCGCAGCGGCACGGCGATGCTCAGCGCCAGCGCGCACACCACCATCGCCAGCAGGGCCGCCCGCCGCGTGCCGGTCATGCCGAACGCGCCGCCGGTGCCCTCCCGCGACCGGGCCCTGGACTGCGGCCGGCCCGCGCGCGCCGCCCGGGCCGCCCGCGCGGCCCTGGCGTGCTCGGCCAGCCGCGCCGAGCGCTCCCGCCGCGACTCC
>Ga0196958_10000097_pt1 | contig 35013 bp, 33 predicted proteins | sample S1v_10metaG_FD_148654 | JGI IMG/M metagenome (GOLD analysis project Ga0196958, IMG submission 148654) | Soil microbial communities from Anza Borrego desert, Southern California, United States - S1+v_10 | ecosystem: Environmental > Terrestrial > Soil > Desert | place: USA: California | collected... | reverse complement strand
CGGCGGGCGGGCCGGGCCGGCCGCCGCCGGGGGCGCGCCGAGCAGCGACTCGAGCTGCCCGAGCTCGGACCGGCCCAGCGGCGCGGTGTCCGAGGCGCGCAGCGGCGGGCGGGCCGGGGGCGGGGGCGGCGGCCCGCCGGGGTGGTGGCCCGGTGGCGGGGCCGGCTGCCGGGCGGGCTGCTGCGGCAGGTGCTGGACCTGCGTCGGCTGCTGCGCCTGGGCCGGGTGCCTGCTCCAGGCAGGCTGCTGCGCCTGGACCGGCTGCTGCACCTGCGTCGGCTGCTGGACCTGAACCGGGTGCTGGGCCTGCGTCGGCTGCTGCGCCTGAACCGGGTGCTGGGCCTGCGTCGGCTGCTGCGCCTGAACCGGGTGCTGGACCTGCGCCGAGTGCTGCACCTGGACGGGGTGCTGGACCTGCGCCGGCTGCTGGGCCTGCGGTCGGGCCGGCTGCTGCGGCTGTTGTGCCGCCGGCTGCTCCACCGGCTGCAGCAGCGGTTGCCGGGCCGGGACGGGAGGTAACTGCTGCGTCACCTCTTCGGGTGTTTCGGGAGGAACCGACACAACCAGTCACCGTAACGGACGGCGGCTAGGCCAGCGCTTCGAGCACGAGCTCCACGTCCTCGGCGGTGTTGTAGAGGTGGAACGCGAGCCGGACCCGGCCGGCGCGCACCGAGGACCGCACCCCGGCCGCCGCCAGCCGCTCCGCCGAGCCGGGCGGCAGGTCCAGCGCGACGATCGCCGAGCCGCGCGGCGGCAGTCCCAGCCCGGCCAGCAGCGAGTCCGCCAGCCCCGCGTCGTGCTCCCGGACGGCCGCCAGGTCCAGCGAGGCCGCGTACGGCAGCGCCACCGCCGCGCCGTAGTGCGACAGCCACACCGGTGAGACGTCCAGCCGCCGGGCGTCGGGCGCCAGGCGCAGCGGCAGCCCGTACACGGCGCTCCACGGGTCGTCGCCGGCCCACCAGTTGGCCGCGACGGGCACCGCGCGCCGCACGCCGGCGGCCGAACCCGCCAGCCACGCGCAGCCGCGCGGCGACATCAGCCACTTGTACCCGGCCGCGACCACCCACTCCGCCCACCCCAGCGACAGCGGCAGCCACCCGACCGCCTGCGTGGCGTCCAGCAGCACCGGGACCCCGGTCGCCCGCAACCCGTCGAGGTCCGCGACCCGCCCGTCGGCCGACTGCACGACGCTCACCGCCACGAGGTCGTGGCCGGCCGCCGCGGGCACCAGCGCGTCCAGCTCGACTTCGGTGACCCGCAGGCCGCGGGCGGCGAAGGGGAAGGTGAGCGAGGTGAAGTCGCCGCGGGCGACCAGCACCCGCGCGCCGGCGGGCAGCGCGGCGGCCACCAGCGACACCAGCTGGGAGACCGAGGCCCCGATCGCGACCCGCTCCGCCGGCACGCCGACCAGCCGCCCGAACGCCGCCCGCGCGGTCCGCACCGCCTCGTCCGCGCCGGTCGGCTCCTCCCGCCCGGTGCTCCACCGCCGCACGGCCTCGGCGACGGCCGCCGCGGCCGGGGCGGGCGGCACCCCGATGCCGGCGGTGTTCAGGTAGCCGGCGGGCACGTCGAAGGTGGAGCCGAAGGCGCTGCGCACGGGCTCATCCCACCCCGGCGGGGACCCCCGGGTCCACCGCCGGGCCGCAGGCGCTCAGGCCCCGGCGGGCTGCGGTGCCCGCTCGTCCGGCGAGGGCGGCTTCAGCCGCGCGTAGACCTGCTTGCGCACCCGCGCCACGACGGTCCCGTCCTCGGCCACCACGTCCACCGGGAACCACAGCAGCGCCTTCCCGCCGCCGGCCGCCTGCGACCTCAGCTCCGCCAGGTGCTCGTCGGTCAGCCGGAACTCGGCGTGGACGGTGCCCCGCCCCGGCCGCACGAAGTCGATCTCGCCCGCCCGGTCCCAGACCACGTGGTCGCGGCCGAGGTGGCGCAGCACCATCAGCATCCAGAACGGGTCGGTCATCGCGAACAGCGAGCCGCCGAAGTGCGTGCCCACGTAGTTGCGGTTGTACCAGCGCAGCCTCATCCGCACCCTGGCGTGCCGGTAGTCGTCCGACAGCGCCACGACCCGGATGCCGGCGAACAGGAACGGCGGCCACAGGTTCATCCCCCGCCGCAGGAGCGATGCCTTCATGCGGGGGATGTTACCCGTCGGTAATGTCAGTGGAGGTGGATGATGTTGCCGGTCACACGCCCGGCGGCGGGCGAGCACAGGAACGCCACCACCGACGCCACCTCCTCCGGCCGCGCCACGGGGAACCGCTCGCGCACCGCGTCGTTGACCCACCCCGTGTCGGTCACGCCGGGCTTGACCATGTTCGCCGTGACGCCGTGCGGCGCCAGTTCGGCCGCCGCCGAGAGCGTGTAGTTGTCCAGGGCGGCCTTGGCCGCGCCGTAGGACACCTCGCCCGGGAACCCGTCCGGCCCGCCCGAGGTGAGCCCGACGATCCGGCCCCAGGAGCCGCCGCGCGCCAGGTGCCGCCGCGCGAACTCGGCGATCAGCAGCGCGCCGGCCCGCGCGTCCACCGCGAACTGCGCGTCGAACGTCTGCGGCGTGACCGCCCGCAGCACGCGGCCGAACCGGTCCGTCCCGGCGGCCAGGAACGTGTCCTGCACCCACCCGGAGGCGTTGTTGACCAGCACGTCGACCGGCCCGAACAGCTCCTCGGCGGTGTCGAACAGCCGGGCCGGCGCGCCCGCGTCGGTGAGGTCGACCTCCAGCGCGTGCGCGTGCCCGCCCGCCCCGGTGATCGCCTCGACCACCGCCTCCGCGCCGGACTCCCGGCTGCTGAAGTACCCGGCGGGCAGGCTCGGGTCGGGCGGGGGCGAGTAGCGCAGGAACGAGACGAGCACCCGCACCCCCCGCTCGGCCAGCGCGCGGGCCGTCGCGGCCCCGATCCCCTGGTTGGCCCCGGTGACGATGGCGGTGTGCGGCACGGGTCGATCCTGCCCGACCGCCCGGTGGCCGGTCAGCCCCTCGTCCGGGCCGGCGTGACCGGTGACACCTAGGCTGGGAGCCGTGCGCAGTGAAGAGATCGAGATCCGCACGGGGGCGGACGAGGTCGTCCACGACCTGACCCGCACCTGCGAGGAGTTCCTGCGGGACGTCGAGGGCGACGGCCTGCTGCACGTCTGGGTGCCGCACGCCACCGCCGGCCTCGCCGTGCTGGAGACCGGCGCGGGCAGCGACGACGACCTGCTGGCGGCGCTGCGGGACCTGCTGCCCAAGGACGGCCGGTGGCGGCACCGGCACGGGTCGCCGGGCCACGGCCGCGACCACGTGCTGCCCGCCCTGGTGCCGCCGCACGCCACCATCCCGGTGCTGGGCGGCGTGCTGGCGCTGGGCACCTGGCAGTCGGTCTGCCTGGTCGACACCAACGTCGACAACCCGGTGCGCAAGATCCGGCTGAGCTTCCTGGCCGGTTAGCCCGCAGGCGGGATCTCCCGGTCGGGACCGCCCCGCGAACCGGCGCGGTACGGTTTGGCCGTGACATACCCAGGTGACGGGCAGAGCGGCTGGGCCGGCCAGTCCGGCCAGGGCGACTGGGGGCAGCAGAACCCGGGCGGGCCCCAGCAGGGCTACGGGCAGCCGGGTTACGGCCAACCGCAGCCCGGCTACGGGGCCCAGCCGGACTACGGTTCCCAGCCGGGCTACGGCCCCGGTTTCGGGCAGCAGCCGGGCTACGGGGCCCAGCCGGGTTACGGCCCGCAGCCGGTGCACGGCTACGGCCAGCCGCAGCCCGGCTGCGGCGACCAGCAGCCCGGCGGCGGGTACGGCGGCCTGGGCGTGTTCTCCGGCGGCGACGAGCCCCCGCCCCGCAAGGGCGGCGCCAAGGTGTGGCTGATCGTCGGCCTCGTCGTGGTCCTGCTGGTCGGCGGCGGCCTCACCGCGTACTTCACGCTGGGCGCCGAGGAGACGCAGCCCGTCGCCAACTCCAGCGCGCAGAACCCGACGACGACCACCACCACCGCGCCCTCCCCGACGACCACCTCCCGGGCGAGCGGGCCGTCGTGCGAGGCGAGCAGGCCGAACTGGAACTGCCTGCCCGTCGAGGGCCTGTCCTACAGCTACGAGGTGCCCAAGAGCTGGTCGCCCAACCCCGGGTCGGCGGAGGTCCCGGACATGAAGGACGTCCGGCTCACCGGCATCACCGTGTACGGCGTGTACGAGTGCGGCGGCACGCGGTACAACCGCGGCAGCACGGGCGGCGTGGTCGTGCCGCAGACCGACATGCCCGCCGTGGCGAAGGAGTTCGCGCAGAAGCTCGGCACCCTGTACTACAGCTCGGGCAAGACCTCGGAGGTCAAGCTCAGCGAGCCCAAGCCGGTCAAGGTGCCCAACGGCAACCGGCCGCAGATCGAGGGCGTGCAGGTCGACGCCACGGTCACCACGTCCGGCAACGACTGCCTGGCCACCAAGGGCGTGGTGAAGATCCTGGTGCTCAAGGGCAGCACCGGGTTCCACGTGTTCATGGCCAACGGCGACCTCGAGGGCGGGCCCGCCGACCCGGAGCCGGTGGCCGAGGCCGACCTCCAGGCGATGGTCGACTCCGTCAAGCCGCTGGCCTGACGGGCCCCGGCCGGGGACCGTCCACCCCGGACCACCCGACGCCCGCGCCCGCCCGGCGCGGGCGCACCCGAACCCGATCCCGAGGACGTGCCGTGAACACGCTGGTGCTGTGGGACATCGACCTGACGCTGATCGACGCGCGCGGCCTCGGCCACAGCTGGTACCGCACGGCGCTGCACGCGACCACGGGGCTCGACCTGGTGCGGACGCCCAGCTTCGCCGGCCGCACCGAGCGCTCGATCACCCTGGAGCTGCTGGAGCTGCACGACCTGGAGCCGACCGAGGAGCTGATCGGCCGGCTGCACGCCGAGCTGGTCGACGTGGCGACGCGGGAGCGCGCCGAGCTGCCGGTGCGCGGGCACGCCCTGCCCGGCGCGGCCGAGGCGCTGGTGGCGCTGGCCGCGCGGGAGGACGTGGTGCAGTCGCTGGTCACCGGGAACCTGGTGGAGATCGCCCGGCACAAGCTGGCGGCGTTCGGGCTGGACGAGCACGTCGACTTCGGCATCGGCGGCTACGGCTCGCTCTCCGAGCACCGGCCGGAGCTGGTGCTGGAGGCCGTCCGGCTGGCCTCGGCCAAGCACGGCAGGCGGTTCGAGGCCGTCGTCATCGGCGACACGCCACACGACGTGGACGCGGCCCTGCACCACGGCGCCCACGCGATCGGCGTGGCCACCGGGCGCAGCACCGCCGCCGAGCTGCGCGCCGCCGGGGCGCACGTGGTGCTGGAGGACCTGTCCGACACCTCCGCCGTGGTGGCCGCGGTGCTCGAGCGCTGACCGGACCGGTGGCCGCCCCCCCGGGGAACGGCCCGCCGACGTCGGGGCGTCAGCCGCGGACGGTGTCCAGCAGGTGCCGCACGGCCTCGTCCACCGGCACCTCCACCCGCTCGCCCGAGCGGCGGTCCTTGACCTCCACCAGGCCGTTGGCCAGCCCGCGGCCCACCACCAGGATCGTCGGCACGCCGATCAGCTCCGCGTCGGCGAACTTCACGCCGGGGCTGGCCTTGCGGTCGTCCAGCAGCACCCGCAGGCCCGCCGACGACAGCTCGCCCGCCACCTTCTCGCCGCCCGCGAGCAGCGCCTCGTCCTTGCCCGCCACCACCACGTGCACATCGGCGGGCGCCACGTTGCGGGGCCAGATCAGGCCGCGCTCGTCGTGGCTCTGCTCGGCGATCACCGCCACCAGGCGGGACACGCCGACGCCGTAGGAGCCCATGGTGACGCGGACGGGCTTGCCGTCCGGGCCCAGGGCGTCGAGCCCGAACGCGTCCGCGTACTTGCGGCCCAGCTGGAAGATGTGGCCGATCTCGATGCCGCGCGCGGCGACCAGCACGCCCCGGCCGTCCGGCGACGGGTCGCCCTCGCGGACCTCGGCCACGTCGATCACGCCGTCGGGCGTGAAGTCGCGGCCCTGCACCAGGTCCACCACGTGGTGGTCGGCCTTGTCCGCGCCGGTCACCCAGGCCGTGCCGCGCACCACGCGCGGGTCGACCAGGTAGCGCACGCCGTTGGCCTGCAGCGCGCCCGGCCCGATGTAGCCCTTGACCAGGAACGGGTTCCGGGCGAAGTCGGCCTCGTCCAGCATGGACACCTCGGCGGGCGCGACGGCCGCCTCCAGCCGCTTGAAGTCCACCTCGCGGTCGCCGGGCACGCCGATCGCCAGCAGCTCCGGCTCGGGCTGCCCCGGGTGGGCCAGCTTCACCAGGACGTTCTTCAGGGTGTCCGCCGCGGTGAACGAGCGGCCCAGGCCGGCGGCGCCGAGGAAGTCGACCAGGGACTCGATGGTCGGCGTGCCGGGCGTGTGGTGGACCTGCGCCGCGGGCTTGCCCTCGACGTCCTGCTCGGCGGGCGCGGGCGTCGCGACGGCCTCGACGTTCGCCGCGTAGTCCGACTCCGTGCTGCGCACGAAGGTGTCCTCGCCGGTCGGCGTGACCGCCAGGAACTCCTCCGAGGCCGAGCCGCCCATCGCGCCGGAGGTGGCGGAGACGATCACGTACTCCAGGCCCAGCCGGTCGAAGATGCGGATGTAAGCCTCGCGGTGCCGCCGGTAGGACTCCGCCAGGCCCTCGTCGGTGAGGTCGAAGGAGTAGGAGTCCTTCATCACGAACTCCCTGCCGCGCAGGATGCCCGCGCGGGGGCGCGCCTCGTCCCGGTACTTGGTCTGGACCTGGTAGAGCGTGACCGGGTAGTCCTTGTAGGACGAGTACTCGCCCTTCACGGTGAGCGCGAACAGCTCCTCGTGCGTGGGCCCGAGCAGGTAGTCGGCGCCCTTGCGGTCCTTGAGGCGGAACAGGTTCGGCCCGTACTCGGTCCACCGGTCGGTCGCCTCGTAGGGCTCCCGGGGCAGCAGCGCGGGGAAGTGGATCTCCTGCGCGCCGATCGCGTCCATCTCCTCGCGCACGACCCGCTCGACGTTGCGCAGCACGCGCAGCCCCAACGGCAGCCACGAGTACCCGCCCGGCGCGACGCGGCGGACGTAGCCGGCGCGGACCAGCAGCTTGTGGCTGGGTACCTCGGCGTCGGCCGGGTCCTCGCGCAGGGTGCGCAGGAACAGCGACGACATCCTCGTGATCACGGTGGGTGCTCCTCGTGGCGCGGGTTGTCCGGAAAGGGTAGTGAACAGCGCCCGGCCGGTTCCAACGGGTTCCGGCCGGTCCGCGGCGGGGGGGCGGGGCGGGCGTCGGCGCCCCCGGATTGTCGGTGGTCGCGACTAGCGTCCCGGGCATGACGTTCACGATCGGGATGATCACCATCGACACCGCGGACCCGCAGAAGCTCGCCGACTTCTGGAGCAGGGCGCTGGGGACGCAGGTGCAGCACGACTGGGGCGAGTTCCTCGTCCTCGCGCCGACCGCCGAGGGCGGGGTGCAGCTGGGGCTGCAGCGCGTGGAGGATCCGACGCCGGGCAAGAACCGGCTGCACTTCGACGCCCACGTGGCGGACCGGGCGGCGGAGGTGGCCCGGCTGGTGGGGCTGGGCGCGACGGAGGTGGCCGAGCACACCGTGCCGGGGTTGACGTGGACGGTGCTGGCGGACCCGGAGGGCAACCAGTTCTGCATCGGCCAGCCCGGGTGACGCCCGGCGCCGCCCCGCCTCGGTCGGGGCGGCGCCGGCCGGCGCACTAGGCTCCCGGGTCGTGCTGGTGCTGCTGCCCCCGTCGGAGACCAAGGCGATCGGGGGCCGCGGCGCGCCCCTGGACCTCGACCGCCTGGCGCACCCGGAGCTGAACCCGGTGCGGGCGAAGCTGGTCGACGCCCTGGTCGACCTCTCCGCCGACGTGCCGGCGAGCCTGGCCGCCCTCGGGCTGTCCGAGCGCCAGGCGTCGGAGGTGCGGCGCAACGCCGAGCTGCGCACCTCGCCGACGACGCCGGCGCTCGACCGCTACACCGGCGTGCTCTACGACAACCTGGACCTGAAGACGCTGACCAGGGCCGAGCGCTCGCGGGCCGCCGAGCGGCTCGCGGTCGCCTCCGCCCTGTTCGGCGTCGTCCGCGGCGGGGACCCGATCCCGGCCTACCGGCTGTCCGGCGGCAGCGCGCTGCCCTCGGTCGGGCCGCTGGGCGCGCTGTGGCGCCCCGTGCTCGGCCCGGCGCTGGCCGGGGTCGAGGTGATCGACCTGCGGTCGGCGCCGTACTCGTCGCTCGCGAAGCTCCCGCACGCCGTCACCGTCCGGGTGGTCACCGAGGACGCCGCCGGCCGCCGGCAGGCGGTCAGCCACTTCAACAAGGCGCACAAGGGGTTGCTGGCCCGCGCGATCGTGCGGTCGCGGGCCGGGGCGAACTCCGTCCGGTCGCTGGTGCGGATCGCCGCCGCGGCCGGCCTGCGGCTGGAGCCCACCGGGGAGCGGGCGCTGGACCTGGTCGTCTGAGGGCCCGCAGCCGGGGTTCGCGGCCGGGGTCTGCGGCCGGGGTTTCACCGCCGGGCTTCGGGTCGAGGTCCCGGGACGGGGGTTCACGGCCGGGTTCGGGGCAGGGGTTCGCGCCCGGCTACGCCGACCTGGTCCGCACCGCTCCGGCGCACCGCGGTTCGGGTGCGGTCGGGCGCGGTCGGGGCGCCTCGTGAGCGGCGGCGGCGCGCAGTTCGGCCGCCACGCGGGCCGCGTCCCGGTCCTCGAAGGCGTGGCTGCCCGCGAGCCGCACCCCCGGGCGGTTCCGGCGGTGGTTGCGTTCCAGGCCGTAGACGACCAGCGCCACGACGACTGCTGCGGTGATGAGCGCGATCATGGCAGCAACTATGCGACCGACAAGAAACCGCCACAATTGGCAGTTGTGCCGTTGTTCGTCAAAATCCTGCCAGTAGGGTGTCGGCGTGCTCACCTCAGTGGCGGTACCGGTGGTCGACGGCCTCGCGCCGTTCGAGTTCGGCGTGATCTGCGAGGTCTTCGCCGTCGACCGCTCCGACGAGGGCGTCCCGCGGCTGGACTTCCGGGTGTGCGGCGAGCGCCCCGGCGAGCCGGTGCGCACCAGCGTGGGCGCGTCGCTGGTGCCCGACCACGGCCTGGACGCGCTGGCCACCGCCGACCTGGTCGCGGTGCCCGCGATCACGATCCGCGACGAGTACCCGCGCGCCCTGCTCGACGCCGTCGCGGGGGCTCGCACGCTGCTGTCGGTGTGCACCGGCTCGTTCGTGCTCGGCGCGGCGGGCCGGCTGGACGGCCTGCGCTGCACCACGCACTGGCAGCACGCCGACGAGCTGGCGGAGCGCTTCCCCTCGGCGCGCGTCGATCCGGACGTGCTGTTCGTGGACGAGGGCGACGTGATCACCAGCGCGGGCACGGCGGCGGGCATCGACGCCTGCCTGCACCTGGTCCGCCGGGAGCTGGGCGCGGCCGTGGCGACCGCCATCGCGCGGCGCATGGTCGTCACGCCGCAGCGGGACGGCGGGCAGCGCCAGTTCATCCGGCCCACCACCGTCCGCGCCGACAGCCTCCAGCCGACGCTGGCGTGGATGCTCGACCGGCTGGACGTCGAGCACACGGTCGCGAGCCTGGCCGCGCACGCGCGGATGTCCGAGCGGACCTTCGCGCGCCGCTTCGCCGCCGAGACCGGCACCACCCCGCACCGCTGGCTGGTCACCCAGCGGGTGCTGCGCGCGCGCCAGCTGCTGGAGGAGACGCGGCTGAGCGTGGAGGCCGTCGCGCACCGTTGCGGTTTCGCCACGGCCGCGCTGCTGCGTCACCACTTCAACGCAGTGGTCGGTGTCGCCCCCAAAGACTACCGGCGGTCGTTCTCGCATGGATGAGGGAACCGGAGCCGCCAAAAGCATGACGCAGCGCAGCGCCTGAGTCACCACTGGTGACGCAGCTGCCACACTGTGCGAGTGAGCCCCGACACACCCGCCGCCGCCGAAGACGAGAAGTCGGAAGACGACTCGATCACCCCCGCCGCGCTGCACCGCATCACCGAGGAGCTGGCCGGGCCCGAGTCCCTGGCCGCGTCGGAGACGTTGAAGCGCGTGTGGGCCGGGTTGTGCGTGGCGCGGCTGCTGGGGCTGCGGCTCGCCGCGTCCGGGCTGGGCACGCTCCAGGGCAACGCCGAGGCCGTCGAGCACCAGCTGGCCCAGGACCTGCGGACGACGGCCACGTTCTCCGGCGTGCCGCTGCGGCTCCCGGCGCCGGCCGCGCCCCTGCCGCTGCGGCCGGCCGAGGTGGAGGCCGCGCTGGCGGCGCTGGTGGGGTTCAGCCGCGCGGCCCGGCGGCGGATGCTCGCGTCGGCGGGGTCGGCCGCGCAGTGGCACGATGAGCGGGTCCTGCGGCACGACTCGCTGGTGGTGGGCGAGCTGGAGGCGGCCTGGCTCGGCCGGCGCCGCAGCTACCGGGTGGACCGGCCGCCCCGCACCTGACCTGCCGCGTCGCGCCTGGCCCGCGACCCGCACCCGACCTGCCGCCCCCGCGCCTGGCCCGCGGTCCCGCACCTGGCCCGCGACCCGCACCCGACCTGCGGTCCTGCGCCTGACCTGCCACCCCGCGCCCGACGGGGCCGCGTGCCCGACCGGCGGGCTCCGGGCCCGCGGGCGCCGCCCGTCGTGCCCGGGATTAATTCGGTTGTGGGCCGGGGCGGGGGTGCGGCAAGCTGGGGAGGCAGTGCTCAGGAGCCGTTTTTCGCGGCGGAGTCGAGGAGGTGCCCGATGGCTACAGCTGTCCGGGACGTGGCGCCGACCCGTCCGCTCGCCCCGATCTCCTAGCGCGCCGACCACACGCGCCGGCGGGGCGATCTCCTCCTCTTTTCCTGGAGTTCACCCAGTGCGCAAGCACGAGCGTTCCTTTTTCGACGACGATTTCGACGCGTCCTTCGACCACGCCGACGACCTGAACTGGCGGGCGAAGCGGCGCAGTGCCCGTGACGACGACGAGCCCAACCCCGCCCGGCGCGGGCGGCTGACCGAGGAGGCGCGCGACCGGCTCGGCCGGCAGCGCGCGGACGCGGTCGCCGACGACCTCCCCGAAGGCGCCGACCGCTGGTCCACCTGGGGCGACGCCGACCAGGGGCCGGAGCCCCGGCCCGAGTGGCTGGTGACCGACCTGTCCGCCGTCGACCGGGACCTGGGCATCGTGAAGACCGGCAAGGAGGCGGACGTCTTCCTGCTGGAACGCGCGCTGCCCGGCGGCGACCGGTCGTGCCTGCTGGCCGCCAAGCGGTACCGCAGCAACGACCACCGGATGTTCCACCGGGACGCCGGCTACCTGGAAGGGCGCCGGATGCGGCGGTCGCGGGAGATGCGGGCGGTGGAGAACCGCACCTCCTTCGGCCGCAACCTGATCGCCGAGCAGTGGGCGGTGGCCGAGTTCGCCGCCCTGGCCCGGCTCTGGCAGCTGGGCGCGCCGGTGCCCTACCCGGTGCAGCGGGCGGGCACGGAGGTGCTGCTGGAGTTCGTCGGGACCGACGGCGCGGCGGCGCCCCGGCTGGCGCAGCTGCGGCCGGGGCCGGACGAGCTGCTCGACCTCTGGCGGCAGCTGGTGGACGCGCTGGGCGTGCTGGCCTCGGCCGGGCTCGCGCACGGCGACCTGTCGGCGTTCAACCTGATGGTGCACGACGGCAGGCTGGTCCTGATCGACCTGCCGCAGGTGGTCGACGTGGCGGCCAACCCGCGCGGGGTGGAATTCCTGGAGCGGGACGTCCGCAACGTCGCGGGGTGGTTCACCTCGCGCGGCCTGCCCGCCGACCAGGCCGACCCGGCCGACCTGGTCGACCTGCTGCTGGACGTGGCGGGCCTGCGCTGAACCCGACCGCACCGGCGGCCGGCCCTCCCCGGGTCGGCCGCCGGTGCGCCCGGCGCGACCCGCCTGAACTGCGGTCACCGGGGGCGCGGGCGGGGCGGGCGCGCCCGGTTCGACCGGCCGGTTCACGCCTCGTGTGCGGCAGAACACCGCGGGGGTGCGCGCGAACCGCCGTTGATCGGCTAGACTGAGTGGTGCACCGCCCGGCGACGCGGCAACCGTTCGCGGCCCAGGCCCCAGCAGGCCGGTGGTGCTCCCAACCACTATCGGCGCGTGGAGCGCCGGGCCCGTCCTTGCGATTCGCGCCTGCGTGAAGGCAGAAGCGATCCCCGAGACGTGCCTTGTCCCGGAGGTTCGCTTTGCCATCACCGTCCCAAGGCCGTTCCGAGCGCCCGCAGTTCCGCAAGCCGCGGACGAGGCGCCCAGGCCAGGGCACCAACCGCCGTCCCCAGCCGGTGCTGGAGACGACCGTGCCGGACCACGTCGAGAGCACGGTGCCGGAGGGTCCGCTGCCCTCGTTCGCCGAGCTCGGTCTGGCCGACGAGCTGGTCCGCGCGCTCGTCCAGGCGGGCATCACCGACCCGTTCCCCATCCAGGCCGCCACCCTGCCCGACGCGCTGGCGGGCCGCGACCTGCTCGGCCGCGGCCAGACCGGCTCCGGCAAGACGCTGGCGTTCGGCCTGGCGCTGCTGTCGCGCCTCGCGGGCGGCCGGGCCAAGCCGCTGATGCCGCGCGCGCTGGTGCTCGTGCCGACGCGCGAGCTGGCCATGCAGGTCGAGGAGGCGCTCTCGCCGTTCGCGCGGGCCCTGGGCCTGTGGTGCCGGACGGTCGTGGGCGGCACGTCCTTCCCGCGCCAGATCGACGCCCTGCGCCGGGGGGTCGACCTGCTGATCGCCACGCCGGGCCGGCTGTCCGACCACGTGCGGCAGGGCACGGCCGACCTGTCCGAGGTGATGTTCACCGCGCTGGACGAGGCCGACCAGATGGCCGACATGGGCTTCATGCCGCAGGTCCGCGCCATCCTCGACCTGACGCCGCAGCACGGCCAGCGGCTGCTGTTCTCCGCGACGCTCGACGGCGACGTGGACAAGCTGGTCCGCCAGTACCTGCACGACCCGGTGGTCCACTCGGTCGCGCCGCCCACCGGCAGCGTGACGACGATGGAGCACCACCTGCTGTTCGTCTCCGCCGAGGACAAGCAGTCCGTGGTGACCGAGGTGGCCGCCCGCGAGGGCCGCACGATCATGTTCGTGCGCACCAAGCACCACGTGGACCGGCTGGCGAAGAAGCTGCGCTCGATGGGCGTCCACGCGGGCGCGCTGCACGGCGGCAAGGCGCAGAGCGCCCGGACCAGGGTGCTCGGCCAGTTCCGCGAGGGCACCACGCCCGTGCTGATCGCCACCGACGTGGCGGCGCGCGGCATCCACGTGGACGACGTGAGCCTCGTCGTGCACGTCGACCCGCCCGCCGACCCGAAGGACTACCTGCACCGCGCGGGCCGCACGGCGCGGGCCGGGCAGTCCGGCACGGTGGTCACCCTGGTCACGCACGACCAGCGGCGCGCGGTCCAGGGCCTCACGGCGCGCGCGGGCATCCGCCCGGCGTCGACGAAGGTCCGCCCCGGCGACGAGGACCTGATCCGCATCACCGGCGCCCGCGTCCCGAGCGGTGTCCCGGTCGTGGAGCCGGAGACCCCGGTCCGCGCCCGCCGCGGCGGCCCCCGCCGCACGGGCGGCGGTCACGGCGGTCAGTTCCGCGGCGGCCGCGCGGACCGCGACCGCGACCGCGAGCGCGGCGGCCGGCCGCGCCGGGTGGCGCAGCACTGATCCGCCGCACCTGAACGCGCGACGCCGGTCCCCGGGCTCGTCCCGAGGACCGGCGTTGCGCTTTGCCGGGACCGGTGCTGCGCCTTAGTGAGGCCAGTGTTGCGCTCTTCGAGGCCGGCATTGCGCCTTGCCAGCCCCGGCGTTGCGCTTTGTCAGGCCAGCGTTCCCCTTGTGAGGGCCGGTGTTGTGCCTTACCGGCCGATGCGGCGCTCCGAGCAGGCGACAGGCCGTTGCCGGGCCGTCGTTTTCACGATCTTGTCGGTGTCGCGTGGGACGATGATCCCCAGGGGCGCTTCGGCCGGGATTGTCGGTGCTCCGTGGGACAATGGAATCGGGGGCCGGAGGCCAAGGACGAACCGGGCCGAGGTGCGGAGTCGCGCACCGGATCCGGCGGAAGGCCCCGCCCGAAGCCGAGGGCCGCGCCACCAGTCGGGAATCCCGCGACCCGGATCGCCGTCGGGGCCGCAGCCTCGCGCCGGGGCCGAAACCCGAATCCGGCCGGAGGACCGCGCCGAAGCCGAGGCCGACCCCACAGCGGCGCCGCGCGCACGGCCGCACCGCGAAACCGGACCCGCACAGCCGAGCCCGCACCGGTCCTGCGCGCACGCCCGCACCGCGCAACCACGACCACACCCGCACCGCGAAATCGATCCGCGCCACTCAGCCGCGCCGCACAGCCGCACCCGCACAGCCGCACCCGCACAGCCGCACCCGCACCGCGAAACCGATCCGCACCCCGCCGCGAAAGCGAAACCGGACCCGCACAGCCGAGCCCGTGCCCCGTCACGTCATGAGGGCGTCCGCCCGCGCCGTCCGCAGGTGCAGGACCGCCCGACCGTCCCGCCTCGTCGTCACCAGCCGCGCCGCCCGCAGCACGCCGACGTGCTGCGACACCGCACCCGCCGTCACCCCGAGCCGGCGCGCCAGGTCCGTCGTGGACATCGGCGCGACCAGCAGCACCAGCAGCGCCGCCCGGGTCCGCCCGATCAGCGCCGCCAGCTCGTCCGGCGCGGCCGGGTCACGGTCCTCCCACAGCGTCCCGATCCCCCGCGCCGGGTAGCGCACCACGCCCGGCCCCACCGGGTCGACCGCCGCCCACGCCCGCGGCCAGCCGAAGGCGCTCGGGGACAGCACCAAGCCGTCCTCCGCCAGGTCGACGCGGTGCGGCTGGTCCGGCCGGCGGTCCGCGTAGAGGACCAGCTCGCCGTCCTCCCACGCCACCTCCGGGTGCAGGTCGGCGAACACCGCCGCCGCGCCCCGGTCCGCCAGCACGGCCGCCCGGGCGGCGATGTCCGCCTCCAGCACGGCCGTGATCCGCCGCCAGTGCGGCGCGACCAGCACCTCGTGGCACCTCCGCACCACGGCCGCCACCCGCTCGGGCAGGCCGGCCAGCTCGGCCTCCAGGTCGGGCATCCGCACGTCCGGCACGGGCATCAGCGCCGCCGGCTTCACCGGCCCGGCCACCAGGTCCAGCAGCACCGGCAGGTCCTCGACGCCCGCCACCCGCTCCCGCGCCCACGACACCCACGGCAGGTGGACGGCGTGCGCGCCGGGCACGCGCAGGCCGTCCACCGCCATCACCGTCTCGAACAGGGGCGAGTACGCGAAGCGCACCTTCGCCAGCCCCACGCCGGCCAGCCTGATCCGCACCGCCACCGGACCCCCTCCCCGCCTGGCGCAGGGCCTGCCGCGGGAAGCCGTGCGCGCACCGATGATCGCCGACCCGCGCTCGCGGCGCCGCCGCGGCCCCCGGTGCTCAGGACCGGGCGGGCAGCTTCCGCGCCAGCCCGGCGACCGGCCCCACGACGATGATCGCGGGCGGGCGGACGCCGTGCTCGACCACGTCCGCGGCCAGGGTGTCCAAAGTGGACCGGACGACGCGCTGGGCGCGGGTGCTGCCCTCCTGGACCACCGAGACCGGCGTGTCCCCGGGCCGCCCGGCCCGCAGCGCCGCCGCGAACGCGCCCGCCCGCTCGACGCCCATCAGGATCACCACGGTGCCGCGCAGGCGGGCCAGCGCGCCCCAGTCCACCAGCGACCGCTCGTCGTCCGGCGCGACGTGCCCGGACACGACGACCACCTCGTGCGCCACGCCCCGGTGCGTCACCGGCACGTCGGCCAGCGCGGGCACGCCGAACGCGCTGGTCACGCCGGGCACCACGGTGACCGGGACGCCGGCCTCGGCGCACGCGATCAGCTCCTCGAAGCCCCGCCCGAACACGTACGGGTCGCCGCCCTTGAGCCGCACCACGAACTTCCCGGCCCTGGCGTGCTCGACCAGGGTGCTGTTGATGAACTCCTGGGACGCGGCCCGCCCGTACGGGATCTTGGCCGCGTCCACCACCTCCACGTGCGGCGGCAGCTCGTCCAGCAGCTCCTGCGGCGCCAGCCGGTCGGCCACCACCACGTCCGCGCGGGCCAGCAGCCGCTTCCCGCGCACGGTGACCAGGTCCGGGTCGCCGGGGCCGCCGCCGACCAGCGCCACGCCGGCGGGCTGGTCGTGCGGGTCGGGCAGCGAGCCGTCCCGCAGCGCCGCCAGCAGGCCGTCGCGCACCGCCGCCGACCGCTTGTGCTGCCCGCCCGCGAGGACGCCGAGCAGCAGGCCGTCGTGCCCGCCCACGGCGGGCGTCACGGCCGTGCCCCTCACCGCGACGTCGGCCCGCACGCAGAAGACCCGCTGCGCGGTCGCGTCGGCGGTGATCCGGGCGTTGACCTCCGGGTCGGACGTGCAGGCCAGCACGTACCAGGCGCCGTCCAGGTCGCCGGTGGCGTAGGTGCGCGCGTGCCACACCGCGCCCCCCGCGTCGACGATCCCCTGGACCGCCGGCGTCACCTCGGGCGAGACGACCTCCACGAGGGCGCCGGAGGCCACCAGGCGCGGCAGCCGCCGCTGGGCGACCGTGCCGCCGCCCACGACGACGACCCGCCGCCCGGCCAGGTCGAGGCCCACAAGGTAGTGCTGTTCACCGTGCATGGGTAGAAGCATCCACATCAGACATGCCCTGTCCAACCCGGGTGCTTCACATCACCAGCAGCTCGAAGGTGGCGGCCGGGCGACCGCCGAACCTCTTCCCCGCCTCCTCGGCCTCCCGGCGCAGGAACGCCTCCGGGTCCGCCATGTCCCCGTCGCCGAGGCCGGCCAGGTAGGCGGCGTGCGCGCGCAGCGAGGCCACGCCCAGGTGGAACGTGTCGGTGAGGTCCACGGCGTGCCAGGCGTGCGGCGAGGCGGAGACCGCGACGTGCCGGACGCCGCCCCACGGCTCGACGTCCGGGTCGGGGAACACCCACCGGTTGGCCGCGTCCCGCACCGCGTCGACGACGGCCTGCCCGACGACCCGGTGGTCGGCCGTGTTCAGCGCCCCGCCGGGGAAGGTCGGGTGGTGGTTGCCGGTGATCACCAGCTCGGGGCGGTGCCGGCGGATCGCGGCGGCGATGTCGCGGCGCAGCGGCAGGCCGTACTCGACCGTGCCGTCCGGGTGGTCCAGGAACTCCACGGCCGACACGCCGACCACGGCCGCGCCGGCGAGCTGCTCGCGCACGCGCAGCGGGCCGGCTTCGTGCGGCGGCAGCCCGTCGATGCCCGCCTCGCCCCTGGTGACCAGCAGGTAGGCCACCGACTTCCCCTGGCGGGTCCAGCGGGCGACGGCGCCGGCCGCGCCGTACTCCAGGTCGTCGGGGTGCGCCACCACGGCCAGCGCGCGGTCCCAGTCCTCGGGCAGGGGCAGGTAGTCGGCCACGGCCGAACGCTACCCCCCGCCGGCCGCGCGGGGCGGTCGCGACACTTCGTCCCTCCGCAGGCCGCCCGGTCGCGCGCGGACGCCGTGCCCGCGCCCGGAGCACCGCCCCGGGCGCGGGCACGGCGCGCGTCAGGAGCCGATCTGCTGGCTCAGCACCGAGTGGTAGGACGCGATCCGCGCGTACACGCCGGGGTACCCGGCGGAGGCGCACCCGCGGCCCCACGAGGTCGCGCCGATCAGCTTGCCACCGGCGACCATCGGACCGCCGGAGTCGCCCTGGCAGGTGTCCGTGCCGCCCTGCGGGTAGCCGGCGCACACCATGGCCGTGCTGCTGTACTGCGAGTAGGCCCGCCGGCAGGCCGTGTCGGAGTTGACCGGGACGGTGGCCTTGAGCAGGTAGCGCGACGCCGAGCCGCCCGAGGACGTGGTGCCCCAGCCCAGGATCGTGGCGTTCGTGCCCGCGGCGTAGAGCGCGCTGTCGGCCGGGGTGGCCAGCGGCAGGTAGGCCGAGGAGAGGGAGCGGTCCAGCGTCAGCACCGAGACGTCGTAGCCGGACGTCGCGGACCGGTAGCTCGGGTGGTTCCAGATCCGGGTGACGCCCGCGACGACGCCGGCCGTGCTCTGCTTGTCCTCCCGGCCCCAGACGACGCGGGTGGACGACGCCGAGCGACCGCTGGTGCAGTGCGCGGCGGTGACGACCTTGTTGGGCGCCACCAGCGTGCCGCCGCAGAACTGGCCGCCGCTGGAGGTGGCCAGGTAGACGGCCCACGGGTACTGGCTGATGGACGCTCGGGTGCCGCCGACGATGAACGGCGAGACCTCGTCGGTGTCGGCGCTCGCCGGTGCGACGGTGAGCAGCCCGACCGCGGCGACGGCCGCGGCCAGAGCGGTGATCAGGCGATGCAGGGTTTTCGCCATGCTGCGCTCGTTCCTTCCGGGCAGGGCTGGTGCGGCGGCGTACTCACAGCTAGGACCAAAATCCCGGGTCCGACAAGCTCCGATCCCGGTTTGACAGTTGACGAGCGCACTTCCGTGAAGCCAAAACGAAGGCAGGCGCAACGATGTGCTCGCGCACCGCGAGGCCGACAACGGAACGTTGCGCCGGTCGCGGGATCGACCGACGGCGGCCTCGGCCACCGGTCCCGTCCCGTTCGGCGGTCCGGGCCGCCGGTCACGCCCGGCGGCCGGCGACCGACCGCCGGGCGCGGCGGGCGTCAGCCGTTCGCCACGCCGGCGACCCGGACGACCTCGGCGCGCACCGGACCCGCCACGGTCGGCCCCGCGTCGCGGCCCACGTAGGCCACCGCCGCGCCCGCCTCGGCCAGGTCCACCGCGCCGTCGCCGCGCACCCTGGTGCCCGGCCGCAGCAGGTGCCGGACCTGGTCGACGCACTCCCGCGGGCCCACCACGACCGAGGCGCGGCGCAGCTCGGCCTCCGCGCGCGGCGTGCGCTCGTCCGCGCCGCCGGGCCCCAGGCCGATCAGGGCCAACCGCCCGCGGGGCAGCACGCGGGCCGCCGCGACGGTCACGCCGGCGCCCTTGACCTTCTCCACGGCCATCTCGACCCGGCCGCCGGCGGACAGCTCCATCGCACCGCGCAGCGCGGCGGCCTCGGCCACGCTGGGGATGCCGATGGCCAGCTCCGCCGGGTTGGGCACCGGGACGACCGCCAGCTCCTCGCCGGGGTACGCGAGCAGCGGCGCGGTGGTGGAGTCGTGCCAGAAGCCCCAGTCCTCCAGCGCGTCGGCGATGCCCTGCTCGGCGACCTTGCGGTCCAGCGTCGCGAACGCCCGGATCGCGCGCAGGTCCACCCCGCGCTCCGCCAGGCCCGCCAGCGCCGCGGAGACCGCCGAGGCGGGCACGCCGGCGCCGGACCCGACGCCGACGACGAGGGTGCGCGGGACCAGCCGCAGGAGGTGGTCCGGTCGCGGGCCGGCCGGGACGCGGTCGTCCAGCAGCACGGTCCAGCCGGTGGCGTGGCCGTGGTCGACCACGTTGTCCGGCAGGGCGGGCAGCGGGAAGCCCAGCGGGTTGGCCAGCAGCACCGGCTCGCCGGCGCGCACCGCCGCGCCGCACGCCGCCAGGTCGCCGTCCACCGCGACGTCGAGGAGCTCGACCAGCTCGTCCAGGGGCGAGGCGACCGACGAGGAGGTGACGACCGGCGTGCCGGCCACCAGCTCGGCGACCCGCCCGGCCAGCGCCCCCGCGTCGCCCAGCAGCGCCACCGCGAAGCCGCCGTCGACGCACACCACGCCGGGGTCGGAGCGCTCGTCGCGCAGCAGGGGCGCGACCAGGCGGACCGTCGCGTCCGCGCCCAGGAAGAACACCGCGGCGCCCAGGCGCGGCCACAGCCGGCGCAGCGCCGGGCCGACCGGGCCGTCGGGGACCACCGCGTCCGGTCCCAGGAAGCCGGCCAGCTCCGCCGCCGCCCGCCGCCCGCGCTCGCCCGCGGCGAACAACCCGATCACGCCCACGCCCTCCGCACCCTCGACCACGCCGGAACCCCGCCCGGTGGCCGGCCGGCCGTTCCCGGCGCGTCGGGGCGGCACCGCGGGCGCCGTGGCCGGAACCCTACCAACGCGGACGACCCCGCACCGGCCACCCCGCGGCGCGCCGGCGCAGGCGCCGACCGTCCGTCCTCAGTGGACGGAACAGGTGTCGCGTCACGACTTCCGGATGCCCCACAGCACCGTCACGGGGTTGACCGCGAGCAGCGACCCGCCGACCAGGCGGGCCGCCGACAGCTGGCTGCCCGCCACCTCGTAGCCGGCCTCCAGCAGCGCGTCCCGGGCGGGCAGCACGTGCTCCAGGTCGGCCGTCGCCACCACCACCCGGCCCGCGCCGACCCGCGCGCACCGCCGCACCGCGTCCACCCCGCCGCCGCCGACGAACACCGCGTCCGGGCGGGGCAGGTCGGCGGCCTCGGCCAGCGGCGACTCGACCACCCGCACGTCCACGCCGTGCGCGGAGGCGTTGGCGATGACGCGCACGCACTGCACCGGGTCCTGCTCCACCGCGACGACCGCCGCGCCCAGCCGCGCGCACTCCACGCCGACCGCGCCGGGGCCCGCGCCCACGTCCCACACCAGCACGCCGGGGCGGGGCGCGAGCCGGGCCAGCACCAGCGCCCGCACCTCGGCCGCGGCCACCATCCCGTCGCGGTGGGCGAAGTCGTCGTCGGGCAGGGCCCAGCCCCCGGCCGCGGGCTCCCGCCCGCCGGCCGCCGCGCACAGCACGAACGCGGGCTCGTCCCACCGCCGCACGACGGCGTCCGCCGGGTCCGCGGTGGACAGACCGGAGGCGTCGGCCACGGTCAGCATCCGCCGCCACCCCGCCAGCCCGGCGGCCAGTTCCGCGGGGTCGGCCCCGGCCACCACGACCGCCGGGCGGGCGCGGCAGACGTTCAGCGCGTGCCGCGCGCCGCGCGCCGCGGCGTCGACCACCGCGACCGACCCCCACGAGCGGCCGGTCGCGTCGAGGAAGTCCCGCAGCGCGACGACGTCCACGTCAGTCCGCGCTCTTGGCCCGGCGGGCCCGCGCCGCGGCGGACTTCTTCGCGGCGCGGCGCGGCGCGGCGCCCGCCTGGGCCCCGCCCGCCTGGGCCCCGCCCGCCTGGACCGCGCTCGCCTGGACCCCGGTCGACTTGCGCTTGGCCGCCGCGACGGTCGCCTTCGGCTCGGGCTCGGCGGGGGACGCCGCGGGCGCCGGTTCGGCGGCCTCGGGCGCGGGGGCCGGCTCGTCGTCGCCGGGCCTGGCCTTCGCGGGCGCGGCGCGGCGGGCCCGCGCGGTCTCCTGCCAGTCGTGCACGGCCGACCACGCCGCGACCGACGCCGAGTCGCGCGAGGCGCGCATCGCCCACTTCGACGGCCGCGACCGCCGCACCGGCTCGTCGCCGATCGGCGTGCGCCGGGTCGCGGGCTCCTTGAGCGCCTCGCCGACCAGGAACAGCGTGGTGCGGTAGAGCTTGTGCTCCTTCACGCACGCCTCCAGCCCGCCGAGCGTGGTCCGCGCGACCGTCTCGTCCGGCAGGGAGACCTTGTAGGCCACCACGACCGGCGTGTCGTCGGGGTACCCGCCCTCCCGCAGCCGCTCCACGACCCGCCCGGTCCGCGCGCCGGACGCCGAGATCGCCATCGTGGCGCCGTGCGCGGCGAACCCGGCCAGGTGCTCGTCGCCCTCGGGGGCGGTCAGCACCAGCGACTGCGCCACCTCCGAGCCGGTCAGCTCGCGGCCGATCGACGCGCCCGCCGCCGACACCGCCGACACGCCGGGCACGACCTCGGTCTCCAGCCCCAGCTTCCGGCACGTCTCGTGCTGCTCGCGCAGGCCGCCCCACAGCGCCGGGTCGCCCGCGTGCAGGCGCACCACCCGCAGCCCGCTCGCCGACGCCCGCCGGTACAGGTCGAGGACCTCGGACTCGGGGACGCGGGAGAGGTCCAGCAGCTCGGCGTCCGGGCGGGCGTGCTCGCGCACGCACTCGGCCTCCACGACGCTGGGCGCCCACACCACCACGTCGGCCTCGGCTATCCGTCGGGCGCCCCGCAGGGTGATCAGATCGGCGGCGCCGGGACCGGCGCCCACGAAGGTGACCCGACCAGTCATCACCACTGCTCCCCGTGACGTGTGCGGCTTGGTGGGCACGGACGTTACCGCGCAGGCACGCGCCACTAACGAGTGGCCTCGCGCCGCGCGGACCCGCTCGCGCAGGCGCGGACGAAGCGCGCGACGGACTCCGGCGCGGACGCCGGGTGGGTGTGCAGGTACGACGCGTGCACGCCGTCGAGCACGAAGCCCTCCGCGACCGGGCGCGCGTCGTGGCCGCGCCACCGCCAGGCCGGGCGGGCGCCGGCGGGCGCGCTCAGCGCGGTCCGGTGGAACTCGTGCCCGGTGATCCGCGCGCCCGCCGGCGCGAGCACCGAGTCGACCGGCGCGACGGCGTCCCGGTAGCCCAGCGTCAGCCTCGGCGTCATGGCGCCGTCGGCGTCGAGCACGCCGCACATCGGCACGCCGTCCAGCGACCGCGCCAGGTACAGCAGGCCGCCGCACTCGGCGTGCACGGGACCGCCGGACCGGGCGAGCGCGGCGACGGCGGCCCGCAGCCCGGCGTTGGCCGACAGCCCGGCGGCGTGCTGCTCGGGGAACCCGCCGGGCAGCACCAGGCCGGTCGTGCCCTCGGGCAGGTCCTCGTCGCGCAGCGGGTCCACGACGACGACCTCCGCGCCCGCCGCGCGCAGCAGCTCGACGTGCTCGGCGTAGCCGAAGGTGAACGCCGCGCCGCCCGCGACCGCCACGACCGGCGCCCCGGGCACCGGCGCGACCTCCGCGCCGGGGTCCCAGGTGGGCACGGCCATCGAGGGCGCGCCGGCCGCCAGCCGCCGCACGGCGTCGAGGTCCACGTGCCGGGCGACCGCCGCGGCGATCGCGTCCACCGCGTCCACCGCCGCCCGGCCGTGCTCGGCCGCCGTCACCAGGCCCAGGTGCCGGGACGGCAGCCGGAACCCGTCGTCGCGCGGCAGCACGCCCAGCACCTCCAGCCCGACCTCGGCGCACGCGCCGCGCAGCACGTGCTCGTGCCGCGCCGACCCGACCTGGTTGAGCACCACGCCGCCGAGCCGCACGGTCGGGTCGTAGCCCCGGAAGCCGTGCAGCAGCGCGGCGAGGCTGCGGCTCTGGCCGCGCGCGTCGACCACGAACAGCACCGGCGCGGACAGCAGCTTGGCGACGTGCGCGGTGGACCCGATGCCCTCGGTGTCCACCCGCCCGTCGAACAGCCCCATCACGCCCTCCACCACGGCCACGTCGCAGCCCCGCGCGCCGTGCGCGAACAGCGAGGCGACGCGGTGCTCGCCGAGCATCACCGGGTCGAGGTTGCGGCCCGGCCGGCCGGTGGCCAGCCCGTGGTAGCCGGGGTCGATGTAGTCCGGCCCGACCTTGAAGGGGGCCACCCGGTCCCCGGCGCGCCGCAGCGCCGCCATCAGGCCGGTGGCCACGGTGGTCTTGCCGCTGCCCGACGCGGGCGCGGCGACCACCAGGCGGCTCACCACTCGATCCCCTTCTGACCCTTCTGGCCCGCGTCCATCGGGTGCTTGACCTTGGTCATCTCCACCACCAGGTCGGCGGCGTCGACCAGGGCCCGCGGCGCGTGCCGGCCGGTGATCACCACGTGCTGGTGGCCCGGCCGGTCGCGCAGCGCCGCGACCACCTCGGCCACGTCGACCCAGCCCCAGTGCAGGGGGTAGGTGAACTCGTCGAGCACGTACAGGCCGTGCCGCTCGGCCCGCAGCCGGCGGGCGATCTCCGCCCAGCCCTCGCGGGCGGCGGCGGCGTGGTCCTCCTCGGTGCCCTGCTTGCGGGACCAGGACCAGCCCTCGCCCATCTTGTGCCACTCGACGGGCCCGCCCTCGCCGGTCTGCTCGTGCAGCCGGCCCAGCGCGCGGAAGGCCGTCTCCTCGCCGACCTTCCACTTGGCCGACTTCACGAACTGGAACACGCCGATGGACCAGCCCTGGTTCCACCCGCGCAGCGCGAGGCCGAAGGCCGCGGTCGACTTGCCCTTCATCTCCCCGGTGTGCAGCAGGGTCAGGGGGCGGTTGCGCCGCTGCCGGGTGGTGAGCCCGTCGGCGGGGACGGCGGTGGGTCGTCCTTGAGGCACTGGTGGCTCCTACGCGGCTCGTGCGGCGCGCACCACGCCGGCGACCTGGTCGGCTGACAGTTCTTCCAGACGCAGGCACGCCGCGTCCAGTGCCGCGGCGACCCGACCGGCCAGGCCGAGGCGCACGTGACCGGACTCGCAGTCCACGACCACGGCGGCCACCCCGTCGCCGGCCAGCAGCGACGCGGCGCGCAGGGCGTCGCGCAGCGGGTCGCCGCCGGAACCGCTCGCGGTGGCGCGGCCGTCGGTGAGCAGCACCAGCAGCGGGCGGCGGCGCGGGTCGCGGACCCGCTCGACCGCCAGCACCCGGCGGGCGCGCAGCAGCCCGTCGGCCAGCGGGGTGCGCCCGCCGGTGCGCAGCCGGCGCAGCCGGGAGACCGCCGCGTCCACGGAGTTCGTCGGCGGCAGCGCGGTCTCGGCCGCGCCGCCGCGGAAGGTGACGACGCCGACCTTGTCCCGGCGCTGGTAGGCGTCGCGCAGCAGGGACACGACCGCGCCGCTGACCGCGGACATGCGCTGCCGGGCGGCCATCGAGCCCGACGCGTCGACCGCGAACAGCACCAGGTTGCCCTCCTTGCCCTCCCGGACCGACAGCCGCAGGTCCGCGCCGCGCAGCACCAGCCCGGGACCGCTGCGGCCCCGGGCGGCCTGGAACGGCGCCGCCGCCGCCAGCGTGCCGACCAGGTGCAGGCCGCTGCCGCCCGCGGTGGTGGACCGGACGACCCGGCCGGTGCGCGCGCGGGCCCGGGAGCGCTTGCCGGGCGCGCCCTCGCCGACGCCGGGCACCTCCAGCAGCCGGGTGCGGAACGACGGCGCGGGCACGTGCGCGCGCTCCGCCGACGAGCCGCCCGCCCGCCCCGGACCGTCCGGAGTGGACTCCGACGCGTCCGGGGCGGGCCCGTCGCCGGGCCGCCCGCCGTCGTCGGGGCCGCCCGGACCGTCGTCCGGGCCGTCACCCGGGTCGTCGGGGCCGTCCGGGTCGTCCTCCGGGTCCTCCTCCGGGTCCTCCTCCGGGCCGCCCCCGGGCTCCCCGGCGTGGTCCGCGCCCTGGCGCAGGGCGTCCTGGAGCTGCTCCTCCTCCAAGCCGGGCTCGTCGAACGGGTCGCGGCGCTTGCGGTGCGGCAGCGCCAGCCGCACGGCCGCCGCCACGTCCTGCTCCCCCACCTCGTCCGCGCCGCGCCACGCGGCGTGCGCGACGGCCGTGCGGGCGACCACCAGGTCCGCCCGCATCCCGTCGACCTCGAACGCGGCGCAGACGCCGGCGATGCGGCGCAGCTCGGCGTCGGGCAGCACGACGCGCGGCAGGCGCGCGCGGGCCTCGACGATCCGGGCGGCCAGCGCGGCGTCCTCGTCGGCCCAGCGCGCGGCGAAGCCCTCCGGGTCGGCCTCGTAGGCCAGCCGCCGCCGGATGACCTCGGTGCGGGTCGGCACGTCGCGGTCCGCCCGCACCGCCACGGTCAGCCCGAAGCGGTCCAGCAGCTGCGGGCGCAGCTCGCCCTCCTCCGGGTTCATCGTGCCCACCAGCAGGAACGACGCCGGGTGCGACACCGACACGCCCTCGCGCTCGACGTGCGCCCGGCCCATCGCGGCGGCGTCGAGCAGCAGGTCCACCAGGTGGTCGTGCAGCAGGTTGACCTCGTCGACGTAGAGCACGCCCCGGTGCGCGGCGGCCAGCAGCCCCGGCTGGTAGGCCCGCACGCCCTCGGTCAGCGCGCGCTCCAGGTCCAGCGAGCCGATCAGCCGGTCCTCGGTCGCGCCGACCGGCAGCTCGACCAGCCGCGCGACCCGCCGCTCCGCGGTGGCGGAGGTGTGCGGGCCGTCCGGGCAGTCGGCGGCCACGGCGGGGTCGCAGCCGAAGCGGCAACCCGCCACGACCTCCAGCGGGGGCAGCAGCGCGGCGAGGGCGCGGACCGCGGTCGACTTCGCGGTCCCCTTCTCGCCTCGGACCAGCACCCCGCCGATGCCGGGGTGGACGGCGTTGAGCAACAGGGCCGTGCGGAGGTCGTCCTGCCCGACGACAGCGGAAAAGGGGAAACGCGCGCCCATGCGGCGGTGTCCTTCCTCGGGTGTCCACGCCCGTGTCCGGTTCGGTGAGTTCGGGGGTCGAGTTCCTGACTCCCGGATCCACGCGCCCGGTCACAGTGGCGGGACCGTGCCGGATTCGCACCGGCTTCCTCGCGCACCCCTACAACCCGGGCATCGTCGCACCCGCGGCCGGGTCGTCCAAGTCCCGAAGGCCGGGAGCCCGATCACCGTGAAGCAGGTCACGGCGCGCCGGCGCGCTCCGGGCGGGTGTCGCCCAACCGGACGCGGACGCTCAGCGGCGCCCGGAAGGACAGCAGGCTCAGCATCGGCGGCGGCTCGGCGGAGGCCAGGCGCAGGCGCGGGAAGCGGGCGCGGGTCTCGCGCAGCACCACCTCCGCCTCCAGGCGGGCCAGGCCGGCGCCCAGGCAGAAGTGCCTGCCGTGGCCGAACGCCAGGTGCTTGCGGGAGTTCGGCCGGGCCGGGCACAGGCGCTCGGGATCGGGGAACACCTCCGGGTCGGACCCGGAGCCGGCGAGCATCAGCAGCAGGTGCGCGCCCGCCGGCACGGCCACGCCGGAGAGCGTCACCGGCTCGGCCGCGATCCGCCGCCACGTGCTGACCGGCGCGTCGCGGCGCAGCACCTCCTCCACGACCCCCGCCGCCACGCCCGGCTCGGCCAGCCGCGCCCACAGGCCGTCCTGCCGCAGGACGGCGTCGAACGCCGCGCACAGCAGCTGGGTGGTCGTCTCCTGGCCCGCGATGAGCAGGAAGTAGCACAGGCCGGCCGCCTCCCGCAGGGGCACGTCGCGCAGCGCGCCGAACAGGTCGTCGCCGCGGGCGGTCCGGATCCGGTGGGTCAGCCAGCGGTGGAACTCGGCGGTCGGCCCCGCCAGCTCGCGCTGGCGCTCCCGCGACGGGTTGCCCCAGAACAGCTCCAGGGACGCCGTGCTCCACGCCTTGAGCGCCGGGACGTCGACGCCCTCGCTGCGGATGCCCAGGACCTCCAGCAGCACGATCGCGGGCAGGTCCCGCGCCAGCGCCGGGTGCAGGTCGACGACCGGGCCGGTCAGCCGCGCCAGCCGGTCGCGGGCCAGCTCGGCGATCCGGGGCCGCATCGCCCGCACGCGGGCCGGGGTGAGGAACGCGGCGACGAGCCGGCGCAGCCCGGCGTGGGTGCCGGTGCCGTTGTTGGCCAGCGTCGGCGGCAGCGAGAAGCCCGAGCGGGCCAGCACCCGCAGGATCGGGCGCGGGATCGGGGTCACGGCGGTCAGCGCGTTGTCCGGGTGGAACCGCTTCGGGTCGGCGAGCACGGCCCGCACGTCGTCGTAGCGGCTGACCAGCCACAACCCGGACTCGCCCGCCCGGTGGACCGGCGCGTCGGCGCGCAGCGAGCGCAGGTCGGCCGGCCCGAGCTGGAAGAGGTCCACGCGGGGACGGTAGCGGCCGGATGCGACACTGCCGGCGTGAGCGTGAGCACAGCGGTCGGGAGCGGTCCGGAATCGGTGTTCGACTGGGTGGACACCCGCGCGCAGGCCCGGGCCAAGGCGGGCCTGGCCCGCCGCGTCCGGCCCCGACCGGCCACCTCCACCGACCTGGACCTGGCGTCCAACGACTACCTCGGCCTGACCCGCGACAAGCGCGTCACGGGCGCGGCCGCCGCCGCGGCGCTGCGCTGGGGCGCGGGGTCGACCGGGTCGCGGCTGGTCACCGGCTCCACCGAGCTGCACACCGAGCTGGAGTACGAGCTGGCGAACTTCTGCGGCGCGCAGGCGGCGCTGGTGTTCTCCTCCGGCTACGCGGCGAACCTGGCCGCGCTCACGGCGCTGTCCGGCCCCGGCACGGCGATCGTGGCCGACCAGCACATCCACGCGTCGCTGATCGACGGCACGCGGCTGTCCAAGGCCGACGTGGTGGTGGCCGGGCACTGCGACGTCCCGCAGGTCGCGCACGCGCTGGCGACGCGGGGCAAGCGGCGGGCGCTGGTGGTCACCGACTCGGTGTTCTCCGTCGACGGCGACCTGGCGCCGCTGCCCGAGCTGGCGGCGGCGTGCCGCGAGCACGCCTCGGCGCTGGTGGTGGACGACGCGCACGGCCTCGGCGTGCTCGGCGAGGGCGGCCGGGGCGCCGTGCACGCGGCCGGGCTGGCCAAGGCGCCCGACGTCGTGACGACCGTGACGCTGTCCAAGTCGCTGGGCGCGCAGGGCGGCGCGGTGCTCGGGCCGAGCCGGGTGATCCGGCACCTGGTCGACACGGCCCGGACGTTCATCTTCGACACCGGCCTGGCGCCGGGCAGCGCGGCGGCGGCGCTGGCGGCGCTGAAGGCGCTGCGCGAGGAGCCGGACCGCCCGGCCCGCGCCCTGGCCGTGGCCCGGGACCTGGCGGAGCGGCTGCGCGAGGCGGGCCTGCTGGTCGGCAGCCCGGCGGCGGCGGTGGTGTCGGTGCGCGCGCCGTCGCCCGAGGCCGCGCTCGACTGGGCCGAGGCGTGCCGGGCGCAGGGCGTGCTGGTCGGCTGCTTCCGGCCGCCGTCGGTGCCCGACCAGGTCTCCCGCCTGCGGCTGACCGCGCGGGCCGACCTGACCGAGGCCGACGTCGAGCGGGCCGTGCGGGTGATCAGCGGGACCGGCGCATCCGCAGGTGCGGTATCCCGTCCTCGATGAACTCCGAGCCCTCGGGCATGAACCCGAACGAGGCGTAGAAGTCGGCGACGTAGGTCTGCGCGTCCAGCACGCACACCCGCCGGCCGACCTCGACCAGCGCGGCCTCCACCAACCGCCGGCTGTAGCCGCGACCGCGCGCGGCGCGGGCCGTGCACACGCGCCCGATGCGGAACGCGCCGTCGGGCTCCTCCAGCAGCCTCAGGTAGGCCCGCGGTTCGGGTGAGGAGTCCGCCTCCAGCCAGAAGTGCCTGGTACCGGGCTCCAGGTCGCGGCCGTCCAGCTCCGGGTAGGGGCAGGACTGCTCGACCACGAAGACCTCGCCGCGCAGCTTGAGCAGGGCGTACAGCTGCGCGGAGGTCAGGTCGGCCGACCACTTGCGGCGCAGCGTGGCCGGATAGGGATGCGAGCGCACATCGCGTTGGTACCACAGTCCCGGACGCCCGGGGGTGTGACTCGTCCTGCCGCGGCGCTCCGGGCCGCGGCCGTCGCGACCGCGCGTCCCCGGCCGCCGGTGCGCGCCTCCCCCCGCCGCGGGGCACTCCTCCCGGCCGCGGTGGGCGATGAGGCGTCAACGGGTATCGAAGCGGGAAATTTTGTTGTTAGGATCCTCTGGAGCCGAAGATTTGACGGCACGTGAGGCAGATCACCGCTATCTGTCCGGAACCCGAGGGAGGGAAACCATGCACCTGGACTTCACCCAGCTACCGACGTTCCTCATCGCGTGCGCGGTCGTCGTGCTGACGCCGGGCGTGGACGCGTTCCTCCTGCTCCGGACCTCGATGCGGGCCGGCACCAGGGCGGGGCTGTGGGCGCTGGCCGGCATCCACACGGCGGCGGCCGCGCAGGTGGGGCTGGTCATCTCCGGCCTGGGCGTGGTGATCGCGCGGTACCCGGTGGTGCTGACCGCGCTGAAGTGGGTCGGCGCGGCCTACCTGCTGTACCTGGCGCTGGGCATCGCGCGCGGGCTGCTGCGCCGCGACGCGCCCGAGGAGGCCGGCGAGGTCGCCGCCGACCGCCCGTTCCGGCAGGGCTTCCTGACCAACATCACCAACCCGAAGATGCTGCTGTTCAGCCTGGCGTTCCTGCCGCACTTCATCGGCGCCGGCAGCCCCGCCGCGCAGCTGACCGTGCTGGCGCTGGTCTTCCTGGCGATGGCGGCGCTCTGGGAGCTGCTGATCGTGCTGGCCGCGAGCAGCATGGGCCGCCGGCTGCGCAAGCCGGGCGTGACGACCGCGCTGGACGCGGTCTGCGCGGCGGTGTTCCTGACCATGTCGGTGGGCCTGGTGGTCTGAGGGCCCACCCCGCCGGGCCCGGTCGGCCGACCTCGCGGGCCGGGCGTCTCCGGGCGCGCCGGGACGCATCGCGGAGCGGCGCCGTCGGGCAGCGCCGCCGAGGTGCAGCGCAGGACAGCACCGCCGGGGCGCACCGCGGGGCAGCGCCGCCGGAGCGCGCCGCCGGGCGGCACCGCCACCGCCGAGCCCGAGCCGGCCGACGGGCGCACCGCACCGCGCGGCCGGCCTCGACACCCCGGCCGCGCGCCCCTCGACCACCCGCACCGGAACACCCGACGCCCGGTCACCCGACGCCGAAGCCCGGCAACACCGAACCACCCGACGCCGAAGCCCGGCCGCGCCGGACGACCGCGGACCGGTCCGCCCGTCACCCGGCGACCGCGCGCCCGCCGCTCGCGTTCGCGGGCCCTACCCGAAGATCTGCTCGTCCAGCTCCGCCCGGTAGGCCGTGATCCGCGAGTACACGCCCGGCCTGTTCTCTCGCGCGCACCCCTCGCCCCACGACGTCACGCCGATCAGCCGCCCGTCCGCGACCAGCGGACCGCCCGAGTCGCCCTGGCACGTGTCGACCCCGCCCTCGGGCACCCCGGCGCACACCATGTGCTCCGACCGGAACTGCGGGTAGGACTCGGCGCACGACTCGTCCGACACCACCGGCAGCTCGACGCCCATCAGGTACCGCGAGGTCGCGCCCTGCTCGGACGTCCGGCCCCAGCCCAGCGCCAGCGCCCACGTCCCGGGCTCGTACAGCCCCTCGCCCTCGGCCAGCTCCAGCGGCGAGGCCGACACCGCGCGCTTCAGCGTCAGCACCGCCACGTCGTAGCCGCGGTCGGCCGACACGAACTCCGGGTGCGTCCAGACCTCCACCACCGGCACCGCCACGCCCTGCGAGCTGTCCCGCTTGTCCTCCCGGCCGACGACCACCCGTGCGGTCTTCGGCGCCAGGCCCGTCGCGCAGTGCGCGGCGGTCAGCACCTTCGCCGGCGCGACCAGCGTCCCGCCGCAGAACTGATTGCCCTGCGCGTCGGTCAGGTAGACGACCCACGGGTGGTCGTCGATGGACACCCGCGAGCCACCCACCACGCGGGGATCGGCCGCTGCCGCGCCCCCGCCCAACACCATCAACACCAGCACCAGCGCACCCAGCCGCACGGCCCCTCCTCCGATCAAGAGCGATGATCAGAGACTAGCCACAACGGACGACAGTTATGCGACGTTCAGCCTAATGGGCCAGTGCCGGTGTCCGGGTCACCGATCGCCGCCGAACCTCGACCGCACCCGGTCCGCCGCGCCCACGAGCACGTCGCCCACCTCGTTGAGCACCTTCACCAGCGGGTCCTCCGAGCGCTCGGCGGAGTCCTTGTAGGACTTGGCCGCCGCCTTGAGGTCCTCGGTGAACGTGGACGCCGGCCGGTCGTCCTCGCGCCGCGCGTAGTTCCCGGTGAGGATCTCCCGGTACTCCTCGCCCGCCGCCCACCGCTGCAGCTCCGCCGCCCGCACGACGGCCATCGGGTGCGTGCTGCGCCAGGTCTTGATCAGCTTGAGCAGGCTGTCGCGCACGTCCTCGACCTGCTCGTACTCCTTGGCCTGCTTCAGGAACTCGGCGGTGTCCACCTGGCTCAGGTCCATGCCGCCCGCCAGCGCCACGTGCGCCCGCAGCGCCGCCGCCGGGTCCTGCCCGACCAGCAGCCCGGCCCGGTCGCAGCTCAGCTCGGTCTTGCGGTACCACTCCAGCAGCGCCGCGATGACCGCCCGGATCGCCCAGAACCCGGCCGGCATCCAGCCGAGGCCGTGCTGGATGTCCATCAGCCGGTACAGGATGGTCTGGTAGAGCGCGTGGCCGGACAGCACGTGGCCCATCTCGTGCCCGATCACGAACCGCTTGCTGTCGCCGTCCAGCAGCTCCAGCAGGCCCGTGGACACCACGATGAACGGCTTGTCGATGCCCAGCGTCCGCGCGTAGACGTTCGGGTCGCGCTGCACGAACAGCTCGGGCACCGGGTCGATGTCCAGCGTCGCCGCCGCCTCCAGCCGGATGCGGTCCAGCTCCGGGTACTGCCTGGGCCCCACGCGAATCGCGGAAGCCACGTAGCCCAGCCGCTCACCCCGCTCGGTGAACGCGCCCGCCACCGCCTGCAACACGGGTCCGATCCCCGGAACCGCCCGCAGGACCGCCAACGCCCCCCTGTCGACCGGGTGCTCGTAGGCCCGCGGGCTGATGCCGGGGAACCTGACGCGCGCCGTCGACCGCTCGATCTCCTCGCTCATGCCGTCCAGACTGCCACGCCCCGGCGGGCCGCTTCCCCGAAAAGGAGCAATCGCGATGCACACTGGCCCCATGACAGACGTGCTCGGCGCCGACTACGAGATCCGCACCCTGCCCCTGGGCGGCGGGGACGTCAGCGCGACGCTGGTCCGCCTCCGGGCGCGGCCCGCGTCCAGGGGCGCCGTGCTCTACGTCCACGGCTTCGCGGACTACTTCTTCCAGAAGCACGTCGCCGAGCACTTCGCCGCGCGCGGGTTCGACTTCTACGGCGTCGACCTGCGCGCGTACGGCCGGTCCCTGCGGCCCGGCGAGACGGCCAACTTCGTGGCGGACCTCGCCGAGCACTTCGAGGAGATCGACGCGGCGGTCCGCGTGATCCGCGAGGAGGACGGCCACCGGCGCCTGGTGCTGATGGGCCACTCGACGGGCGGCCTCATCACCAGCCTGTGGGCGCACGAGCGGCGCGCCGACGACCTGATCGACGCGCTGGTGCTCAACAGCCCGTGGCTGGACCTCGCCGAACCGTGGCTGGTCCGCACCGCGGGCTCGGCGCTCGTCCGCGGCGTCGGCCGGGTCGCGCCGCGGCTGGTGGTGCGCAAGGGCCTCGGCCCGGTCTACGGCCAGAGCATCCACTCCGACCACCACGGCGAGTGGGACTACGACACGACGTGGAAGCCGATCGAGGCGTTCCCGGTGCTGGCCGGCTGGCTGCGGGCGGTGCGCCGGGGGCAGGCGCGGCTGCACCGCGGCCTGGACGTGGGCGTGCCGGTGCTGGTGCTGCGGTCGGCGCGCAGCCACCTGCGGGCGCGGTGCTGGACGCCGGAGGCGATGACCTCGGACACCGTGCTGGACGTGGAGCACATGCAGCGGTGGGCGCCGCGGATCGGCCGCCGGGTGACGGTCGTCCGGGTGGACAACGGGATGCACGACCTGTTCCTGTCGGTCGGGCCGGTGCGGGCGCGGGCGCTGGCCGAGGTCGACGGGTTCCTCGACGGGATCTAGCCGGCCGGGCGCCCACGGCCGCGCATCCACGGCCGGACGTCCACGGCCGTGCTTCCCCGGTCGGGCGCCCACGGCCGTGCTTCCACAGTCGGGTGCCCACGGCCGCGCATCCACAGCCGGGCGTCCCCAGCCGGGCGTCCCCAGCCGGGCGTCCCCAGCCGGGCGTCCCCAGCCGGGCGTCCGCGATCGGCCGGGCGTCCGCGATCGGCCGGGCGTCCGCGTCGCCGTGGCCGGGTGGCGCGGGTGCTCGACCGGGTCCTGCGCCGGCACGGGTCCTAGGCGCGCAGCAGCCCGGCCCGCGCGGCGGCCAGCGCCGCGCGGGCGGACCGCTCGGCCGCGGCGCGGTCGACCGGCTCGCCGGTGATGAAGACCCGGTAGTAGAGCGGGGCGCAGGCCAGCCGGACCAACTCGACCGCGTCGGTGTCCGCCGGCAGCTCACCGCGCTGGACGGCCCGGGTCACGACGACGGCGGCCTGGGCGTGCCGGGCGGCGTAGAAGTCGCGCTTGGCCTGCCGGGCGCGGTCGGAGTGCAGGGCCGCGGCGACGACGGCTTCCGGGACCGCGCGCCGGACCGGGTCGGCGAAGGTGGTGGCGACCTCGTCGGCCACGGCGATCAGGTCGCCCTCGACCGACCCGGTGTCCGGTGCGGACCACTCGGTGTCGCGGCTGCTGTCCAGCGCGTCCGCGACGAGCGCGTCGACGGTGGCCCACCTGCGGTAGACGGTCGTCTTGTGCACGCCCGCGCGCTCGGCGACGTTCTCGACCGACAGGCCGGGGTAGCCCTTCTCGGCCAGCTCGGCGCAGGCGGCTCCCAGCACGGCGGCACGGACGCGCGCCGAGCGCCCTCCGGGTCGGGGTCGAGTGGTCAAGTGCGGCTCCGGTTGCTCCGGCGGGGTGGGTCGTGACAGGCTAACGCAACAAAAGTTGCGATTGGAGCCCGTGTTGACCCCTGACCCCACCGTCCTGCACCCGCTGCCCGAGCACCACCGGGTCGTGCTGCTGAAGCCGCTGGTGGACTCACCGACCATCTCGGTGGGCGAGTACACGTACTACGACGACCCCGAGCACGCGACCGAGTTCCAGACCCGCAACGTGCTGTACGGGTACGGCGCGGAGAAGCTGGTTATCGGCAGGTTCTGCGCACTGGCCACCGGGACGCGCTTCATCATGGCCGGCGCGAACCACCTGACGACCGGCGTGTCGACCTTCCCGTTCACGATCTTCGGCGGCACCTGGGCGGAGGACACGCTCGACCTGCTGACCGGCATGGAAACCCGCGGTGACACCGTTGTCGGCAACGACGTGTGGTTCGGCTACAACACCATCGTCATGCCCGGTGTGCGCATCGGCGACGGCGCGATCATCGCGACCGGGGCCGTGGTGACGTCGGACGTCCCCCCGTACACCGTCGTCGGCGGCAACCCGGCGCGCCCGGTGAAGCAGCGGTACCCGGACGAGGGCGTAGACCTGCTGCTGCGCGCCGCTTGGTGGGACTGGCCGATCGAACTGGTGACGGCCAACGTCCGAACGATCATGTCGGGCACACCGTCCGACATCGCAACCATCGCGCAGGAACACGGCCTCTACCGCTTGTGACAGGGCCGCAACAGACGGCCCCGATTCCCGCTTTCAGGCTCGGCACGCCCCGCGCAGACCGGTCGCCTCGTGTTCTCCCCGTATGGCCTGCCCGGAGGGCTACCATGCTTTTCCTGGGGGTGCAAGCACGCTTTTCGCTTGCACCCCCAGGAAAAGCATGGTCGTCTTTGACAGG
>Ga0196958_10000096_pt1 | contig 35154 bp, 33 predicted proteins | sample S1v_10metaG_FD_148654 | JGI IMG/M metagenome (GOLD analysis project Ga0196958, IMG submission 148654) | Soil microbial communities from Anza Borrego desert, Southern California, United States - S1+v_10 | ecosystem: Environmental > Terrestrial > Soil > Desert | place: USA: California | collected... | reverse complement strand
TCGGGGGGTGTCAAGCGGTGAAGCGTGCTTGACACCCCCCGACAAAGATGATTGGGCTGCGCCCAGGCCGTACGGGGAGAACACGAGGCACACGGCTGCGCTGAAGCGCCGCCGCGCGGAGCGCGGCCTGCTGGAGCTAAGTGCCGCCGCGCGAAACGCGGCTAACGGTGAGAACCGAAGCGCCGCCGCGGAGCACAGGCCCACAAGCGTCAAAGCCGGGCGGTGCCCGGCAGCACCTCCCTCAACCGGGTCGCCGCCCTCTGGGACACTGGCCGGGCTATGAGCCTGGACGCGCAGACACTCCTCGACTGGTTCGCCGAGACCGCCCGGGACCTGCCCTGGCGGCGGTCCGACTGCACGGCCTGGGGTGTGCTCGTCAGCGAGATCATGCTCCAGCAGACGCCGGTCGCCCGGGTCGAGCCGATCTGGCGCGAGTGGTTGCGGCGCTGGCCGACGCCCTCCGCCATGGCCGCCGCGAGCCAGGGCGAGGTCCTGCGCGCCTGGGGCAAGCTCGGCTACCCCCGGCGCGCCCTGCGGCTGCACGCGGCGGCCCAGGCGATCGCGGCCGAGCACGGTGACGTGGTGCCGGACGACGTGGACACGTTGCTGGCGCTGCCGGGCATCGGCGCGTACACGGCCCGAGCGGTGGCGGCTTTCGCCTACGGGAAGCGGTGCCCGGTGGTGGACACGAACGTGCGGCGCGTGGTGGCGCGGGCCGTGCACGGCGCGGGTGACGCCGGGCCGCCGTCCACCACCCGGGACCTGAACGACGTGGCAGCGCTGCTGCCGCGGGAGGACGCGGCCGTGTTCTCGGCGGCCCTGATGGAACTCGGCGCCCTGGTCTGCGTCGCGCGCACGCCCAGGTGCGCGGACTGCCCGGTGCTCGCCACGTGCGCGTGGCAGCGCAACGGGCGCCCCGCCTACGACGGGCCGGCCAAGGCCGTGCAGAAGTTCGCCGGGACCGACCGGCAGGTGCGCGGCCTGCTGCTGGACGTCCTGCGCGGCACGCCCGAGCCGGTCGGCAAGGCCCGGTTGGACGCCGTCTGGTCCGACGCCGGGCAGCGCGACCGGTGCCTGCACTCCCTGCTGGTGGACGGCCTGGTCGAGCAGACCGCGACCGGGTTGTTCGCGCTACCCGGGGAGCACTGACGTGCACGCGCTGGTGGTGTTCTTCGACGCCGACGCCGACGCGCGGGTCCGGGCGCTGTGGCGGCGGATCGGCGCGTCGTTCGAGCACCCGCCGCACCTGACCTACGCCGTGGCGGGCGCGATCGGGCCGAAGGTGCGCGCCGAGCTGCGCGAGGACCTGTCCCGGCTGTGGCTGCCCGACCTGTGGCTGCACACCCTCGGCGTGTTCTCCACCACCGAGAACGTGCTCCAGCTCGGCGCGGTCGTGGACGGGGAGCTGCTGGCCGTGCACTCGGCGATCCACGACGTGCTGGCGGGGCGGGTGAAGAACCCCAGCGCGTACTACCTGCCGGGCAACTGGGTGCCGCACTGCACGCTGCTGCACGGCGTCGACGACGCGGAGGTCGTCCGGGCGTTCGCCGCCCTGCACCCGGTCGAGCCGATCCGCGCCAAGGTCCGCGAGGTGTCCGTCGTGGACACTCAGACCGGCGGGATCGACCCGCTCAGGAAGGCTTCCACCGCGCCCCGGTAGACCTCGGGCGCCTCGTCGTGCACGACGTGCCCCGACTCGGGCACCAGCAGGTGCTGCCCGCCCGTGCGCCGGGCGACCTCGGCCATCTGCCCCGGCCGCAGCCCGCCCCGGCCCGCCTCGACGGTCAGCGTCGGGCACCGGACGGCGTCCACGAAGTCCCAGTAGGACCGCTCGCCCCACTCGGCCGCGATCTCGTAGAGGTCCTCCAGCCGCGCGATCAGGTGGTAGCCGTCGGCGCGCTCCTCGAACATCTCCTCGACCCGCGGCACCCGCACCACGGACCGGACGTGCGCCAGCGACTCGAACACCGGCCACGACTCGAAGTACCAGCGCCACTCGTCCACCGTGCGGCCCCGGTTGTCCGGCACGACGTCCTCCGCCACCACGGCCGCCACCAGCTCCGGGCGGGTCGCGGCCAGCGCCCACGCGTGCAGGCCGCCCATCGAGTGCCCGATCACCACGGCGGGCGCGAGGTCGTGCCGCTCGACCACGGCGGCGGCGTCGGCGACGAAGTCCTCCGTCCGGAACGGGCCGCGCCGGGGGTTGCGGCCGTGGCCCCTGGCGTCCGCCGCGACGACCCGCCCGTAGGGCTTGAGCCACTGCGCGACGGTCCACCAGGTGGAGGCCCGGCTCATCAGGCCGTGCATCAGCAGGATCCCGCGCCCCGATCCACCGAACTCCACAACGCTCATGCGTGCATCATGTCGGCATGGCAATCAGCCCCGGGGCCCGTCCCTACCTGCTCGTCGCGGCCGTCGTGCTCGTCGTGGCGGGGGTGCTGGTGGCCGAGTTGCCCGACCGGCCGGAGCAGCAGCCGCCGACCGCGTCCCCCGCGAGCGGCACTCCCCCGGTGGTCGACGCCGAGGGCGGCGACGGCGCGGGCGACCCGTACTACCCGCAGGACGGCAACACCGGCTACGACGTCGACGGCTACGACGTGGCCATCAGCTACGACCCCGGCACCCGGGAGCTGACCGGCAAGGCCCTGGTCACGGCCGTCGCGACCGACGACCTGAGCCGGTTCAACCTCGACCTGTACCAGCTGCGGGTCTCCGGGGTGACCGTCGGGGACGTCGAGGCCGGCTTCAGCCAGGAGGGCGAGCACGAGCTGGTCATCACGCCCGCCGCGCCGCTGCGCGAGGACGAGCGGTTCGTCGTGGCGGTGACCTACGCCGGCCGGCCGGCCCTGTTCCAGGACCGGGCGCTGGGCCGCAGCGGCTGGCAGGTCTCGGCGGGCGGCGGCGCGTTCGCGGCGGGCGAGCCGCACTCGGCGACCACCTGGTTCCCGGCCAACGACACCCCGCGCGACAAGGCGTCGTTCAAGCTCGCCGCGCGGGTGCCGGACGGCTGGTCGGCGGTGTCCAACGGCGTGGAGGGGGAGGTCACGCACGACGCTGGCTGGACGACCTACCGGTGGGACGCGGCCGAGCCCATGGCGACCTACCTGGCCACGGTGGCGATCGACAAGTGGACCGTCGACCGGTCGACCCTGCCCGACGGGACGCCGGTGGTGAGCGCCTACGCGCCCGGCGCGCTGGGCGCGCGCGAGGACCAGCGGCGGCTGCCCGAGGTCCTGGAGTTCCTGTCCGCGAAGTACGGCCCGTACCCGTTCCGGGCGGCCGGCGGGATCTTCCTGTCCGACGACATCGGCTTCTCCCTGGAGACCCAGACCCGGCCGGTGTACGCCGGGTGGGCCGACCTGGAGACCATCGTGCACGAGAACGCCCACCAGTGGTTCGGCGACTCGGTGACGCTGCGGTCGTGGGCCGACATCTGCCTGAACGAGTGCCTCGCCAGCTACGCGCAGTGGCAGTGGGCGGAGGAGAAGGAGGGCGTCGACCTGGACGAGCGCTACCGCGCGGAGGTCGACCGGACCGACGGCTCGACGGGCTACTGGAACCGCAAGCTCTACGACATGGGGCGCGGCAACGAGTTCCGGGGCGTCTACGACAAGGGGCAGCTCGCGGTGCACGCCCTGCGCCGCCAGATCGGCGACGGGCCGTTCGACCGGGCGGTGCGGGAGTGGACCGAGCGGCACCGGGGCGGCAACGCCTCGTGGCCCGAGTTCGAGGCGCACGTCGAGCAGGTGTCCGGGCAGGACCTGGACGGCTTCTTCCAAGCCTGGTTCCGGGGCGACGAGCTGCCCCCCGACGAGCACCTGTGGCCGGGCTCCCTGCGGCGCTAGCGGTCCCTCCGCCGGCGGGCGGCCGGTGCTAACGTCGGTGCCATGGCGGTTGTGAAGATCAACGCGATCCACGTCCCCGACGGCTCGGGGCCGGAGCTGGAGAAGCGGTTCGCCGCGCGGCTCGGGGCGGTGGACTCGGCGGCCGGGTTCCTCGGCTTCCAGCTGCTGCGCCCCGTCGCGGGTGACGACCGGTACTTCGTCGTCACCCACTGGGAGACCGACGAGGACTTCAAGAACTGGCTGGGCGGCAGCGCGCGGGAAGCGCACTCGGGCGAGCGGGCCAAGCCCGTGGGCACCGGCTCGGACCTGCTGGAGTTCGAGGTCGTGCTCAGCTCCGAACCGAAGCGTGGCTGACCGGACCTCCACCGGGACGGGGCCCGACCAGGCCGGGCCCGACAGCACCGAACCCGATCGCGCCGGGCTCGACAGCGCCGGGCCCGACAGCGCCGGGCCCGACAGCGCCGGGCCCGATCGTGCCGGGCCCGACAGCGCCGAACTCGACAGCGCCGGGCTCGACCGCGCCGCCGAGCTCATCGCGGGCGCCGGCGCGGTGCTGGTGTGCGCGGGAGCGGGCATGGGCGTCGACTCGGGCCTGCCGGACTTCCGGGGCGACCACGGGTTCTGGCGGGCCTACCCGCCCTACCGGCGGCTCGGGCTGCGGTTCGCCGAACTCGCCGACCCCGCGCACTTCGCGGCGGACCCGGCGCTGGCCTGGGGCTTCTACGGGCACCGCCTCGACCTGTACCGGCGCACCCGGCCGCACGCGGGGTTCGACGTGCTGCGGTCCTGGGGCGCGCGGGTGTTCACGTCCAACGTCGACGGGCAGTTCCAGCGCGCCGGGTTCGACGACGTCGCCGAGGTGCACGGGTCCATCCACCGCCTCCAGTGCGTCGAGCCGTGCACGGACGACGTGTGGCCGGCCGACGACGTGGAGGTCGACGTCGACCCGGGCACCATGCGGGCCGCCGCTCCGCTGCCCGCGTGCCGCAACTGCGGCGGCCTGGCGCGGCCGAACATCCTGATGTTCGGCGACTGGTCGTGGGTCGCCGGGCCGAGCCGGCGGGCGCTGGACGAGCTGACCGCGTGGCGGCGCGGCGTGCGCGACCTCGTCGTGCTGGAACTGGGCGCGGGCCTGGCGGTGCCGACCGTGCGGCGGCAGGCGGAGCTGGCCGCCGCGGCGTCCGGCGCCCTGATCCGGGTCAACCCGCGCGAGCCGGAGGTGCGGCACGGGCGCGGGGTGACGCTGCGGATGGGCGCGCTGGAAGCGCTCACCGAGCTGGCACGACGAACCGGGTGACGATCGCGCGGTGGTCGCTGCCCGGCACGTCGACCACCTGGAACGCGTCCACCGGGCACCGGTCGTCCACCAGGACGTGGTCGATGACGACCGGCGGCGGCCACACCGCGCCCGCCGGCCACGTCGCGGCCAGCCCCGCGCCGACCTGGTCGGCGGCGTCCACGTAGCCCTGGTCCAGCAGCCGGCGCAGGCCGACGTGGTCCAGCGTGGCGTTGAAGTCCCCCGCCAGGACCCGGAACGGCCCGCCCGGGTCGCGCCCCGGCAGGCCCGCCATGTCGCGCTGCCAGTGCTCCGGGCCGTCCGGGACGACCGGCGGCAGCGGGTGCACCGACAGGACCTCCAGGTCCTCGCCGGGCAGGTCGACCAGCGCGCCCGCCTGCCGCAGCGTGCTGGGCCCGGCGAGGGTGCGCGGGGTCAGCGGGTGGCGCGACGCGATGCCGGACCCGGAACCGCCCGGCTCCGCCAGGAACACGCGGTGCGGCAGCACCTCGTCGAGCCCGGCGCGCTCGAAGTCGCGGACCATGTCCGGCGTCAGCTCCTGCAGCGCCAGCACGTCGACCTCGTGGTCCCGGACGGCGTCGACCAGGGCCTCCGCTTCCGCCTTGCCCACCAGCAGGTTCGCCGACATGACGCGGACCTGCTGCCCCACCCCGGCGGGCCGCGCGTCGGGGAACGCGCGCGGCGCGACGGTCGCCACCAGCACCAGCGCGACCACCAGCGTCACCGCGCCGACCAGCCAGCGGCGCAGCAGCAGCGCGACCGCGCCGAGCAGCACGCCGGCCACCGTGAAGTAGGGGACGAGGGCGGTGGCGGCGACCATGTGCCGCGTGCCGTCGACGCCCAGCAGCCGGAGCGCGGCGGCGACGACGAACGCCGTGGCGGCGAGCACCAGGAGGGACGTCGTGGCCCTGTTCCTCGGACGGCTCTTCGGACGGCGTTCCCCGATGTCGACCACGCCCTCTAGTCTGCCCGAGTGAGAGTTGTGCTGACGGGTTTCGAGCCTTTCGGGGGCGACGACACCAACCCCTCGTGGGACGCGGTCCGCCGGGTGACCCCCGACGGGTACGAGTTGACGACGGCCGAGCTGCCGTGCGAGTTCGGGGCGTCGGTGGCGGCGCTGCGGGAGCTGGTGGTCCGCCACTCGCCGGACGTGGTGGTGTGCGCGGGTCTGGCGGGCGGGCGCGACGCGGTGACGCTGGAGCGGGTGGCGGTCAACCTGGACGACGCGCGCATCCCCGACAACGCCGGCCGGCAGCCGATCGACGTGCCGGTGGTGGAGGGCGGGCCGGCGGCCTACTTCACGACGTTGCCGGTGAAGGCGTGCGTGTCGGCGCTGCACGGGGCCGACATCCCGGCGGCCGTGTCGCACACGGCGGGCACCTTCGTGTGCAACCACGTGTTCTACGGCCTGCTGCACCTGATCGCGACCGAGTTCCCCGAGGTGCGGGGCGGCTTCGTGCACGTGCCTTACGCGCCGGAGCAGGGGTACGACAACGCGCCCAGCCTGCCCCTGCCGACCACGGCCCGCGCGCTGGACCTGATCATCCGCACGACGATCGCCCGCTCCACCGACCTGCGCACCACGGCCGGCACCCTGCACTGAGGCCCGCCTCCGGCTCCCCCGGGGAGCCCGAGCGGCGGGGTTCGTGCAGCTCTTCCCTCCGCCAGGCCGCCTTCCCCCGCAGTACTGCCTTCTCACCGTGCTCTTCCCGGGGCCTCTTCCGGGGCCTCTCTTCCTGGGGCCTTTTCCCGGGGGCTCTCTTCCTGGGGCCTCTTCCCGGCGGGCCGCTCCGCACCTCTGCGCACTGCCCCTCTTCACCCCGCGCGCCGCCTGCATCCCCGAGCCACCCCACACCTGCGCGCCGCCCGCACCGCCCGCGCCCCTACCGGTGTCCGCAGCGGCCTGAATCCCGCCGCCGGCAGGCCGCACCGCAGCCCTCACCCAACCGACAAGCCGCTCACCGCACAGGGCCGCCCGCGGGAAGGCTCGCGCAGGCGTACCCCCGGACAGGGAACCCCTGCGTGCATCCAAGCAGGGCGGCACGACGGGGAGCGTGGTCGGAGCTGAGAGCTGTGGACAGCGGGAGTGGGGCGAGGCGGGATGGCTGAGCTGCGCAGATGCGCAAAAGCGCCCCCTGGGGTCCCAGGGGGCGCTTCAGCTGTGGCGTCAGGCCGACTCGGAGTCCGACTCGCCGGTGTCACCACCGGACGAGGCGGCCAGGTCGACCGGCGGCGCGTCGGGCACCTGGAGGGGCTTCGACTCGCCGCGGAAGACGAAGTGGGCCTTGTCGTCCGCCTCCGACTCGCCGTCCCAGCCCTCGACGTCGGTGATGATGATCTGACCCGGCTGGATCTCGCCGAACAGGATCTTCTCCGACAGCTGGTCCTCGATCTCGCGCTGGATCGTCCGCCGCAGCGGGCGGGCGCCCAGCACCGGGTCGAAGCCGCGCTTGGCCAGCAGCTTCTTCGCCCGGTCGGTCAGCTCGATCGCCATGTCCTTGTTCTTCAGCTGCTGCTCGACCCGCGCGATCATCAGGTCCACCATCTTGATGATCTCGTCCTGCGTCAGCTGGTGGAACACGATGATGTCGTCGATGCGGTTGAGGAACTCCGGCCGGAAGTGCTTCTTCAGCTCGTCGTTGACCTTGTTCTTCATCCGCTCGTAGTTCGACGCGGTGTCCTGGCCCGAGGTGAAGCCCAGGCCCACGGCCTTGGAGATGTCCGACGTGCCGAGGTTGGAGGTGAAGATGATCACGGTGTTCTTGAAGTCCACCGTCCGGCCCTGACCGTCGGTCAGGCGGCCGTCCTCCAGCACCTGCAGCAGCGTGTTGTACACCTCCTGGTGCGCCTTCTCGATCTCGTCGAACAGCACCACCGAGAACGGCTTGCGGCGCACCTTCTCGGTGAGCTGGCCGCCCTCCTCGTAGCCGACGTACCCGGGGGGCGCGCCGAACAGCCGCGAGGCGGTGTACCGGTCGTGGAACTCGCCCATGTCGATCTGGATCAGCGCGTCGTCCTCGCCGAACAGGAAGTTCGCCAGCGCCTTGGACAGCTCGGTCTTGCCCACGCCCGACGGGCCGGCGAAGATGAACGACCCGGACGGGCGCTTGGGGTCCTTCAGACCGGCCCGCGTGCGGCGGATCGCCTGCGACACGGCCTTGACCGCGTCGACCTGGCCGATGATCCGCTTGTGCAGCTCGTCCTCCATGCGGAGCAGACGCGTGGTCTCCTCCTCGGTGAGCTTGAACACCGGGATGCCGGTCCAGTTCGCCAGGACCTCGGCGATCTGCTCGTCGTCCACCTCGGCGACGACGTCGAGGTCGCCGTCCTTCCACTGCTTCTCCCGCTCGGCCTTCTGGCCCAGCAGCTGCTTCTCCGAGTCGCGCAGCTTGGCGGCCCGCTCGAAGTCCTGCGCGTCGATCGCGGACTCCTTCTCGCGCCGCACGTCCGCGATCTTCTCGTCGAACTCGCGCAGGTCCGGCGGGGCGGTCATCCGGCGGATCCGCATCCGCGCGCCCGCCTCGTCGATCAGGTCGATCGCCTTGTCCGGCAGGAACCGGTCGTTGATGTACCGGTCGGCCAGCGTCGCCGCCGCCACCAGCGCGGAGTCGGTGATCGAGACGCGGTGGTGCGCCTCGTACCGGTCGCGCAGGCCCTTGAGGATCTCGATCGTGTGCTCCAGCGACGGCTCGCCGACCTGGATGGGCTGGAACCGGCGCTCCAGCGCGGGGTCCTTCTCGACGTACTTGCGGTACTCGTCCAGCGTCGTCGCGCCGATGGTCTGCAGCTCGCCGCGCGCCAGCATGGGCTTGAGGATCGACGCGGCGTCGATCGCGCCCTCGGCGGCGCCCGCGCCGACCAGCGTGTGGATCTCGTCGATGAACAGGATGATGTCGCCGCGGGTGCGGATCTCCTTGAGCACCTTCTTCAGGCGCTCCTCGAAGTCACCGCGGTAGCGCGAGCCCGCCACCAGCGAGCCCAGGTCCAGGGTGTAGAGCTGCTTGTCCTTGAGCGTCTCGGGCACCTCGCCCTTGACGACCATCTGCGCCAGCCCCTCGACGACGGCGGTCTTGCCGACGCCGGGCTCGCCGATGAGGACCGGGTTGTTCTTGGTGCGGCGGGACAGCACCTGCATGACCCGCTCGATCTCCTTGGTGCGCCCGATCACCGGGTCGAGCTTGCCCTCCCGCGCGCTGGCGGTCAGGTTGCGCCCGAACTGGTCGAGGACCAGGGACGAGGACGGGGTGCCCTCACCGCGGCCACCGGACTCGGTGGGCTCCTTGCCGCCGGAGTAGCCGGACAGCAGCTGGAGCACCTGCTGGCGGACGCGGTTGAGGTCCGCGCCCAGCTTGACCAGGACCTGCGCGGCGACGCCCTCGCCCTCGCGGATCAGGCCGAGCAGGATGTGCTCCGTGCCGATGTAGTTGTGGCCGAGCTGAAGCGCTTCGCGCAGCGACAGCTCCAGCACCTTCTTCGCGCGCGGGGTGAAGGGGATGTGCCCGGACGGGGCCTGCTGGCCCTGGCCGATGATCTCCTCGACCTGCTGGCGGACGCCCTCCAGCGCGATCCCCAACGACTCCAGCGCCTTGGCGGCGACACCTTCACCCTCGTGGATCAAGCCCAGGAGGATGTGCTCGGTGCCGATGTAGTTGTGGTTGAGCATCCTGGCCTCTTCCTGGGCCAGGACAACCACCCGCCTCGCGCGGTCGGTGAACCTCTCGAACATTCGCACTCCCTGACTGCTGCGCCGGCGGTCCTCGGGCTCACCACTGGCATACCCCTGGCATGACCACGGAGAGCGCGGCACCGTGGGACCACTGTAGTCGTCAGCCCCGACGCTCTCAGTTCCCGTTCGCGTGCAGTCACCGTCGGGGATCTCTGACATCGGTACCAACGCGTGATCTGCCAGCCGGATTCCGCGGATCGGGCGGTGTCCGCTCAGCGCGAACACCTCCGGCCCGTCCGGCGGCGCGCGGTGTGACTGGTGTCACGCCCCGCCGCCGACCACGGCGACCCTCTATAAGGTTAGGCAAACCTCATAAGAACCCACGCGAGGACCCTCTCACATGACCGTACCGGCGAAGGCACCCGCACGCGACGCGCACGCGCCGCTCGCCGGTTCGCTCAGCCAGGCCAACAGCCTCACCCAGTGGTGTGAAATCCGCTACGGCCTCCCGACCACGCCGCCGGTGGCGGGCGCCGCGCCCGGCACCGGCTGGCTCACCTCGGCGGCGCTGCTCGCCACACCGGCCGGGTTCGACGCGTGGCGGGCCGCCCTCGCCGACTGGCTGCGCGCCGAGCACGGTGACGCGCCCGAGCGGACCACCGGCGGGTACGTCCTGGGCTGGTACCTCGGCGCGGTCGGCCTGCTCGGCGGCGCCCTGTTCCACCAGTCCCGGCGCGTGCCGTCGCTGCGACCGCGCGACGTGGCGATCCGCGTCGCCGAGCGGGGCCGCCCCCACGTCGTCGGCCTGGCGCTGCTGTCGGGCGGCTTCGCCTGCCTGCCCGACGACCCGGCGGCCGACCACCCGGCGGCCACCCCGGTCGCCGACGAGCAGGCCCTCGCCGCCCTCCTGCGGGCGCGGTTCGCCGACCACGCGGCCCGCTTCGCGGCCGTCTTCGGCCCCACCGTGCGGCTGGGCAGGCGGCAGCTGTGGGCAGCCGCCACCGACGCCCTGGACAGCGCCGCGTGGACGGCGGGCCGGCTCGGCGGCGACGAGGCGGCCGGGGTCGCCGACTCGGCGCTGCTGCTGCCGGCCCGGCTCGACCCGTTCACCTCCGCCTCGACGCTGCGCGCCGACGCCGGCGGCGGGTGGACCCGCCGCCGGGAGAGCTGCTGCTTCCACTTCGCGCTGCCCGGCGCGGAGGTCTGCCCGACCTGCCCGCGGGTGTCGGGCAAACGGGCCGGCGCCGCTTCCCAGACCACCCGCCCGGCGCGCGCCGCGGCTCCACCCGGCGCGTTCCGGGCGCGTTCGTCCGGCACCCGGACACATCACCCGCACGGGTGTCGGACATGATCGTTGTGAACTTCACCTCCCGACGTCCGACGTACCGCGCAGCGGCCCGGCGCGCCCTTCTTGACCGATCATCCGATCACTTCGGCGTTGCGATCGCGTACCGGCCGGCGCAAATGGCCGCCGCCCCGGCGGCGGGGAAACGACGAAGGGGCGCCGGCGGCAAACCGGCGCCCCTTCGTAGATTGACGTAATTGCCCGACCCCGGGGGCCGTGCAATCACCGGACCCCATCGCGGGTCAGCCCTGCTGGTGGTAAGCCTCCAGCACCTCCGCCGGGATGCGCCCGCGATCGGAGACCTTCATCCCCTGCTTGCGGGCCCACTCCCGAATCGCCTGGTTCTGCTCGCGATCGGCCGATGCCGGACGTGCCGCCTTCACACCGGCCGGGCGACCCGGACCGCGCTTGCGGCCGCCCGCCTTGCGAGCGCTGGCGACGAAGTCGGCGAGTGCGTCGCGGAGCCTGCCCGCATTGCTCGAAGAAAGGTCGATCTCGTAGGACACACCGTCCAAGCCGAAGCCGACCGTCTCCTCAGCCTTCCCGCCGTCCAGGTCATCGACCAGGGTCACGGTGACCTTCTGCGCCATGCGTATCCTCCTGGACTCCGAATGCGCGGTGTTCCCCGACCGCGACCAAAGCATTGTCGAGTGCAGGTTAGCGCACAAGTACCGCAATGCGCAGACCGGAGTCCGAGAAGTTACTTCATTCAGGGCGCACCAGGGGGAAGAGGATGGTCTCCCGGATACCGAGGCCGGTGATGGCCATGAGCAGTCGGTCGATGCCCATTCCGACGCCACCGCTCGGTGGCATTCCGTACTCCAGCGATCGCAGAAAGTCTTCGTCCACCGGCATGGCCTCGGCGTCGCCGGCGGCGCTCAACCGGGCCTGGGCTTCCAGCCGCTCCCGCTCCACGACCGGGTCGACCAGTTCGGAGTATCCCGTGGCCAACTCGAAACCGCGCACGTACAGGTCCCACTTTTCGGCCACGCCGGGCCGGGTGCGGTGCTGGCGGGTCAGCGGCGAGGTCTCGACCGGGAAATCCCGGACGAACGTGGGCGCGTGCAGCCGGTCACCGACCAGGTGCTCCCACAGCTCCTCCACGAGCTTGCCGTGGCCGAGCTTCGGGTCGGTCTCCAGCCCCGCCCGGTCGGCGAGCCCGCGCAGGAGGTCCGCGGACGTCTCCGGCGTGACCTGCTCGCCGACGGCCTCCGACAGCGACTCGTACATGCCCAGCGTCGTCCACTCGCCGCCGAGGTCGTACTCCTCGCCGTCGGCGAGGGTCACCACGTGCGAGCCGGCGACCGCCATCGCGGCCTCCTGCACCAGCTCCCGGGTCATGACCGCGTTCGTCTCGTAGGTCGCGTACGCCTCGTAGTACTCCAGCATGGAGAACTCGGGCGAATGGGTCGAGTCGACGCCTTCGTTGCGGAAGTTCCGGTTGATCTCGAAGACCTTCTCGATACCGCCGACCACGCACCGCTTGAGGTACAGCTCCGGGGCGATGCGCAGGAACAGGTCGATGTCCAGCGCGTTGGAGTGCGTGACGAACGGCCGGGCCGTCGCGCCGCCCTGCAGGGTCTGCAGCATCGGGGTCTCGACTTCGACGAAACCGCGGCGGTGGAAGGACTCCCGCAGCGACCGCACCACGGCGGCCCGGCTGCGCACGGTGTCCCGGGCCTGCTCGCGCACGATGAGGTCCACGTACCGCTGCCGAATGCGGGTTTCCTCGGCCAGGTCCTTGTGCGTCACCGGGAGCGGGCGCAGGGCCTTCGCGGCGAAGCGCCACTCGTGGGCCATGACGGACAGTTCGCCGCGCCGCGACGTGATGACCTCGCCGCGCACGAATACGTGGTCGCCCAGGTCGACGTCGGACTTCCATTCCGCCAGGGTCTGCTCGCCCACCGCGTTCAGGCTCAGCATGGCCTGCAGCTCGGTGCCGTCGCCTTCGCGGAGCGTCGCGAAGCACAACTTGCCGGTGTTGCGGATGAACATCACGCGGCCGGTGACACCGACGACTTCCCCGGTGGACACATCGGGTTCGAGCCCCTGGTGCGCTTCGCGGACCTGGCGCAGCGTGTGCGTGCGGGGCAGTGCCACCGGATACGGGTCGACCCCCCGCTCCAGCAGTCGCGCCCGCTTCTCCCGGCGCACCCGAAGCTGCTCGGGGAGGTCGTCATCACTGGTCGGGGCGGGGATGGCAGGCTGCTCGCTCACGGGGGAAGCCTACGGAAAGACCGCTCGGGGATTCGCACGGGTTCTCACTACGGTGGACCGGTGACGAGTGACGACCTGACCGCTCGCCGGGCGAACTCCTTCGGCGCGAACGCCCGTGCCTACGCCGAGCACCGGCCGGACTACCCGTCCGCCGCGATCCGCTGGGCGCTGGCCCCGCTGGGCCCCGGCGCGCACCACGTGCTGGACCTGGCCGCGGGCACCGGGAAGCTCACCGGCGGGCTGGTCGCCGAGGGCCACCACGTGACGGCGGTGGAGCCGGACGAGTCGATGCTGTCGGAGCTGGTGCGCCGGCACGGCGGGGTCCGGGCGCTGCCGGGAGCGGCGGAGCGCGTCCCCCTCCCGGACTCGGCGGTGGACGCCGTGGTGGTGGGGCAGGCGTTCCACTGGTTCGACCCGGTGAGGGCCATGGCCGAGATCGCCCGCGTGCTGCGGCCCGGCGGCGTCCTGGCCGGCCTGTGGAACCATGTCGACTCCCGGGTCGGGTGGGTGGCCGAGTTCGACGAGGTGTGCCGCTCCAGCGTCCGGCCGATGGGCGACCCCGGCGCCGCCGACGACACGATGCCGGCGCACGAGCTGTTCGAGGACGCCGAGGTCCGCGAGTTCCCGCACCGCCAGCGCAGGACGGCGGAGACCCTCGTGGAGACGATCGGCACGCACTCGCACACCCTGGTGATCCCCCGCCAGGAGTGGGCGCGGCTGCGGCGGCGGATCCTCGACTTCCTCCGCTCCCGCCCGGAGACCGCCGAGGGCGGGTTCGACCTGCCGATCGTCACCCGCGCCAAGCGCGCCACCCGCCGCGCCTGACCGTCAGCGCATGTTGCGCTCGAACACCAGCCGCAGCCCCAGCAGGGTCAGGTCCGGCACGTGCCGGTGGATGCCGGCCGACTCCGCCACCACCAGCGGCGCCAGCCCGCCCGTGGCGATCACCATCACCTCGCCCGGCTCGGTCGCCTGCAGCTCGTCCACGATGCGCCGCACGAGGCCGTCGACCTGGCCCACGAACCCGTAGACGATGCCGGACTGGAGGCACTCGACGGTGTTCTTCCCGATCACCGACCGGGGTCGCACCAGCTCCACCTTGCGCAGCTGCGCGGCCCTGGCCGCCAGCGCGTCGACGGAGATCTCGATGCCCGGCGCCAGCGCGCCGCCCAGGAACTCGCCCTTGGCCGAGATGACGTCCAGGTTGGTGGACGTGCCGAAGTCGACCACCACGCAGGCGGTGCTGTAGAGGTGGTGCGCCGCCAGGGTGTTGATCACCCGGTCGGAGCCCACCTCCTTGGGGTTGTCCACCAGCAGCGGCACGCCGGTGCGCACGCCGGGCTCCACGAGGACCTTCGGCACGGCCGAGTAGTAGCGGCCCAGCATGACCCGCAGCTCGCGCAGCACCGCGGGCACCGTGGACAGCGCCGAGATGCCGGTGATCTTGTCCGCGTACTCGCCCAGCAGGCCGCGCATCGTCAGCGCCAGCTCGTCGGCGGTCATCCGCGCGTCGGTGCGCATCCGCCAGTCGCGCACCAGGGCGGCCTTGTCCCCGGTGCCGTCGTACAGCCCCAGGACGATGTTGGTGTTGCCGACGTCGATGGCGAGCAGCACGGGCTTCCTCTCTGGTTTCCCACCTCTGGCGAGCGCGGCGGCTCGGTGCACCGGCCGGTCCGGTGCGGCGCGCGGCGGGGCGGGCCGGGCGCGGCACCCGGCCCGGCCCGGCGGCCGGTCCGGCGCTCAGCCGACCCGGTGCTCGGGCTGGAGCAGCGCGTCCAGCGCCGTGGCGTCCTCGGTCTCCGACGCGGGCTCCGCGGCCGGGGCCTGCTCGACCGCGGCGCCGCTGACCAGGCCGGACCCCTCCGGCGCGCGGGACGGGTCCGCGCCGAGCTCGACCACCCGGTTGTCCGCGTCCACGAACACGACCCTGGGCCGGTGGGCCCGCGCCTCGGCGTCGTCCATCTGCCCGTAGGCGATCAGGATGACCAGGTCGCCCGGCTTCACCAGGTGCGCCGCGGCGCCGTTGATGCCGATGACGCCCGTGCCGCGCGCGCCGGGGATGACGTAGGTCTCCAGCCGGGCGCCGTTGGTCACGTCCACGATCGCGACCTGCTCGCCCGCCAGCAGGTCGGCGGCCTCCATCAGGTCCTCGTCCACCGTCACCGAGCCCACGTAGTGCAGGTCGGCCTGCGTCACCGTCGCCCGGTGGATCTTCGACTTGAGCATGGTGCGGAACATGGCGGTCCCTCTCACTCGTCGCCGCTGCCCAGCAGCACGGCGGCGTTGTCGATCAGGCGGGTGGCGCCCACGCGGGCGGCGAGCAGCAGCCTGGCGTCGCCGTTCTCCGGCGCGGGGCCCAGGTCGGGCGCGCGCAGCTCCAGGTAGTCGACCTCGACGCCGGGCTCGGCGGCCAGCGTCGCGGACGCGGCGTCGAGCACCGCCGCCGCGCCCCGCCCGCTGATGTGCGCGCCGGCGACCAGCGCCGCGGACAGCGCGGTCGCGGCGGACCGCTCGGCCTCGGACAGGTACCGGTTGCGGGAGGACAGCGCCAGCCCGTCGGGCTCCCGCACGGTCGGCACGCCGACCACGTCGACCGGGAAGTTCAGGTCCCGCGCCATCCGGTGGACCAGCGTCAGCTGCTGGTAGTCCTTCTCCCCGAACACGGCGTAGGTCGGCTGCACGATGTTGAACAGCTTCGACACCACGGTCAGCACCCCGGCGAAGTGGCCGGGCCGGGACGCGCCCTCCAGCTCGTCGCCCAGCGGGCCCGGCGACACGGTCACGGTGGAGCCCGGCGGGTACACGTCCTCGGCGGAGGGCGCGAACACCAGCCCGACCCGCTCCTCGCGGCAGAGGTCCACATCGGACTCCAGCGACCGGGGGTACCGGTCGTAGTCCTCGGCCGGCCCGAACTGCGCCGGGTTCACGAAGATCGACACCACGACCACGGTGTTCTGCATGACGTGCGCTTCCCGGATCAGCTTCCGGTGCCCGGCGTGCAGCGCGCCCATCGTGGGCACGAGCGCGATGTTGCGCCCCGCGGCGCGCAGCGCGCGGACCACGCGCCGCAACCGGTCCGGGTCGCGGTGCACCGTGACGTCGTCGGGCGCGTAGTCGTCTCTGGTCAGCGGCTTGGTCATCGGTCCTCAAGGGTGGTGCGGACGTCGGCGGCCGGTCCGGGCCCGAGCAGCCCGGCGGCCTGCGCGCGGTCGACGGTGCGGCGCGCGAGAACTCGGTAGGGGGCAAGCGTCCCAGGCGCCTCGGCGGCCAGCACGCGCAGGTGCCCGGCCACGGTCCCGGCGTCGCCGCGGGCGACCGGCCCGGTCAGCGCGCGGTCGCCGTGCCGCAGCGCGTTGTCCAGCGCGGCCGACAGCAGCGGGCCGAGCACCCGCTCGGCGTTCGCGACGCCGGCCGAGCGCAGCACCTCGGCGCAGTCGCCGACCAGCGTCATGAGGTGGTTGGCGCCGTGCGCCAGCGCGGCGTGGTAGAGCGGCCGGGCGGCCTCGGTGACGCGCACCGGCTCGGCGGACATCTCCACCACCAGCGCCTCCCCGACGTTCCAGGCCGCGTCGTCGCCGTCGGCGGCGGTCACCCCGACCGAGCAGGCCGCCATCCGCTCCACGTCCTCCGGCCGGCCCGTGAACGTCATCACCGGGTGCAGCGCCACGCACAGCGCGCCCGCGGCGGCGGCCGGGGCCAGCACCTCGACGCCCTGCGCCCCGCTGGTGTGCACGACGATCTGCCCGGCCCGCAGCGACCCGGTGGCCACCAGGCCGCGCACCAGCCCGGCCAGCTCGTCGTCGGGCACGGCCAGCAGCACGAGGTCGGCCGCGGCGGCGACGTCGGGCGGCGGCAGCACCGGCACGCCCGGCAGCAGCTCCTCGGCGCGCCGCAGCGACGCGCGCGACACCGCGGACACCGAGCCGACGACGTGGCCCGCCCTGGTCAGGGCGGCGCCCAGCACCGAGCCGACCCGGCCGGCCGAGATCACCCCGACGGTCAGCCGCGCGGGGCGGGGGGTCGCGTCCATGCGACATGCTCCTTCAGTGGCGTTCCAGGCCCGTGCGGGTACCGGACGACGGCCGCGAGCGTAATCCGCGCCCGCCGGGGCCGTCGTCAACTGCGACGAACGCCACCCGCCGCCTTGAGCGCGCCCGGCGCGTCCACCGCGGCCTGCCGTGCGGCGACGAGGGCCTCCAGCAGCGCGGAGTGGCGCTCGCCCGCGTCCGCGCCCGCGGTGCCCTGCTCCATGCGGTGGCGCAGGAACGCCAGTTCCGTCGCGGCCACCTGGTAGCCCGCGACGGCCCGCGCGGCCTGGTCGCCGACCTTGCGGCGCACCGCCCGCCGCCACCGCCGCCGACCCTGCAGCGAGGCCAGCAGCGTGACCTCGCTGGCGGCGATCCACCGCCGCGCGGCCATCTCCGGCAGCTGCCCGGCCACGATCCGCTGCTCGCGGCGGCGCTGCCAGACCACCAGCCACACCATGCCCGCGAACAGCGGCACCATGATCAGGAAGTACAGGTTGATGAACGTCGTCCCGGTGCCCACCGTGGTGGAGAAGTTCCACAGCGAGTGCAGCCCCGCCGCGCCCAGGTAGCCCAGCACCGGCGCGACCACCCGCAGCTTCCGGTTCGCGGTCATCGACGCGATGCCGACCCCGATCCCGGTCATCGCCGTGAACAGCGGGTGCGCGAACGGCGAGAGCACCCCGCGCAGGACGAACAGCGCCACGACCCCGCTGGACAGGTCGCCGAAGCCGCTGTCCACGAAGACCCGCGCGAAGTAGTAGATGTTCTCGGTGTAGGCGAACCCGGCGGCCGTGACGCCCGCGTAGACGATGCCGTCCACCACGCCGTCGAACTCGTGCCGGCGGCGCAGGAACAGCGCGATCACGAACGCCGCCTTGGTCGCCTCCTCCACGATCGGAGCGCCCACGACGGCGGCGAACGTCGACCCGTCGCCGTTGTTGATCAGCTCGCCCAGCACGTGCGCGGTCTGGTTGAACACCAGCGAGGTGATGGTCGCGCCGCACGCGCCCCAGGCGAAGGCCAGCAGCAGGATCTTCGCGGGCTCCGGCTCCCACCGGTCCACCCACAGGAAGGCGCTCAGCACGGCCACGACCGGCACCAGCGCCGCCACCGCGCCGACCAGGATCGGCCCGGCCCCGATCCGGCTCGTGCCCAGGCCGAGCAGCACCAGGCCGCAGACGCCCAGCCCGATCAGGCCGACGACCGGCAGCAGGACGGTCCAGCGGCGCTGGTTCGCGCGCTCGCGGGCGGGGGAGGCGGTCACAGTGGGCAACCTTAAAGGGACACTTGACCGATGCGGGACTGGGAAGCGGCGTGGCGCGGCGCGCTCTACGGCCCGGGTGGCTTCTTCCGGCGCGGCGAGGTGCCCGCGGGCCACTTCCGGACCGCGCCGCTGGTCGGTCCCGAGCTGGCCGAAGCCCTGCTGGTGCTGCTCGACCGGGTGGACCGCCTGCTCGGCCGGCCCGCGCGGCTGGACTTCGTCGACGTCGGCGCGGGCGGCGGCGAGCTGTCGGCCGCGATCCGCCGCCTGGCGACTGGTCCCCTGGGTCGACGCCTGCACGTCACCGCGGTCGACCTCGGCCCGGCGCGCCGGCTGCCCGGCGTCCGGTGGACCGACACCCTGCCGGCGCGGGTGGAGGGCCTGCTGGTCGGCCACGAGTGGCTGGACGCCATCCCGTGCCCCCTGGTGACCGGACCGCACGATGACCCCTGGCTGGCGCGGTGGTGGCCGGTGCGGGCGGGCTGGCGGGCGGAGGTCGGCGCGCCCCGGGACGCCGCCTGGGCGGACGCCGTGGGCCGGGTGCGCGGGGCCGCGCTGGCCATCGACTACGGGCACCTGCGGGCCGACCGGGCGGCGGGCCGGTACCGCTCCGGGACCTTCGCCGCCTACCGCGGCGGTCGGCAGGTCGAGCCCGTGTTCGACGGCTCCTGCGACCTGACCGCGCACGTGGCGCTGGACGCGTGCGCCGAGGCGGCAGGCGGCGACCACGTCCTCGTGTCGCAACGGGACGCGCTCGCGGCCTTGGGCCTGACCGGGGCGGGTCCGGACGGGGTCGTGGGTCCGGACGGGGTTGGCGGGATCGGCGGTCCGGCCGGGTCCGACGGCCCGCTCGGGGTGCGGAGGGGCGGCGGCATGGCGTGGCTGGAGTCGGCCGCACGGGCGTCCCGGGTGGCCGAGCTGCGGGCGGTCGGCGGGCTCGGCTCGTTCGGGTGGCTGCTCCACGGAGTCGACATCCCGGTGTCCGAACTCCTCCCCCCGCTACCACCCTGGCACCCCTGAGCCGCACCGCGCACACCACCCGCACTGCCCACGCAGCACACCAGCCCCGCACTTGCGGCTTTCGCTTTTTATCTTTTGGGTTTTCGGCACGCCCCGTGCAGACCGGCGCTCTCGTGTTCTCCCCGTATGGCCTGCCCGGAGGGCTACCATGCTTTTCTGGGGGGTGCAAGCACGCTTTTCGCTTGCACCCCCCAGAAAAGCATGGTTGTCTTTAGACAGGCCATGCGGGGAGAACACGACCGCTCTTGCTCTTCCTCCTCCTTGGCGGCCTGCCCGTCCGGCGAGGACTCTTTAGCTTTTCAGCCTCTGACCTGCGGCGAAGCCTCCCTCCCTACGGTCAGCCGGGCCGCATCGAGAAAGGCTGAAAATTTATTTGTTGCGGTGCGCGACATAAGTAAGAAGAGCGGCCGGGAGGCCCCCAAGGAGAAGGAAAGTGCGTCGTGTTCTCCCCGTACGGCCTGCCGGAGGCAATCATGTTTTCCGGGGGGCGTCAAGCGAAGAGCGTGCTTGACGCCCCCCGGAAAACATGATTGGGCTGCGCCCAGGCCGTACGGGGAGAACACGAGGCACACGGCTGCGCTGAAGCGCCGCCGCGCCGAGCGCGGCGCAGTTCGCCGGCGCCGCAGCCCATCGGTCTCCCGCCGGGGGCCGGCAGCAGGTCCGAAGACCGCCGGCCCCGGCCCGCCCCCACCCGGAAGCTGGTCGGCATGAGGATTCACGCCTTGCCCACGGACGTGGTGGAGCAGGCCAGGAAGCTGGCCGGCACGGACGAGTTCCACGAGTTGCGCCACGAGGCGGTCGGCGCGCCGTTGCGGTGCTGCCTCCGCAAGGCCGGAGAGGGCGAGCCGGTCGTGCTGTTCCGCTACTCGCCCAGCGCCGGGCGCGGCCCATACGAGGAGCTGGGGCCGGTGTTCGTGCACCTGGAGCGCTGCGACGGCCCCGACGAGCTGCACGAGGTGCCGGAAGCGCTGCGCCACGCGCGCCGGGCGCTGCGCGCCTACGACGCCGACGGCCGGATCGTCGACGGGGGTGTCGCCCAGCCCGAGGAGCTGACCGCGCGCATCGAGGAGTGGCTCGCCGAGCCGGGGGTGGTGGAGGTGCAGGTGCGCAGCGCCACCCACGGGTGCTTCCTGTTCGCGGTGACCTCGGGCTGACGTGCGAGCATGACCGGGTGGAGATCACCGTTGGCGTGGGGGCCGGGGCACGTCACCTGGGCGTGGACCGGGTGGTCGACCTCGGCCCCCTGCACCCCTCCGCGCACGGCGCGTACCGCCTGCGCCTGACCGTCCGCGACGACGCGGTCATCACCGCCGCCGAACCGCTCGTCGGGCACCTGCACCGGGGCGCGGAGAAGCTGTTCGAGGTGCGCGACTACCGCCAGGTGCTGACCCTGGCCAACCGGCACGACTGGCTGGCCGCGTTCTGCAACGAGCTGGCCGTCGCGCTGGCGGTCGAGCGGATGACGGGCATGGACGTGCCGCCCCGCGCCCAGGCCCTCCGGGCGCTGCTGTGCGAGCTGAACCGGATCATGGCCCACCTGGTCTTCCTCACCCCGCTCACCGGCCCGACCGCCGCGCGCGGCCGGGAGGCCGTCCAGGCGGTGCTGGAGGAGGCGTCCGGCGGGCGGATCCACTTCATGTTCAACCGGATCGGGGGGCTGCGCGAGGACGTGCCGGCCGGGTGGGCCGACCGCGTCCGCGCCGCGCTGTCCGCAGTGGACGTCGACCCGGTCCCGCCCGGCCTGGCCGGGCTCGGCGTGCTGTCGAGGGAGGCCGCGCTGGCCTACGGCGTCACCGGGCCGATCGGGCGGGCGTCCGGGGTGGACCTCGACCTGCGCCGGGACGACCCGCTGCCGGGCTACTTCGGGCTGGACGTCGTCCCGGTGGTGCGGACCGAGGGCGACGCGCTGGCGCGGGTGCGGTGCCTGGTCGACGAGGTGCGGCAGTCCGTGCGGCTGGCCGGGCAGTGCCTGGACCGGCTGCCGGGCGGGCCGGTGAACCTGCGGCTGCCCAAGGCGGTCAAGGCGCCCGAGGGCTCGGTCTACACCCGGGTGGAGGCGCCGCTGGGCACCTCCGGCGTGCACCTGGCGTCGCGGGGCGAGAAGACGCCGTGGCGGCTCAAGCTCAGGACGCCGTCGTTCAACAACGTGCAGGCGCTCTCGGCGCTGCTGCCGGGCACGCGGGTGGACGACCTGCCCGCCGTGCTGGGCTCGTTCGCCGTGGTGGTCGGCGACATCGACAAGTAGGTCAGTCCTGGCCGCGCCGCCGCCGGCGGCGCGGGGACTCGCCGCCGCCGAACGCGGCCAGCAGCTCGCTCACCGACTTGCCGTCGGCGTGCGCGCCGGCCGGCTCCTCGGGCTCCGCCGCGCCGCGCCGCCCGGCGGGCCGGTCCTCGGCCCGCCGCCGGCCGCCGGCCTCGTCGGCCTCGTGGGCGGTGGACAGCTCGGCGGACGACCGCCCGGCGGGCGCGGCCGTCACCGGCAGGTACCCGCTCTGCTCGGCGGCCCGGCGCGCGGTCCCGCCCGCCTGCGCGGCGGTGGGCGCCGCGCGGTGGCCGACCGGCTCCTCGGCCGGGGTCGAACCGCCCGCCCTGGCCGCCGCGGGCGCGCTCCGGGGCCCGGCGGCCTCGGCCCGAGCCGCCTCGACCGGGCGGAAACCACCGGTCCGGGCCGCCGCGGGCGTCGTGCGGTGACCGGTGGCGGGCTCCGCGCGCGCGGGCTCCACCGGCCGGGCGCCGCCGGGCTGCGCCGCCGCGGGCGTCGTGCGGTGGCCGGCGGCGGGCTCCACCGGCCGGGAGCCGCCCGCCCTGGCCGCCGGGGTGGGCTGCTCGGCGGGCGCGGCCCGGCGGGCGTCGTCGGCGGCGACCGCGTCGCGGCTGATCATCTCGGTGCGCTCGGCGACCCGGCTGCGGCGCTGGATGGTGTGCTCGGTGCGGGACGGCTCGGGCTTGCGCGCCGGCTCCACCCGCACGGGCTCCGCGCGCGCCGGGTCCACCCGGGCCGAGTCGGTCCGGGCCGAGCCGGTGCGCACCGCGTCCGCGCGCGGCGACTCCGGGCGCGGGCCCTCCGCGGCCCCGCCCCGCGCGGCGTCACCCGGCTCGGGGCCGACGGGCTCGGTGCGGCGCGTCGGCTCCGCCGCGCGGGCGGCCGTCGACGGGCTCAGCCGGCCCGCCAGGTCCACCCGGCCGGCGCGCCCGGCCGGCTCCGGCGCGCCCGGCCGCGCCACGGCGGCCGACCGCTGCCCGGTCGCGCGCGCCGGCTCGCGGCGGGCGGCCTGGGCGGGCTCGCGGCGCGCGGGCTCGGGGCGGACCGGCTCGGGCCGCCGGACCTGCTCCTTGCGCGGCGACTCGTGCGCCACGCGCTCGATCAGCTCGGTGCGGTCGGCGGCGGGCTTGTCCGCCGCCTGCTTCACCGCGGTCGCCTTGGCCGGCCCCGCCGTGATGATCCGCTGGTCGCCCAGCGACATCAGCCGGGACTGGTCGGACAGGGACCGCATCCGGGTCGACTCGGCGCGCAGCGCCACCCGCTCGACCAGGACCTCGCCGCCGAGCAGGGCCTCCAGGTTCTCCCGCAGGGCGCGCAGCTCGTCGCGCAGCGCCTCCAGGTCGTCCTTCGCCTCCTCCTGCACCCGCTTGCGGGTCTCGGCCTCGACCTCCAGCTCGTACTCGCGCCGGGCCGCGACCTCGCGCTCCAGCTCCAGCTCGTAGACCGACTGCAGGTCCGCGACCTCGTCCTCCCGGTCGGTGACCTGGCGGCGGTAGCGGGCGGCGAGGAACGCCCCGACCAGCGCGGCCCACAGGGCTGCGACGACGCCCAGCCGCAGCCACCGGGCGCTGTCGCTGAGCACCAGGACCGCCGCGGCCCCCAGCGCGAGCACCAGTGCCGCCAACAGCAGCAGCCGCCCGGAGCCGAGGCCGCCGGTCTGCCGCTCGTCGTCCTGCGCCGTGCCTCGCCCGGTCATGGCACCTACCGTACCGGTCAGTTACAGGATTGAGACCTCCACGTCCGCATTCAGCTCTCGCGGAGGGAGTCCTTCGGCGTCCGGCAGCAGTGCTCCAGCCACAGCCCGGCGCCGATCAGCGCCGCCGCGCAGGCGACGCCGACGACCGCGCTCACCAGGTCGTGGTCGGCGGCCTCGAACTCGCCGCGCACCGGCAGCACGTAGACCAGCACCCCGGCCCACGCGCCGGCCATGATCGCGCCGAGCAGCGACGACGCCTTCGCCAGCGCCACGGCGCGCGCGGCGGTCAGCGGCTGGACGGGCTCGGTGCCGGGTTTGCGCTGGATGCGCGCGCGCAGCGAGAAGGCGAGCACCAGGTCGACCACCGCTATGACCAGCAGGGTGAACCCGGCGAACGTGGGCAGCGGCGGCAGCGTGCCGTAGGCGAGCCGCAGCAGCAGGTGCGCGAGCAGGCCCGCGATCAGTGCCGCGGCGAGCAGGTCACGGGGCTTGGTGAACCTCACGCACCCATGGTGTCACCCGACCGGCGCGACCTCCCGGGCTCGCGAGCGGGCCATCAGGTCAGGGGCAGGTCGTCGCGGCGGGTCACGCCGCTCACGTCGAGGCCCGCCACCAGGTCCGCCACGCGGCCGTGGCCGGGCAGCACGGCGTCCGGCTCGACGTCGAGCCACGGCACCAGCACGGTGGCGCGCTCGTGGGCACCGGGGTGGGGCAGCAGCAGGGCCGGGTCGTCCGACGTCACCCCGGCCACGGTCACCACGTCGACGTCGAGCGTCCGCGGGCCCCACCGCAGGGTGCGCACGCGGCCCGAGGCGTTCTCCAGCTCCTGGCCGCGGCGCAGCCAGTCCCACGGCCCGGCCCCGCCGTCGACGACCAGCACGGCGTTGAGGAAGTCGTCCTGGTCGGTCACGCCCCACGGCGCGGTCTCGTAGACCGGCGACACCGCGACCAGCTCGGCGGCGAACCCGGCGACCGCGGCCCGCAGGTGCCCGAGCCGGTCGCCCAGGTTGGAGCCGATCGACAGCACCGCCCTAGCCACGGGTGCGCCTGACGGTCACCGCCACGTCCGCGAAGACCAGCGGGATCGGGGCGGAGGGCTTGTGGACGGTCACCTCGGCCGCCTTGACGCGCAGGTCGGTCATCACCTCGTCGGCGATCTTCCCGGCCACGGTCTCGATCAGGTCGTACGGGCCGCCCGCCACGATCGCCGCCGCGCGCTCGGCCAGCTCGCCGTAGTGCAGCGTCTCGCGCAGGTCGTCGGTGGCCGCCGCCCGCGACAGGTCCAGCCACGCCGTGACGTCGACCAGGAAGTCCTGGCCGTCGCGCTTCTCGTGCTCGAACACCCCGTGGAAGCCGCGCACCCGCAGGCCGCGCAGCGAGATCCGGTCACCCACGGCCGGCCGCCCACGCCCGCGCCACGGCCACCGCGTCCAGCGACCTGCCCACGTCGTGCACCCGCACGCCCCACGCGCCCGCGAAGGCCGCCAGCGCCGACACCGCGGCCGTGGCGTCCTCGCGGCCCTCCGGCGGCCGGTCGCCCAGCAGGCTGCCGAGGAAGCGCTTGCGGGACGCGCCGACCAGCACCGGGAAGCCCAGCTCCAGCAGCTCGTCCAGGCGCCGCAGCAGCTGCCAGTTGTGGTCGGCGTCCTTGGCGAAGCCCAGCCCCGGGTCCAGCACGACGTCCTCCGCCGCGACGCCGGCCGCCAGCGCGGCGTCGACGCGGGCGCTCAGCTCGTCGCGCACGTCGCGCACCACGTCGTCGTAGACGGCCAGCTCGTGCATCCGGCGGCTGTGCCCGCGCCAGTGCATCAGCACGTACGGCACCCCGGCGGAGGCCACCACCGACGCCATGCGCGGGTCGGCGAGGCCGCCGGAGACGTCGTTCACGATCGACGCGCCCGCCTCCAGCGCCGCCTCGGCCACCTCGGCCCGCATGGTGTCCACCGACACCGGCACGCCCTCGGCGACCAGGTCCCGCACCACCGGCGCGACCCGCGCGGCCTCCACCGCGGCCTCCACCCGCTGCGCGCCCGGCCGGGTGGACTCGCCGCCCACGTCGACCAGGGCCGCGCCGCGGCGGAACATCGCCACGCCGTGCTCGACCGCCTCGCGCCGCCCGAGGTACCGGCCGCCGTCGGAGAACGAGTCCGGGGTGACGTTCAGGACGCCCACCACCACGCAGTGCCCCGGCCTGGGCAGGCTCACCTCGTGCGCCCCCTGATCAGCTCGATGGCCTCCGCCCGCGTCGACGCCGACGAGCGCAGGATCCCGCGCACGGCGGAGGTGGTGGTCCGCGAGCCGGGCTTGCGCACGCCGCGCATCCCCATGCACAGGTGCTCGGCCTCCACGACCACGATCACACCGCGCGGTTCCAGCCGCCGCACCAGGGCGTCCGCGATCTGCGAGGTCAGGCGCTCCTGCACCTGGGGCCGCTTCGCGTACAGGTCCACCAGCCGGGCCAGCTTGGACAGGCCGGTGACCCGCCCGTGCTCGTTCGGGATGTAGCCCACGTGGGCGACGCCGTGGAACGGCAGCAGGTGGTGCTCGCAGAACGAGAACATCGGGATGTCGGTGACCAGGACGAGTTCCTCGTGGCTCTCGTCGAAGGTCTTCGCCAGCACGCTGTCCGGGTCGGTGTACAGGCCCGCGAACAGCTCCCGGTACGCCCTCGCCACGCGGGCCGGGGTGTCGCGCAGCCCCTCCCGCTCCGGGTCCTCGCCGCACGCGAGCAGCAGCTCGCGCACGGCCGCCTCGGCCCGCCGCTGGTCGAACGCCCGCCGCGTGGGACCGGCCTCCCCGCTGGGGAGGCCGGTCCGGTCGATCTCGGTCACGTGCGGTTGTCCGGATCCGCGCCGAACGACCGCTTCCCCGCGTCGGCGTCGGTGTGCTCCGGCTGCCACTGGCCGGGCTGCCCGCCGCCGCCGGGCACCGTCGCCGGCGTCCAGCCGGGCGGCGCGCCGTAGTGGGGCGGGCCGGACGACGGGTGCTGCGGCTGGGCCGGGTGCGGCGCGCCGTTGCCGTTCGGAACGGCGGGCGGCGCGGGCGCGGGCGCGGGCACCGGGTCCTGCGCGGGCGGCAGGTCCTGGTCGAGGGTGTCCTCGATGGCGGGCGGCCACGGCTCGCCGCGCTCCTTCGCCAGCTCGGCCGGGGTCTTGACCGGCGGCTTGTCCGACGGGGTGCGGTTGCCGAAGTCGTTGAACTTCGTGATCCGCGGTCGCTTCTCGACGCCGGCGAAGATCCGCTCCAGGTCCTTCTGGTGCAGGGTCTCCTTGTCGATCAGCTCCAGCGTCAGCGCGTCCAGCACGTCGCGGTAGGTGTTGAGCACCTCGTACGCCTCGGTGTGCGCGGCCTCGATCAGCTCGCGCACCTCCTCGTCGATCTCGTGCGCGACCTCCAGCGAGTAGTCGGCCTGCCGGCCCGCCGTGCGCCCGAGGAACGGCTCGCCCTGCTCCTGGCCGTACTTGACGGCGCCCAGGCGGGCGGACATGCCGTACTCGGTGACCATCGCGCGGGCGATCTTGGTCGCCTGCTCGATGTCGTTGGACGCGCCGGTGGTCGGCTCGTGGAAGACCAGCTCCTCGGCGGAGCGCCCGCCGAGCGCGAACACCAGCCGGGCGATCATCTCGGACCTGGTCATCAGGTCCTTGTCCTCCTCGGGCACGGACAGCGTGTGACCGCCGGTCCGGCCGCGGGCCAGGATGGTGACCTTGTAGACCGGGTCGATGTCCGGCATCGCCCACGCGGCCAGGGCGTGCCCGGCCTCGTGGTAGGCGGTGATCTTCTTCTCCTTCTCGGAGATGATCCGGCTCTTGCGGGCCGGGCCGCCGATCACGCGGTCCACCGACTCCTCCAGCGCGGCGCCGTCGATGACCGTGCCGTTCTGGCGGGCGGTGAGCAGGGCGGCCTCGTTGATGACGTTGGCCAGGTCCGCGCCGGAGAAGCCGACGGTGCGCTTGGCCAGGCCGTCCAGGTCCGTGTCGGGGGCCAGCGGCTTGCCCTTGGCGTGCACGCGCAGGATCTGCTTGCGGCCCTTGAGGTCCGGTGCGGACACCGGGATCTGCCGGTCGAACCGGCCGGGCCGCAGCAGCGCCGGGTCCAGGATGTCGGGCCGGTTGGTCGCCGCGATCAGGATGATGCCGCCGCGCGAGTCGAAGCCGTCCATCTCCACGAGCAGCTGGTTGAGCGTCTGCTCGCGCTCGTCGTGACCGCCGCCGAGGCCCGCGCCGCGGTGGCGGCCGACCGCGTCGATCTCGTCGACGAAGATGATGCACGGCGCGTTCTGCTTGGCCTGCTCGAACAGGTCGCGCACCCGGGAGGCGCCGACGCCGACGAACATCTCCACGAAGTCCGAGCCGGAGATGGAGTAGAACGGCACGCCGGCCTCGCCGGCGACGGCCCTGGCGAGCAGGGTCTTGCCGGTGCCGGGCGGGCCGTAGAGCAGGACGCCCTTCGGGATCTTCGCGCCCAGCGCCTGGTAGCGGCCGGGGTTCTGGAGGAAGTCCTTGATCTCCTGGAGCTCCTCGACGGCCTCCTCGGCGCCCGCGACGTCCGCGAACGTCGTCTTGGGCATGTCCTTGGACAGCTGCTTGGCCTTGGACTTGCCGAAGTTCAGGACGCGGTTGCCGCCGCCCTGGGCGTTGTTCATCATCCACATCAGCAGCAGCAGCAACAGGCCGAGCGGGACCAGGTACAGCAGCATCTGCATCAGGAACGAGTCCTGGCTGACCTTGGTCTCGACGGTCGGCTTGTTGCCGGCCTGGTCGAGGATGGTGAAGACCTCGTCGGTGGAGCTCGCCGGGAACTGCGTGATCAACCGGTTGTGACCCTCGAAGGTCACCCCGTCGTTGAGAGTCAGCTTGAGGCGCTGCTCCTTGTCCTCGATCGTGGCTTCCTTGACCTTGCCGTCCCGGACTTGCTGGAGTGCCTGGGACGTCTTGACGGGGGTGTACCCCCGTGCGTCGTCGAAGAGCACGGTGAAGGCGTAGTAGAGCAGCAACACCGCCACGATCCACAGCAGCGGGTTGCGAAGCAGGCGCTTGCGGTCCATTCACTTACGGCCGGCGGGCGGCCTCGACCCTCCCTGACTTGGTGACGGGCGCGGACGGGCACGACCCGTCCGGCCAGCGTACCGCCCGGAGCGCGGGGGGAGCGCTCCGCGTGCGGGGCTGTCACGTCTCGTCCGACCAACGGATGGCGCCCGTCAAGTGTTCCCCGCGGTGACCGCGGACACCCTGCGCAGGTCAAACGGGTTCACCCGGTCGTGGAGCAGGTCGCGGGCGGGGTGGCGCAGATCGCCGTAACACCGGGCGGCGGTGTGACGTTACTAGCAGGTAGCACGAAAGTGAGGAATGTTCGGGTGAACGAACCCGAGGGTGCGCGCGCGCACGACGGCCACACCCCCTCCGCAGTTGCCGAGTGTTCATCACCCACCCGAAAGGGTGAACACCGACCGAAGGTACCCACGGTATGCCTGCTCCCACCGAGCGTCCCACCGGCCGAGCCCGCCGGATCGCCCTCCCGATCGGCGCGCTGCTCGGCGTCGTCGCCGCGGCCGGCGCCACCGCCGTCGCCCTCCGGGCCACCTCCGGGCCGGACTGCGCGGGCGCCCTGCCCCTGAAGGTCGCGGTCACCCCGGCCGTCGAGGAGGTCGTGCGCGCCGCGGCCGACGACTACCAGGCCGGGCGGCCCGTGGCCGACGGCCGGTGCGTGCAGCTGCAGGTCGAGCCCCGCAGCGCGGCCGACGTCGCCCACGAGCTGCCCACCGCGCAGATCAACCCGCCCGCGCTGTGGGTGCCCGACTCGTCCATGTGGGCCGCCGAGACCCGGCGGCAGGCGGGCGACCTCGGCCCCGAGGCGCCCCGGCTGGACATCGGCGAACCGCTGGCCTCGTCACCGCTGGTGATCGCCGGCTCCGAGCGGGCGATGGGCGCGCTCGGCTGGCCCGTCACGCCGGTGAGCTGGGCGAAGGTGGTCGACCCGGCGGTCGCCGTGGCGCTGAGCAACCCCACGACGTCCACCGAGGGCCTGGCCACGCTCGCGGTCGTCCGCACCCTGCTCGGCAAGCCGGACGGCGCCGCCGACCCGGCGCTGATCGGCGCCCTGATGCGGGTCGGCCGCGACGCCCCGCCGTCCGTGCGGGACGCGTTCGGCAAGGTCGTGCAGGGCGCGGACGACGCACCGGTGTTCACCGCCGCCGAGCAGTCGGTGCTGGCCGCCAACCGGGCCGCCGGCTCGCGCCGGGTCGTGGCGTCCTACCCGGCGGAGGGCACCGTCGGGTTCGACTACCCGGTGGTGCGGGTCACCCGGGTCGGCGAGGCGGCGGGCACCGCGCAGGCCGCCGCGGACTTCGCGCGGGTCCTGCGCTCCGACCGGACCGCCGAGCGGTTCGCCGGGGCGGGCTTCCGCACGCCCGCCGGCGAGGCGCCGGAGGGCTGGACCACCGAGCGGGACGGCGTGCGCGGCGACGACGTGGCGCTGACCGCCACCCCCGCCCCGGAGCAGGTCTCGGAGCTGCTGCGCACGTGGGGCGCGGTCAGCCTGGACACCCGCATCCTCGCCGTGCTGGACGTCTCCGGCTCGATGGCCGAGAGGATGCAGGGCGGCGGGCTGACGCGGGTGGTCGCGGCGAAGGAGGCGGCCCTGGCGGCGCTGTCGATGCTGCCGGACACCTCGGAGATCGGACTCTGGGCGTTCTCCACGGACAAGGGGCCGAAGGGCTACGTCGAGCTGGTGCCCGCGGGCCCGCTCGGCGAGCCGATCGACGGCGCGCCGCGCCGGGAGCAGCTGCAGCGGGGCGCGGAGCGGATCCCCGGCCTGGTCGGCGGCGGCACGTCGCTGAACGACACGGTGCTGGCCGCGTTCCGCGCCGCGCAGCGGTCGTTCGACCCGACGAAGATCAACTCGGTGACCATCATGACCGACGGCAGCAACGACGACGCCTCGTCCGTCGGGCTGCCGGAACTGCTGGCCGCGCTGGGCCGGGAGGCCGACCCGGCGCGGCCGGTGCCGCTGTTCATGGTCGGCCTGGGCCCGGACGCCGACCTGGCGGCGCTCGAGCGGATCGCCTCGGCCACCGGCGGCAAGTCCTACCAGGCGCTGCAGCCCGAGGACATCGAGACCGTGCTGCTGGACGCCATCTCGCAGCGCCGCTGCCGCCCCGACTGCTGAGCCGGGGCGCCGGTCTCAGCCGGAGTAGACCTTGGGGTCCAGGGTGCCGATGTAGGGCAGGTCGCGGTAGCGCTCGGCGTAGTCGAGGCCGTAGCCGACCACGAACTCGTTCGGGATGTCGAAGCCGACGTACTTCACCGGCACGTCCACCTTCACCGCGTCGGGCTTGCGCAGCAGCGAGCAGACCTCCAGCGAGCGCGGCTTGCGGGACGCCAGGTTCTTCAGCAGCCAGGACAGGGTCAGGCCCGAGTCGATGATGTCCTCGACGATGACCACGTCGCGGTCCACGATGTCCCGGTCGAGGTCCTTGAGGATGCGCACCACACCCGACGAGGACGTGGCCGAGCCGTAGGAGCTGACCGCCATGAACTCCAGCTGCACGGGCACCGGCAGCGCCCTGGCCAGGTCGGTCATGAACATCACCGCGCCCTTGAGCACGGTGATCAAGACGAGGTCGGACCCGCCGTCGGCCGGGTGGTCGGCCGCGACCTTCTTGGCCAGCTCCGCGACCTTGTCGCTGATTTCCTGCTCGGTGATGAGCACGGAGGCGATGTCGCCGTCGTACACGGACGATCCCCTTTTGTCATGACTGCACGGCTTCCACCCGCAGCCTGCCATGCGCCCGGCGCGCCACAAAGCCGCCGGGCAGCCAGACGCCGCCCTGCCCGCGCCAGTCGCCGACCAGCGCGTCCACCCTCCTGAGGTGGGAGTCGGACAACTCGGGCACGCCCGCGCCGAGCAACCAGAGACGAAGAACACGCCGGCGCAGGGCCGGCGGGAGGCGCGCGAGGTCGGCCGCCGACTGGCGGTCGCCCGGGAAGCCCTCGGCGAGCGCGTCGAGCGCGTCGCCGTCCTCGCGCAGCTGCGCGGCGGTGCGGGCCAGCGCGTCGGCCACGCCCTGCCGGAGCACGTCCTCCAGCAGCGGCAGCACCTCGGTGCGCAGCCGGACGCGGGTGTAGGCCGGGTCGGCGTTGTGCGGGTCGACCCACGGCCGCAGGCCCAGCTCGGCGCACGCCGCGGCGGTCGCCGCGCGCGGGACGGCGAGCAGCGGGCGCCCCCACGGGGGGTCGTACGGGCGCATCCCGGCGATGCTGCGGGGCCCGGAGCCGCGCCCCAGGCCCAGCAGCACGGTCTCCGCCTGGTCGTCGCGGGTGTGGCCGAGCAGCACCACGCCCCGGTCGGGCCGCAGCGCCGCGTACCGGGCCCGCCGGGCCGCCGCCTCCGGGCCGCCCGGACCGCTCACCACGACCCTGCGGACCTCCGCCCGCAGGCCCAGCTCCCGGCAGGTGCGCGCGGCCCGCTCGGCCACGTGCGCGGAGCCCTCCTGGAGCCCGTGGTCGACCACGACCGCGGCCGAGCCGGGCGCCAGCCGGGCCGTGGCGGCGGCCAGCGCGAGCGAGTCCGCGCCGCCCGACACGGCGACCGTGACGTGCTCGGGCGCGTGCTCGGCCAGGAACCGCTTCACCGCCGTGCGCACGAGGGCCAGCGGCCCGTTCACGGCGAGACGCGGCGCAGCCAGGCGGCGGGGTCGGCGATCTCGGCCCTCGTGGGCAGCGTCCCGGGGTCGGCCCACACGGCGTTGAAGCCGGCCATGCCGACCCGGTCGACGACGTGCCGCGTGAAGGCCGCGCCCTCCGCGTACTGCCGGACCTTGGCCTCCACGCCGAGCAGGGTGCGCAGCACCCGGTCGAGCACCCCGCCGCCCTTGCGGCGCGCGGTGAACCGCTCGCGGATGACCGCGACGTTCGGCACGACCTCCGGGCCCACCGCGTCCATCACGTGGTCGGCGTGCCCCTCCAGCAGCGTGGACAGGGCGATCAGGCGGTCCAGCACCGCGCGCTGGGCCGGGCTCTGCCACAGGTCGACGAACCCGCCCGCCTCGCGCAGCCGCGCGGGCAGGTCGCGCAGCCGGGGCGCGACGCCGTCGTCCATCGAGCCCAGCAGCTCGGCGACCAGGCCGGCGAAGTGCCCGCCGAGCCACGGCACGGCCGTGAACTGCAGCCGGTGCGTGCCCTCGTGCAGGCATACCCACATGCCGAAGTCCGCCCCCGGCACGTCCAGCGCCCGCTGCGCGCCGACGACGTTCGGCGCGACCAGCAGCAGCCGGCCGCCGGCGGAGAACGGGTCGTACTGCCCGAGCACGCGCGCGCTGAGGAAGGCCAGGACCACGCCCGCCTGCACGCCGGCGGTGCCCGCCAGCACGCCGCCGAACGCGCCCGACTGCCGGGGCAGCGCACCGTCGGTCAGCGCGGCGAGCCCCTGGGCGGCCGCCCGCACCCAGCCCGGCCGGTCCACGACCTCGCCCGCCCGCAGCGGCAGGCCGTGCCCCAGGCCGGTCACCTCCCGGACGTGCACCTCGGCGTCGACGGCCTGCTCGCGCAGCCGCCCCACCGCGGTGTCGGCCTCGGCCCGGGGCACCGCCGGGCCCGGTCGGACGAGCCGGGCGGCGGTGGCGACGGCCAGCTCCCAGTCGACGGGGTCGCTGCCCGCGGTGCGGTGATCCTGCGCTGAGGGGTCCACACCCGCTGACGCTACCTGCGGCGGCCGGCCCGGCGACACTCCCGGCTCAGCCCCCGCAGCCACAGGTCCGCAGCGCGGCGGCCAGTTCGTCCAGCGCGTGGCGCACCACCCGGTTCTCGGCCGGGCTGAGCGACATGAACGCGAACACCAGGAGCCGCCCGTCGGTGTCCACGACCACGCCGGCCAGCGAGTTCACGCCGGTCAGCGTCCCGGTCTTGGCCCGCACCCAGCCCTTGCCCGCCGCGCCCGCCTCCTGGTAGCGCCCGGCCAGCGTCCCGCTGCCGCCCGCCACCGGCAGCGCGGTCATCAGCGGGCGCAGCTTCGCCGTCCGGGGGTCCGCGGCGCCGGGCTCGCCCGCGGCCACGAGGATGTCGGTCAGCAGCCGCGCGGGCACCTTGTCGTCCACCGACAGCCCCGACGCGTCGACGACCTCCGCGCCGGTCAGGTCGAACCCGTTCTCGGTGAGCACCGCCCGGACCGCCTGCACCGCGCCGGCGAACGTGGGCGGCATCCCCCTGGCCAGGGCGACCTCCCGGCCCAGCGTCTCGGCCAGCACGTTGTCCGAGATCTGCATCATGTTCTCGACCAGCTGGTCCACCGGCGCGGACTCGACCTCGGCCAGCACCTCCGCGCCGGGCGCGGCGGCGCCCGGACCCGCCGACGGCACGCCCAGCCGCGCCGCCAGCGCGGCGGCGGCCGCGGCGGCGGGGGTCGCCGAGCGCGGGTTGTCCATCATCGTCGGGTCCTGCCGCCCGCCGTCGGCCATCAGCGGCACGATCGGCGCGACGTAGCCGTCCGGCACGTCCTCCGGCGCCCAGCCGGGCGCCAGGCCGTCGCCCTGGTAGCGGCTGACGTCGAACAGCAGCCGGTCGACCGGGCCCCGCGCCTTCACCCGCGCGGCCAGGTCGTCCAGGGTGGCCGCGCCGGGGTAGACCGTCCGGCGGTCGGCGGGCAGCGAGGACAGCGTGGGGTCGCCGCCGCCGACCAGCACGGCGGTGCCCGGCTGGTCGCCCCGCACCACCCTGGTCGTCAGCCGGTCGGTGTGGTCGAGGGTGAGCAGCGCGGCCGCCGCGACCAGGACCTTGACCGTCGAGGCGGGGGTCAGCGGCGTCGTCTCGCCCTGCTTCCACAGCACCGCGCCGCTCGCCGGGTCGACCACGCTGCCGGTCAGCGTGCCGAGCGCGCCGTTGCCCGCCGGCCCCTTCAGCACCGCGGCGACGCCGGCGGCGGTGGGCGCGGGCGCGTCCGAGCCGACGCCCTTGATCGCCGCGGTGACGGGGGCGGGCGGCTGCGGCGCGGCCGTGGTCGGGGTGGGCGCGCCGGACAGCCAGCCGAGCTGCCAACCGGCCACCGCGCCGCCCGCGAGCAGGACGACCAGCGCCAGCGCGCCGACCACCAGCAGCGGGCGCCGGCGCCGGGGCTGCTCGGCCTCGATCTCGTCGGCCCGCCGGAACCGCTCGGGGCGGGCGGCGGGCTCGTCGGGCTCGTCGGCGGGGCGCGGCGCCGGGGTGGCCTTCGCGGCGGGCGCGTCCCGCCCCGGCTCCGCGCCGGCCCCGGACCACCCGCCGGCCGCCGCCGCGCCGGGCCGCCCGCCCGCACCCTCCACATCGGACCCGGACCGCCCGGGACCTTCCGCACCGGGTCGCTCGACGCCCTCCGCGCCCCGCGGTCCAGCGCCTTCCGCACCCCGCGGTCCAGCGCCTTCCGCACCCCGCGGTCCAGCGCCTTCCGCACCCCGCGGCCCGGCACCCTCCGCACCTCGCGGCCCGGCACCCTCCGCACCCCGCGGTCCAGCGCCTTCCGCACCCCGGGCCCCGGCGCCTTCCGCA
>Ga0196958_10000095_pt1 | contig 35307 bp, 46 predicted proteins | sample S1v_10metaG_FD_148654 | JGI IMG/M metagenome (GOLD analysis project Ga0196958, IMG submission 148654) | Soil microbial communities from Anza Borrego desert, Southern California, United States - S1+v_10 | ecosystem: Environmental > Terrestrial > Soil > Desert | place: USA: California | collected... | reverse complement strand
TCGAGCGAGGGCAGCCACGTACTCGCGATCGCGTCGGCCGTGTCGGTGACCTCGAACATCGTGTTCCACGTCCGGTCGCCCTCGCTGTCGTGGCCGACCTTCTCGAGCACGAGGCGGTACTCGCCGTTCGGGTTGAACGTCTCCACAGTCGATCTCTCCCTGTTCATCTCGGCCCACCAGGGCCGTTCGTCCGTGATCTGAATGACTGCGCCGGGCCGGCGGCCCCGCGCCTTGAACGATCGGTGCCCGATGACCTGCGAGTCATCGCCGAACGCCCGCGCCTCGCCGAGTCCGTCGATCGTGGCGCGCAGCAGCTTGTCTCCGTCCGGCTTTCCGGTCGGGTCGTCGGTTCCCTCGGCGCGGCACTGCTCGTCGAGCAGCAGATGCAACACGGTGACCCATACCGGCCGCGGGTACGGCACGAGCGGCATGTCGGCGCCCGACAGTCCGGCCGCGACGTACGCTTCGCGCGTGCCGCGGTTGACCGCGTGCCGCCACGCGGCGAGGTACTTGCTCGAGTGCATGACGTACCCGTTCGAGCCGACGTCGTGCGACCCCTCGGGAGCGGGCCGCCCGGTGACCAGCACGTTGAGCGTGGTCACCGGGCGATCGCCAGGATGCCGGCGCCGACCGCGGTCAGCACGGTGAGGATCGCGGCGACCTCCTGCAGCGAGCCGCCCGCGAGCAGCATGATCACTGCGCCCGTGACGATCGCGACGAGCCCGGCGCAGAGGTCTCGCGCGTCCTGCTCGTTACGCGCTCGCCGAGACGTCGCCCCCGCCCCGTCCGGCGAACCTGCCACTCCCGGTCGTCGGTATTCCACGAGACCCGGTACCGAAATCCGGTCGTCGCCACCCGACGGGCCGCTAGCTGCATCGCCTGTTCCCATGTCTGCATGCCTTCCCTCCCAAGGGGGCGGGGCGCCCCGTGCGGTGCGCGCTCCCGCACCGCATCCTTCCCTGCACCACCTGCTCGGGGCGCCCCACGTCATCGGCCGATCAGGCAGCGAACGGGTTCTGCTGCGAGACGTACGCGTTGTACTGCTCGACCTCCTGCGGCTGCGGGGCAGCGAGCACGTACGGATCGTTGTTGCTCGGCCCCGTCTTCCACAGGCGACCGAGGGACAGGCCCGGCCCGCCCGACTGGCGGACGCGCAGCGCTTCCTCGAGCTGCTCGATCAGCTTGACCTGTTGAATCCACAGGCCATTCACGACGTACGGCGTGTTGACCGTCTGCCGCTGCGAGCCCGGGGTCGTGCCGCCCCACGACAGCGGACCCCCGTCGAGCACGATGACCTTGCACGTCATCCGGTCGACGAACTGCGCGCCACCGCCCTGCCCCTGAAACTTGCTCGGCAGGCCGCGCTGCAGGGACTCGGGCATCACGATGAGCAGGCGCCCCTGCAGATCGCCGATTTTCGGCATGTTGCCCGAGCCGCTCGCGCTCGGCGGCGGCGGGGCGAGGAACTGGCCGGGCTGCGCAACGGGGACGTTGGCGGCCGGCGGGGCGTACTGCTGCGCGGCGGGCGCGCCGTACTGAGCGGGCTGCTGTGTGTACTGCTGCGGGGTGGCCGGGGCGTACGGGTTCGCCGGGGCGGCCGGCGCCGCGGGCTGCTGCTGGTAAGGGTTCGGCTGCTGCTGCGGCTGCTGAGCGGGCTGCTGCTGCGGCTGCTGAGCGGGCTGCTGCTGCGGCTGCTGCGGCAAGAACGGGTTCGTCATGCTGTGTCCAATCAACGGGACCGTGGTCGCGGCCGGGTGGCCGCACCGAGCAGGGAGCGGGATTCGGACCCGCGATCTCCGCGTGCCGGCGGCTAGCTCGAGGACTAATACCGTCAAGGCTGCGGCGCATACTCCAGCATGCTGCCCCTGCGTGCTCCCCCGGCCCTTAGGGCCGACCCCTATGAGCCGGGGGGCGTGGAACAAACCTAACACGTCATCTATTAGGGCACAAGCTCCGCGCGCCATCCACACGCGCACGCGCCACCGCTGGCCGGAACGTGCAGGTCGCGCTGCACGCACTGCACGATCTTTGCGCGGGCGATGCCCGCCTCGGCGATCGGCCCGAGCCATTCGATCCCGGTCGCGGTCGCGTTCTCGTACAACCGCGCGAGCTCTTCGAGCGAGTCGGCGGACATGATCGCTTCCCATAGCATCGCCTCGAGCGGCGCCTCGCCGGGCGGTATGCCCGCGGGCACCCAATCGACCATGCCATCCGGCCGGCGCACGGCCTGCTCAATGACGGGCGCGGCGGGCAGGGCGGGCTGCGCGACGTACTGCTCGTGCGTCATGCCGGCGGGCGCCGAGAAACCGAGCGGCCCGCGGGCGATCGAGTCGGCAACAAACTCGGTCACGGGCGGCAGGTCGATCGGCAGCGCGACGGCCCAACAGCCCTCATCGCCGAGCTTGATCTTGCTGGCCTTGATCCGCTCGCGCTGCTCGTACGCCGCGACCGTCCCGGCCCAACCCGAGGTGAGGTCGATCAGGTACGGCACGGCCCGGCCGGCGCGCACGTGCACGACGAGCCCGACGACCTTACTCACGTTCGGCAGCGGCTCGTACCGCCCGCGGAACGGGCCGCTCGGGTCCGCGTCGGTGGCGGGCTGCGGCTCGGGTACGAACATGTCGTCGCCGTGCGCGTACGAGGCGAGCTGCGGTGCGATGTGAATCAGGTTCAGCAGCGGGTCGGTCTCCGTCTTCACGTCCACGACGAGCAGCTCGCCGGGCGCCAGGATGCCGAGCTCGACGAGCAGCCCGCTCTCGCCGAGGCGGTCGAACGTGCCGGCGATGCCGAACTGCTTGAGCCGCACGGTGCGTTCGATGTGCTCGGGCCGGAAGCTGAGCCGCATCGCCCGTTTGAGCGTCTCGTACGCTTTGAGGTCGACGTCGTACGGGTACGGCAGGCCGACCTGCTCGACGGTCTCGCCCATGTCGAGCCGCTCGGTCGCGGTATGCACGGCGGTGCCGGCGTTGCTGCCCGCCTTACTCTTGCCCGCCTGCATCGCCTGCTCGCGCAGTCCGCGCAACGTGCTTTTCGCCTCGCTGGTCAGCTTGCCCGTCGCCGGGTCGTACTGCGCGGCGGCGGCCACCCCGAGCACGAGGTCGGACCGCGACGACAGCCCGATCGCGAGCGTGTTCGCCTTCCACTCGTCGAGCTGATAGGTGTCCGTCTCGATGTTCTTGAGCGCGTTGCTCGTGCGCTGGTAGGACTCGTCACCATCGAAGTAACGGCCGTTGCGCACGCGCATCGACCCGATGCGGCCGACGATGGCCGGCGCCTGCAGATCGGTCATGGTTGGTAGGTCTCCCCTAGTAGTTCCGGACCGAGGCCGGCGGCGGCCAGGATGCCGAACGCCCGCGCCTCGGCTGCGCTGTCGGCCCGTTGGATAATCTCGATCGGCGTGCCCGGTGGCGGCTGCGCCGGGCCGATGACCGCACCGTGACGAAAGAGCGCCACGATCGGCCCGCGGGGGTCGCCGAGCTGAATGCTGGCGACCCCGTACGTCTGCCCATCATGCCCGCGTACGACGTCGCCGACGTGCACGGACTCCCACGTGTCGGGCACGACTAGATGCCCTTGGCGTGCAGGTAGGTCGCGAGCGCCTCGCGCGCAGCCTGGTACATCCCGAGCACTTCCTCGAGCGCCGCGTCGGCGGCCGCCACGTTCTCGAGCGCCGAGGTCACGAGGGCGTTGTCGCTGCCGTCGCTGACCTGCGAAATCTGCCGCAGCGCCTCGTCGTGGCGGTCACGGGACACGCCGACCGAGCTCTGCGCCTCGCCGAGCTTCTCGATCGCGGACCGGAACGCGGCGCCGAGATCGTCAAGGTTGCCACTCATCAGAGCCCTTCCGCGTACATCGCGTTCTTTTCGATGGCCGGCGTGGCCACCGAGTGTGCAGTCTCGAGCTCCTCGCTCGTCTGCGCGAGCAGCGCCTGCGCCATCTCGATGACCGTGATGGCGCGGCTGATCTCGCTGCGCGAGAGGTCTGCGTGCGAGGCGCCCTGCACCGCCTGCAGCTCGCGCAGCGCCTGCTCGAACAGGTCGTTCGCCGCCGCGGTCGCGGCCTGCGCGTCGGCGACGATCTGCATCGCGTTCTGCGTCGCGGCCTGCGCTTCGGCGATCGTCTGATTGGCGGTCGCAATGGCCGCCTTGGTCTCGGCAACGCTCGCCACGTTGTCTCCCGTCGGTGTCGGTACGGATTCCATTTTCGGCAAGGCGGTCGGGCCGCTGCTGCGCCCGCCCCCGGATCCCTGCCCGAACCACTGCTGCCCGCGCTCGTCGGGCTGCGGCGCTTTCGGGTGCTGCGGCGTGGCCGGCGCCCCCGAGGCGGTGATCGTGCCCGCCTTCCGCTCGTTGATCATCCGCTCGAGCCCGACCGCCACGTTCTCGAGCTGCTCGACCGCGTACTCGCTGAGCGGGTACTGCTGCAGCGAGGCGGGGCACAGACCGTACTGCGACTCGGGCTCGAGGCGGTGCTGCTCGATCAGCGTGCTCGGCGGCTCATCGGCATCGGCCAGCGTCCGCGGCCGGGTCGGCAGGAACTGCACGGTCGCCGAGCACAGCCGGAACGGGCACGGCCCGCTGCTCACTGTTTGCGCCACGTCGGGCAACCCTGAGAGGTGAACCATTGACCTTTCTTGAGCGTCACCTGCGGCCGCCCGCCCTGCGGCAGGCCGTTGCTGATGATCTGCGTGCCCTCGGCGTCGCTGCTCTTGAGCCAATAGCACATCAGGAAGCCGTCGTTCTCGACCGCTTCCACGGCGCGGTAAGTGCCCGCGGGCACGTCCTGCCCGACCTGCACGACGTCATCGCCTGCGATCGTCGGGGCGGGCGCCTTGGCGGCCGCCGTGCTCGGTGCGGGCTGCTCGGCCGCGGGGGTCGTCGGTGCGACCGTCGGAGCGAGCGTCCGCGGCGGCTGCGTCGAGTGGTTCGTCGGGTCGAACGTCGGCACGGCCGGCGGTGGCGTGCTGTCATCCGAGAGTGCGGCGAACACGGTGCCGCCGATGCAGATCAGGAAGAGCACCAGCGCGCCGAGCAGCACGCCGCTCATCGTGTTGCGCTTACGGCGCGGTTCGTATGCGGGCATGGCCATCAGAGGATCGCCTTTCGGTCGGCGGCCGCCCACAGTGCCGGGGCGTACCGGGGGAACAGGATCGGGTTACCGGCCCACGGGTCGACCGGGGGACGGACCGTGCAGTGGCAGTCTCCCGGCCGGCGGGCACGGTGTGCGCCGCGGTGGCGCCGGGTCCGGAACAACTTCATGCCCATGAACCTAACAGACGACCTAATAGCGCGCAACCTAGGTCGTCTGTTAGGTTATGACCATGACAAACGAGACCGAGGCGCGAGTCGCCCCCGCGGCCGAGCCCGCGCTGCTGACGGAGCACGTCAACGTACTGATGACCGAGGAGACGCGAGCCTTCCTGCTCGGCAGCAAGATCGCCGACGGGGCGCGCAGTGAGGGCGCGGTCGCCCGCGCGCTGCTTGAGGATGCCATCGAGAGTTACCGGACATCGGCCGTGCTGAATGCCGAGTACGACAGGCGCATCAAGCTCGGGCGCGCCGAGCTGATCAAGCGAGCAGGCACGGCGTAGCGTTGCCCGCCCGCACAACCGAATACGACACGAGAGCGCGTCGCCGCACGGGGGTCGGCAACGCGCTCAGGTGCGACAGCGAGATAGGGGAGATCCATCCGTGCTGACTAGCGGCGATAGTACCGTTACCGGCCCATATGCACGAGCCGCTCGGCTATATCGAGCGGCCGGGTGGCTGGGAGTTTTGCCCGTCGGCGCCAAGGCCGGCGAGAAGTGGCCGCCGCCGCGAGGCTTCACCGGGCACGGCAACCCGGACCCGTCGGCCGCCGACGTCGAGGCGTACATCGAGACGCACGGCGAGCGGAACATCGGCCTGCGCGCCCCCGAGGGCGTGCTCGGGCTCGACGTGGACGCGTACGAGAAGGGCGGACAGGTCAAGGCCGGCGCCGCTGCGCTCGCCGAGCTCGAGGCCAAGTACGGGCCGCTGCCGCCGACGTGGGTCAGCTCGGCCCGGCCGGCGCCGAGCGGGATCCGATGGTTCCGCGTACCGACCGAGCTCGACGGGCGCCCGATCAACTGGCCCGGTGAAGCAGCCAAGGGCATCGAGCTGATTCAGCACGGGCACCGGTACGCGGTCGTGTGGCCGAGCACCAATCCCGAGGCGGACGGTGCCGAGTACGCGTGGCGTTATCAGCACGGCGCCGAGCTTGGCGATGCGTGCCCGTACCCACCCGATCCCGGAACGTTTCCGATACTGCCCGAGGCGTGGGTACGCGGACTCGCGCTGTCGTACGAGCGCACTGAAAAGAGCGACCTCGCACACGGCGACATGGCTGCGTGGTGGGAGAAGCTGCGCGACGAGGCGCCCTGCCCGCGGGTCGCGGACGCGCTGCAGCGGGCGGTCGGCGAGCTGCGGGTCGGCCGGGCCGGGCGGCACGAGACGGCCCGGGACGCTGCGCGGACGATCGCGGCGTACGGCGGCGAGGGGCATGCCGGCGCGCCGGGCGCGCTGCTCGAGCTCGGTGCCGTGTTCGTGGACGTGACCGCGGCGCCCGGCCGCGACAGCGAGGGCGAGTGGCTGCGGCTGTTGACCGGGGCGGTGAGTCTGGCGGCGGCCGACAACGTGGTACCGCGGACGCTCTGCGCCTGCAGCGTGCCGAGCCTGCTCGCGCCCCCGCCCCCGAACCTGCCTACGGCCCCGGACGGTCAGGTGATGGTCGCGCCCCCAAAAGTCGATGAGCGCATCGCCGAGGCCGAGCTGACCGACTCGGCGATCGCGCAGCTGCTCTGTGACGAGCTGCTCTACGCCTCGCACTGCTGGGCACCCGGGCTCGGGTGGCTCGCGTGGACGGGCCAGCGCTGGCGCGAGACCAGCGAAGAGAGCGTGATCGAGGTCGTGCGGCTGTGGCTCGCGCGGTACGCGGCCAAGCAGCTCGAGAACGTGTTCGCCGTCGACCGGGAGGTCAGTAAGGCGATCAACGGGCTCAACTCGGCGTACCGGATCGGCGCAATCACCCGGTTGTGCCGGGGCGTGCTGCACGTCGAGGCCGAGGCGTTCGACGCGCACCCCGATCTGCTCAACACGCAGAGCGGGATCGTCGACCTGCGCACCGGGCAGCAGCGGGCGCACGACCCGGCCATGCGGTTTACGAAGATCACGGACGTCGGCTACGTGGCCGGCGCCGACCACCCGGACTGGCGAGCGGCGCTGACCGCGGTGGCGCCGGACGTGGCCGAGTGGCTCGCGGTGCGGTTCGGGCAGGCCATTACAGGCCACATGACCAGCGACGACAAGCTGCTGCTGCTGCGCGGTGGCGGTGAGAACGGCAAGTCGACCGTGCTTAATGCGGTTAAGTCCTGCCTCGGCAGCTACGGCGTGTTCGTCAGCGACAAGGTTCTGCTCGCCGACCCCAAGGCGCACTCGACCGAGATGACCGTGCTGCTCGGGGCGCGGTTCGCGCTGGCCGAGGAGCTGCCCGACGACGGGCACCTGAACGTGAAGCGGCTCAAGGACGTCATCGGCACCCCCGAGATGACGGCCCGCAAGATCAGGCAGGACTCGATCACGTGGCAGAGCACGCACTCGTTGTTCGTCTCGACCAACTACCTGCCCAAGGTCACCGAGACCGACCACGGGACGTGGCGGCGACTCGTGCTCGTGCAGTTCCCGTTCAAGTTCGTCAGCCCGCAGGACGCCACAGGGGCCGAGCACGAGCGTCCGGGTGACCCGACCCTGCGCGACCGCATGAAAGAGGGCGAGCGGCAGCGTGAGGCGGTTCTCGCGTGGCTCGTGGCCGGCGCCATGCGCTGGTATGCGGCCGAGCGCCGGATGCCGCCGCTGCCGGCGACCGTCGCGGCCGACACGCTGCAGTGGCGCGAGGACAGCGACATGATCATCCGGTTCTGGCGCGAGTGCCTGACCGCGGACCCCTCGAGCTACATCACGGGCACCGACATGCACGCCGAGTTCAACGCGTGGGCCGAGGCGAGCGGGCACAAACCGATGTCTATCCAGACATTTAAGACCAAGTTCGAGCAACACGACGAAACCGTGTCGCATCGGGTCACGTTCGCGCTGCGGCGGGTACGGGAAGGCGAGCAGAGGTCGTTCCGGCCGCGTTCGCTGCTCATGCCGGCGTTCGGGGCGGTCGCTTCACAGAGTACCGCTGAGGCTGCTGTCGGTAAGATGCAGCGGGCATGGTGGGGCGTCCGTTTTGTCTCCGGCACTACCGCTGAGCAGGGTTGATACACATGATACGGATGGTTCCCAAGAACGCGCATGCCTGCGCGTTACGCGAGGAACGGGAATCATCCGTATCATCCGTATCACACGCTCTGTAAACGTAACGCTCACTGACAGTGAGTGGTTGACAAGCTAGTAGCCGACCTATTAGCTTGGACGTATCAAGTCGATCCGATGAGGGAGACATCATGATCCGGAACCTGCTCAGCCGGCGCGCCGGGCGCCTCGCGCTCTATGCCGTGATCGCCATCCTGACCGCGCTCGTCATGCGCTCGGTGACCGCCACGTTCGCGGTCGCTGTGTTCGCCTGCGTCGCGTTGGTCGTGGTCGTGCTCGACATCGCGATCCGCCGGACCCTGCGGCGCCCGACCGCGCGAGCGCTGAGCCCGCAGGAGATCACCGAGTACCGGGCGGGCATCAGCGGCAAGTGCCGGTACTGCCCCGCGGTCGCGAGTGGTCACGTGCGTCGCGTCGGCGGCCGCGATCCCGTGCTGCACTGCGACCGCCACATCGGCTACGCGGTCGCCGAGGCCACCCGATGAGCGCCATCAGCTGGCGGCGCGCCCGCGGGCTGCGCAACGCCGAGGCCATGGTCGGCGCGACCGCGTACGAGGGCACGACCGCGTACGGTGTCGAGTACCGGGTCGTCAGCGAGCCGCGGGGCACGGGTCGCGCCGTTCGCGCGTACCGCGTTGTTGGTGAGCGACTCGTGCCCGCGGCCGAGGGTGGCGATCACCGCACGGTCTGGGCCGCTCAAGGTTGCGCAGAACACGATCTGCGCGCGGTGCTGCGCGACCGCGGTACCCGGATCCTGATCCGGCCGCTGCACCCGATCATCGAGACCGTGTTCTGCACCATCGGCCGCACCCCGCCCGCGCGGTGGCAGTGGCGAGCGAGTGAGGGAATCGACTACTTCCCGACCGACGTGCCATTTGTCGACCTGTTCGCGTTCGAGATCGATCGCGACGGTAACGCCGAGCTCGTCTGCCCGTGTGGCGAGGCGTTCTATCTGGCGAGGACGTTTGGCGAGGTCGGCGAGCAGGTGCGCGAGATCGCCGCTAAGCATGGGAAGGCGTGACGATGGCACTCGATCCGTACAAGGTCTGGCGCGAGGCGGCCGGGCAGAGCAAGCAGAAAACGGTGCGGACAATCTGGCCGGCGCTGGCCGAGGCGCTCGAGGGGCCGACCGCGGGCGGCGACCTGAGCGAGGATCCGCAGCCGAACTGTGTCGGGTGCGGCGACCGTAAGGCGCTCGGCCGAGCGGGCGACGACCCCGTGTGCGGGCGGTGCAGCGGGCTCGAGCCGTACCGCTCCCGGCGCCTTACCCGCGTGACGCACTGGCGGGCGGGGTAGTGGCCGAGGCGCTCACGCTCAGGCCTTACCAGCAGCGGGCGATCGACAAGACGTATGCCGCGTACGGCGCTGGCCGGCGCCGCGTGCCGCTCGTGCTGCCGACGGGAGGCGGTAAGACCGTCGTGTTCGCCCGCGCCGCGGTCGACTGCGTAGCGGCTGGCGCGCCCGTGCTCGTGCTCGCGCACCGTACCGAGTTGATCGACTCGGCCGAGGAGAAGCTGCTGAGCTCCTCGGCCGGGTTGTCGGTCGGGGTGCTGCAGGGGCGGCGGCGCGAGGTCGACCGGGCGGTCATCGTCGGCAGCGTGCAGACCGTCGTGCGCCCGGGTGCGCTCGGGCTCGTCGCGGCGCGCCGGCCGGGTCTCGTGATCGTCGACGAGACGCATCACATCGCGGCGCCGAGCTATCAGACGATCCTGCGCGGTCTCGGCGTGTTCGAGCCGACCGGGCCGCTGCTGCTTGGCGTGACCGCCACGCTCGGCCGCGCCGACGGGCTCGCCCTCGGTGACACGTTTGACGGGCCGCCGAGCGAGGTCGTGCCCATGGATGAACTGATCCGCGACGGGTGGCTGCTGCGCCCGCGGGGCGTGCGCGTCAAGGTCGAGGGACTCGACTTCTCGCGGGTCCGGACGTCGCGCACGAGCGACAGCGGGCTTGACGACCGGGCGGTCGCGCAGGCGATGAGCGATGCGCTCGCGCCGGCCGCGATCGCGCGGGCCGTGCTCGAGCACGGCAAGGGCCGCCGCGGGGTCGCTTTCCTGCCGAGCGTCGAGCTCAGCAAAGAGCAGGCCCGGGTGTTCGCCGAGCACGGGCTGCGCAGCATCCACGTCGATGCGGACACGCCCAAGGCGGTACGTAAGGAGATCATCAAGCGCGCCCGCCTCGGCGAGTACGACGTCGTGTGCAACGTCGGGCTGTTCACCGAGGGCACCGACGTGCCGATCTGGGATCTCGTCGTACTCGGGCGGCCGACGAGCTCGGAAGTGCTGTTTCAGCAGATGGCCGGGCGCGGGCTGCGGCCGTACCCCGGACAGACCGACTGCCTCGTGCTCGATGTCGTCGGCGCGACCGGGCGGCACCGCCTGCGCTCCGTCGTGCAGCTCGAGGGCGCCGAGATGATCGAGGATCTCGACGACGAGCTCAAGCAGTTCGATGACGAGTCCGATGTGGACGACGACGAGCCGAAAACCGTTGGTGCGCCTACTCCGGATGAACTTCACGGTGTCGACGGCGAGCTCGGGTACGAGCTGATCGACCTGTTCTCGGCGAGTCACACGGCGTGGCAGCGCTCACCGCGGGGCGTCTGGTATCTGCCGACCGGGAGCGGTGCCGCAGTCATCCTCGTACCGGCCGCCGAGGTCGACCGGTACGACGTGCGTTGGACCGACGGCGAGCTCGTGCACGAGGATCCGTGCGACATCACCGCGGCGATGAGTTGGGGCGAGAAGGCGGCCAGGGCGCGTGCCGAGCGTCCGCTCGAGCGCGCTGCCGCGTGGCGGGGCAAGCGGCTCACCCGGTCCGAGCGCATCGCGGCGATCTACGCGGGCGAGGCGCCGGGCGGCGAGCAGGCACCGACGACCGTCGGCGCGCTGGTCGAGGCGCAGGACGCACGATGGGCCGCGACCGCGATCGACACGCTGCCGTGCGTCGAGCAGGTCTCGCCGGCCGGGTATTGGACAACCTAATAGGTCACGTGTTAGGGTAGGGACATGACGACGAACGAGCTCCGGATCGAGCAAACGCAGTACGGACACGAGATCAACCGCGGCACGATCCGCGTCGTCGGCCCGTTGCCGACCGCGGCCGACGCCGAGAAGGCACTGACCGAGATCGAGCGTATGACCGAGACCGAGTCGCTCGTCATCCTCGCGATGGCTGAGTGGCCGGTAGCGATGGCCGACCTGCGTGAGCTCAACGCCCGGAACTGCGTGCTCGTGGCCGAGACGATCGCGGCGCTCGTCGAGCGCGGGCTGATCGAGTCGGACGGGGGCGTGCCGTACCCGGCGCTCGCCGCGGAAGAGATCGCGTCCGAGGTCGAGGCGCGGCGCACCCGAGCGATGGTGCGAGCGTGACGATTACGAGCGGGCACCTGTGCAGCGGGTATGACGGGCTCGGCATGGCGCTGACCCTCGCGGGGGTGGCGCATACGCCGTTGTGGCACGTCGAGAACGAGCCCGATGCCGCTCGCGTGCTCGAGCTGAACTCGCTCGCTCCGAATCTCGGCGACCTGACCGATCCGGGGCTGTTCGAGCTGCTCAGTCGGGTCGACATCCTGACCGCAGGCGTGCCGTGTCAGCCCGTCAGCGTGCAGGGCCGCAAGCGCGGTAAGGCCGACAAGCGGTGGCTGTGGCCGTACGCGCGTACGGCGATCCGGGCCGCCGAGCCGTTCCGGGTGTTCCTCGAGAACGTCGGCAACCTCGTGACGATCGAGGGCGGCAGGCTGCACGCCGAGATCCTGAGCAACCTGCGCGAGGACGGGTTCGCGGTTCGGTGGGGCGTCTACGGCGCCTGCGAGGTCGGCGCGGCCCATCACAGGCACCGGTGGTTCCTGCTGGCCGACCGCGTGGTCAACCGGCCCGCTCCCGAGGCGGTGCACGTGCGCCGGATGGCGTGCGGCTACCCGTTGCGGCTCGGGCGACTGCTGCCGACCCCGCGGGCGGGCGACGAGAAGCGCGGCGTAGAGCCCGACCGGGCGGCCCGGACGGGCACCGGGCCGACGCTCAACGATGCCGTGGGCACGCTCGCTCCCGGCACGTGGGGCATCTACGAGGGCGCGATCAGGCGCCACGAGGCGACCATGGGCGCGCCGGCCCCGCTGCCGCTCGACGAGCACGGTCGCCTCTCGGGGCGGTTCGCCGAGTGGCTGATGATGCTGCCCGCGGGTCACATCTCGGGCCGAGGCCTGCAGCGGCAGGATGTCGTGCGCCTCGCCGGTAACGGGGTCGTGCCGGATCAGGCGCGGTTCGCGTATCAGCGGCTCGGGGGCTGACGTGCATTGCGCCGCGTGCGGCTACGGCCCCGAGTATCACGATCAAGTGGGCGACTGCCCGCTGTGCGCCTGCGGCAAGCTGCCGAGCGAGCACGGCCCGGCGACCACTCCCCCGAGCCCGCTGCGCCTGTTCACGGCGACGGGTCCGGCCACGTGGCCGCCGAGCCCGGTCGTATGGTTCGCCGATCACGGCAGCGCGGTGAGCGGGCGACCGGTGCGCACCGACCTCGTGTGCCCCGGAAGGCCTCGGACCGAATCGGGTGCGCTCCCGACGCTGCGCCGCGGGTCGTACCGCGAGCCCGCGCCGGCCGAGCCGTTCCGGCCCGTGCCGCGGTTGCCGCTGCAGCCCGCGGTCGAGCCCGACCCGCTCACCGTGCTGCGGGCGGCCGAGGCAGGCCTGCCCGCAGCGGCGGCGCACCCCGAGCCCGCGGTCGCCGCGTTCCCGCTCGCGGTGCGCGTCGCACTGGCCGCCGAGGCGGTCGTGCCGCAGGTGCCCGCCCGGTACACGGTCTCGCTCGACGAGATCGCGCCGGCCGCGACGCGTCTCGGGTCGAAAGCAGCAGCGGCCGGGTGGGTCGTCGACCCCTGGTATTGGGTCGCGGCCGATGGCACCGAGACGAGCGCGCTCGTGATGCACCGCGACGATCTGCGCGCGTTCGCTGCATGGGCGCGCCGGCCGGGCGCGACGTGGAAAAGCGACGCGGCGCTCGGGTGGCGCAACGGCGACCGGCCGCACAAGCTCGGCGTGACCAAGCTGGCCTCGCTGATTGCCGAGATGGCTTAGCGCTGTTAAGATTCGCAGGTCAGCGGGGGGAGGGACGGAAAAAAATGTCTGTCGGTATCGGCCGGATCCGGCACGCTCTCGGCGACGGGGCGACCGCCGAGCAGGCTCGAGCGATTCACGAGCTGCTCACGCGCGCCGGCCTGCTCGGCACCGCGCAGGTCGTCCGGCCGCGTCTCGCCGGCATCGCCGAGATCGCCGCGCTCGCGGGGGTGTCCTCGCCCGCGGTCTGTCAGTGGCGCGACCTGCCCGAGCCGCTCGACACGATCAAGGCGGGTCGCGTGTGGGACTTGGCCGACGTCGAGGCCTACCTCGAGTCGCGCCGATGACGCACCGTCCGCTGCGGCCGTGCGGGGTCTGCTCGCAGCCCGTTCCGGATGGCGACTGCCCGCGGCACCCGAAACGGGGTGGCTACCGGCCGCGCCGGCCGAGTGTCGTCAACGGCACGTACTCGTCGCGCGTGTGGGCCATGCTGCGTCGGGCGGCGCTCGCAGCGAGCGGGGGACGCTGCGACTACTGCGGCGGTCCGGCGAACACGGGGGATCATGTCGTGCCCCACAGCAAGGGCGGCACGAGCTCGCCAGAGAACACGCTCGCCGCGTGTGCGCGGTGCAACACGAGCAAGGGGAACCGCACCCTGCAGCAGTGGGTGCACAGCGGGCTCGCACCCGAGCCCGCGGTACGGCTGCTCGCGCAGCGCATCATCGACCGCCTACCAGTGTGAGGGAGACACACGATGGAAAAGGTCATCAGGATCTGGGACGGCTGCAGGGTCGTGCAGGTTGTCGCCGTAAGGCGTGACGGATCGAGCGTCATGGGCGCGACCGGGGGCGCGCACAACTCGACCGAGGTCGACATCGAGCTCGACCCATGGGCCGGGTTGATCGTCGATCACAGCGTGCCGCAGAACCCGCCGTACGGCTTCCGGGAGGTCTCGGAATGATCCGCGCGCTGATCAACCTGCTCAACTATCTGCGGGGCCGGGTCGACCCGAGCCCGTACGTCGGACTGACCGACCTCTCGCGCATGACGTTGCCCAAGCTGTGGGCCGCGCACAACGCGGGCGAGTGCTGCACCTGTGGCCACGACTGGCAGCGGGGTGAGCTCGTCGGGCTCGTGACGCAGGCCTACGTGCGACGCTCCGATGGCACGGTGACGCGCCGGCCGGGCCAGCGCCTCGCCTGCGGGGCGTGTTGCGAGCGGCAGTACGCCGAGGGCGACCCGTCCGTGCAGTGGGCGCGAGAGGCAGGCCTGCGATGAGGCGCTCGGCGGTCACAGGAACGCACCGGATCCGGCATTGGATGCATGGTCAGGTGACCCTGCTGCTGCACGACGGTGCCGAGGCGGTGCCCGTGCGCGAGGTCGACCCGATCGTCTCGTTCCTGACCGCTGACGGGGACAGGCGCTGCACGTTCGTCTACTGCGGCCCCGAGGCCACGCTGCCGCAGGCGTATGCCGAGCACGTAGAGCACGACGAGCCGACCCTGGACATGGACACCTACGTGTTCACGCTGGGTGAGGCGCAACTGCGCCGAGCAGTGTTGCGTGACGCGGCACCCGACGAGCTCGAGGTATGGCGCATCCTGCGTCACGACTTTGTGATCTTGGTAGAGCAGGGGTACGCATCATGACCGAGACCAATGAGCGTGCCGCTCTGCTGCAGCGTGTGCGCAAGCTCGAGCAGCAGGTCGCCGAGCTGCTCATGGTGCGCCACTACGCAGCAGGCCGAGACGATCTCGATGTGCTGCCGATGTGCGAGACGTACGAGCGCGTCGAAACCGTGCGCGTGTCGTTCGTGCTGTCCGATGTGAACTGCATTGCGTGCATCGTCCGTTTTTTTACGGATGACGGGGTGGCCAGGGATCCGCGCCCTTCCGAAAAACCTGCGCCCCCGGTGCGGGCGGAATCGGCCCAGTGCCCGGAAGTCAATCGCGTGATGGACTGCGAGTACGTCTGCGCGCTCGAGCGCGGGCACGCGGGCGGCCACGACTGGCACGGCGTGCCCGCGGTGCCGGCGCCCGACGAGCCTGAGTACGAGCTCGGGAAGCTGCGCGGTGCGCTCGTGCTGGCGCAACGATCGCGTGAACTGTGGCGCGACCGCGCGCTCGCCGCGGGGTGGTCGGGGGATTCGCGCGGCTCGGACCCCGCGGCCTGTAGCGAGCTGCCGAGCTGCAGCGACGGCGAGCACTCGGCATCGTGCGAGGTCTCGCTGTGACGCACCGACCGTGCGGCGCGTGCCGGGCGCTCGTGCCTGCGGCCGAGGGCTGTGAGCATTGGACGCCCGGCCGCCGCCCCGTGGCAGCGCGGTCGGCACGCGCCAGGAAGCGTCAAGAGGCGCTCTTGGCGGCGGCCGAGCTGCAGAGGATTCTGACACCGAGGGAGAGGTCATGATCAACGAGGGCATGACGCAGGCGACCGCGGCGGCCAACGCGTGGCGCGCTGCTGAGGTCGCCGACGAGAAACTGCGCACTCTCGGCGACCCGGCCGGCGCCGCTGCGTACGCCGATCTCGCACGCGCGTGGGCCGCGGTGGCGGGTCAGTTCGAGTACGTGGGCGTCGAGCTCGAGCACGCCCCGTGCCCGGCCGGGTCGAGCTGCTACGCGCTCGACGAGCCCGAGGCCGAGGTCGAGGAGCGCCTGCGCGTGCCGCTCGACCTGCTCGCCAAGACGCGCGACACGCCTACCGAGGTCATCGCGCTCGCCGAGGATTGGCGGCCGCGACCGTGAGCCACGCGAAAGACGTCGAGCAGCGCGCGGGGCACCGCACGCTGCCGACCACGCTCGACGGATCGGGTGCGCTCGTCGTGCCCGAGCTGCCGGCGCGCCTCGAGAAGGTCGACCGCGACCTGCGGGATCGCTGGGAGGCGGTATGGACGTCCCCCGTCGCGCAGATTCTCGACCCGGTGAGCGACCTCGAGCCGATGACGCGCCTGTTCGTGCTCTACGCCCGCGGGCGGCAGCTCGACGCGGCTTTCGAGCGGCAGCTCGCGTGGCTCGAGGAGGGCGACGTCGACATGCCGTTCGACCCGCAGTTCGCCCGGGTGCTGCTCGGTTTCGCCGCGGAGATCAGGCAGCTCGAGCAGACGCTCGGCATCACACCCCGGGGCAGACTGGTCATCGGTGCCGCTGTCGTCGCAGCGGGCCGCTCAGCGGGCGCAGGAGAGGCGGTGCGCGATGATGCCGACGACTGACCTCGTGCTGACTCGCGGCAAGACGGCGCTCGTGCACGATCGGCTTCCACGGTCGCCGCGCACAGTCTGTGGATATCCCGTGTTCCGGATCGTCGGGGCGCCGGGCGGCCGGCGCCGCTGCCCCCGATGCGCAAGCTTTCTGAACCGATGATGCGCCCGCTGGCGCGCGAGCAGCTGCTCGAGCAGTGTGACCCGCGATTCATGGCCGCGCTGACGTTCGGCAACAACGGGCCGCTGCCGGCGCGCAACCGCACGCTCGGCCCGACGTGGGTCCGGTTCGTCCACGAGCACTGCGTGATGGGTGAGGGCGACGTCTACGGGCGGCCGGCGCGCATGACCCCCGAGCAGCAGGCGCTGTTCTGGAAACTGGCCGAGCTCAACGACGACGGCTCGCGACGGTTCGAGTTCGCGCTGATCACGCTGGCCAAGGGGTCCGGCAAGAGCCCGGTGCTCGCGTGGCTCGGCTGCATCGAGCTGGCCAGCGACTGCGCGGTATTCCGGGAGTGGGCGCCGAACGGCAACCCCCGCGGCATGGCTCGGGGCAACCCGGGCGTGCTCAATATGGCCAGCTCGTACGAGCAGGCCGACCTCGTGCTCGACGAGATGCGCGCCTCGTTCGAGCATGAGGAAGCGCCGATGAAAGGCCGTGCCGCCGCGGGCAAGGGCGAGATCGTCATGCACGACCGTAAGGCGATCGCGAAACGGATCCCGGCGACCCCGCGGCGGGCGGACGGCAGCAAGTCGCCGCTGCTGCTCGTCGACGAGGTGCACGAGCTCACGACCGAGAATCAAGAGAAGGCGGTCGATGTCGCGTGGGGCGGCACGAGCAAGCGCGAGAACGGCCTGACGATCTTCGGATCGACCGCGGGCAACGACATGACGAGCCTGTTCGGGCGGCAGGTCGCCCGCGGCAAGCGCGGCGACTTCGCCGAGAACGAGCTGTTCGTGTGCATGGAAGCCGAGACCGGTCTCGACCCGACCAATGACGCCGACATCATCACGGGCATCAGGCAGGCCAACCCGCTCGCCGCCCGCGGCGTGGCCAACGTGCGCAAGCTGCTCGGCAAGTTCAAGGGAATGCCGCTCAACAGGGCGAAACGGTACTACTGGAATCAGTGGGTACCGAGTGACGAGTCGTGGCTGCCGGCGGGCGCGTGGGACGCCAACAGCGCGCAGCGTCGCGGGCTGACGATCGAGTTCGAGCCGTCGTGGCCGACGTGGCTCGGCGCCGATATGGCGCTCAAGCGCGACTCGGCCGCGGTCGTCACACTGCAGCAGCGGCCGGCGCCGAACAACCGCAGCAAGCTCGGCACGCTCTATCAGGCGACGAGCAAGATTTGGCTGCCCGACGGCGAGCTGATCGATCAGGACGGGCCGAACGGCCCGGATGCGTATATCAGGCTGATCGCGTCCACGTACGCGCTCGTGTGGGCCGCCGCCGACGAGGCGTGGTGGCCGACGCTGCCGCAGCTCGAGAAGGGCGATGAGGAGCACCCCCCGGTGCCGATGTTCCGGATGCCGCAGCAGGGCCGGAACATGATCGTCGCGTACGCCCGGCTGTACAAGCTGATCGTGCAGGGTGAGCTGATTCACGACGGGGCGCCGGATTTCGCCGATCAGATCGCGAGCGCCGCGACGCAATCCAGTGACCGAGGATGGACACTGCGGAAGGGGAAGAATCGGCGCCGGATCGACTCGGCGCCCGCACTGGCGGCGGCCGTGTTCGCGAGCGGTCTCGAGCCGCCCGTGACCGAGCCCGTCAAGCCTCGCAGCAAGGTCTTCTAGGGGAGATATGAAAGAGATTCGGTACCGGACCAAGGTCGAGCGGCGGCGAGGCATGTGGCACGTCAGCGTGCCGGCGCTGCCACGGGACGCTCCGGTCGTCAAGACTGACAAGCTGGCCAACGCGGCGCCGATCCTGATCGAGGAGCTCTCGCACTACCTCGGCGTGAGCGTGAACATGATCTCGATCGACGTCGAGGCGCCGACCCGGCCGGCGCGGGCGCGGCTGCGCGACCGCCTCACGGCGAGCGCGGTGCAGGCGGCCGGCGGGCTCGGCGCGCTGACAGGCATGTACCTGCTCGCGGGGTATGCCGTTACCCTGATCACGGCGAGTGTCGCCGCGGTCGTGCTCGGTGCGCTGCGTGAAGCTGGGAAGGTCTGATCATGGGACTCGGCAAGATGCTCACCCGGTCGGTGCCCGACGCTGGCGGCGGCACGCGGTACGAGGTGTACGACATCGCGACCGACGGGCTGATCGATACCTTCTCGGTGGCGGGCAACATCGCCCCGGACTGGCCGACGAGCGCCTACAAGTCGGGCATGACGATTCCGGGCGCGTGGCGGGCGAGCCTGCTGCTGTCCGGGCTGCTGGCCGGCGCCCCGTGGCACGCGTTCCGGCGCCCGTACGGCGGCGACCCGAGCCCGCGGCTGATCACCCCGACCCCGCCCCTGCTCGAGCAGCCCGCCCCGCCCGAACCGCGGTTCTCGACGTTCCGCTCGCTCGCTCTCGATTACCTGTGGGAGGGCAACGCGATCGGCGTCTACGCTGCTCGCGACCGCTACGGGTGGCCGACCGCGATCGTGCCCGTGCCGGCGTCGACCGTGATGGTTCGCCGAGTCGACGAGCGGAACTACCCGCTGCCGCTCGGCACGATCGAGTACCTGATCGGGAACATGTCGTTCACGACCGACGAGGTGCTGCACATCAAGGGACCGTGCGCCCCGGGTGAACTGCGCGGTCTCGGCGTGCTCGAGACGCAGCTGTCCACGCTGCGGGGCGCGATGACGCTCTCGGCCGACGCGCACACGGTCAAAGGCGTGCCGACGGGCGTGCTCAAGAGCGACAACGCCGATCTGACCGAGGCAGAGGCCAAGGCCATGAAGACCAAGTGGATTGAGACGCAGCGGAACCGGACGGTCGCCGTGCTCAACGCAACGACCTCGTTCGAGCCGCTCGCGTGGAATCCCGAGGAGGCGCAGCTGATCGAGGCGCGTAAGTTCTCGCTGACCGAGCTCGAGCTGATCTTCGGTCTACCCGTCGGGTGGCTCGGCGGCCAGACCTCGAGCCGCACGTACTCGAACATCGAGCAGGACGCGATCAACCTGCTCAAGTTCACGCTCGGCGATCATCTCGCCGTGTTCAAAGAGACGATCTCGCAGGCGTTCCCCCGGGGGACGTACGTCGAGCCCGACCTCGATGCGCTGCTCGCCAGCGACACCGTAGCCCGTTACGGGGCGTACAACGTCGCCACGGGCGGCAAGCCGTGGCTGCTGCCGAGCGAGGTGCGCGCAAAGGAGAAGATGCCGCAGGTCGACGGCATCGACAACGCCACCACCCCCGCACCGGTCGGCGGCCCGGCCGGCGCACCGGGCGTACCGACCGAGCCGAGCGGCACGGAAACCGAGAGGATCGAATCATGACCACCGAGCTGCTGACCCGCACGTTCGACGGAGAGCTCGAGCTGCGCTCGTCGAACAACGGCGGCGACGGCCGCACCGTGTTCGGCCGGGCGGTGCCGTACGGCGTGCCGCAGTACATCTACGACGGACTGACCGAGGAGTTCGTGCGCGGCTGCTTCGACCACCAATTGCGGGCAGCCAACCGGATCCGGACCGCCCGGGAGCACGTGCAGCTCGGCGGCACCTTGATCGGCGCGGTGCGCTCGCTCGACGACCGCAACGACGGGCTGTGGTTCGAGGCCCGGGTGAGCCGCACCCCGACCGGTGACGAGACGCTCGAGCTGATCAACGACGGCGCTCTGCGGCAGACCTCGATCGGGTTCCGCGAGCGGCCGCACGGCAACAAGCGGACGTCGAACAACGTCATCCAGCGCACCGCGGCCGACCTGTTCGAGATCGCATTCGTGATGGAGGGCGCCTACGGCGAGCAGGCCGAGATCGCGGGGGTGCGCTCGGCCCGCGCCATCGACCCGCGGGTCGCGGCCGCTCACGGCTGCACGTGCTGCAACGAGCTAGCCGAGCTGCGGGGCGCGCAGCGCGACGTCACGGCGCAGCGCCTCACCCTGCCGGCGCTGCCCGCCCTGCCGACGCTGCGCAAGCTGTCATGAGCGCCAGCACTGCGCGGGGCGACCTGCTGCTGCGCGACGGCGACCCGCGGCCGTTCGTCCTGATCGAGTTCGAGCGTCCGGCCACCGAGGGGGGTGCGCCGGGCGTCGCGGTTTCGTGGGGCGATCAGATCGACGACGATGACGTCGAGTACGTCATCGCCACCGCGCTCGCCACGATGGCCGGCGTTCCGGTCGAGGCGCTGATCGCGGCGCTCGAGAAGTCGTGACCGAGCCGCTCCCGGTTGTCTATGTCGTGCGGCCGGGCAACGAGAACGCCGAGCTGCGCTACTCGCTCCGCTCGCTGCAGAACGTGCCGCACGGCGAGGTGTGGGTCGTCGGGCATCGGCCGCCGCACGTGACCAACGTGCGGCACCTGTTCGTGCCGCAGCGCGACCCCAACCGGTTCAAGTACGAGAACGCGCTGCGGCTGCTGCAGGAGATCGCCGAGCTCGGCCCGGATCGGTTCGCCCTGTTCAACGATGATTTCTACTGTCTCGCCCCCGTCCGCGGCATGCCGCTGCCGGCGCACCGCGGGCCGCTGCTCGAGCAGGCGGCCGAGCGGTCCGGGCGGTACGGTGAGATGCTCCGCGCGACCGCGCAGCTGCTGATCGAGGCCGGACACGCCGACCCGCTCGCGTACACCCTGCACGCGCCGCTCGTCATGAGCCGCGCCGGGCTGCAGCTGACCCTCGATCACGGTCTGCGCCACCGCACGAGCGAGCTCGAGCGGCTGTCGTGGCGGTCGCTCTACGGCAACCTGATGCGCCTCGGTGGCGACCGCGTGCCCGACGTCAAGGTGCACGGCGAGGGCGGCGCCCCGGCCGGCGCATGGGTGTCGACGGCCGACACGTCGTTCCGCTATCACGAAATCGGTCAGGTAATCCGGCGCGCACTGTCGCGACCGTCGCCCTACGAGCAGTTATGATCGCGAGCAGCACGCTCGGGCACCCCGCCCGCGGCCGGGCACCCCGCGGGAGCGGCACCCCCGAGTCACGGTGACGACACCCCCGGATGCGACCTGACAGTCAATGGGCCGATTCCGGGAGGATTCCAAATGGCCGAGAACGTCTACCTCGCCCGCAAGCGCGAGGAGTACGAGGGTCTGCGCAGTTCCATCGAAGGACTGCAGACCCGTGCCGCCGAGGCGAACCGCTCGCTGACCGAGGACGAACTGCGCTCGATCGGCGAGATGACCGAGGCGGGTAAGAAGCTGTACACCGAGATCGAGACCCTGACCGACGTCGAGCTGCGCTCGGCCAGCGTGCGGGACATGTCCGCCAAGGTGCAGGCGGCGATGCGGGGCAGCGACGGCTCGGGCAACCAGGGCGGTAACGCTGGTGGCAACGACACCGAGCTGCGCTCGGGCAACGTGCGCCCGGTCGGTGGCGGCACTACGCAGGATCGCGACCCGGGTCATTACCGGTCGCTGCAGGCCGGCGGCCGTCACTCGTTCTTCGGTGACCTCTACTCGGCCCGCGAACGGCAGGACGAGGGCGCGGCCACGCGTCTGCAGGAGCACTCCCGCGCGCTGGCCACGGGCGGTGCCGGGTCCGGCATCGTGGCGCCCAAGTGGCTGACCGACGAGTACGCCTCGCTCGCCCGTCAGGGCCGGGTGCTGGCCAACCTCGTGCGCAACATCCCGCTCGGCGACGACCCGCGGCCGATCACCCTGCCCAAGCAGACCGCGGGCACCGACGCCGAGGTCACCGAGCAGGCGGCCGAGAACGACCCGATCGAGGACGATGACGCGTTCGACACCGACGTCGACACCGTGACCCCCAAGCCGACGGCCGGCGTGCAGATCGTCTCCCGGCAGATGGTCGACATGGCGAGCCCGGCGATCGACCTGCTGATCTACGGCGACCTCATGGGCGCGTTCGCGCTCAAGGTCGAAAAGAAGATCGGCACGGCGCTCATCGCGGTCGGTACCGCGCTGCCGGCGAGCGAGTCGGGTGACGTCAGCGTCCCGGTGACCGACGTCTCGCACTACTCGCGCGTGTTCGTCAAGGCGGCCGTCGCGGTGCGCAACTCGCGCAAGCTGCCGGCGACGATCGCGGCCATGAGCGTCAACCGGTGGGGCGAGTTCATCGACCTGCGCGACACGACCGGTCGGCCGCTGGTCACCGGTCAGGGCGAGGCGGGGCAGAACATCGTCGGTGCCGCCGACGTGTCCGCGCTCGAGGGCGGCCGTTACCGGGGCATCATCCTCGCCCCGACGGACGGCATCGCGCTCGACGACCGGTTCGCGGTCGCGCGGGCGAACGACATCATCCTGTTTGAGAGCAACGTCATGCGGTTCCGGTACGAGCAGCCGCTCGGCCCCGAGTCGATCAAGATGGGCGTGTGGGGTTACACGGCCGTGCTGATCCGCTACGGCACCGCGAGCGTTAAGCGCGTCGAGATCACGGCAGAGGACAGCTGACCGGCCGGCGGGGCGTCCCCACGGCGTCCCGCCGCACTCGACCGAGGGAGAGATCATGGCGCTGACGTGGCCGCCGACGCTGGCCGAGCTCAAGATCGACAAGGGCATTCCGGCCGACGACACGCGCGACGACACCGAGCTCGAGCGGCAGCTGACCGCGGCGATCGGGTTCGTGCAGCGCGTGCACGTCGACCGGTACAACCTGACCGACGAGAGCGACAGCGAGCTGCCGCTGCCCGATGCGGCCATGGTTCTCGGAACGATTCGGCTCGCGCTGCGCTGGCACACGCGCAAGCGGTCGCCCGACGCGCTCGTCGCGATGGGCGAGCTCGGTGCGGGCCGGGTTCCCTCGTTCGACACCGATATCGACCGGATGCTCAGGATCGGCCGATTCGCCCCGAGCGTGTTCGCGTGAGCGTGCTGAGCGAGGCCTACCTCGCGCTGCAGACCGAGCTCGCCGAGCTGCTCGACGACACACCGATGCGGGTCGAGAGCGACCTCGCGAAGACGCTCGGCCGGCGCGACGTCGTGATCGGGCCGCCCGCGTTCACGTGGGAGGGCATGTGCTTTCCCGAGCAGCCGACCTCGATGACGTACACGGTGTACGTGATCGAGGATCTCGGCGAGCGGGCGGTCGAGCGGCTGCTCGAGCTGCTGCCGGCGCTGCTCGAGGCGGTCGGCAAGCTGCACGGTGAAACGACCGTGACAGCGTGCGCCCCGGGCGTCTACCCGTCGGGTACGACCGACCTACCGTGCTACCAAATCACCGCAGAAACGACGCTCTAGGGGCGCAGGATGTCTATTCACAAGCGCAAGATCAAACTTATCGAGTTCGGGCTCGGCACGGCCCCGAGCGACATCGCGTTCGAGTGCCAGATCAGCGCGTGGACGCTCAACAACAACACCGAGGACGGCGACAAGCTTTACACGCTGTGCCCCGCGGGCGAGGACACGGAAGAGACCGATCCCGACTACACGCTCGACATCACGGCTTTCTCGGACTGGCGGTCCGACGGCTTCTCGGATTACCTGTGGAAGCACGACGGCGAGACGGTCGACTTCCGTCTCGACCACCACCCGGACATCCCGGCCGAGCACGTGACGTGGACGGGTCAGGTCAAGATCAAGGCGCCGAGTGTCGGGGGCGAGGCGCGCGAGAACGAGGTCACCGAGGTAACGCTCGTGTGCATCGGCAAGCCGGAGTACGTCCGGGCTGACGAGTCGAGCTAACGCCACCGCGGCGTAAGTTCGCGTGACAGTGATCAACAAGAGGTAGGGGAGAGCAGTGTTCGAGTTCCGGATCCTTCCGGACGGCGGCGAGCCGTTCGAGATCACAGCCAGTATGCGCGACCTGCGCATGTGGGAGAAGACGCACCGCGGCCGCAGCATGGGCGTGCTCAGCGACCGCTCATCGTTGAGCGCGACGATCCTGTTCGAGATCGCGTACGCCGCGTGCCGGCGGCAGGGCAAGATTCACAACGACATGACGGGTGACGTGTTCGCCGAGACGCACGACTTCGAGCTCGGCGAGGAGGTCGAGGAGGAGGAGCCCGCCGAGAAGTTGGGAAACCCTACGCCCGCGGCTCTCTCAGCCGCGCCGTTGTCGCCCTAGCCATCGAGTCCGGCATCGCCCCGTCGGCATGGTGGGCCGAGGATGAACGCGACCTCGCCACCGCGCTCGACCTGCTCGGCGAGGAGCGCGGCAAGCAGCAGCGCGAGTCCGGCCGGCGCGACGACGGAAGGCAGATGAGTGGCTAGGCAGCTCACGATCAACGTGCGGGCGGAAGGCGTGCGAGAGACGCTCGCCGCTTTCCGCTCGCTGCCCAAGGACGCGAACAACGAGTTGCGTGCCGCGTCCCTCGATCTGTCGCGCCTGCTCGCGCTCAAGGCGGCTGCAGCGGGCGAGGCCGAGGGCTCTCAGGCCGCGCTCGTTGCGGGCACCGTGAAGGCCGCTCGCGACCGCGTACCGGTCGTGCAGGCCGGCGGCACCAAACGGCTCGGTTCGCGCCGCAAACCCGCGTGGAAGCTGCTGTTCGGATCCGAGTTCGGCTCGAATCAGTACACGCAGTTCCCGAGGCTGCATCAGGGACGCGAGGGCATATGGTTCTTCCCGACGATCGAGGAGAATGCAGCCGAGATCGCTGCACGGTGGCGCGAGGCTGCTGACCGCACGATCGCTGCGTTCTCGAAAGGTGCGGACTAGTGGCCGGCGAACGCACAGTCAAGATCAAGTTCACGTCCGAGGTACGTAAGTTCGTCGCCGACACCGCGACCGCGGGCGGTGCGCTCGCGCGGTGGGAGAAGCAAGCCGACCGGGCCGGCGCGGCGGCGGGCAAGTTCTCTCGGGTGACCAAGGCGCTGATCGCCCCCGGTGCGCTCCCGGCCGTGGCCGCTCTCGGCACCGCGCTGGTCGGTGTCGTGGCGGCGGCCGGCGCGGGCGGTGCGGCACTTGGCGTGTTCGGCGCGGTGGCGGCCAGCTCGCAGAAAGAGGTCAGCGAGGCGGCGACCAAGGTCGAGGATCTGACCGAGAAGATCAGGCTCAACGGGCGGCAGGCCGAGCTCGCCGAGAAGCACGGACTCGAGGCGGGCAAGTATCTCAAGGCGCAGAGTAAGGCGGCGCTCGAGCTCGAGGCGCGGCTGTCGCTGCTGCCGGCGCCCGTGCGCGAGGCGACGCGTCAGTACATCGGCATGAAGAGCGCGTGGGACGATTTCGTCGAGGACAATCAGCCCGCGACGTTCGGGATCCTCGAGCGCGGGTACGCGCTGATCGGCAACAACCTGAGTAAGCTGCAGCCGCTCTATGACATCGGTGCGGCGGCGGCCAGCAGAGCACTTGGCGCGCTCGAGCGGTTCGCGACCGGGGGCGGGCTCGACCGGTTCGTCGCGTTCGTCAAGACCAACGCGGGGCCGGCGCTCGACAGCCTCGGCCGGATCGGCAGCAACGTCGGTTCGTTCCTCGGCGATCTGTTCGCCGGGACCGTCGAGGACGGTCAGGGCTTTCTCGAGTTCCTGGCGGACGCGACCGAGCGGCTCGCCGCGTTCGGCGACAACGGCGGGCTGCAGCGGCTGCTCGACTCGATCAGCTCGAACGGCCCGGGGGCGGGCGAGGCGCTCTCGCAGCTCGGTGCCGCCGCGGTGGTCATCGCGCAGGCGCTCGGGCCGATCGCCCCGATTTCGATCGCGATCGCGACCGCGTTGGCGGGCATCATCGCCGCCCTGCCGCCCGAGCTCATCACCGCGTTGGTCGGCGCGTGGCTCGCGTACACCGTGGCCATGGCCGGATACAACGCGGTCATGGCCGCCACCGCGATCGCGACCAACGTGGCCACGGTCGCGACCAAGGCGTTCGGTCTGGCGATGCGGCTCACTCCGGTCGGGCTGCTCATCACCGGAATCACGCTGATCGTCGCAGGAATCGTGCTGCTCGCCACTAAGACGGAATTCTTTCAGAAACTGTGGGCCGTGATCTGGGGTGCGATCAAGGCAGCGGCCGGCGCGGTCGCGGATTGGTGGCGCACGACCCTCGTGCCGATCTTCCTCGTCGCATTCCTGTCGATGCAGGTCGCCATCAAGAAAGTGCAGGACTTCTTCAAGGCCGCGTGGGACAAAATCGTCGCCGCCGCCAAGTGGGTCTACACGTCGTACGTCAATTACATCAAGCTGATCGTCGCCGTGATCATGACGATTGTCGCCGCCGCGCAGCGCGTGCGTGACGGGATCGTCGACCGGTTCAACAAGGTTGTCAGCTACATCTCCGGACTCAAGGGCCGGATCAGCTCGGCTGCGGGCGGGCTGTGGGACGGCATCAAGAACAGTTTTCGGAACGCCATCAATTACATCATCGACCGATGGAACGGCCTGTCATTCTCGCTGCCCTCGATCAATACGCCTTTCGGCAAGATCGGCGGAACGACTCTCTCGACACCGAACCTGCCGCGTCTCGCCTCGGGCGGTTGGGCGCAGCCCGGCCGCACGTACCTCACGGGCGAGAACGGACCCGAGCTGCTCAGCGTCGGCCGGCGCGCCTACGTCAGCAACGCGAACGACACGAGCGCCATTCTCGGCGAGAGCGGGTCACCGGTCGTGCACGTCTACATCGGCGACCGTGAGCTGACCGATATTGTCGACGTGCAGATCGAAAGCCGCGATCGGCAGACGCGCAGGCGGGCCGGCGCTCGAGTAGTAGGGGCGTACGCATGAGCATCGAGGCGACGTACGACAGCGATCTCGCCCGGGTACGACTGACCGTCGATGCCGGCGGCACGGGCACGGGGGTCGGCGGCGCTGACGGCACGTTCGAGATCAGCGCTGCCGACTGGACCGGGTTCGACTGCACGGTCGTCCGCTCGAACGAGCAGGCGCACACGGGCAGCTACTCGGGCAAGCTGACCGTGACGGGCTCGCCGACGCAGGCGTACTCCCGGCCGTCGGTGTCGACCGCGGTCACGCCCGGCGAGGAATACACGCTCGACATGTGGCTCTATTCGGCCGCGGGGTACGCGGGCGCCGCAGTCTCGATGGACTGGTATGACAGCGGGTTCGGTTACCTCTCGACCGCGGCCGAGACCGTCGTGCTCCCGGCCGGCGCGTGGACGCACCGCACGTATGCCGCGGTCGCCCCGGTCGGCGCCGCTTTCGTCGGCTACGGCCCGTCGCTGACAGGCAGTCCGGCCGGCGGCACGGTGGTCTATTTCGACGACGTGCTGCTGCTCGACGACTCGGCCGGCGGTGGCATCGCGGGCACCGCCTCGGTCACGATCGAGCGGTCGGCCGAGGCGCGGCCGTACGCGGTCGTGCGCGGCGGCCGAGAGCGGTCGGCGACCTCGGGCACCGCGCAGCTCGACGACTACGAGTTCGCCCCGGGCGTGCTCAACACGTACCGCGTCACGTACCTCTCGGACGTCGGGGTGTCGCTCGGCACCGAGACGGTCACGGTCACGCCGACGATCGACCGCGTGTGGCTCAAGAGCATCGCCCGGCCGTTCCTCAACATGCCTGTCACAGTGCAGGATTACACGGCGGTCACGCGCCGCTCCCGGGCCGGGCTGTTCGAGATACCCGGGCGGTCGTTCCCCGTGCGCGTCGGCGACGTGCCGAGCTCGGCCGGGTGGACGCTGCAGGTGCTCACGCGCACGCTGGCCGAGAAACGCGCGCTCGAGTTCCTCATCGCCTCGGGCGACGTCGTGCTCGTGCAGGTGCCGCCCGAGTACGACATCCCGGGCGGGTACGTCGGGCTCGGCGACATGAATCTCGGCCGGGTCAGTCGGACGCTCGCCGACGACCGCCGACTCTTCTCGCTGCCGATGACCGAGGTCGCCCCGCCCGCCGAGAGCGTGGTCGGCTACGCCGCGACATGGGCCGGGCTGATCGCCGACTTCGGATCGTGGGCCGCCGTGCTGGCCGCCTTCCCGACGTGGGCCGACCTGCTCGAGTACGTGGCCGATCCCGAGACTGTGATCGTGCCGTGAGGCCGGTATCGCAGGGCTTCCTCGCCGCGGTCGGCGGCTCGCACAACATCGCAGTGCGGCTGCGGGCCGTGCCGGCGGGGCAGACCGGAACGAGCCCGGCCGGCGGCGTGACCCTGCCGCTGATCGGTGGTGACGTCGTGCTCGACGGGGGCGCCGACATTCGCTCGACACTCGAGTGTGAGGTCGCCGCGCACGATCCGGATACGGGCGAGGCACTGTGGCCGGAAGGCGCGAGCAGCCCGCTGACCCCGTACGGTGCGCACGAGCTGTTCGTCGAGCGTGGTGTCGCGTTCGGCGGCGGCGTGGTCGAGTACGTCTCGCTCGGCTACTTCCGGATCAACGACGTCGAGCAGCCCGCGGCGCCCGACGGCCCGATCCGGATCACGGCCGTCGACCGCATGGCCATGATCATCGACGCCAAGCTGACCAGCGTGCTGCAGTTCGACGCGACCGAGACGTACGGGGCGGTCGTCGAGGCGCTCGCCGCCGACGCGTACGGCGACGTCGTGATCGAGTGGGATGACGAACTGATCGAGGGCGATGCGATCGGCCGCACGTTCATCGTCGAGGAGGATCGGTACGCGCGATTGCGCGAGCTCGTGACCGGGGTTGGCAAGGTCGCCTACTTCGATCACCGCGGCGTGCTCATCGTCCGCAGCCCGCCGAGCCCGACGCTGCCGCTATGGACGGTCTCACGGGGGCGCGGGGGTGTCCTCGTGTCCGCGGGCCGCTCACTGAGCCGCTCGGGCGTGTACAACGGCGTGCTCGCCACGGGCGAGGCGCTCGACACCGAGCCGCCCGTACGCGCTCTCGCGGTCGACAGCTCGGCCAGCTCGCCGACGTATTGGGGCGGCCCGTTCGGCAAGGTGCCTCGGGTGTTCGCGAGCCCGCTGCTGACCACCGACTCGCAGGCGGCGCTCGCAGCGGCGACCGTGCTGCGCCGCTCGCTCGGCCTGCCGTACAACGTCGATTTCACCGCGGTTCCCAACCCGGCCCTCGAGCCCGACGACCCGATCGCGATCGGGCTCGAGGGCGAGCCGCGCATCATCGAGCCCGAGCTGATCGTCGGCGACTCGTTCTCTCGCGTACTGGCGGACACGATCGGTGCCGGCGAGACCGGGCACGCATGGACACCATCGACGCCGAGCTCGCAGCTCGCGGTCAACGGTTCGGTGTTCCAACGGACCATGACCGTCAACACGACCGCGAGTCATGTGCTCCCGCTCTCGATCGGCCGGCGCGACCTCGACGTCTACGTTGATCTGCAGGTGCCGATCGCTGCGGGCGGGGCGACCCTCGCGATCGGCGCGCTGCTGCGCCGGAACGCGGCGGACGACTTCTACACTGCTCGGCTCGAGTTCGACGCGGACGGCGACGTCTCGCTCAAGATCGCCGATCACGGGCCGCTCGGTTACGCCGAGCCCGCGACGATCGACGGGTACGCCCCGTACACCGCGGCGCAGTGGTGGACGCTGCGCGCACGCGCGCATGACAACGTGTGCGAGCTCAAGGCGTGGCCGCGCGACGAGCAGCCCGAGCCCAACGACTGGGCACTCTCGTACGATGGAATGCGACCCGCCGCAGCAGGGCAGGACAACCGGTACGGGCTGTATCTGTGGCGTCTGGCGGGCAACACGAACAACACTGGGCCGCAGTACCTGATCGACAACTTCCGGGCGTACGACGTGCCGGCGAACGTGCTGCGGGGCGGCGAGCTGCACGTGCTCGACACCGTGACCATCCCGCTCGTGGCGGCCGGCGCGCTGCGCGGCCGGACCCGCGAGCAGACCCTGACGTCTATCGAGACGAGCTGACCATGCGATCCGACGACCTCGTACCGTTCCTTGGCACCCCGCAGCCCGCGGGCCGGGGCGTGACGTTCCGGCAGGGCGTCATCGTGGCGTGGAATCAGGACACGGCCGAGAACGTCGTGCGCGTCGGCGACTCGCTGCTGACGAACCTGCCGATTCTCAACACGAGCGAGGCGGCCATCCTGGCGGCCGGCGATGTCGTCGGCATCCTCGTCTCGGGCGCCACGTGGGGCATCATGGGCCGGTTCACCATCCCGGGCACCCCCGAGGCGGTCAGCGCGCTCGACAGCCTGCGCGTGCAGTCACAGACCGTCGGCAACAACGAGGCCACCACGAGCAGCAGCTTTACCGACCTCGGTAACTACGGCCCCGAGATCGAGGTCGTGGTCGGCGCGAGTGGCCGTGTCGTGCTCTGGATGTCCTCGGTCATCACGCTCAACGTGCCGAGCGGTAGCGGGATCCTGAGCGTCGAGGCGCAGATGGCGTTCGTCGGCGAGGGCGCGAACGAGTTCGGCACGGGCTCGTACTCCGCGATCCGCGGGCAGCTGTGGCGCAACTCGGCGCAGGCTGGCGGGTTCGACACGGCGATCGAGACCACGAGTCCGGTGAGCAAGACGTACCTGCTGACCGGACTCGCCCCGGGCGCGACCAAGTTCGTCGCCAAGTACCGGCGAGCGAGCGGTGCCGGAACGGTCTCGTTCGACGACCGCAACATGACCGCGATGGCGATCTAGGAGAGACGATGGCTGACACGACGAGCAGGTACTCGCTGCCTTACCAGGAGACCGGCGACGCGCCGGACGGGCCGGCGCTCGGGCAGGATCTTGCCGAGGCGGTCGAGACCGCCCTCGGCGCGGTCGACGATGCGCTGACCGACATGTCGCTCGCGCCGACGCAGCAGGTGTTCACGGCCGGCGGCACGTGGACGAAACCGGCCGGCGCGCACCGCGTGCACGTGCAGGTCGTCGGCGGCGGTGGCGCGGGCGGTGGCGCTGCCGCCACCGCGGCGGCGCAGTGGTCGTTCGGCGACGGCGGCGGCGGCGGCGAGTACGCCGCGGGTTGGTTCAACGCAACCGATCTGGCGTCGACCGTAGCCGTGACGATCGGCACGGGCGGCACGGGTAATACCGGGTCGGGCACGGGCGGCGGAACGACCTCGTTCGGTACGCACATCACCGCGGCCGGCGGCGGCGCGGGCGGGGTCCGGCCGGCGGGTACCGCAAACTTCTCGTCGAATGACGGGGTGCGCTCGGGCGGCTCGGGCGGCACGGGCGGCGACGTCCGCGTACCGGGCGGTGCTGGCGGGTCCGGTATCGGCATCACGGCGACCGCGGGCACGGGCCAGCGCGGCGGCGATGGCGGCGGCACGGTCCTCGGCGGCTCGCAGGTCGGCCGCTCGAACACCGCGGGCAGCACGGGCCGGGCGTACGGCGGCGGCGGCTCGGGCGCCTCTCGGGGTGCCTCGCTGACCGCGGTCAACGGCGGCAACGGGGCGACCGGCGTCTGCATCGTCACGACGTATTTCGCCGGACCGCAGTAGCCTCACGGGTAGCCGAAGGGAAGGGGAGACTATGCCATCGGCCCAATTGGTTTCATGCCTGCGGCAGCTCTGGAACGAGTTCGACGACATCGCGCCGAACCGCGATCGGCGCAGCGACGGTTGGATCGGCGACGCTGCGCACGCGGGCAGCTCGTCGGACCACAATCCCGACGAGACCGGCAAGGTGCCGATCAGGGACGCCGACAAGATCAACGAGGTGCACGCGCTCGACGTCGACAAGGACTTGAACGTACCCGGTCTCGACATGGAGCGGGTTGTTCAATTCCTACTAACCCGGTGCCGTAACGGTACCGAGCGGCGCCTGCGGTACATCATCTGGAACCGGCGTATCTGGGAAGCGTCGAACGGGTGGCGTCAGCGCACGTACACGGGCGCGAACGCGCATGACCAGCACGGGCACTTCAGTGCCAGCTACGACACCGCACTCGAGGCGAGCAAAGCCTCATGGCGTTTGGAGGACATCCCGGTGGCACTGACCGATGCAGACCTCAACAAGATCGGGAACATGATCGCGTCCGAGGTTGCCAAGGCCGTTACCGCGGCGCGCAATGCGGAGCTCGCGGTCAATGCCCTGACCAGGGCCCGGCCGCTCAACGGCCCGGACGGTAAGCCGGACGGCACGCAGTACACCCCGCTCGGGCACAACGTGCTCATGCAGGGCGTGCCCTCGCCCGCCAAGGGTGGCGCCCGCGTGCCCATGCACGAGCTGCTCGGAGACATCGCCGAGGCGGTCGTCGAGTCGTAATCGGCCTGCCCGCGGGCAATCAGCAACTGCACTTAGAGTGATCGGTACACGCCCGGCCCGAGCGCCTCTCGCGTTCGGGCCGGCGCTATCGAAAGGCGGGGCGCGTGCCGGATTGGCTTAAGACATTGGCGCTGATCGTTGGGCTGCTCGGGTGGCTCGCGACAGTGACCGCCACGCTCATGCAGGGCAAACTTCCGGATGCCGCGACACTCGGAATCCCGGCCGCACTCGTGATCGCTCTCGCTCCTCCGGTTACGATCGGCCGCGGGCGGGCAACCCGTCCACGTCGGGCGGTCCGTCCGACGGCCGAGGCGGCGGAAGAGGAATCACCGTGATCGATCTTGCATGGCAGATGACGGCACTAGGGTCGATAGGCGTGTCGGTCCTGATCGGTCTGGTCGCGCGCCGCGGACTGGCCGAGCTCGATCGGCGCCGAGAGTCTCGCCGATGAGCCCATACCGGGAGCCCGCCCCGCGCGGGTTCCGTTGGGCCGATCGGCCGGCGGCGCGGGCGGTGGCCATGGTGCTCGCACTCGTCTCGCTCGTCGTCAGCATGTACGTCGGTTACCGATACGTCGGGCTGATCGACTGCTTGCAGCGGCAAGCGGCTGCTGACGCCAATCGAACCAAGGCGATCGCCGAGGTAACCGACCGAGAGCGTGCTGCTGACCTCGCACTCATCATGGGGCCGACCGCGGAACGAAGTGCGGCCGCACTTCGAGAGGCGGCCACCGAGGCGCGACGCGAGACCGACCGCGTTCGGGCTGCGAATCCTGCGCCGACCGCCGTACCCTGTGACTGACGGGCCGAACGGCCCGGTAGAGGGAGAGACACCATGCGCATTGCCAAGTTCATCGTGGCGGCCGTCACGGCCGGCGCAGTCGCCGCGGGTACCGCGCTCGCCGACGACGTGTTCACCACGACCGATGGCGTGACGATCGCGCTCGCGATCCTCGGCGCCCTCGGCGTGTACGCCGTTCCGAACCGCCCCGAGCACGGCTGATGACTGGCCCGAGCGAGGCGGTCATGGGTCCGGCCGGCGCGGCGCGTCCGTCGCTCGGCCGGATTGTGCACTACCGCGGCAAGAGCGGTCATCACGCGGTGCGGGCGGCCATCGTCAGCGCCGACGTCGACTCGCTCGACCCGCGCGGGGTCGAGTCCGGCGCGGTGCCGGCGCTCGACTCGTCGATGCACGTGCACCTGCACGTTTTCACTCCCGGCCCGAACGGCGGGTTCCCCGAGTTCAACGTGCCGTACGGCACCGAGCCCGGACAGTGGAGCTGGCCGCCGCGCATCTAGGTGCGGGGTAGGACTTTTATTACTTGTCGATACAAGTAATGCGGCACAGAACGAGGGGCGCCCCGTGGGGCGCCCCTTCCTCGTTCACGCTGCGGGCTGCACCACCAGCCACTCGGCCGGGTAGCCGAGCTCGTCTTCCTGGTCGAGCATCTCGGCCCGCGCCTCGAGCATCCCAGCCTCGGTCCCGGCCCCGAGGAGCTCCTCCCGGCCGTCCGCGTCCCGGATGATCAGCTCGTGGGTTTTCTTGTTCTTCGTCATACCCATAGTCTAATACATGACCTAATAGGTTGGCAAGGGGTGAAGCGTCCCGGTTTTACTTGTATCGACACGTAATAAAAGTCCGGGGGTTACCGGCCCGCCCGGCGCGGGTACCCTGCCGGTATGACCACCGACACGCAGGCTGCGGGCGCCGACGAGCCCGTCAACATCAATGCTCTCGGCCCGCAGAACGCGGCCGAGCAGGTCACCGAGACGCGGCGCTTCGAGAACAACATCGAGGCTGCTGACGCCAAGTCCGAGGAAGCGATCAAGGCGCAGACCGCCCCCAACCCGACCACCGACGCCGACCTCGCCCGCGAGGCGTACGGCGAGGACTGGAACAAGCGGCGCCGCGGGCGCGAGGCCGACAAGCTGGCCGACACCGATCACCGCGAGATCGCCGAGACCAAGGACGGCGAGCCGATCTACGCGCACGGCGGGGTCGCCGTGGACGCTCAGGGTCACGCACTCGGCCACGCCGACGACCCGCAGGGTGCAGTCAACCTGCGCGAGCGGCTGTGGGACGACCCGCCCGCCAAGGACTCGGACCGCTACCCGGTGACCGCCGAGGCGCGCGAGCGCGATGAGGCCGACGACGAATCCTGATGCTGCGTCCGTCACCGTGGCAGCAGAACGGCCCCGCATCCCGGAAGGGGGCGGGGCCGTTCTGTACCCGTGTCAGGTGCGTTGATCCTACGCCTGCGCGGTGACCGGCGGCTGCTTGGCGAACGGGTTGACCCGCGGCGGCTCAGCAGGCGTCTGCGGCGCCGCGACGGGCGTGGCCATCACGGGCGCCGGGGCGGGCTCGGCCGGCGCGGCAGCGGGCTGCTCGGCGGCCGGGGCGGGCTGTTCGGCCGGCGCGGCCGCCTTCTTGGCCCGGGTGCTGCGCGGCTTGGCCGGCGCCGAGGCGGGCTGCTCGGTCGGCGCGGCACCCTGCGCGGGCAGCTCGCGCTCGAGGCGCGCGTCGAGCGAGGGCAGCCACGTACTCGCGATCGCGTCGGCCGTGTCGGTGACCTCGAACATCGTGTTCCACGTCCGGTCGCCCTCGCTGTCGTGGCCGACCTTCTCGAGCACGAGGCGGTACTCGCCGT
>Ga0196958_10000094_pt1 | contig 35596 bp, 41 predicted proteins | sample S1v_10metaG_FD_148654 | JGI IMG/M metagenome (GOLD analysis project Ga0196958, IMG submission 148654) | Soil microbial communities from Anza Borrego desert, Southern California, United States - S1+v_10 | ecosystem: Environmental > Terrestrial > Soil > Desert | place: USA: California | collected... | reverse complement strand
GCTCATTATTACTCCGGTTCATAATCAAAATCTTCCCATACCAAGCTAACCCTACGGGCTGGCTGCATTTCTTCTAGAAACTTACGCAAGGCATCTTCTACATTATCCTGAGCGGTCCAATACTGCTCACCATCACCGTCTACAAACACCTGAAAACTCATACCAACTCCAATGTTGCTTCTACTGATTTTGGAAAGTGAATCTTTAAAATATCACGTACAGCTTCGGCATATGAACGTATCTCACTCTGTGCATCGTGTGCTAGGCGCTGGTGCAAAAAATGTAAACCGGCCCCTAGGCTGAATGTCCAACGCCATCTAACATAAAGTCCATAGGCAGGCAGGAACAATCGGGCCTGCTCAGGAGCAATACCTCGCTCAATAGCCTGATCGTAGTAATGCAAACCAGCAGAATACATTCCAGCTAGCTGCTTGGTCCAATAGTTTCCATACTGCATCTGCCATGCCAGCACGTCATCAATGTTTGGTGGCTGGTAATGACCGTCCTCTGGATTCCAAGAGAAAAACTCTCGGTTGCCCTTTTCCCAATCCTCAGCACTCAAAGATTCGATGGTTGGTCCGCTACCCTGCTTCTTGTTTTCTGGCACACTACGCCACTCATCAGGGGCCACGAGATAGAACTCAGGAGTCTCTGTAATGTAGCGACGACTAGACTCATTCCAGCCTAATTGATCTTCAACGTGTGCTGAGGCTACCGCGTACTTCCACCATTGTCTCGCAGTGATGAGCGGTGCATAGACCTCCAACGTGACCGCCGAATGGCGGAAGGTGCTTGTATGGCCGTCTCTAACGAGAAAAGCGAGGAGTCGGGCTTCCTTTTCCTCAAACGTCGCACTCGCCCGGTCGAAAGAGACCTTGGCCGAATTAACCACATCAAGATCCGATCCCATATGCTTGTCATAGCGCACGTATCCCTTATCTAATACATCAATCTTCATGTGCTTATTGTCACCTTAAATGTTTCTCCATCGTCCCAAGCTTGTTGTTCTACAGCTACCCTAGCGCCAGGCGGGAAATCCTTTAGCAACCGGGCAAGTTCCTGAAACTGCTCAACCTTGAACGGACCTTCTCCAAAATCAATGGTTGTTACCTTACTCTCCCTGACTCTAAGGATAGAAGTTTGCATACCAATAGATATGTCCTTAAGATTCTGCTTAGGTGCAGGGGTAGGGTCAAAGCGCTCGTAAGCGCCACTGTAATCTGCCATTAGCTCATATCCAATACGTCTCGTGGAGCCGTTAATGGCTCATGGTCCAAGTATGCGTCTACAGGCTCGTAGGTCTTTTCAAAGATATCTGGCTTGCAAGGATAGAACTCACCGTTCACACCCTGAATAATCCAGTCGCCCGGTAGTCCAATCATATCACCCTCTAGAGTGGGGACAACTACATGCGGACCTATAACCTTAGCACCATCATGGGCATATTCACCCTCGGGTGTCATTAAGTATGTTTTGCCATTGAACCATTGACCCAACGCAACAATAGTGTTGACATACTCAACAGCACTTTCATACTCATCGAAATCCGGTACTCTACGCGCCTCAATCTCAACCGGGCGCTTTCTAAATCTAGGCATTACTATCCAATCTCACTTGTAAACCATGCTTCTATCTCTACGTCATTATCTAAAGTCATTAGAACGTAGTAAAACTTTCTTGCACAATCGGGGCAGTACCACACGTCACCGACCTCGGCCGGTATAGGTGGTTCACAAGGAATCTCCGGTAGATCATCGTAATCATCCACAGGGACACCCTAAGCCACAACGTGAATTCTTAATCCTGGGGGTCTTGCTGAATAGAGTCCTTAATGTAAACTTCTCCATTACTCTTGATAGAACCAACAATCTCACCGTCCTTCGACGTAACCATCCAGGTGTAAATGTTTATAGAATCGTTATCATCAGCCCAAATCTGCATCATCGGCCTCCAAGATTTCAAGAAGGGCACCCTGGACCTCGCACATAGCATGGTCCCAACCGTTATCATATTGTTGTAATAGGTCAGGCTTCAAGATCGCAGGTCGAAAGACCGGGTACAGATCACGCACATATTGTTCGATCAGTTGTAACTTTTCAGTCGCAGTCAAGCTCATAATCATCATCCAATTCTGGTGCCTCATCAACTAGAGCCATACGAATACGACTCCTAGGCACCTGCTGAACATTATCCCTCAAACGGGGTCTAAACTCAAACACGTCAAGCTCGCTACCATCTACCAGCGGACCATAAGCGTGCCAATTAAGAACATCAACATCTTCAATCATAACGTCGAACCCCTCTCTGAAATGACTACCGGGTGGATTTACCGGAAGCTTGTCACGGACTTCTGCCCAATCTAGTGTAGCATGTGTGTCAGCGATCCAACGCAGGTTCTGATACATCCTTTGCCCAATCTGGTGTCCATCCTCTCCAGGTGCTATAGTTAATGCAGTCTCTAGAACTGCTGTGCCAACTACGACCTGCCAATGAACAACCTGCTCCGTGGACGACAAAGCCGTCCATACCATCTTCAAAGCCATAACAGTTTCCATCTAGAGACCGGCGCTTATCTCGTTCTGCTGCTCTAGCAAACATATTTCTGAAATAGTCTAGCGCTTCATCTGGTGCGCTATGCTTGCCCATCAGTCGCAACCTCCGCTAGAGCCTGAATCGCTGCTGGAACCAGCATCATATGCGATATATGTCAATCCTGAATCTTGATAAACCGGACGGCTGCGGCGTGGGGGCGCGCTAGGAGCCCGCCTCTGTACTTGCGGACGTGGCTGTTGTGGTCCCATAACACGCTGGCCGGGACCGTGATACGCCTGGCCTGGCCGGTTCTTACGAATCTCGACCTTAAGCCCTGCGCGCTCGTCAACATAACCAAACCAAGCTCTAATTTTCTTCCACATATCAGCCCCAATTCTTCTTTGGAAATAATTTCCACGAATAAATAGTTCTGCCAAACCTGATAGCAAACGCAAATCTATGCTTATAATTTCGTGCGTATTTATCTTTATCCATTTGGAATCCTTCCTGTAAACATCCAGACTCCATAGTCATGTTCAGACCAGCCTAGATACTCATTCAACGAGGGTCGGCCTCTTGCCTCATAGGTCTCGTCGTCCATATCATGCCACAACTCGACCCGGTTGTCAACCTCTTCTTTGGTACGCGCTGGTGGGACTCCTGGCATGTTATACATCACTGGCTCCTTCTAATTGGTAAATGAGGCAGTCGAACTACTACAGCATGGTCCGAGCCAGCGTGCTTGTCGGCTGGCTTCCAGCAGGTGTCACATCTCATGCCACCATTCTAGCACAAAGCCCCCCGGTTGTCACCAGGGGGCAATTGTGTTTAAATCAGAACAGATGCTTCCTTCTTCCGAAGAGTGCTCGTCCCGTGCGTGCGCCTGCAATAGCAGCAACAACGTAGAGAACAACAGCAACAGCAATCAGAATCCAACCTAGAGTTAGGAGAATACCGATGTCAAAGATTGCTCCTAGAATCAGGAGAACAATACCAAGTACGATCAACTATATCACCTCCATCTAGATCAAGTATACCACAGAGGTCAGGACTTCTTTTCTGGTTCTGGCTTCTTCTTGTCTCTGTCAGGAATGTTTTCTAGCTCTTTTGTCGTGATAACCATTTTTAATCTCCTTTTCTATCTGGATTTGGGCATAGCGGTCCATTGCATCCCAATAGATTTCTGCTGTAATTCTACCCTGATTATACCAGTTCGCTAATTTGAACACATCTTCTGTATTTTCTGGAATTATTATCATCTTATCTCCTTTTAGATAGAATAGTACATTCTCCCCCCCGCGTGCCTAGAGAGAAGGGTAAAAGGTTTTCTCTCGCTGTCAGAGTCTGCGTCAATGCCACGATAGGAGCCTCACAGTCACACACTCCTATCCTCGGTCCACCGTTTCGAGTCTCTTTGAGAACTAACTCAGTGGGTTCTTCTTTCTATTTACCGGCCTGGTGGTGGAGCCTGGCAGAAGAACGGGATAAAAGAAAACCATCTAGCCGAGAGGACATTGACACTTCTCGGAGATTGCTCCACCATAGCCTTGATAAGTGCTGGCCCACACTGACCTCCGCTTGTCGTCCATATGGCTAGGGTTCCATTATTCCAGGAAAGCAGAGTCTTGGGAAAGGAAAGGCCCCAAGCAACCTTCTTCTTTCGAAGACCCTAGTCAGGCTGCTTGGGGCTGTAGTTCTCTACCATTGTAGCAGAAATCTGTGTCCTTTGCAACCGTGACTAGGGGACCGGTTGAAACTAAATATACTTTAGCACGTTGACTTTTATGAGTCAAACGGCGACCAGCCGCTATCGAGCAGCCATTGCAAATCTTCATCAGGAAGCTCGGCAATTTCTCGAAGCTTCTGACATCTAATATTGTGTTCTATTTCAAGAGCATCTTGCTCTTGCTCATATGCTTTGCGCCTTCTTTTAGAGGCACCTAAAAGCTCCATGCGAGGAAACCAGAAGGAAGCATTTCTTTCAAGAACTTTTCTGGTTTCCGCAACCGTTAGTTGCTTTGGCATCTTTATCTCCCTGTGTTAAAATTGATCCATGAAGATCAGTATGTGTGTGCCAATTGAAAACCTCCAAAGAGCCAACGGCTTCGGAGAGGCTTCCTATCAGATTGTATCATCTCTCCAGCGTCTAGGTCATGAGGTTAAATTATTTGACGAAACCGCGCCGGTTGAGTTTGCTTTCTGCCAGCCTGAATACTGGCAATGGTCTAATCGGGACGCATACCACATTGGCTACGTGCCCTGGGAGTCAACCCGCCTTCCTCGAAATTGGAAATATTTGTTACGAGGTTGTGATGAACTCTGGACTCCATCCCCTGTAATCGCTAGTTGGTTTGAGGCCGAAGGCTTCCCTGCAAAGGTGTATCAGCACGGCGTAGATTCTGCTGTGTGGACGCCACGAGAGCGTAGCACTAGCGGCCCGGTTAAGCTGCTGCATATCGGAGAGCCTGCTGTCCGCAAGGGAGGACCCCTTTTATTTGATACGTTCGTACAGCTTTATGGAAACAGTCGCAACCAGGTAACTTTAACCTTTAAGGCTAACGGTTCAACGTGGATCGATGATTGGGAGCACCTGGGCAATGTAGACGTTATAACAGACGAATATACAACCGAGCAGATGGTTGATCTTGTTCACGATCACGATATGTTGATCTACCCGTCATTTGGTGAGGGCTTTGGATTGATTCCGCTACAGGCTATGAGCACCGGTATGCCGGTTATCATCACAGAAGGCTGGGCACCTTATGAAGAATTGGTGAATAGTAATCTTGTGGTAGCAACCCGGCTTGGCCCTAGCCCGTGGCCTAAAACACACCCAGGAGAAATGCTGCATCCATCAGACATTGATCTTGCTTGGTGCATTGAGGACGCGGTAGAGGGATTTGATCATTATGCACAGGATGCTTTCAACCGGGCCGAGTCCGTACATAAGGCGTACGATTGGGATAAATTAACTGAAGAAGCATTTGCACCTATCGTTGCTCGCTTTGAAACATAAAGCTGAATCTGCTAAAATATAGTCATGGCATATTCATTCTCAACCCGCAAGGGCAACGGCGAAACCGTGAAGATCCCGGTTTCAAGCGATCTAACAGGGGCAACTCTGGCAGTAGAATTCTCTAAGAAGAGAGACTTCCCAAGCGTCCTCTTAACTAAGACCGCAACAGCCGGTACAAGGACAGTCAATGTTACGCTGACAGCAGCCGACGTTGACGCCATTGGAGATGCCTTTTTCCGTGTAAAGTTGACCAAGGATGGTAAGAGTCGCTTTATTCAGGACGGTAGGATTGATTATCAGGCACCAGTAGCACTTGCTACTGAATCTAATACTGTAAGTTCAGCAGGTGGAGCCGTTGGTCCTTGGGAGGATATCGTTAGGGCTGCACAGTTCGGATACTCCCACACTGCCGGTGTTGCTGGTGACTCAACAGGAGACAATCTTTCAGCATTCGAGTGGCCTTTGATTACTCTTAAGCTTCTGTCCACCAAGTATCCAAATGTTCGCATGGAGCATTACGGATTTAATGATGCTACTCAAACTTATGGAGCACCAACAGTTGTTAATGCTGGTGCAGCAGCTACTGGTGGAGTAATTGCACATGACACTTTCTCAGTTGCTGGTAATGCTGTAGGCGCAGCGGCAGATACGAAGGGAACTTGGGCAGGCTGGGGCACAGTCACGAAGTCAGGCGGTCGTGCCAGTTTAGCCAACAATACTTCCGGCCTCTCCGTTCTCTGCCCTACTCAGGATTCTACAGTTACTAGTAAAGTTCTGGTTACAACTGCTGGTTTGACTGGGTTTAATGCTTTTAGATTTGGTAATGGATTTTCAAACGCTTTAATGACCGGGTTTGGTGTACACTTGAACCTCTCACTTAACGGTCAATGGATTACGTATCTCACGATGGCTAAAACTCTTGCTGTCGGAGGAGTCCAAGTGGTGGCTACCGAGCAGATTGATTTGGGACTTGCTAACGTAACCAATAAGGCCGTTGAGGTGGAAACATCTTTGTCTGGTCTTACTTTTAGTGCTAAGATTACAGTAGAAGGTAGAGAACCCGTCATCCGTTCCTTTAACCTAACAGCTCAAGAAAAATCAGAGATTGGGTTTTATGCGGGCGTAGCTGCTAATCCTGGAAATCTTGCCGGTGGTCTTGCCCTCGATGAAGTCAAGGTAGAAACAGAAATCATTCCTACTCCTACTATTAAGCTTTACAATGGTTCTGTAGCTGGCAAGAATCCTGACTATCTTAGGGCACCGGGCCGCTTGGCTGCAATGTTCCCGGTCTCTTTGGATAGTGTATTTTTGTCATTTAGTCACAATGGTCATTTGAATCAGGGCGGCCCGGCAGCTTTTCCTGCTGATTACAAGCAGACTATTGATTTGATTAAGGTAGCCCACCCAAAGGCCACTATCTATCTAGGTTCTCAGAACCCTGAATTTTCACCGCGTGATGCTTCCATGATTTCAACTCATGCAGCACGCCAGGCTCTTATTCCTCAGATCGCAAAGGATAATGGAGCCCGCTATGTGCCGGTTTTGGAAGCATTCGTAAGTTATGCAGCAGATAACGGCCGCGCTCTAGTTCAGGCTGACGGCGTTCACCCAACCAACCCATCAACGATTGATCCTACAGATGGCTTTGGATCAACGCTTTGGGCCAGAACTGTTACTGGCATCGGAGCAGGAGTTCCTGTTCATACGCACCCAGCCGCCGAGCTTTATAATTCAACTGCGGTAGGTCGTGCATTAATTACTGCCACTGACGCAGCAGCAGCGAGAACTGCTATTAGCGCTGGAACTTCTAGCCTTAGCCTTGGAACGGCAGGAAACACCGCCGCCGCCGGTAATGATTTTAGATTCTTTGGATTCCAGTCTAATACTCAGACGGTGGCTTCATACACCCTTGTTCTGACTGATGCTCGCAAGGTTATTGAAATGAATAACTCAGCAGCCAATACAGTTGTAGTTCCAACCAATGCCACCGCAGGGTTTGCGGTTGGTACAGTTATCGATGTTATGCAGCTAGGCACTGGCGCTACAACAATCGCTCCTGCTACTGGTGTCACTCTAAGAGCGCCGGGTGGATTGAAGATTGCTGATCAGTTTGGTTCGATTAGACTTCGCAAGAGAGCAACAGACGAATGGGTGGCAGAAAACATTTCTACTCCTACCAGCTTTGTTCCGCAGAAGACCATTAATTTCTTCACTGAGAATACTACTTTGGTTGGCTGGATGGCCGGTAGGCACCTACAGTCTGAGTCCGCAGGAGCTATAACATTTACTATTCCAACGAATGCAACTTCGTCCTTCCCTATTGGAATCGATATTGATATTGTTCAGGGAAATGTGGGAGAAGTAATTATAGCGCCAGCGGCGGGAGTAAACCTTCGTTCTCGTGAGGGTGCAAATAAGTTGGCGGGTCGATATTCTGCTGCGACACTTCGCAAGATTGGCGCGGACACTTGGCAGCTACATGGTGATATAGTTTCATGAGTCTAGGAATCATAGCGTCAACCCGGCGCTCGGGCGCTGATACGTACGTAATTAACGGAAACTTTCAGACATTCTCAAAGACGCCATATGGTGCTTACACTGGAATGTGGGGATTGACTAATCCTGATGCTCCTGGCCTTGTTGCAACTTCATCTATGCAGGTGACTCGTAGTGCATTCCCATCAGCAACAATATTTAATTGGGACGTAACTCCTAGTCCAAGCTGGGGAGGAATAAATGGATATCTTCACATTTCATATGGTAATTATGACTCTAGCCCAGGAGCGGGAACAGTAACTCCTTTGCAAGTTAAAGATGTTGGCAACATGATTGTTAATGCTAATTGGACACAGACTGGCGATCTTTCAACCGCGCTTTTGTGTGAAATGTGGTTGGGAGCCGAAGCCGCTCCCACGGGTCCATTTACCAAAACCCATGAAATTGCATTTTTCCCACGGTTCTCTACACAGGCCCGGTCTTGGCTGGATTCATTGCCACTAGTAGGAACTGGCTTCACATATAATGGAGTTAACTACAGTGTGAGGATCGCGGGTAACCCACAAGGAGTTCCATACATCATTGCTTATCGCAGTGACTATGGAGACATTCAGGGAGCCATGCCATATAAGACTTACTTCAACTACTTAGTGGCTCAGGGCCAAATCACCGGAAATGAATGGGTCAATGGCGTTGCCTTCGGCCCGGAGCCCAATAGTGGTATTGGTAGCCTGAACATTAGCAAGTTTGGTGTAATTATGGAGCCAATCTTCACAGGTGATGTTAGGAATCTAATTCATGGAACATATATCAATGCCTCTAACCCAGCAGCAGCAACCTATGGAGAGAGGCCAGAGCTAGGCCCTACAGGTTATCCTGTTTGGCGTATGACTAGAACCGCTGCAACTCCTTTTGATTGGGGAGCAATCGCATTTGCTGATCTTGCAGGTAACGCTATTCCTGCGGGCTCTAAGGTAACATTAACTTGGTGGGAGCGCTCAACTGCAACTAACCCCATTTTCCATCAGTTAGCTAACGACCCATCTTCTGAAATTGTTAATCAAACCACTATATCTCCAACCAATAAGCCTAATGTTTGGTCTAAGAGGGAATGGGTTATTGAATCGACGAGCAGGATTTGGACTCCCGGTACGCACAGACTTAGGGCAGCCCTTCCAGACGTTCTAAACTACTATTATGAGTGGTCTGATCTTAAGGTTAAGGTTGAATCGCCAATACCTGTAAGCAATGTAGTTGTAAATGGTGGGTTCGATAGCAGCGATTCTTGGCACGGCGCCGGTTGGAGCGGTAAGACTATTTCAGATGGAAAGGCTAACTTTACTGCGTCCCCAGCCTATGATGGATTCGATCAGCCTGTAACTCTTGTTGAGGGTAAGTATTATGAGCTTACATACACAATTAGCAATTATGCTTCTGGAACTGTTTATGGATCATTTACAGGCGGTGCCACAAATCTAGGGCTGTCTCGTTCAGGTAACGGCACATACACTGAGCGTCTCTTGGCGGGAACTGGTAATAACAGGCTTAATTTGATGCTGAATGTTGCTGGCACATTGTCAATTGATGACGTTTCTCTAATCGGCCCATACAACACTGCTACTGTCGGGGGACCGTAAAAATATTCTTCGTCACAATCTCGCTCATAAACTCTGAGGGTGTATACTTGAGGGACCAAATCTTGAGGAAAACCCCACTGTAGGCGGGGTATAGGAGGAATTTAATTGAGTATTATTGACGACAATGGAGCCCTAACTGATCCATATAAGGCTTTCATTGCAGTGTCTCGATACGCTAGGTGGGACGACAATATTGGTCGTCGTGAAACCTGGGTTGAGACAGTAGATCGTTACGTGGACTACATGCGTAACCACATGGAAAGAAACTACCCAAATGTAGTAACTGAGAATGAGTGGGATCGCATTCATTCTTCAATTTTGAACCACAAGGTCATGCCTTCGATGCGTGCATTGATGACGGCAGGACCGGCGCTAGACCGCTCACACGTTGCAGGATATAACTGTAGCTTCATCCCGGTAGACAGCCCACGTTCATTTGATGAGGCTCTCTACATTTTGATGAACGGTACCGGGCTTGGGTTCAGCGCAGAGCGCAAGTATACACAGAAGTTGCCGATTGTAAATGAGCACTTTGAGTACACAAAGACTGTAATCAAGGTTCAAGATTCTAAGGAGGGTTGGGCTCGCGCACTTCGTGAGCTAATCGCTTTGCTTTATAGCGGTCAGATTCCAATGATCGATATTACTGCATTGCGTCCCGCCGGGGCAAAACTAAAGACGTTCGGTGGACGTTCAAGCGGTCCACAGCCACTAGTGGATCTTTTTGACTTCACAATCTTGACGTTCAAGAAGGCCGCAGGCCGTCAGTTGACCAGCCTAGAGTGCCATGACATTATGTGCAAGATCGGTGACGTTGTGGTTGTCGGCGGAGTAAGGCGTTCTGCCCTTATTTCTTTGCAAGACCTTGACGATTACGAAATGGCAAAGGCAAAGACCGGTTCTTGGTGGGAGGCAACTCCATACCGCAGGTTGGCTAACAACTCTGCTGTATATCACAAGAAGCCAAGCGTTGGAGAGTTCATGCAGGAATGGCAGAATCTATACGAGTCCGGTTCTGGAGAGCGTGGAATCGTCAACATGGAAAATATGCAGAGGGCAGCATACGCGCCCCGCCGTGACGGTAGTCAGTTGGCCGGTACGAACCCGTGTGGCGAGATTTCTCTTCGTCCATACCAGTTCTGCAACTTAACTGAAATTATTATCGAGGAAGACGACACAGAGGAAACACTTCTTGAAAAGGCAGAAATTGCAACAATTCTTGGAACCATCCAGGCAAGTTTCACCAATTTCAAATATCTTAGAAAGATTTGGAGAGATAACTGCGAGGAAGAAAGACTACTTGGTGTTTCACTTACCGGGCAGTTTGGAAACAAGCTTACTTCGGGACGAATGGGTTTGGAAGCTCTTGCAGGAACATTGGACAGACTTCGTGAACGCACAATCGAAGTCAATGGACGTGTGGCAGATGCAATGGGAATTAATCGAAGCACGGCAATCACAACTGTCAAGCCTAGTGGAACAGTTTCTCAGCTTACCGGAACAAGCTCCGGTATGCACCCGTGGCACAACGATTTCTACATCAGAAGCGTTCGCCAGGACAACAAGGATCCACTGACAAACTTCCTTAGGGACGCAGGAATTCCTTGCGAGCCTGATCTTATGGCTCCTGACAACACAACGGTATTCTATTTCCCACAGAAGGCACCGGAAGGCGCGGTTACCAGGCTAGAACTAAGTGCTATTCAGCACCTAGAATTCTGGAAGATTTACAAGGAACACTGGACTGAACATAACCCATCTATCACGGTTAACGTTCGTGAGCACGAATGGATTGAAGTATCTGACTGGGTTTACAAGAATTGGGACATTGTTGGTGGAATCTCATTCCTTCCATACGATGCAGGTACTTACCAGCAGGCTCCATACCAGGACACCGACGAGTCCGGTTACAAGCAGTTCATGGCAGATATGCCAAAGCAGGTTCTTTGGGAAGCTCTTCCACTATACGAAAAGGAAGACAACACCACAGGAACGCAGTCTTTGGCTTGTGTAAGCGGGCAGTGTGATCTTGTAGGTTCGGCAGACAAGTAACAATTAGGTGAAAAGCCCCTCTTCGGAGGGGCTTTTTGCTTGTCTGACATTTTGACATTAAAACTTTTCATTGTATGATATGCATATGGAGGGAGGGGATAAATATGACAGAACAAAAGGCAAAGACCGCAGGCGAACAGGATCACTCTGATCCTTGGGTTTTCGCAGGCGAGGAAGCAGATGCTCCAACCAATCCCGATGATGATAAGTAATGGCATGGCGTAATTGTAACGCTAGTGTAACGTTGGTTAATGAGATTAACGCCATTAACCCAAAGCGTGATAAGGCATCAGACGGAACGATTGGTGACGCTGCTCATGCAACTAGAAACTCCGATCACAACCCTTGGGTTGTTGTAGATGGTCAAGGAGTTGTGCGTGCGCGTGACGTTGATAAGGACGGAATCGACGCAGCAGGTATTGTTGAAAAGCTACGCCAGATGGGTGCAGCAGGTGACCCGAGATTGGCCGGTGGAGGATATATTATTTTTAACCGTAGAATCACCTCACCAGACTTCAAGACGTGGCGAGCATATACAGGAAGTAATCCACACGACAAGCACTTCCACGTATCATTCAGTCTCAACCGCGCCGGTTTTGATAGCAAGGCCGCTTGGAATCTAGGCGCTCCTGTAGCACCACCAGCACCTCAGTTCAAGTTCCCAATTGGAGGCTCTATTAGAGCAGCCTATGATCGCACAAAGGGATTCTTGGGCCAGCCAAAGGGACCAGAAGTTCCAACGGCTGACAAGACCGGCCGTTGGCAGGAGTTCGATAATGGAGCTATTTACTGGCATCCGAATGTTGATAAGGGAACCGCACATGAAATTCATGGTGAAATCCTAAAGCGTTGGCGTACAATTGGTAGTGAAACGACAACTGGATATCCTAGAACAGATGAATTGGTTCATGGAGTTGGACGATCAAGTCATTTCTCCAAGGATTGGGCAATTTACTGGTCACCAAAGACAGGAGCTTGGGAAGTTCATGGCGCATTCCTTAATTACTATGCGTCAACTGGTTGGGAAAATGGCCGTCTCGGCTACCCAATGAGTGCTGAGTATAAGCGTAAGGATGGGCTGCTAGAGCAGAAGTTTGAAAAGGGCAGGCTAGTTCTTCTAGCTGACGGTACCTTTACAGACGCAAAGTAATATGATATAATATAGGTACAACCTTGGGAGCGCGGCTTGTGGGCCGAGTGCAGTCTGAGAGTTGTCTACGGCGTTCGTGCCTGAATTTCGCGTTTGACCCGAACAGCCTTAGGATGGAATAGTAGTTACCGGCAAAGCCCCTCTTCGGAGGGGCTTTTGCTGATTTTGAATTCAGTAACATTCTAGGCAAATATATGCAGTATACTCTGTCGGCCATTGAAGCCGAGCTTAAGAAGTGTGAGGCTGTATGCGCTAACTGTCATAGGGTTCGTACCGCAAAACGCTCTGGCATGGTATAATTAATGTACCCGCCAAGGAGAAACTTGCGGACGGAGGTGTTAAATATGAATATGCAAATTACATACTATGTATGGATAAAAGACAGAAGTGAACCGTTTGAAATTGACGCCACAAAGGGAAATCTAAAGAGGCCAATATTTGGAGATGATGGTTCGATTGTGTTTGTCAATTACCCCAACAATGATGTATCATGGCGATTCAACTCTTACGAAGTTTTTCGTGAGCTAGTTGAAACATGGTAACATAGTTACTGCAAGGCCCCGGTTCCCCACGGACCGGGGTTTTTGCATTCCTGAGGATTTCCAGTATACTAAGAATATGAATTACGAAATGGAACTGAGCCAGCACCGCCCCGCAGTGTTTAATACATTAAATGGTGGCGTGCCTCCACTCGTCGCCGGTTCAGGATCAGCTATCAGACGTTCCGCTAGTCTTGATACTAACTTTTCAGCTTTCAGCCTAGGATATGAAGCCACTTCTTTCACTCTTGAAGTCTGGTTTTTACCGCTTACCAACACCGGTGAATTAGTAATTATTGGTCACGGAAGCGAGGGAGTTCTGTGGGACGGCTCTAGCTTTGTCTTAAGAGTTAAGCAAGGTGATGGAACAGTTATCACTCAGTCAACATGGACTCCAACAGAGATTAAGGCTTTTCACGTTGTTATGACTTACTCGCCTGGTCAGGTCAACCTATTCGTTGATGGGCAAAGCGTGACAAACCTTGAGTTGATAGACCTAAGTTTTTCAGCTCCCAAGGATGCTCCAGTAACAATTAATGGTGGAACGGGCACAGCAATTTATGATAGTTTGGCCCTATATTATAGGGCGTTGACTGCTTTGGAGATTCAGCAGCACTACAACTGGGGCAATTCAGTTCCTGATTCGATTAGCATTGCAATGGCAAAGGGAGCCACCACTTGGGAGTTAGCTTATCCTAATGTTGATTTGGAAGTTAGTTTTACATATGACTCATCAAACTTCGATGAAGGTTTCATGGAAAATGTTAATATTTTAGAGGATAATCTTATTGGTGTTGGTGAATGGCGTCAGTCGATTGTACTATTTAGTTTGATTGGTACGACTAGTGCTGGCATACATGTGACATATGAAGGAGAGGGAGTAATTTTTTCATATTCTTTAGACGGCACACTTTGGATAACCGCTCCCAATAAAACTACTATATTAGAGGATTCTGTTCTTGAAGAGGATGCTATTTTGTATATTCGTTTAGAGCTATCCGATGAAAATTCTTGGGTTCGGAGTCTTCGCCTAGATGTGTTAGCAAGTAAAGTAATTAGACCCGCATCTGGTTCACGCAATCTTACATTTAAGTCTGTATCTCTTGATCAGACCCCCGGTAATCAGCTAGATTACCACAATGACGCAGGAGCAACAATTAAGGCGGGAGGTCTCCTAACTATAGGGCTAGACCAAACAGAAAACCCGGTTAACATAAAGACTGTTGAGTTTTGGGCTAAGTTCAGCACCGCCGGTTCTCTTGTTCTATCTGATGGTCGTTCTGCTGTTGTCAAGTCAGACGGTTTGATAGGATACAATATAGGAGATTTTGAAATTTATATAAACGACATCTACGCTGTAAATAACAACACCATCATTCGATTTAATGAATGGAATTTCTTTTCAGTGAGATTTATTAGTGCTGATAACAAGATAGTTGATATAGCCGCCCCTGGGGCAACAGTTTATGGATTAGCAACCTATTCATATATTCCTACAGGAACATATCAATTTAATGTGGGGGCACCTGCTTTGCGAGTAGATGATACGAGTGGATTAACTGTGACAGAATCGGCGTCGGCAGCTAAGATTCATGCCTATAGCTGGTCATATGTGCCCGGTGGAGGCTAATGTCGGTACACTTGTTTGACATTAATGTATTGCGTGTTACTATTCTTGTATGACTAATCTCAGGAAAGTTGATGAAGGCATCCCGTATGGTGTTTACATTTGGGAAATTAATGGCAAGCCACTAGTTAATGAAAACTACGATTATCTTATTGCACCCGCACGTCGTGGGGATTTACTTGCTATGAAGAGGCTTAGAGATTTTGTCGCCAAGCACTTTGATATCCATGAGGGCGGCCCTGTTTTTAAAGAAGGAGTTCGACCTGTCAATCAGAGTGAATGGGAAGACCAAATGGCTAGAATGGAAGCCGGTTATACTCCCGACCCTTATGACTTGGGCGAATTGATGGACAGTTATAAATACCAAAAGGAGTTGGATGGTAAGTGATCAGTAAGGCTGACAATGACGACGAGCAGGAGGTAACTCTTACTCCGAGAACTAGCAGGGTGAGGGAGCGCGTGCTCGTCACCGATCTTGTTGACCCATTTGCAGTTACAGGTGATCATCTAAAGAAGGTAGGCGGTCTTGCTGAAAACGTTCGCCGCAAGCGTGGTCGTTTGGAAAAGAGCTACACTGGCCGGGACGGAGCTGGTACAAAGCGTGAAGAGGCAGAGGCGCAGGTAGACGCCTACAATCTATTTAACGTAGTTCTACCAAAGTATAACCTAGACTATCTAGCACGCATTTACGAGATGAGTGCGGTTCACTATTCAGCGGTTAACGCTAAGGTGTCCAACATCGCCGGTCTTGGATTTGATTTTGTTCTAAGCCATGCCATGCAGAGGAAGCTATCTGAGGTAGAGGGCGAGTCTAAGGACCGCATGCGTAAGAAGCTTGACCGCACCAAGGAAGCTCTATATTCTTGGCTTGACGACACTAACGCAGAAGACACATTCTCAGAAACTTTGATCAAGGTCTGGACAGACTATGAAGTTATGGGTAATGGTTATATTGAAGTTGGTCGCACTCTTAGCGGAGAAATTGGCTACATCGGTCACATTCCTGCATCAAGTATTCGTATCCGAAAGGATCGTGATGGATTTGTGCAGATGGTTGGTAGCGCAGCAAGATTCTTCCGTAACTTTGGTGATAATGAAACTAGCGATCCAATCGGAAATGATCCGATGCCAAACGAAATCATCCATATTAAGAAGTATAGCCCAAGCAATCAGTTTTATGGTGTTCCAGATATTGTTGCTGCACAGCAGGCAATCGCCGGTAATGAGTTTGCAGGGCGATTTAACTTAGACTATTTTGAGAACAAAGCTGTTCCACGTTATGTAATTGTAGTTAAGGGTGGACATTTCAATGCTCAGGGTGAAGCCAATCTTCTAGATTTCTTTGAAACTGGTCTAAAAGGTCAGAATCATAGAACTATTTATGTTCCTCTTCCAGCCGATACGCAGGAAAATAAGACTAGCTTTGAAATGAAGCCGGTTGAGGCCGGTACTCAGGATTCCAGCTTCGTCAACTACCGACGCGGTAACCTGAGTGACGTCCTAATGGCACACCGCGTTCCTATTACAAAGATTCCATCAGCCGAGACCAATATAGGTCTAGCTGCTGCTAGAGATATGGATAAGAACTTTAAGGAGCAGGTGACTCGCCCAGCACAGAAGATGTTTGAAAAGAAGCTTAACAAGATTATTGGTGAGATTACAGATATCTTCCGTCTAAGGCTTAACGAGCTAAGTCTAACCGATGAAGACACGCAGAGCAAGATTGATGAACGCAATCTTCGTTTGGCAGTTGTTACTGTTAACGAGGTTCGTGCGCGTAAGGGTGAATCGCCTCTTCCTTGGGGTGATGAGCGTCCAATGGTTGCAGCAAGTGCTATTGCTCCTGAGACTGTTGAATTCCAGAACAAGCAGCTTGCTGTTCAGGAAAAGGCAGCAAAGGAAGCAGCCAAGGCTAAGGCAGCCAACCCAGCAGCCAACGAGGCCCGCGCACAGGCTACAGGAAATAGAACTCGTGACCAAGCAAGGTCAGCTAATGCAACCGATTCAGCAGGGGAGGGACGTAGTGCACAAGGATCAGGAAGGACCACGAGTTGAGTTTACTCCAGAAGAGGAAGCTGAGTGGTATGCAGCATTGAATCCTCCGTTGCCAGATTGGATTTCAATAAGTCAAATCAAGCTTCTTTCTATGAAGGGCCATACTTATGAGCAGAAGTTAGCGGAATTTGGGGTTTCTACTTTAGAGGGAATACCATTTGCTATTGATGATTCTTTGGGTGCAGACCCAGGTTTTGTGCTGAGGTACCTAGATAATAACGCTACGTCATGATAATTTTGCCTTTTGAAAAGAATGGTGTTAGTATTCAATTATGAAGATCGAGAAGGCAGTATGGAGTGCTGATGGCGATAATATTCGCATCACCATGCCATTGCAGAAGGTGGACAAGAAGAGACGAATTGTCTCTGGTTTCGCCACACTCGACAATGCTGATACACAGGGCGATATTGTAACTAAAGAAGCCTCACGCAAGGCGTTTGAAGGATTCCGTGGAAATTTGCGTCTAATGCACCAGCCAATCCCAGCAGGAAAGTTAGTTAACGCCCGCGAGGAAGAATATTACGATAAGAAGACTAACAAGTTTTATACTGGCATCTATGTTGACGCTTATGTTTCCGAAGGTGCTGAGAATATTTGGAAGATGGTACTAGATGGCACTTTGACTGGCTTTAGTATTGGCGGTAACGTTAAGAAGTCTAAAAGTGAGTTCTCAAAGGACGCCGGTGGCCCGGTACGCTACATTCACGACTACGATATGGTGGAGTTGTCTCTAGTTGATAATCCAGCAAATCAGTTGTCCAACATTTTTAGCATTCAGAAGTCTGCTGACGGAAGCACCGAAGTAGATGGAATGCTAGCCAAGATGCAGGTTGAAAATGTTTTCTACTGCAATAAGGCAGATCAGCACGACGATGGCGACCCGGTTGCTGTAGTCGGTCCAGATGAATCTAAGTCTTGTGTAGAATGCAAGTCTGAGATGAAGAATATTGGATGGTTTGAAAGCGACGGCGGTGATAGGGCAGAGAAGGTTAGCGCCATCATCGAAAAGTTTGAAGCTGATTCAACTGAGGGAGGTGAAAACATGGCTGAAAAGAACGAGAACAACGAGGAAGTTAAGGTTGAAGACACCACCCAAAGTGAGGTTGCTGACCAGGAAACTACCCACGTTGATTCCGCTGAAGAAGTTTCTCCTAAGGGAGATGAAGAGGTCGTTGCACCTGAGGGTGAGGAAGGCGATACTGCCACTCACGTAAAGGAGGAAAACGATCTTACTCTAACCGGTACAGGCGAAGCCCGTACCGAAGAGGCAAAGCAGCTAAACGAAGATACCAAGATCGAAGAGGGAACTGTAGAAGAAAACCCTATGAAGAAGATGCTTGATGATCTACGTGAGGCCATCGAGAAGTCTTTGACCGAAAACAGTGACAAGATTACTGATGTAACTGCTAGTTTTGAAAAGAGGCTTGATGAGCTTGCAACAAAGAGTAACGAGCTTGATGAAAAGATTGGTACTTTGACTCAGAAGTTCGCTAGTGTTCAGGAGAAGCTGGATACTGTCGAGAAGTCAGGTGCAGTTAAGAAGTCCGCAGACCTTGGCGGGTCTGAGGAAGAATCTTCTCTACAGAAGAGCAATAGCAAGGGTGTGTGGCGCGGGTCTATCTTCTCAATGGACAGTATTAACTGATCCAACCGCAATACATGAACGACAAATACTTTATTTCACTGGGAGGTGAAAAAACAAATGAACGATGATCTACTACAGAAGGTAATTACTTCTACTGAGATTGGTGCTGGTGGTAACGGCTCTGGACTTTTGGGTCCTGAGCAGGTTGATCGCTTCATCGATTACATGTGGGATGCTACCGTTCTTGCTGACCAGGTTCGCACAATTCGTATGCGTGCAACTGAGCAGGAGATTGAAAAGATTGGTGTTGGTAAGCGTCTTATTCGTAGGGCTGTTGAGGCAGTAGACACTGGTGAGAACCAGGGTGTATTCTTCAGCAAGATTTCCCTACGTACCGAGAAGATTCGTCTAGACTGGGAGCTTTCAACCGAAACTCTTGAGGATAATCTTGAGGGTGAGGCTTTGGAGGATCACATCGCACGTCTAATGGCTACTCAGGCCGGAAACGACCTTGAGGACGTTGCTATTAACGGTGATACCACTTCTACAGACCCAGCACTTCGCATCATGGATGGTTGGCGTAAGCGTGCCCTAGCGGGTGCAACTATCGTTGACCACGAGGGATTCGGTCTTGACCGCTCCGTGTCTAACAAGGCAATTAGGGCAGTACCTCGTGAGTTCATGCAGCGTCGTGGCGAGCTAAAGTTCTTCGTAGGTTCAAACTTGATTCAAGATTACCTATACAACTTGACCCGTGACGTAAATGCAGGTACTTATGCAAATACCTCAGGTCGCGTTGTTCCAGAGGGTCCTGCGGGATTCAACATGGGAACAATGTTCGGTGTTCCTTACCAGGAAGTTCCAATGTTCCTTGAGAACTTGGATGGTGATTACACCGCTGACGCCGAGGCCGGTACTGATCCTGCTCGTGAGCACGGTGAAGTATGGCTAACCTTCCCTAAGAACCTCCTATGGGGTGTTAAGAGGGAAATCAAGGTTGTACGTGAATACAAGGCTAAGAAGGATACAATCGAGTACACCATGTTCTGCCGTGTTGGAACCGCTGTCGAGAATCTTGACGCATTCGTGGTTGTAACCAACATCGCCGTTGATGGTCCGGTTAACGCCGACGTACTACGTTGATTCTAAGATAGAAGTGTAGTATAATCAAGGGGCTGGGGAAACCTGGCCCCTTGATTAATTAATAGAAAAGGATGATAAATTATGGCACTACAGAGTGACCCAAGGTTCATGGAACTAAACTTGCCTACCCTGCGTGGGTTGGCTAAGACGTTTAAGGTGAATCTTAATGGAAAGACAAGGAAGCCAGAGATTATTGATGATTTGCTAACCTCCGGTGTTACTTGGGAGATGTACGAAGGACTAAGGGATGTGCCTAACGAGCCAACAATTGCTGAGTCATTCGATCTTCCAGAAGTTTCAGAGCCAGAGGAAACAGAACCAACTGTAAACGATACCGCTGCTCCTGTCCGCGAGCTGGATGAAATTGAAAAGCTATTGGGTGAGGATTTCTCTGACTTGGATGAGCCGGTTGTTTCAGAACCAGTTTATGATAATAGTGTAAATCTAGAGCCAGGTGATACCACGGCGGTGAATGATACTGGTGCTTCTGAAACTGTATTAGTTCCGGTAGTTGTTGAGGAAGAGCCTGAAATAGAGTATACTTTGATTAAGATGACTCGTGAGAATCGAATCTTTGAGCGTTATGGATACCGTTTTACTCGTGAAGCTCCATATATGTTAGTAGATGAGAATTCAGCAGATAAGCTTATTGAGGAAATAGGCGGATTCCGTCGCGCAAGTTCTCGTGAAGTAAAGGAGTTTTACGGAGGCTAATGAACTTTACGATGACAAGGGGTAAGGACTTCTATGAGTTTTTTGAATTCAAAAACTCTCAAGGGAAGCCTATTGCTATGCCGTCTGGAAAGTTTAGAGTTGTTTTGGAGCGCGGCGGGTTCGCCAAGGAGTACACTGTTTTGAATGGTGGACTGCAGAGGTTAAGAAATAGAGTTAATTGGCGAATCCCCGCCTCAGACACTGCTGATTTTGAATTCAGCACAATGTATTATACACTATATTTAGAAGATCGTGAGTTAATTCGCGGTGTAATCAAGGTACAGTGAGGAGATAGATAGTGGCAGATATTATTTTTCCAGACGAGGCGCCGGTTGGCGTCATCGGTGAAACAAAGCTACCCGAGAATGTAGACCTAGCTTTCTGGAAGGGTGACTCTCAGGAATTCATCATACGGTTCAAGGATGATCAGGGTAACCCATTGCAGCTTGCTGGATTCACTCCATCAGCTATCATAAGGGCTAGTTTTAACTCTCCAACCACATATACCTTTACCACAAACGTTCAGAACAACAACGAGGTAAGAGTATATCTACCTAGCTCAATCAGCAAGACGATCCCAGCCGGGGATTATATTTGGAATCTACAATTGACCGCTCCTAACGGTGATGTTAGGACGTACCTGGCGGGTGACGTTACGGTTCACGATGAGGTTGACTAATGGCTAATATAATTGAAATTGTTCAACCTACGGGAATTGAAGTTATTGAAATTGTTGTTCCGGGCATCCAAGGTCCCGGTCCAACGCAGGCCCAGGTGGATTCTGCAATTGCTACCGTTGGCACTGCTGATAATACTGCAAACACTTTAGTACGCCGCGATGCGGGCGGGAACGCTAAGTTCGGTAGAGTGTATGCTTTAACTCCCACACCAGCCAATAATGACGAGCTAACGCGTAAGGATTACGTGGACGGGATCGGTACAAACCTCGCCACGGCGAACACCATCGTCAGGCGGGACGCGTCGGGGAACACTGTCATCAACCGGCTGACCGTGCAGCAGGCTCCGGTTGGGGTCGGGGAGGTCACGCGCAAGGACTACGTGGATGGTGAAGTCATCAAGGCAATATTCCGTGCACAGTATGGAAATAGTCCTTGGTCAATTGGTAATGCAGAACCATTTCCAAGACCATCAAATCAAGTTACTCATAGTAATGATTTCGTAACATTTTCTTGCTTTACTGCCCCGGTTGCCAATACGATTACCAAGTTGTCTATCCCTATCGAGGCCGCAGGCTCCGGTATAACGTGGTTCCAGCTTGCTCTTTATACTATAGGTTCTGACGGAAGACTAACTTTAACGGCTCGTACGGCAAATACACCATCAGCAGCACAAGTCAATGGCGTAGCATCTTTGCCTTTCGATACTACCGGAGGATTCCCCGCTAGCTTTACGTTTGCGCCGGGACAGCGTTATGCTTTTGCTCTACGCTGCATGGGAAGCACTATATTCGCTTCACAGGCATACTTCCTATATACCGGCACAAACTATGAGCCGTTTATCGGTCAGCGCTTTTATCTCGGCGCAACAACTGGAATGCCTACTGGCACTTTCTATAGTAACGGATCATGGTGGAATGCTCCTTATATTGTCGGTCTTGCTTAATAACTCCGAGTAATATAGAATAAAGTCATGGCAATAGATTTTACAAGTGACGTAGAAGTCATTGATATCGTCGTTCCAGGTGAAACGCAGGTTCTTACTGTTGAAGTCGCTGGAATGCAGGGACCTCCTGGTGCTCTTACAGTGGGTAATGTTATTACCTCAGAGCCAGGAACCAGTGCTTCCATTACTGTTCGTACCCTAGCAAATGGTACTCAGGTAGCTGACTTTACGATTCCTCGTGGAAGCTTGGGGCCATCAAATACACTAACCATTGGCACTGTAGCTGGCGGCGCGACTGCTGCTGCCACGATTACTGGAACAAGTCCGAATCAGACCCTTAACCTTACTCTTCCAAAGGGTGATAAGGGTGACAGGGGAGATATCGGAAGTGCGGGTCCTGCCAACGTTTTGACGATTGGTACAGTAAGCACTTTGGCGCCAGGATCAAATGCAGCCGCTTCCTTAACGGGTGCTGCTCCTAATCAGACTCTTAATCTATCAATTCCACAGGGCGCAACTGGATTGAAGGGTGACACCGGCGCAACCGGGCCGGTTAATACATTATCAATTGGTACTGTAACAACCGGAGCATCAGGTGGTGTAGCGGCAGCTACCATCACAGGGGCCGCTCCGAACCAAACTCTTAATTTGACACTTCCAAGAGGCTCGCAAGGAATTCAAGGAATTCAGGGAGTCAAGGGAGACAAGGGAGATACTGGAACCACAGGAAGCGCCGGTCCATCAAACACGATTACTATTGGTTCTGTAGGTACAGGAGCCGCAGGCTCATCAGCCTCAGCTACCATCACAGGAGCCTCACCCAATCAGACCCTTAACCTTGTAATTCCTCAGGGAATTCAAGGTGTTCAGGGTGTTCAGGGAATCCAAGGATTGAAGGGTGATAAGGGAGACAAGGGTGATCAAGGTGATACTGGACCGGCAGGTCAGGGTATTGCAATTGCCGGTTCCGTTGCAACCTATGCTGGTCTTCCAACAAATCTAACTGCATCAGATTCAGGTAAGGGTTACCTTGTCAATGCAGATGGTAAGTTATACATTTGGTCGGGTTCATCATTCCCGCCAAATGGTCAGGGAACAGCCTTCCAGGGTCCAGCCGGTCCAGCAACTTCACTGAGTGTTTCTTCTACAACCACCAGCTTGCCAGGTACAAATGCAACTGTGTCTGTATCGGGTACGGCTCCAAACCAGTCCCTAGCATTTACCATTCCAAGAGGTGCGGTCGGAGCGACTGGTCCTGCCAACACGCTAACCATCGGTACCATCACCACCGGCACCGCCGGTTCAGCAGCCGACGCCTCAATTACTGGTACTGCACCAAACCAGACCTTGAATTTAACAATTCCACAGGGTCTAAGAGGTCTGCAGGGAATTCAGGGTATCCAGGGAAATACTGGACCAGCAAACACCTTGGCAGTCGGTACGGTTACTACGGGCGCTGCGGGTACAAATGCAAGCGCCACCATTACAGGTACGGCGCCTAATCAAACTTTAAGTTTGACTATTCCTCAGGGTCAGCAAGGTATCCAGGGAATCCAGGGTACTAAGGGAGACAAGGGTGACACTGGAAATACAGGTCTTACTGGCCCAGCCAACACCCTCTCTATTGGTACCGTAAATACTGGAGCACCAGGAACTTCTGCTAGCGCAGCTATTACTGGAAGTTCTCCAAATCAGACTCTAAGTCTAACGATTCCAGCCGGTGCCAAGGGTGATAAGGGTGATGTTGGTGATTCCGGTCCAGCCAACAGTATTACTATTGGTACGGTTACAACCGTAACCCCTGATGTTCCAGCAAGTGCAACCATTACTGGTTCTGCTCCCAACCAAACATTGAACCTTGCTATTCCTCGCGGTTTGCAAGGTGCCCAGGGTGCAGGTGCCCCGGATGCAAGCTTTAGCGTTAAGGGTTTGATTAGACTTACTGGTGATCTTGGTGGAACTGCTGACTCCCCAACAGTTCCAGGTCTAGCTAATAAGGCTAATCTAAACCACACGCATACTGCTGCAAATATCACGGACGCTACGCCGTTCGGGCGCACTCTTTTGACTGTTCCTGATGAAGATGCAGCAAGAACAGTAATTGGAGCAGGAACTTCTGATTTGGTTATTGGCACAACTGCTGGCACGGCTGCTGCGGGTAATGATCCACGTTTGTCAGATGCTCGCACTCCGGTAGATCACACTCATGTTTCTACTGACATTGAAGACTCTACCTTTATCGGTAGAGACCTTTTGGCAGCCGTTGATGCAGAAGCTGCAAGGGCTGCAATTGGCGCAGGTACAGGTAATTCTGACTTGGTAATTGGCACAACAGCAACAACAGCAATGGCTGGTAATAAAACATTTACTGCGGCAGAAGTTGGCGCAGCTACCCCTGCATATGTTGATGCTATTGGTACTGATGCGTCTACTGTGCATACAGTTGCGCGTAGGAATCAATATGGTGGATTTACCGTTGGATATTTAGCTATTGATGGTGCCCCATCTCAATCTTATGAAGCGACTCGTAAGGATTATGTCGATACTCAAGTTGCCACTCGTGCAGCAACATCACACACCCATACAGCAGCAAATATTAGCGATTCGACCACCATTGGCCGTACGATTATTACGTCTACTGATGCCGCTGCCGTCCGTACAGCAATTGGGGCCGGTACTTCTAGCTTGGTAATTGGTACAACATCAACTACGGCAATGGCCGGTAATAAGACGTTTACCGCTGCCGAGGTTGGAGCAGCACCAGCAAGTCACACTCATACCGCAGCTAACATTAGCGATTCAACAACAGTGGGTAGAACGCTGATCACTGCTGCATCTGCTACTGCCGCACGCACTGCAATTGGCGCAAGGCCAGACTTGTTATTTACAGCGAACAAGACTGGCGCGTACGCGGTACAGCCAAATGAGATTGCAGTTATGGTCGTTAACGGTGGTGGCAATACTCTTACCTTACCGGCAGCACCAGCAGACGGTACTCTGTGTGGTTTCCATGCGATCGGTGCTAGCCAGAATGCACTGCTAACAATTAATAGAAGCGGATCTGACACCATTGGCACAGGAAACGCTACATCAGTAGCCGAGCCACTTAACGGCGTTACTCGTATTTATGAGTACCAGTCAGCATACACTCGCTGGATTCCAGTTCAGGACGTTAAGCCGTTGAATCAATTGGATGCAAGATTTGCTCCAATTACTCACACTCACACATCAGCAAACATCACTGATGCAACCGCCACTGGTGTAGCAGTAATCACCGCTGCTAGCGCAGCAGCAGCACGCACTGCAATTGGTGCAGGAACTGGTAACTCTAACTTGGTCATCGGCACCACGGCCGGTACGGCGGCTGCCGGTAATGACTCACGCCTATCCGACGCTAGAACACCACTAGCACACACACATAGCATAACTGATTTGACTGCAACAGGAAGTAGGAACTCCTCTACTTTTCTTCGTGGAGACAATACCTGGGCCACAATCACAACCGGTATTTCGTCAGTAGCTTCTACAGATATTACAGATTCTACTGCCACGGGTCGCTCTGTTCTTACTGCCGCCGATGCGGCAGCGGCTAGGACAGCCATTGGTGCCGGTACATCTAATCTAACGATTGGTACCACGGGAACTACAGCAGCAGCGGGTAACGATAGTCGTTTGTCTGATGCTAGAACTCCTTTGGCCCACACTCACACAGCAGCTAATATCTCTGATTCTACTACGGTCGGTCGAAGCGTTCTTACTGCTACTGATGCAGCAGCAGCACGTACAGCAATTGGGGCTGGTACAGGAAGCTCTAATCTTGTATTGGGTACCACAGCAGGTACGGCAGCCGCAGGTAATGACGCTAGGCTAAGCGATGCTCGCACGCCAACGGCTCACACCCACACCGCTGCAAATATTTCAGATTCTACGACAGTGGGGCGTTCTGTGCTTACAGCAGCAGATGCCACCGCTGCTAGAACTGCAATTAGTGCTGCATCAAATGCACTGGCTACTGATACAGCCGCCGGTCTTACTGAATTGGCTACTGTGTCCGAGACCGTACTCGGTACGGACACTACTCGTGTCATCACTCCAGCAACTTTGGCCCAGGGGCTTCGCCTGGGCCGAGCTAACCCTCCAAAGGGAATACCAGGACCTACTTATACACCAACCATTGAAGATGAAGGTAAGTTACTTGTTTTCAACACGTCCGGTGCTAACACCTTCACAATTCCGCCTGCTTCCAGTGTACCTTTTGTCAGTGGTTCATCGCTTTATTTCACCAATGTTACTGATAATCCGTTGACAATTAGTGCTGCATCTAATGTTTATTTGGCAGAACCTGGAGCCACACTAGTCGGGGGAAATAGTATTACCCTGACAAAGAAGTATGGTGTCGTACGACTATTTAAGTATGGCGGTGATGTTTGGCATGTTATTAGAAATGATGATCTTCCCGGTCTTGCAACAGAGGCGTCATCCGGTACAGTTTCAATAGCTACTGCCGCAGAAGTAACGGCAGGAACAATTGATACAAAAGCAGTGACTCCATTAAAGCTAAAAACTGTTACAAATACAAAGGTTACAGGTACAGGAATTACCGAAGTGAGATCACTTACACAAGCTGCCTATGATGCAATTGCCACTAAGAATTCTACAACATTGTATGTTATAGTAGGATGATGGAGGAAAAGATTCTATGGCAGTGACCTTGGTGGGTACTGGAACCCCTTATGTAAATGGTCTTACAAATAATGCGACAATAACCGCTACTCCGGGGCTACCAGCGGGTACAACCACGGGAGATAGGTTATTCTTTTGTGTGTCTCTTCGTGGAGGAAATGTTCTTCCGCCTTCTGGATGGAACAAGCTTTATATGACTGTTTTCCCAGGAATTGGGGCGCAGGGTGTGGCTACCGGACCCCGCATGCAGGCAGTTTTCTGGAGAGACTATGCGGCAGGCTGGACCGTAAATGATTATAGCTTTTTGGTTAGTGGTGACTTTAGCGGTGCTTCGGCTACTGTTGCCACAATAGTTGGTTACAGAAAGGCATCCAGTGAGGAATTTCAGGAGCCGTATTTTAGGAATTTTACGGATACTTCTGTAAACACAGCCGTTACGGCTAACTTTGGTGGATTTCCAATGATTAGCGGTGCACGAGGATTTGTTCTAACATCTTACCCAACGACGACCACCGTTACCAGTCCTACGTTGACAGGCTCCCCTGCGCCCACTCTCGCCATTAATCAGGGAACTACTCTGGGTGATGACGTTCATCAGACGATTCACATGTTTAGTCCGACAGCAACATCATTAAGCACAGCCACCACTTTTTCTGCAACTACGAATGCTGCACGGCCTGCTGAGTGTTGTATTATTTTGCAGGACATTATTCCTACAATTGATAAGCCAATTGTTGAGCGAATCACTGAGTACGAGAATAAGTTCGATCCTCGTACTGGAAATACTGGTATGTGGTTAGGATCGGACGTTGCCCGCTCGATCCCAATTCCTGGCACTAATAGAACGCTTTGGATTTTTGCCGACACTTTGTGGCGTACTACTACTACTCCTACGGTGCCAACTACTCGTTCTGGATACCAGTTTACTAATAGCAGTTTGGCAATGCAAACCGGTACGGATTTGGCTACAGCTACAGTTACATTCCACCGAGCCCCCGGTGGAGGAAACTGGTTTAATATCGACGCATCTTATCTCTGCTGGCCTATTGATGCTATTTTTATAGGTAATGACTTGTATGTATTTGGAATGCGAGTCAATTCGGCTAACCCTATGGGTAGTGAGGCGGGCTGGACTGTTCATCGCATCCCGAATGCTAAAAATCTTCCGATCACCTCGTGGCCGGTTGCTACGTTACTTTACGCATCGGCTGAAACGGGAAGCCGTCCAATTTACAGCCCTTACGATGGTGGCGATGGTTATATTTACATATACGGTATTGCTCGCTCTGCAACTGGTAATCAAAATGCCGGTTGGCGCTGGTGCCGTTGGCCAGTATCTGCCCTTACTGGTACCCAACAGAACCTAATTGAATGGTGGAATGGCACCGGTTGGCAGTATGGAGACTCTACACAGTTTTCCAGCGTCCCGTCTTTGTCCATTGCAGATAACCAAATTACGGCAGAGGGCTCAGTGCACCAGCGTGTGAGCGATTCTAGATGGATGATAACTGAATCTGTTGGGCCTTGGGGGCTTGGCAAGCAGGACGTTTCCATGCGCCTCACTCAGTCTGATAATGGATTTGGAGGCTGGATTGGCTGGGGGGCTAATGGCTATCTTCCTCCTCCTCCACAAATGCAGCCTGGTGATTATGTTAAGGAGGGTGGTATTTACACGGCTAAGGTATTGGCAATTAATTCTGATGGTCAGAGATTCTTGCGCTTTGAAATTGACAATTCGTATGGATTAAGGCCGGTATCCAGTCTTGTATCTGCCAATCGTACAGAGCGATATGTTTACCGTAACCCAAGGATGGACCCCGACCCCGGATACTTCAACTATGCCGTGAAGTCTCATCCTAACCTGTCTGATGAGCGTGGATTGGTCGCTAGCTTTGTAGACAATAGCAGCGTTACAGCCCTAAATAATGATCTTAGTGTATATTGGCCTAAGTTTATTCGGGTAAAGCCACCGGTCATTTCTGACTTTGTATACAACCGAGCTACTGGTGTTATTACCTGGAATGTTACTGGCGCTCCGGATACTCAATTTTATACTGTGAATAACGGTCCGTTGCAGGTTCTGGACCCTCTAGCCAGGACAATGACTGTTCCTCCTAATTCTTATGTGTATCTCGTGGCTCGTGGGCTTGGTGGAGACACAAGTATTAATTCTAGTCCAGCAGCTAAGGTTAGGTTTGGTTCCGATGTTCCTACAAACCTTTTCGTTGGAACGTCCGCAGTAACAGCAGTGTATCTGGGTTCTACCAAGTTGTAATTGAAAAATAATGAAGGAGACAGTACAATACATATATGAGCATTTACCGTGACACTAACAGCGATGTAGTCTTTGAGCATCCATTTGATGGACCATTGACTGCTTCCGTCTATCGTAATGAGGCCAAGATTGCTGAATTTCCAGGAATTCAGGGCGACGCTGGCAGGTTTAAGGTTGGATTAACATTCCGAGAGACACAGTTTGACGGTAATCTAAAGATTATTTGGACTGGTGATGACTCTGGAACACCATTTAGCAGAGTTCAACATGTTGATGTTCGTAGCCCCATTGTGCCAATCAATAGGCTTCGTACTTTGTTTACCAATACTAACTGGGGTCCAGTTGAACTTGCCGAATTAGAGAATAATATTCGCTTAGTGATTGAAGCGCATACCGGTCAGAGCTTTGGCTATGAATTAGGCTTTAAGCAAGTTACAGGAACTGGTGAAAAAAGGATGGCTTTGCCACAGCGCCTTAACCGGCTATATACCGTCCAGGGTGGCCCGGTAACGTACTTTACTGTATCAGCTGATGGTTGGTACCTAAACCTAGGCTGGAAGAACTACATGGGTATTAAGGAAATGCCACCAGAAGATTATATTGAAAATGTTACTGTTGTCAGTGGAGTCATTTATGTGCCTGATACTTACTGGAAGAAGTTCCACAGAGGTACTACCTACACTATAGAGGGAGAATGGGGTTATCCAAATGTTCCTGAGGATGTTCAGGAAGCTGCACTTCTCTTAGCAAATGATTTTGGCAGTGGGGAGAACCTATACCGTGATCGTTATCTTGAGGCCATCAAGGCCGGTGATTGGAATCTTACCTTTAATGAGGGGGCATTTAGAGGCACGGGTAATGCCCGAGCGGACGGTTTATTAGAAAAATACCGCCGACAAGGCATGGTGATTATATGAAAATGCTTAGCCTAACAGATGTTCGATTCAACATGAAGGCAACAGTGCTTAATCGACTTGAGGTTGAAAATATTGAAGTCGATGAAGAGGGAAAGGTGGATGTTGATCCAGCTCTTCAAGGTGGACATTATGAGATGGAACAAGATGAAATCACTGGTGCCTTGATTAAGGTTTGGAAGGATGACGCAGCCGTTGTCCAACCTGTCAGGGGTCCAGGCACTACACCCGAGGTTAATATAAGGCGCTTTGATATTGAATGTATGATTCGAGGATTTCCTGAGGTTGGATTCCGCTCGTCAGCTAACACAGAAAGTTTTGAAGATGGTCTTTACAAGGCACTAGAAGTTATCCAAATGTCTTTTCCAGCCAAGTATGTCCTTAACCGTAGCCAATTTGTAACCAATATTAGAGGTCGTGATGATCGCCTGCTTTGGTTGGAAGAAGAAACTGGTCAGCCAACGGTATTTGAAGTTCAAGGTATTACTCCAACTTTCGATCCATTTGGTCGCCATATTGATAATCTTGCAGTATTAAAGAGGTCTGGTATTCAGTGAAATTTGATATGGATAATTCTGCAGCAGATAAGTTTAGTGGGTATTTGACTGGTATTGCTGATGCTATTGAGACGCCTAAGTATCTTGAGTCTGCTATCGAATATGCGTCATCGATCTTGAGGAATCGTTATGAGGGCGCGGTTGATCTTGCTGCTCGTCTCAATCCAGAAAAGTTCCACCATATCTATGAGTGGGGTAATGATTATGGAGATTACAGCACAGTTGGCGTTCCACAGATGCGTCTATGGAAGATTATAGAAAATGGAAGAGGAAATAGTAAGTCCTTGGGATATACTTTTCTTCCATCGGTCCGTCCGGTTCCGATTGAGCCAGAACTTCTAGAACCAGGAAAGAATGGGCAGGTAGTAAAAGAAGGAGTGCATATTTTTACCTGGAAAGCTACAGTCATGGAATATGGGCAAACTGTTCGTATTGAGCCTAAGCTGCGTCAAGTAAAAAGTATGGCTTTTGTTGTTGATGGGAAGGTGATTTTCCGCAAAACGCCGGTGATTACTCAGCCAGGCATGTATAACGGAAATGCCGGTGCATTTACGGGTATAACTTATGCGTGGTGGGGCACACAAGCAGAGGTCATTTTCAGCAACGAGATTCGCCCGGTACTTGAAAGGAATCTGGTTCCACGTAACGCTAGGGGTCAGTTCGTCAAGTGGAGTAGAGATATTTACCGAAGAAGAGCTACACTTAATCAGATGTCAGATAAAATTCATTTTGACTCTGGTAGGAGCCAAGCAATCAAAGATATGCAAAGACAGTCAATTGATTATGTGGGAGAAGCACAGAAAAGAAGGGATGATTTATATGCCGATTAATAACGTGCATCCGGTTCACGCTATCAACAGATATTTGTGGGAACGGATTGCATCCGAAGGAATCCTTGATAGAAACAACTACAAGGGTCCAGGCATGACAACCGGCATGATTCCAGTTGTGCCTGTTGAGGAAACGGCTGATCTTATTACAATTATCGAGTCACAGGCTGGTATCACATCACATCCATATATTGTTTATACCTGGAATAGAATTAATACTGGACAAATGTGGTATCTCAAGTCCCATCAGATTGCTTATTCTGTCAGATCAACAGATCAAGTCAAGATGGGGCAGCTAGTCAATTTATTCGAACGTGAGTTTGAACGTTATGACGAATCTGCTCGCAATGTCAATAGGTACCTACAGACAGCTCAGACTACCCCTCCGGTTCCTGCCTTGTTAAAGAAGTATAGTTTTAAATATATTAACCTCACTCAAATTAGCGGGCCAATGCCAGCAGAAGCTGAAAATGAGGAAAACGAAGCTCTAATTACTATCACAGCTGCTTTTACGGAGCCGAGATTTTGAATTAGAATGGTATAGGTGTTATTATCAAGATTGAGAAGATGCCTAGCCAGCAACCATTTCTTTCACTAGGAGGTGAAAATTAGACATGGCTTTTAACGATACAAACATCATCGTTGGTGCAGCTAACGTGTTCATTGGCCCAGCCGCAACAGCAGCCGGTCGTCCAACGAGCCCAACAGTCCCAGCCAACAATGGAGCAATTACTCCTACTGGTTGGACTCACGTAGGTTTTACTACTGAGGGTGTTGAGGTTAGCTACGAGCCTGACTACGGAGACGTAGAGGTTGACCAGCTACTTGACTCCGCACGTATCTTCAAGCAGGGTATGAGAGTAACCGTAAACACCACTTTCTCTGAGGCAACTCTTGAGAATTTGTTGATTGCATGGGGTCAGGCAGGTACCGCATCTGGTGCTAACCCAACTGTAGATATTCTTGCAGGTCGTCTAGGTGAGGCTCCAACTGAGCGTCAGCTATACTTTGCAGGTCCACGCCCGGGTACTGCTGCTGCTACTGGAGAGCGTCAGTACCACCTATGGCGCGCAGTTCAGACAGAAAGCACCAGTCACGCTCTTCGCAGGGCTGAGGCAACTACTTTGCCAGCTTCCTTCCGCTGCTTGCCAAAGGCAGGTGTAGGCTCTGGTGGTTCTGCTTATGGAACCATTACCGATGCTGCAACTAGAAACGGTCTTGATTACGGTCTCTGATCTTAATTAAGTTTGAACCGCCCATTTCTTCGGAGATGGGCGGTTCTGTTTGGGAGGCAATTCTTAGTCGCTTAAGATTTTGCATCATAATTCTTAATGTTGTATACTACATGTACCAACCAAAGGAGAATAAAATGGCAACCACTGTGTACGATGTAGAAGAGCTTATTCTACAGGACGGATCAACCATTACTTGCAAGCCTGCTAATATTAAGGTTATGCGTAAGGGTCAGGAGCTTCTGTCTAAGCTGAGCGAGGCTGAGGATGACGACGAGGGTATTGATAGATTACTTGATATTGTTTGTTTATGCACTAAGCGCGAACGCCCAGAGTTTGAAGTTGAAGTTCTAGTTGATCCTGAGGATGAAGATAAGGGCAAAAAGAGGGTTACCAATTACGACCTAATGACTGAACTTTTTGATATGGAAACTGTGTTTAAGGTAATTGAACTTGATTTAGGAATCAAGCTGAATGACCCAAAAATGCTAGAGGCAGCGGCTCAGATGGCGCTGCTGAAGGAACAGGCAGCGGACGAAGCTGGGACGAACTAGAGTTAGCTGAACTAGAGGCTGAAGTATTTATGCTGGGAATATGGAGAAATTTTGATGAATTGGAAGAAAGTCTCAGTCTCAAAGAACTCAATTTAATTTTAGATCAGAAGAGAGAACAAGATAGACTAAACAAGGTGTTTACTGCAGCTCTCAAGGGCATTGACCTTGAGAAGAATCAGAAAGATCCGATTCAGAAGCGAATTGAGGAGGTCAAGCGCCGCGCGGCAGCAAAGGTTGCCGGTGGCGAGGCTGAACTAAATAAGGAAGAATTCTCTGTGATGGGCTTCGGTTACGTCATAGAAGAATAAGGGAGTTGAGATACAATTCAGGATATTGTAGTACGGTTTCATGGTAACGCCGACTTCAAGGACGTAAGGGCCGAAGTAGCAAAGCTACAGGCTCAATTTGCCAATCTTGGAAAGGTTATGCAGGCCCAGCGCATGCAGGCTGACCCAATGGATCGTACTGATATTTACCGTGATCAGATTAAGCACCTTGCTGAGTTGCGCAAGGTTTACCAGGAGACAGCAATGGCTTCTGGCGATTGGTCTGTTCAGACAGTTAAGGCAGTATCTGCTTCCCAGCGCCTAACCGAACAAATCCAGAAGCAGAAGGTCACAATGACCCAGGCTGCTAAGGAATATGTTAAGTTTCAGAAGACAGGTCAAGGTGCTCTAGCTGAGGCTATTAGAGAGCAGACAGCACTTCGTCATTCTATGTTGGGTCAGATGACCGCAAATACTTTCGGTAAGAATGAGGTTGATCTCATTACACCGAAACAGATTACCCCCGAGCTAGAAAAGGCCAGGGTAAAGTATGGCATGATCAACCAGTTGATTAGCGCTGCTGCTCAGAACACCGTTAATTGGGGTAAGAACACTCAGTGGGCCGGTCGTCAGATCACTGTAGGTATGACTATGCCTCTAGGTATGGCAGCCGCTGCCGGTGCTGCATTAGCCTATCAGGTCGATAAGGAACTTACTAATATTGCTCGTGTTTACGATACGGTAGCCACCACTGCCGCCGGTAAAGAAGCAGAGCTAGCACAACTAAGAGAAACTTCTCTAAAGGCAGCTACTCAGATGACAAAGGAATATGCAGTAGCTGCCAAGGACGTTCTAGGAATTCAGTCACAACTTGCTGCCACAGGTCTTAATGGAACGCAGCTACAGCAGTTCACTCAGGAAACAATGCGAGTTGCTACATTGGGTGACTTCGACCCAACGGTTGCTGCTGAGATGACTATTTCTCTAAGTACCGCTTTCCGTGATCAAATTAAGACAATCGATGATCTTAAGGAAACCTATGATTTCTACAACATCGTAGCTCAGGAGACAAGTCTTCAGATGGAAGATATTGCTGCCGCAATTCCTCGTGCAGCAAGCGCTATGAGTACCCTTGGTGTAACAACTAAGGAAATGGGTGTTCTTATGGTCGCTCTTCGTGAATCCGGTGTTGATCCTGAGGTTGGTGCTAACGCCCTAAAGAGTGCTACTTCTACTTTGCTTGACCCAACTAAGGAAGCTATTGATTACTGGAAGACTGCATTAAATAAGGACCTACCGGCTATCGTAGAAGAAGCTGGTGGTAATCTATATACATTCCTAAAGCTAATCGGTGAAGAACTTAATGGTATTGATCCCCAGGTAAAGCAGACTGCAATTACTAAGACATTTGGTAAGTATCAGTTCGACCGCGCAACTGCGCTGGTAACGAACTTTGGTGATGCTATGACCGGTACAGCAAACCAAACTAAGACCGCTATGGACTTGATTGGCGAAAGCGCTTCAAGCATGGCAGAAAAGTCAGCAGCCGAGCTTGCAACATTACAAGAATCAGCCAGCTTCAAGTTTAGGGCTGCATTCGAAAATATCAAAAATTCATTGATTCCTCTTGGTGAGGCGACGATGGCCGTGTTGACACCAATCATGAATTTTGTTGCTAGCATGATTGAAAACTTCAATGGTTTGAACCCGATGCTTAAGAACTTTCTAATTGTTCTGGGTGTTGGAGCAGCGCTTGTTGGTCCGTTCCTAATGCTTATTGGTATTTTTGCTAACTTGATGGGTAACGTTATTAAGTTTGGTACTGGTATGCGTAATTTGGTGCTTCGATTCAAGGCTGTAAATGCCGAAGAAGCTGCTGCTAATATTATGGCAAAGAATGCCGCTAGTGCCTTCGACTCCCAGGCTCGCTCAACTGCCATGCTTACCCAAAAGATTGATGCACTAACCACTGCATTCCGTAATAATGCAGCTGCTCAGGGTTTGATGATGGGTGATGATGGTACTATTGTATCTCGTGCAGCAAAGCCAGGTGCAGAGCAGTTCAGCCGCCAGGTCGTTCAGGACAAGGCTGGTAGATATTGTTATGCTAAGGGA
>Ga0196958_10000093_pt1 | contig 35774 bp, 38 predicted proteins | sample S1v_10metaG_FD_148654 | JGI IMG/M metagenome (GOLD analysis project Ga0196958, IMG submission 148654) | Soil microbial communities from Anza Borrego desert, Southern California, United States - S1+v_10 | ecosystem: Environmental > Terrestrial > Soil > Desert | place: USA: California | collected... | reverse complement strand
CGCCGGGGTGAGCGTGGGCGGGCCGGGTCAGGCGCCGGTGGCGGCGGGCCGGGTCGCGGCCTGCGCGGCGGCGGCCTCGGTCAGCGTCGTGGCCGCCTCGGTCAGCGTGGCGGCGGCGCCGGTGAGCGTCGCGGCGGCCTCGGCCAGCGGGCCCGCCTCGGGCAGCGCCGCGGCCTCCGCCTCGGTCCGGGCCCGCGCGACGGCCGCCCGGCGGCGGCGGACCAGCCCCGCGACGAGGCCGACCGCGCCGAGCGCCACGGCGGCGACGCCGACCGGCGCCTCGACCGCCGACGCGCCCGCGGCGACCGCGCCGGTGCCCGCGCTCGCCACCCCTGCCGTGGCCACGACCGAAGCCGTGCCCACGACGACACCCAGCGCTGCACTGCGACCGCGCACAGCCGAGCCTCCTCACCACCACCGCGTCACCGCTGCGGGTGAACCCTGTTGACGGACGGCCGCGAACCTACCGAAGCTGTTGGGCTCCGGCGCGGAGTTCGGGTGAAAACGCGACCGGCGGCAGACTATCCGCGTCGGACGACGGGCTCATCCACGGGGGTGCGTCCGGCCGCCCCGACCCGGCCGTACGTCGTAGTCCGCTGGCGCGCCGGCCGCCCGGCCAGGGCGGCGGTGGCGTGCAGCTGCCGGACGGTCCGGGCGGAGCCGTGCTCGGAGCCCGCCATGCGGCTGATGGTCTCCTCCATCAGCGTCCCGCCCAGGTCGTTCGCGCCGCCGTTGAGCACCTCGGCGGTGCCCTCGTCGCCGAGCTTGACCCAGGAGCACTGGATGTTGTCGACCCGGCCGTGCAGCGCCAGCCGGGCGAACGCGTGGACGGCCCGGTTGTCCCGCCGCGTCGGTCCCGGCCGGGCCACGCCCGCGAGGTAGATGGGGGCGTTGCGGTGCACGAACGGCAGGCCGACGAACTCGGTCAGCCCGCCCGTCCGGTCCTGCAGCGCCGCCAGGGCCCGGAAGTGCCCGAGCCAGTGGGCGGGGTGGTCGACGTGGCCGTACATCATGGTGGACGAGGACCGCAGGCCCACCTCGTGCGCGGTGGCGACGACCTCCAGCCAGGTGGCGGCGGGCAGCTTGCCCTTGGTGAGCACCCAGCGGACGTCGTCGTCGAGGATCTCCGCCGCCGTGCCCGGGATGGTGTCCAGGCCGGCCTGCTTCAGCTCGGTCAGCCACTCCCGCACGCCCACGCCCGCCTTGGCCGCCGCGCTGACGACCTCCATGGGGCTGAACGCGTGGACGTGCATCCCGGGCACCCTGGCCTTGATCGCCCGCACGACGTCGGCGTAGTAGGTGACCGGCAGCTTGGGGTCGATGCCGCCCTGCATGCAGACCTCGGTGGCGCCCGCGTCCCACGCCTCCTGCGCGCGGTCGGCCACCTCGTCGACGCCCAGCCGGAACGCGTCGGCGTCGCGCTCGCGCTGGGCGAACGCGCAGAACCGGCAGCCCACGTAGCAGACGTTGGAGAAGTTGATGTTGCGGTTGACGACGTAGGTGACGTCGTCGCCCACCACGTCCGCGCGCAGGTCGTCGGCCAGCCGGACCACCGCCTCCAGCGCCTCGCCGTCGGCGGTCAGCAGGGCCATGGCGGCGTCGGTGTCGCCCAGCAGGGCCGCCGGGTCGTCGGCGGCCAGCCGCAGCGCGCGGGCGGTGTCCTCGGGCAGCCGCTCGATGGCCTTCGGGACGGTCAGCGAGCCCCAGTCGCCGTAGACGGAGTCGAAGTCGCCCCGCCGGTCGCCGGTGCGGCCCTCGGTGTCGACGGCGGTGTGCAGGTCGGCGCGGCCGTAGGTGTCCAGGCCGCCGTCGGGCTCCTGCCACTCGCGGCCCACCGCGGGCGCGTCCGGGTCGGCCAGCCCGTCGGGCCGGGCCAGCGCGCCGACGTGGGCGGCCAGCCGGGTGTCGAGCCACTGGCCGGGCGCCGAGCGGACGTAGCGCGGGTAGACCGCCAGGCGCTCGCGCAGCTCGAACCCGGCGGCGGCGGTGACCTCGGCGAGGCGGTCGACCCGCGGCCACGGGCGCTCGGGGTTGACGTGGTCGGGGGTCACCGGCGACACGCCGCCCCAGTCGTCGACCCCGGCGCGCAGCATCAGCCCGAACTCGTCGCCGACCAGGTTCGGCGGGGCCTGGACGCTGGTGGACGGGGGCAGCACCAGGCGGGCGACGGCGATCGTGGCGGCCAGCTCGCGCAGGTCGGCGTCGGGCATCCCGCGCATGGCGGTGTCCGGCTTGGCGCGGAAGTTCTGGACGATCACCTCCTGCACGTGCCCGTACTGCCGGGCCACGCCGCGCAGGGCGAGCAGGCTCTCGGCGCGCTCGGCGAGCGTCTCGCCGATCCCGATCAGGATGCCGGTGGTGAACGGGACGTTCACCCGGCCCGCGTCGGTGAGCACCCGCAGCCGGACGGCCGGCTCCTTGTCCGGGCTGCCGTGGTGGGGGCCGCCCCGCTCGCTCCACAGCCGCTCGGCGGTGGTCTCCAGCATCATGCCCATGCTGGCCGCCACCGGGCGCAGCCGCTGCAGCTCCTCCCAGCTCAGCACGCCGGGGTTGAGGTGCGGCAGCAGGCCGGTCTCCTCCAGGACGGCGATGGCGCAGGCGCGGACGTAGTCCAGCGTCGAGGAGTACCCGCGCGCCTCCAGCCACTCCCGGGCCTGGGGCCAGCGCTCCTCGGGGCGGTCGCCGAGCGTGAACAGGGCCTCCTTGCACCCCTGGGCGGCGGCGCGGCGCGCGATGTCCAGCACCTCGTCGCGCTCCAGGAACGCCGCCGGCAGCCGGTGCGGGACGGTCGCGAACGTGCAGTAGTGGCAGCGGTCGCGGCACAGCCGGGTCAGCGGGATGAACGCGTTGCGGCTGTAGGTCACCACGCCGGGGCGGCCCTCGGCCAGCAGGTGGGCGTCGCGCACCCGGCCCGCGACCGCCAGCAGGGCCTCCAGGTCGTCACCGCGCGCGTGCAGCAGCACGGCGGCCTCGGTGGCGTCCAGGACCGCGCCGTCGGCGGCGCGGCGCAGCGCCCGCCTCGTCGAGGCCGGGCTCGGGCGGGGTTCGGGCGGGGTGATCGGGATGTCCACTGCCACGTCAACGACAGTAGGCGGCGGGGATTCCGCGCTGTTGTCGGGAGTGACATGTCGCACGATCAGGCGAGGGCGGGCGAGCGCCCCGCCACCACCGGTTCCGCGTTGCGGTCGGTGGGGGCGCCCACCGCGCCCGGGTCGGCGTGCGGGTCGTCGAACGCGGGCTCCCCGGCCGGCGACGCCAGGCCGCGCGGCGTGCGGTCGTCGTAGTCCGCGGCGCACGGCGCGTCGCCCTCCACCAGGGTGGTGAGCAGCGACAGCGTGCCGTCGCCGTTGTCGGCCGGCCCGATGACCCAGGCGTGCTGCGGGTGGTCGACGCGGGCGGCGGTGTCGATCTCCCGGAAGGCCCGGCCGCCGGCGCCGTGCGGCACGATCCGGTTCTCGTGGGTGTGGCCGTCGACCCGGGCGACGACGTTCGGGAACCGCTGGAGCAGCGCGACGGGGGCGTCGCCGCCGCGTCGGCGGGGTCGGCGAGGGCGCCCCTGCGGACCTCAGCCGCGGCCGACGCAGTCCTTGCAGCGCCCCTTCGCGACCAACCGCCGGTCGGCGCCCCCGTTGACCGGGACCGGGATGCCGTTGCCGATCCGCTCCCACGCGTTCGGGTCGCCGGTGATCTCGCCCCAGTTGCGGGAGAAGTCCTCCTCGTCGTTGTGGAAGCACCCGGGCAGGTGCGCGAGTTGCGCCGGGCTGACCAGGACCAGGTCGTGGCCGGCGGCGCGCCGCGCCGGCGCGGCGCGGGTGTGCTCGCACTGGCCGACCAACAGGTCGCACCGGGGACAACGCTCCACGACAACCACCGAAGAACCCTCCGCTCACCCAGCGCCGGCCGCAGGACCGGCGCCCCACCACCGTCAGGACCGGCCCGCGCCCGCCGGCCAGTCGAAGCCCACCGTCACCGGCGCGTGGTCGGACCAGCGCGTCGCCGTCCACTCCACCACCGACCTGAACATGGCGTCCGACTCGTGGTCGGCAGCCGACTTGCCCGCGCTGAACTGGCGCAGCAGGCCGACCGCGTACGACGCGTCCCAGAGGTAAGCGCGGGGGTCAGGCCGCATACAGCTGTTCCCTGGTCTCCATCACGCGCCGCCGGAAGTACGGGTTGCGGATGCCGGAACCGCTCACCAGGTCGACCGGCCGACCGAAGATCCGCTCCAGCCCCTCCTTCAGGGCGAAGTAGCTGCCGAAGTGGTCGAAGCCCGGCCGGGCGTCGAACTCCACCAGGACGTCCACGTCGCTCGACACCGGGTCGAACGAGTCGCCGACGGCGGAGCCGAACACGTCGAGGCGGCGGACGCCCAGCGCCCGGCACAGCTCCTCCACCTCGGGCAGCCTGGCCGCGATCACCTCGTGCACGGTCCCCACCTCCCGGTCACGATTGTGCCGGATCCGCGCCCGCCGGCCAGTCGAAGCCCACCGTCACCGGCGCGTGGTCGGACCAGCGCTCGGCGTAGGTGGCCGCGCGCTCGACCACCGCGCTGGTCGCCCTGGCCGCGATGCCCCCGGTCGCGCAGACCAGGTCGATCCGCCACCCCGAGTCGTTGTCGAACGCCTTCCCCCGGTACGACCACCACGTGTACGGCCCCTCGACGTCCGGGTGCAGCGCGCGCACGACGTCCACGTACCCGGACGAGTACACCTGCGACAGCCAGGCCCGCTCCGACGGCAGGAACCCCGCGGAGTTCCGGTTGGTCCTCCACGCCTTCAGGTCCGCCTCGCGGTGCGCGATGTTCCAGTCGCCGCACACCACGACCTCGCGCCCGTCGGCCGCCGCCTTCTCCCGCAGCTCCACCAGGTACGGCAGGAACGCGGCCATGAACCGCTCCTTCTCGTCCTGCCGGGGCGTGCCCGCGTCACCGCTGGGCAGGTACAGGCTCGCCACCACCACCGACGGCAGCTCCACCTCCACGTACCGCCCGGAGCGCTCGAACTCGGGCGCGCCGAAGCCGACCCGGACCGCCCCGGGCGCCTGCCGGGTCAGCACGGCGACGCCGTTGCGCCCCTTGACCTCCGAGTGCGCGTGCGCCACGTGCCAGCCCTCGGGCGAGCGCACCTCCTCGGCCAGCTGCCCCGGCTCGGCGCGGACCTCCTGCAGGCACACCACGTCGGCGGGCGTCGCGGCCAGCCACTCCAGGTAGCCCTTCCTGGCGGCGGCGCGCAGGCCGTTGACGTTGACGGTCGACACGGTGAGCACGGCGGGACAGCCTAGTGGCGGTCGGCGACGGCCCAGCCGTGCGGGTAGTGCGCCCCGCAGCCCGCGCACCGCGCTCGGAGGCCCAGCATCGCCACCATCGGGCTGTCGCCGTCCGGCGACGGCACGCCGCGCACCTCGTGGCCGTCCAGCTCGGCCCGCAGCCCCGGCCACTCGGGCTCGCACGCGCACGTCGTCACCGCGTCCCGGCGCCAGGAGCGCCACCTGAAGAACATGGGGACCATCACACCACCGCGGGCGCCCGCCTGGCGTACCGGACCCGGCACGGGGAGGCCGGCCACTTGGTGTGCGCGCCCGGCACGGGCTTCGGGTCGCGGTCGAGCAGCGTGAAGTCGTAGCGGTCCAGCAGCCGCGCCAGGACCACCTTCATCTCCAGGTACGCGAAGTGCACGCCCGTGCAGCGGTGCAGGCCGCCGCCGAAGCCGATCAGGGCCTGGCGCTCCAGCCTGCCCTCCCGGCCCTCGGTGAACCGGTCGGGCCGGAACTCGTCCGGCCGCGCGTGCTCCGCGGGCAGCCGGTGGGACACCGACGGCGCGGCGACCACCATCGTGCCCTCCGGGACGACGTGGCCGTCGACCTCGAACTCCTCCGCCGCCTGGCGCACCAGCACGTGCGCGACCGGGTGCAGGCGCTCGGTCTCGTGCAGGCAGTCGTCCAGGTGCGCCAGGCGCTTCACGCCCGCGAGGTCCAGCGGGCCGATCTCCGCCCGCACCCGTTCGACGTGCTCGGGGTGGCTCAGCAGGTCGACCAGCGCCCACGACACGTGCCCGGTCGTGGTCTCGTGGCCGGCCCACGTGAACAGCAGGATCATGTTGACCAGCACCGGGTCCGGCACGGGGGCGCCGTCGGCGTAGGCCGCCCCGGCGAGGGTCTGGAGGAAGTCCGGCGGCGTGACGGGGTTAGCCCGGCGCTGCCGGATCATGCCGCCGAGCGCGGCGCGCAGCCGGTCGCGGGCCCGGTTGCTGCGGATCACCGACGGCAGCGGGAGCCCCTGCGGGGCGACGGGGTTCATGCCTGCGGAGAACCGGCGGAACTCGGCGAAGAAGTCCCGGTCCATCCGGGCGCCGAAGTCGGGGCCGAGGAAGCAGTGCGCCGCGATGCGCATGACGAGCGGGCCGAACTCCGCGGTCAGGTCGAACTCGCCCGACTCGCCGAGGTGGTCCTCGAACGCGGCGGTCTCCTCCCGCATGACCTCCACGTAGCCGTCGAGCTGCCGCCCCTGGAAGCGCGGCACGACGATCTCGCGCTGCCGCCGGTACTCCTCCGGGCCGGCGAAGAAGTAGAACTCGGGCGAGAACATGCGCTCGAAGAACGGGTAGGCGGTGCGGATCGACAGCTTCCGGTCGGTCTCGGCGAAGAAGAACCGGTTGTGCCGCGACCCCAGCAGCACGACCGCCCGCCGGCCGGGCAGGCGGACGGAGAACACCTCCCCGACCTCCCGGTGGCCGCGCTCGATCAGCCGGACCGGTTCGCGGATGAACTCGACCACGTGTCCCAGCACGGGCAGCGCGCCGGACACCTGCGGGGGTAAGCGGTCCACGCTGCCACCGTGGCACCGCGGGCCCGTGCGGCGACACCGCTCCCCGAGCGACCCGCGCCCGTCACCGGCGGTCACCCGCAGTCACTGGTCGAGGTCGGCTCGACGAAGTCGTCGTTCACCCAGTTCCCGTCGGCGAGCAGCCGGAACCCGTTCTGCACCGTCCGGTCGGCCTTGACCACCGCGTCCCGCCGCAGGGTCGAGACGATCGGCTGGGTGTCCGCCGGCCCGGCCCGCACGTTGAGGACGTCGGCCGTCACGGTGACCTCGCACCCCCCGGGCGCGAACTGCCCGGCGCCCATCGGCTTGCCGCCGTTCGCGGCGTAGAGCACGCCGGCCGCCGCCAGCACGCCCACCACGACCAACCCGCGCACAGGAATACCGAACATGCCACGCCTCCCGGAAAACCGCTCCCGAGGTGCAGATATAGCGCGGCGGGCGGGCGCGGCGGGCGCCGCCGGGCCGATTCCACTCCGCAGGGGAACCGAACGGGTGACCGCGGCTGCCCGCGGGTCACGCGCGCGGCCCCCAGGAGGCGGACCCGGGAGGCGGACCCGGAAGACGTGCCCGGAAGGTGGCGCCGGGAGACGGACCCGGGAGACGGCGGAGGGGACCGCCCCCGAGCGGTCCCCTCCGGCGAACGAGCCCCGGTGTCAGCCGGCCATGCGCTTCTGCAGGTTCTCGTCCAGCGTGCCGAGGAAGTCCTCGGTGGTCAGCCACTCCTGGTCCGGCCCGACGAGCAGGGCCAGGTCCTTGGTCATCCGGCCGCTCTCGACGGTCTCGATGATGACCTTCTCCAGCGTCTCCGCGAAGCCGGTCACCTCGGGCGTGCCGTCCAGCTTGCCGCGGTGCTTCAGGCCACCGGTCCACGCGTAGATCGACGCGATCGGGTTGGTGGAGGTCGGCTTGCCGGCCTGGTGCTGGCGGAAGTGGCGGGTCACGGTGCCGTGCGCCGCCTCCGCCTCGACGGTCCGGCCGTCCGGCGTCATCAGGACCGACGTCATCAGGCCCAGCGAGCCGAAGCCCTGCGCCACCGTGTCGGACTGGACGTCGCCGTCGTAGTTCTTGCACGCCCAGACGTAGCCGCCCTCCCACTTCAGCGCCGCCGCGACCATGTCGTCGATCAGGCGGTGCTCGTAGGTGAGGCCGGCGGCGTCGAACTTGTCCTTGAACTCGGACTCGAAGACCGCCTGGAAGATGTCCTTGAACGCGCCGTCGTAAGCCTTGAGGATCGTGTTCTTGGTGGACATGTACACCGGGTAGTTCCGCTGCAACCCGTAGGAGAACGAGGCGCGCGCGAAGTCTTCGATGGACTTGTTGAAGTTGTACATGCCCAGCGCCACGCCGCCGTCGGGGCCGTAGTTGGCCACGACGTGCTGGATCGGCTCGGAGCCGTCCTCGGGCGTGAACGTGATGGTCAGCTCGCCCGCGCCCGGCACCTTGAAGTTGGTGGCCTTGTACTGGTCGCCGTGGGCGTGGCGGCCGATGATGATCGGCTTGGACCAGCCCGGCACCAGCCGCGGGATGTTCGAGATGATGATCGGCTCGCGGAACACCACGCCGCCGAGGATGTTGCGGATCGTGCCGTTCGGCGAGACCCACATCTTCTTCAGGCCGAACTCCTCGACCCGGGCCTCGTCGGGCGTGATGGTCGCGCACTTGACGCCCACGCCGTGCTTCTTGATGGCGTGCGCCGAGTCGACGGTCACCTGGTCGTCGGTGGCGTCCCGGTGCTCGATGCCCAGGTCGTAGTACTCCAGGTTGACGTCCAGGTACGGGTGGATCAGCTTGTCCTTGATGAACTGCCAGATGATCCGGGTCATCTCGTCGCCGTCGAGTTCGACGACGGTCCCCTGAACCTTGATCTTGCCCATACTCAGGGCGCTCCTCTCGCGACAGTGCAAGCAAGACAAGCGTACTGCTATGTCCGGCTGCTGGTGACCCACCCGACTCAAATGGGAACGGGGTCACAATGCCTTAGCCTCCACTCACGATCTTGGAGGGGGGCACCGTGTCGACCGGACCGACGCACGCCATGAGCGGTTTGCTGGCCTGGGCGGCGGTGACCGCGCTCGCCGACCACCACCCCATCGGCCAGCTCACGCCGCAGAGCTGGGCCGTCGGGGCGGTGCTGGCGACCGGTGCGGCGCTGCTGCCCGACCTCGACCACCCGTCGTCGACGATCTCGCGCACGTTCGGGCCGATCAGCGGGGGCGCGTCGGCCCTGATCAACTCCATCAGCTCGTTCGTCTACCGCACCACGCGCACCCGCAAGGACTCCAACCGCGACGGCGGGCACCGGGGCCTGACCCACACCCTGGCGTTCGCCGTGGCCGCCGCCGTGGGCACGACCGCCGTCGTGCAGCAGTCGCAGAAGTGGGCGCTGCCGGTGCTGATGTTCGTGTTCGCGGGCCTGGCCGTGCGCGGGATCATGAACGACTGGTGCCCGAAGAAGGACGCCCTGCTGATCACGGTGGTCTCCGCCGTGATCACCGGCGTGTGCCTGGCGTGGACGGCCCGGACCGCGGCGAGCGCGGCGGCGTGCGGGGTGGCGGTGGGCGTCGGGTGCGTGGCGCACTACCTCGGCGACGCGATCACCGAGCAGGGCTGCCCGATCCTGTGGCCGATCCCGCTGGCGGGCAAGACTTGGTTCCCCGTCGCCCCGCCCAAGGTCCTGCGGATGCAGACCGGCGGCAAGGTGGAGATGACGGTGGTGGGGCCGCTGATCACGCTGCTGTCGGTGTGGCTGTCCGCGGCGGCCCTCCAGCAGGCCGGCGCGCTGCCGTTCCTGGGGGGCATCGACCTGCTGCCCGTCTAGGGCCGCCGGTTCGGCTTGCCCCTTCGGGTGTGGTCCGTTCGGGCTACCCGCGTCCCGGCGCACCGCGATTTCGGAAAACCGACAGCCGATGGCTACCCGAATCTCACCCGATCGGACTAGCCTCGCCGGGAGCCGGGGCCGGGGCGGCAGCTCGTTCCGACCTCGCGGAAGGGATCGGCATCGACTTTCGTGGACGTGCGATGACAACCTGGCTCGGCCTGAACGCGGGGCACGAGGACCCGCGCGCGGCGGACGTGGCAGCCGTGGCCCTGTACGAGTCGCTGCTGTTCCACGCGCACGTGGTGTGCGTGCACGTGGTGGAAGACCGCCACGCGATGTCCTTCCGCCTCACCGACGCCCCGTCCGAGAACACCCTCTCGACGCTGCTGGAACGCGGCTACGGCGTCGCCGTGCACAACGGCAGGCTGCAGCGGCTGGCGGGTCCGGAGCACCTCACGCGCGGGGCGCTGCGGGCCGCGCTCGCCCACCGGGACCGCCGGGAGGGCCGGGCCCTGCGCTTCCCGGGGCAGCGGTCCCTGCGGGGCAGGCACGGGGTGTCGGACGTCCTGGCGTTCAGCGCGATCGAGGAGGTCCTGCCGCCCGGCCTCAAGAGCGTGGACGCGCGGGGCGACCTGCAGCCGTCCTTCGTCGGCGGCCGACTGGTCCTCACCTGCCCGCCGCGCTAGTCGGAGTGGGCGCCGACGGTGTCGCGGATCTGGTCGCCGAGCCGCTCGGCGTTGCGGGCGCAGTGGGCGCAGCAGAAGAACCGCCCCTCCACCTCCACGCCGTGCCCGAGGATCCGGCAGTCGCAGCGCTCGCACCGGGGCGCCAGCCGCTGGATCACGCACTCGAAGCTGTCGAACGTGTGCACCCCGCCGCCGACGGTGCGCACCTCGAACGCCATCCAGTAGTCGTTGCCGCAGACGTCACAGGTCGCCATGCGCGCAGCGTGCGACACCCCCGGGCGCCCGGCAACTCGGGGGGCGGGGTGCGGCGGACCAGGCCGGATTCGAACCGGCGTCCTCCCCCGACGGGTCGGGGGCGCGTCAACCACTGCGCTACAGGTCCTCCGGAGCCGGGCGGGGCTCCTCCGGCGCGGCGGGGGTGCGCCGCCCGCCGGGCTCCGCCCACCCTAACCAGGAGCACGCCCCGGAAAACAGTGCCTAACCGGTGCCGAACCGATCACGACGGGCCGTGCCGCTAAGGTCTCCGCGTGCGCGGGGTCGACTACTACGAGTTGCTCGGGGTGGGCCGCGACGCGTCCCCCGCGGAGATCAAGTCCGCGTACCGCTCGCTGGCCAAGGTCATGCACCCCGACGCGGGCGGCTCGTCGCTGACGTTCCGGGTGCTCCAGGAGGCTTACGACACCCTCCGCGACCCGTCGCGGCGCCGCGACTACGACCGCGGCTGGTCGTTCACCCGGCCCCAGTCGCCCACCGCCCCGTCCCGCCCGCGGCGCACCGGCCGGACCGGCCGGCTGCGCAACTTCGGCGAGGACCCCGACTTCGTGCCCCCGAAGCCGGTCGTCGACCCCGACGACGTGCCGTGGTGGCACCTGGTCGACGTGACCCAGCGGGTGCGCTACGCGCCGGCGGCGGGTCCCGGCCACGCCCCGGCGCTGGCCGCCCTGTGCGGCTGGTTCTTCCTCCTGCTGCCGGTGGTGGCGGTGGACTTCACCCCGCTGACCCTGGCGCTGTGGCTGCTGGTGGTGGCCGCCGCGGCGGCGGTGGCGTTCCGCCTGGTGCGCCGCTACCTCGGGGCCGTGCGGGAGGACCGCCGCTTCGCCGCCGAGGTGGACGCGGAGGTCGTCCACGGCGCCACCGACGACCGGGTGTGCGAGCGCCTGACCGCGGACCTGCTCGGCCGCTACCTGACCCGCCTGCCGGGCGCGCGCGTGTTCCACGGCCTGGCCTGGCCGGGTTCGGTCTTCGCCGACGTGGACCACGCCGTCCTGTGCGGGCGGCGGCTGGTGCTGGTCGAGTCGAAGTCGTGGCTGCCCGGCCACTACGCGGCGGGGGACGACGGCGTCCTGTGGCGCAACGGCCACCCGTTCCGCGGCGGCGGCACGCGCCTGCACCGGACGCTGGCGGCGTACCGGCAACTCCTGCCGTGGCTCGACATCCGCTCCGCCCTGCTGGTCTACCCGAGCAGGTCGGGCGAGATCACCACCGACCAGCCGGCCGACACCCTGGTCCCGCCGATGACGCCGGCCCAGTTCGTGGCGGAGATCGGCGACTGGCTGTCCGAGGACCCGGCCACCGTGGACCGCGAGGCTTACCGCCTGCTGCTCGCCCAGGTCGTCCCGGTGACCCGCTGATCCACTCACCCGGGGCGGGCCGGGCGCGTTATCGCGCCGAAGTTTTCGCACGTTACCGGTCACCACTCGAACGAGTGAATTGAGGCCACCACCCGCAATCGGGGGCGCAGTCTCGGTGTTCCGGCACATCGAATCCGAGGACGTGCGCCATGACTTATCCGCAAGGCGCTCACCAGCAACAGGCGCCCACCCGCGCCCCGGTGGGGCAGAGCCGGTTCGGCGCCCTGGCGTGGACCGCGTCCATCCTGGGCGTCGTGGGGCTCGTCGGCTCACCGATCACCTTCTTCAACAACCTGACCGCCATCATCGCGGGCGTCGGGCTCGTGCTCGGCGTCATCGCGCTTTTCGGCACCAGAAAAACACTCGCCGCGATCGGGGTGACGCTCTGCGTGCTCGCACTCGTCGCCACCGTGACGGCCCAGACGGCCACCGCGGGCCGACTCGACGGAGCCGACAAAGCCGCTTTCGTGGGGCAAGCCTGAGCACCCCTCGCCCTCAAGCCCATCCCAGCCGGTGCGAGTTGCCGATCACGTGGATGGTGCCCGCTCGGCCTCGCCGATGGCATCGCGAACACCTTGGCTCATGGCCTGGAGCACGCGTCCGGCACGAGGTGACTTCATGTCCCTGGTCAACTTCCCCATCAACTCGTCGTCGTCCAGGATGCGGAGCAACTCGGCGATGCCGCCGCTGTCGAGCAAAGCCGGTATTCGTGATCCCAGGACCCAGGCCCCTGCCGACGGCGGGTCGTAGTCGAACCTTTCGAGCACGTGGAGATCCTCGCCGTAGAGTTGCTCCTGGTACCTTCCGGACGAGTACCAATCGATCACCGTCGCCAGATCGAGCGCGTCACGCGTGTCGCTGTAGTGGCGATCCGCCCAAGCCAAGGTCTTCAGGAGTGCGAGAGCGGGGATCGATGGGATCTTGATGATGATTCCACCCGGCAACAGCACCGTCTGCGCAGTGCGAACTGCTTCGCGAAAACCGAGGACGTTCATCGCGTGGTCATCGGGCCACAGGATCTTCCGGTCCTCTTGTTCGATGCCACCGTAGGGCACCACATCGACCTCAGTACCCTCGACGATGAACCTGTGCACGCTGTTGTCGTATCGGTCGAGTTTCCGGACCAGGCTGTCGAATTCAGCCCAGGAATCGACCTCGGCTGCGATGTCGATGTCCCTGGTCTGGCGCTCGGGACGTCGACCCAACAGGTCGAGCGAGATCAGCGAGCGGGCGGTCGCCCCAACGACCAGGTAATCGACCCGGGCTTCGCGAGCCACTTCATCGATTCGCGCCAGCACCTTGGCCGCGCGCCAGACCTCATAGTCGGTCGAGGCCCGCAAGTCGATCGTCACTGGTCCTGATCCTGTCCGCGTGCTCACGTTGGCGAGGGTCGCCAGAGGCGAGGAGGTCAGCGTAGATCAACGTGGGCGGCACGATCCACGTCTGCCGCGCCATTGTCCAGAACCGTCTTCTCACGTGGACGTTGCCCGCTTGTTCGGCACGCGCCAGCCGGTGCCTGCCGATCAGGGATCGCGGTCGCTCATCGGCGTAGAGGGTGAGGCCGGCCGGCACGAGGTGCGGGTCGAGGACACTCGCACCGGTTTCACCACCCACCTGGACGTCGAACCGCGTCAACTCGTCTTCCGAACTTCGCCACCACGAGATGTCGGAGGCATCGAAGTCGCCGAGGGACAGCGTTGGCGAGAGCCTGGTCGAATAAGCTTCCGACCACCTGTTGAGCAGTTCCCCAGCCCTTCCCAACCTGCGTTCACCCGCCACCTCGTACAGGTACCCAGCCCCGGTAAGGTCGTGGACCACCGCTTGGGCCGTGCCGAGCGAGACCCTGCTGGCGCTCGCGAGTTCGCGCAGCGGCTTCCCAGCCATCGAAGGCCAACTGAGCAGGACGAACCCGACCTGCAGACCCGCGCGGCTGAACGCCTTGCTCCCGCGCGACAAGGAAGCGCTACCGCGCCCACTCCTCTTGCGGCGTCCTCGGATGTCGATCAGCACGTCATCCCAGGCGATGTGGGCGTTGCCCGCTTCGTCGACGTAATCGATGCCCCGCTCGCGCAGCAGACCCGCGGCCTGCTCGGTGATCGAGCGCGCGATGACCAGCGTGGGCAGCGAAGCGTGCGGGTGGAGGGCCGTCGCGAGTTCGGACGGCACAGCTCGCTTGATCACAACGGCGTACGTCCGGGCCGCGCCCGACGCTCGACTGACACGGGCTATCGCGTCAACCCCCTGGCCCACCGCGTGCTCGCCCGGCTGCACGTCGACCTCGAGGCCAAGGGGGCGCAGCCACTCCCCCAGCTCGACCAAGCGGACACGTTCGTTCAAAATTCCGCCATGTTCATCTGTGCTGAACATGCACCAATATTGAACGCTACGACGGTGCGCCGCAAGATTTACCTGCTCAGAGCGCGGTGACTACAGGGAGTAGAGAGGCAAGTCACATCCCCACCTCATGCCGACAGACCCATCCCCTGCGTGCTGTCCGTCTCGGTGCCACAGCCGTGTGCAACCCTTCCGCCCGTGAACCCCAAGCTGTGCCTCGCCCAGGACCCGGACGCCGACGACCTGCTGTCCACCAACCCCCTGGCCTTGCTCTTTGGCATGGTGCTCGACCAGCAGATCCCGATGGAGAAGGCGTTCCGGGGGCCGAAGAACATCGCCGACCGGATGGGTGGGCTCAGTGTGTACCGGGTTGCCGAGGCGGACGCCGCCGAGTTCGCCGCCGTCGTGGCCGACAAGCCCGCCGTGCACCGCTTCCCCGGCTCGATGGCCAAGCGGCTCCAGGACCTCGCCCGCTACCTGGTCGAGCACTACGACGGCGACCCGGCCGGCATCTGGACGCGGGGGCAGCCGGGCGGTGCGGAGGTGTTGGGGCGGCTCGAGGCGTTGCCCGGGTACGGGGACCAGAAGGCCCGGATCTTCCTCGCCCTGCTCGGCAAGCAGCTCGGCGTGCGGCCCGAGGGCTGGCGGGAGGCGGCCGGCGCTTACGGGGAGGACGGGGCGCGGCGGAGCGTGGCCGATGTCCGCGACCCGGCCTCGCTGGCGGAGGTGCGGGCGTTCAAGAAGGCCGCCAAGGCTGCGCGGGGGTGATGTCGGACGTCCGGGTTAGAGTCCCGGCGTGCAGCTGCCGGGGTTGGCCGATCTCACGCCGTTGGGTCAGGGCGGGTTCGCCACCGTCTACCGCGCGCGGCAGGTCCAGCTCGGCCGGGACGTCGCCGTCAAGGTCGACAACAGGGTGCTGCAGACCGAGCGGGACCGGCGGCGGTTCCTGCGGGAGGCGCACGCCGCCGCGCGGTTGTCCGGGCACCCGCACGTCGTGTCCGTGCACGACGCCGACTTCACCCCGCAGGGCACCCCGTACCTGGTGATGGAGCTGTGCACGGGCGGGTCGCTGGCCGACCTCGTCCGGCGTGGCGGGCCGCTGCCGGCCGAGCGGGTGCGGCAGCTCGGGGTCCAGCTCGCCGACGCGCTGGCCGCCGCGCACGCGGAGGGCGTGCTGCACCGCGACATCAAGCCCGGCAACATCCTGCTCGACCGCTACGGCACGGTGAAGCTCGCCGACTTCGGGCTGGCCGCCCTGCTGGACGCCGAGGGCGGCTCCACGGTCACGCGGGACGCCCTCAGCCCCGGCTACGCGCCGCCCGAGGCGTTCGCGATGGCCCGACCGACGCCCGCCGCCGACGTCTACGCGCTCGCCGCCACCCTGTACGACCTGCTGGCGGGCCGCCCACCGCGGCCCGTGCCGTGGCCGGTGGAGTCGTTCGACCACCTCGGCGAGGTGCTGCGGTCGCCGGTTCCCCCGGTGGCCGGGACGCCGCTCGACCTGCACGAGGCGCTGGTCCGCGCGCTCACCCCGGACATCGCCTACCGGACGCCCTCCGCCGCCCGGCTGCGCGACGAGTTGAAGGGAATCGCCGGAGGCGCCCCCGCGCCCGCCCCGCTCGCGTTCTTCCCCGATCGGAGCCCGGACCCGAACCCCGGACCAAGCCCGAACCCCGGACCGGACCCGAACCCCGGACCGGGTTCCGATCCCAGGACGGGTCCGCTGGTCCACGCGCACCCCTACCCGCCGTCCGGGCCCGAACCCGCCCGGCACCCGCGGCCCGGCCCGGCCCCGGCGACGAAGCGCAAGCCGTGGTCGCTGGTGGCGGCGGCCGGGCTGGCCGTCGTGGTCGCGCTGGGCGCGTGGTGGTGGACGACCCGCGGCCCCGCCACCGGCAACGCCGCCGCTCCCCCGACCGCCCCGACCACCGGCGACACCGCCCCGCCCAGGCTCGAGGTCTGCGGCACGGGCTACTGCGTCGCCGAACCCACCTGCTACCACGGCATCAACTCGATCGGCGGGCAGGCCGCCACCGCCCGCCGCGCCGGCGACTGCTCGATCCCCCACTACTGGGAGGCGTTCGCCGGCGGCTGGCTGTCCGGCGCGATCCCGCTGGTGGACAACGACGAACTCGTCGCGGCGCCCGAGGTCAGGGGTGTGTGCACGGCCGAGGCGATGAAGGCCAACACGCGCCCCACCGTGGACACCTCGACCTGGGAGATCACCGCCGTCGCGTTCGGCGAGGGCGGCCGGAACTACTTCCACTGCTTCGCCAAGGACCCCGAGTCGGGCGAGACGACGACCAGCGCGTTCGGGACGGCGGGCCCCTGAAGGAACCCCAGGGCGGGTAAAGCGCTTGCGGTGATTCCTAGGGTTGGAAGACGTGCGCGCCTACGCGCAACTCGCGCTCGCCGGATTCCGCCGTTACTCCACCTATCGACAAGCGATGTTCGCCGGCCTGGCCACGAACGTCGTGTTCGGCCTGCTCCGGACCGCCGTGCTGCTCGCGGTCGTGGCCGCCGGCCCGGTCGCCGGGTACGACGTGCCCGCCGTCGTCGCCTACGTGTGGCTGGGGCAGGGCCTGATGGCGTTCGTCCAGCTCTGGGGCGACGCCCGGCTGGCGGACCGCGTCCGCACCGGGGACGTCGTGATCGACCTCTACCGGCCCTGGCACCTGCAGGCCGCGCTGTTCGCCGAGGACGTGGGCCGGGCCGGGTTCACCGTGCTCGTGCGGTTCCTGCCGCCGGTCGCGCTCGGGGCGCTGCTGTTCCCGTTCCGCTGGCCCGCCCCGGCGGTCTGGCCGTGGTTCCTGGTCAGCGTGCTGCTCGCGCTGGTGGTGAGCTTCGGGCTGCGGTTCCTGCTCAACGCCACCACCTTCTGGCTGCTGGACAACCGCGGTGTGATCACGCTCCACGAGGTGACCGCCGGCGCGCTGTGCGGGTTGTCCGTGCCGCTGGCCTTCTTCCCCGACTGGGCGCGGACCCTGTTGTGGGCCACGCCGTTCCCCGCCCTCCTGCAGGCCCCGATCGACGTCTTCCTGGTCCACGGTCCACTGTGGACCACGTTGGCGCACCAGCTCTCCTGGGCCGTCGCGCTGTCGGTCGCCGGGCACTTCGTGCTCCGGCGCGCCGTGCGGAGGGTGGTGGTGCAGGGTGGGTGACCGGGTCTACCCCAGGCTGGTCGCGGCCCGGTTGCGCGGTCAGGCGTCGTACCGGACCTCGTTCGCGCTGGAGTGCGTCGGGCAGGCGTTCGCCCAGATGGGCGAGCTGGTCGTGATCCTCGTGCTGTTCCACCGGGTCGACGCGGTGGGCGGGTTCTCCGCGACCGAGGTCCTGCTGGTGTACGCGATCGCGAGCACGGCGTTCGGGATCGCCGACCTGGTGGCGGGGCAGCTCAACGAGCTGCCGGACTACATCCGCACCGGCAAGTTCGACGTGCTGCTGCTGCGCCCCCTGGGGACCCTGCCGCAGATCGTGGTGTCGGACGTCCGGCTGCGCCGGGTCGGCCGGATCCTCGCGGGTACCGCCGTGCTGGTGTACGCCTTGGCGCACAACGACATCGCGTGGTCGCCGTGGACCGCGCTGCTGGCCGTCGTCGCGCCGCTGGCCGGCGCGGTGATCTTCTCGGCGGTGTGGGTGGTGGCCTGCGCCGTGTGCTTCTGGCTGGTCGAGGCCCAGGAGCTGGCCAACACCGTCACCTACGGCAGCAACTCCTTCACCTCCTACCCCGTCACGGTCTACTCCGGGTGGCTGCGGCGGCTCATGGCGTTCGTCGTGCCCGGCGCGTTCGTCGCCTACTACCCCGCCCTCGCCCTGCTGGGCCGCCCCGACCCGCTGGGCGGCCCCGCGGTGCTGGGCTGGATCTCACCGCTCGTCGCACTGGCCGCCGCCTGCGTGGCGGGGCTGGTGTGGCGGTTCGCCGTCCGCCACTACCGAGGGACCGGGTCGTGATCGAAGTTCGGGAGCTGCGCCGCGAGTTCACCGTGACGAGCCGGGCCGGCCGGTTCCGGCGGACCAGGCGGACCGTCCTCGCGGTCGACTCGGTCAGCTTCGACGTCGCCGCCGGCGAGGCCGTCGGGTACGTCGGGCCGAACGGGGCCGGGAAGTCGACCACCATCAAGGTGCTCACCGGCGTCCTGGCGGCGACCTCGGGGCACGTGCGGGTCTCCGGCGTCGACCCGTCCCGGTCGCGGCGGGAGCTGGCGCGGCGCATCGGCGTGGTGTTCGGGCAGCGCAGCCAGCTGTGGTGGGACCTGCCGCTGCGGGACAGCTTCGACCTGCTGCGGTCGATCTACCGGGTGGGCGCGGCCGACCACGCGCGGCGGCTGGCGCGGTGCGTCGAGCTGCTCGGGCTGTCGGAGTTCCTCGACCGGCCGGTGCGGCAGCTGTCGCTGGGCCAGCGGATGCGCGGGGAGGTCACCGCCGCCCTGCTGCACGGGCCGGACCTGCTGGTGCTGGACGAGCCCACCATCGGGCTCGACCTGGAGTCCAAGGAGCGGCTGCGCGAGTTCCTGACCGACCTCAACGCCACCCGCGGCACGACGCTGCTGCTCACCACGCACGACCTGGACGACATCGAGCGGCTGTGCCCGCGGCTGGTGGTGATCGACCGGGGCACGGTGCTGGCCGACGGCCCGCTGGAGGAGCTGCGGGCGCAGGTCGCGCCGGACCGCGTGCTGGTGGTGGACCTGGTGGGGCCGGCCGCGCCGCTGGACGACCTGCCCGGCGTCGTCGCCGTGCGCAGCGAGCTGGGCGGCCTGCGGCAGCGCCTGACGTTCCGCCGGTCCGGCACGACCGCGGCGGCGCTGATCGCCGCGGTGGCGGCCCGCGCCGAGGTGCACGACCTGGTGGTGGAGGAGCCCGAAATCGACGATGTGGTGCGGCGGCTCTACGCGCGTCGGTAGAGTCGGGCGAAACGGTCATCGAAGCACGAGCACCACGGGGAGTCGCCATGCGCGCAGGTCGTCCGGTCGCCACCATCCTGCTGGCGCTGGGGCTCGTCGGCGCCGTCTCCGGGTGCGAGGCGGTGCAGCAGGCGTCCGACACCGCCAACGACGTCAACTCCGCCATCGACAAGGGCAAGGTGTGCGCCGACGCGCTCGTGCTGGCGAACTTCACGCCGAGCGCGAGCGACCCGCAGAAGGCGCTGGAGGAGACCCAGGCCAAGGCCGACGAGCTGGGCAAGCTCGCGGACCAGGCGGGCGACACCACGCTCAAGGACGCCATCAACGGCGTGTCCGACACGATGTCCAACGTCACCCTGAACGACCTGGACCCGACGCGGCTCGCGGACTGGACGCAGAAGAAGCTGGACCAGGTCGAGAAGCTGGCCAACGCCTGCGGCGGCTGAGCGGAAATGCCAGGCTGTCGGTACCTTCGGAACCGTCCTACGCTGTGACGCACCGGAGGTGTTGCAGATGCACGCGACAGTAGGCGACCGGTTGCACGTCCACAGCCGCGCGGTGGGCCTCGACGAACGGGTCGGCGAGATCCTGGAGGTCCGCGGGCAGGAGGGCGCGCCGCCGTACCTGGTCCGCTTCTCCGACGGCCACGAGGGTCTGGTCTACCCCGGCCCGGACTGCCTGGTCGAACCCCGCACCGGCGACTAGGCGACCGGGCTACCAGGCGGCCGGGCTACCAGGCGGCCGGGCGACCTAGCGGCTGGGCGACCAAGCGGCCGGCGGTCGGGCGACGGGTCCTCCCGGCGCGGAACCCGCACCGGGTGCGCGACCCGCCTGTCATCACCCGATCGCCGTCACCCGCCTGTTGTCACCCGGCCGGTATCACCCTCCTGTCGTCACCCGCCCAGCGGGCCACCCGCGGCGACACCGCCCGGTGCGCCCGTGCGGTCCGCTGTCGCGCGGGTACCGCCGGCCGGTCGCGGGGCCGGTCACCGACCCCGCGACGTTCACCCGATCCGGTGGAGTCGGGCCTATCCCAGGACCGTCGCGATCAGCTCGTCCGCCAGGGCCGGGGTCGCGGCGGCGATGCCGGACCAGCGGCGGGACAGGTCCAGGTCGAACACCAGCGGCCGGCCGTGCAGGTCGAGCAGCGCTCCCCCGGCGGCGGGCACCGTCACCAGGGCGGCGACCAGGTCCATCAGCCGGTGGGTGTCCGAGCCGGGGTCGGCGAAGCCGTCCACCGAGCCCTCCGCCACCAGCGCGGTCTCCAGGCAGGTCGTGCACAGCACCCGGACGCGGTCGGCGGCGTCGGCCAGGCGCGCCCAGGCTTCCTCGGTGCCGCGCTTGGGGCGCATCAGGCAGAGCGACGCGCCCCGCAGCCGCGTGCGGCCGGACGTGCGGAACGGCGTCGGCCGGCCGGCCCTGGCCGACCAGGCGCGGCCGGTGTCGAACCAGACGGTCAGCGCCTCCACCGGTTCGGTGTCGACCACCAGCGCGCCGGCGAAGCAGGACAGCGGCACGCCGAGGGCCGCGTTCGCCGAGCCGTCCACCGGGTCGACCACCAGGGTGGCCGCGGAGCCGTTGTCGACGAACCCGGCCTCCTCGGACAGCAGGTTCACGCCGGCGGCGGCAGCGGCTTCCACGATCGCCAGCTCCACGATCGCGTCCACCCGCATGGTCGGGGTGCCGTCCGCGCCGTCCGCGACCTCCTCCCGCAGCTCGGCGCGGGTGTGCAGGTGGCGCGCCTCCTGGTACGCGCGGGCGGCGGCGCGGGCCGCGGCGGCGAGCGCCGGGTGGACGTCTGCGGTCAGGTGCGGTTCCGGAACGGGCCACGGGTTCTTCGTCACACCCCAGAACATGCCACGGGGGAGCCCCGGCCGAGGCTCCCCCGTGGTCGGACCGCCCTCACTTGATCAGGCCGAGGCCCTTCACCGCGTCGCGCTCCTCGACCAGCTCGGCCACGGAGGCGTCGATGCGGGCGCGGGAGAAGTCGTCGATCTCCAGGCCCTGCACGATCTCGTACCGGCCGCCCCGGGACGTCACCGGGAACGACGAGATCAGGCCCTCCGGCACGCCGTAGGAGCCGTCCGACACGACCGCCGCCGACGTCCAGTCGCCCTCGGGGGTGCCGTTGACCCAGCTGAAGACGTGGTCGATGGCCGCGTTCGCCGCCGACGCCGCCGAGGACGCGCCGCGCGCCTCGATGATCGCCGCGCCGCGCTTGGCCACGGTCGGGATGAACTCGCCCTCCAGCCAGGACTGGTCGTTCACGGCCTCGGCCGCGTTCCGGCCGCCGACCTCGGCGTGGAACAGGTCCGGGTACTGGGTCGCCGAGTGGTTGCCCCAGATGGTGAGCTTGCGGATGTCGGTCACCGACACGCCGAGCTTCTTGGCCAGCTGCGACAGCGCGCGGTTGTGGTCCAGGCGGGTCATCGCGGTGAACCGCTCGGCCGGGACGTCCGGCGCGTGCTGCTGCGCGATCAGGGCGTTGGTGTTGGCCGGGTTGCCGACCACCAGCACGCGCACGTCGTCCGCCGCGCCCGCGTTGATCGCCTCGCCCTGCGGCTTGAAGATGCCGCCGTTGGCCTCCAGCAGGTCGCCCCGCTCCATGCCCTTGGACCGCGGGCGGGCGCCCACCAGCAGCGCCACGTTCACGCCGTCGAACGCCGTCTTGGCGTCGTCGGTGATGTCGATGCCGGACAGCAGCGGGAACGCGCAGTCGTCCAACTCCATGGCGGTGCCCTCGGCGGCCTTCACGGCCTGCGGGATCTCCAGCAGGCGCAGGCGGACCGGCACATCCGGGCCCAGCAGGTGACCGGAGGCGATGCGGAACAGCAGTGCGTAGCCGATCTGGCCGGCCGCACCGGTGACGGTGACGTTCACGGGCGTGCGGGTCATGAGCCTTCCCGAATGACGATCCGACGGGCTTCAGTCCTCGGGCACGACCACTAGGCAGGTAGCACCTGTCAGCGGCGGTCTCTACTCCGGGACCGGCGCATCGGGCGGTTTGCCCGACGCGGTGAGGTTACCAACCGCTGAACGATGACAAGGTGTGACAGTGGACATCATCGAGGCCGACGAGGACTACAGCGACGCCGTGCTGGCCGGGCAGCGGTGGGAGGGCCGCTCGTTCGTGCGGTGCGACTTCACCGAGGCCGACCTTCGGGGGCTGGTGACGTCGGGGTGCTCGTTCACCGAGTGCCGGTTCGACCGGGCGGACCTGGGCGGATCCGCGCACACCGCCACGGCGTTCCGGTCGTGCCGGTTCGACCGGGCCGTGCTGGCGTCCGCCTCGTTCCGGTCGTGCACGCTGCTGGGTTCGACGTTCGTGGACTGCGGTCTGCGCCCGATCTCGCTGGAGGAGACCGATCTCACGCTGGTCGGGCTGTCGCGGGCGCTGCTGCGCAAGGCGTCGCTGCGCGGGCTGCGGTTGCGGGAGGCCAACCTGGAGGGCGCCGACCTGCGCGACGCGGACCTGCGGGACGCCGACCTGACCGGGGCGCGGCTGCGGGAGTGCCGGTTCGAGGGCGCGGACCTGCGCGGGGCGCGGCTGGGCGCGGACGGCCTGGTCGCGGGCGACCTGCGCGGGGCGCGGGTCGACCCGGGGACGGCCGTGGCCTATGCCGCCGCGCACGGGCTGCGCGTGGACTGACCCGGTCGGGGCGGCCCCGCCGGTCCGGTGGCCGGCGGGGCCGCCCCGAGCGGGCTAGTGGCTCGGGGCCTCCTGGTTCGCGACCTCCACCAGGACGCCGTCGGCCAGCATGTCCTCCACCGACTTCGGCAGCAGGTAGGCCGTGCCGCCGCCGGGCTGCTCGAACCACGGCACCGCGACACCGGTCAGCACTTCGACCTGGCGGCGCAGCCGGTACACGCGGTACGGGCGGTTGACCCAGGACGGGACCAGGGAGCGCTCGGCGAACGGCGTGCCGGCCGCGTAGACCAGGTTGCCGCTGCCGTCGCCGAAGCGGTCGACCTCCACGCCGGCGGGCAGCTCGACCATCTGCTTGTGGCGGAAGAGGGTGAGCGGCGGCTCGCCGTTCATCGGGGTGATCGGCCAGGGCCGGGCCTTGGGCTGCTCGGGCTGGGCGTCCGGGCGCGGCGGCGGGACCGGGCGGCGGTCGTCGCGGAAGCCGTTGTTCGCCGGCGGGCGCGGCGGGTCCTCGCGGAAGCCCTCGCCGTGCGCCCGGTGCTGCTCGTCGCGGAAGCCCTCGCCGGCCGGCGGGCGCTGGGGTTCGTCGCGGAAGCCCTCGGTCACCGGCGGGCGCGGCGGCTCCTCGCGGAAGCCCTCGGCCACCGGCGGGCGCGGCGGCTCCTCGCGGAAGCCCTCGGCCACCGGCGGGCGCGGCGGCTGGGTGCGCGGCGGGGGCGGGGGCAGCGGGCGCGGTGCGCGGCGGCCGGTGAGGACGAGCTTGCCGATCAGGTAGGCGGCGGCGTCCTCCACGCGGTCGAAGTGCACCGGGTCGGTCGGGCCGCGGTCGAACCACGACACCTCCCAGGACCGGCCCTCGGTGCGCAGCACCCACGTGCGGTCGGCGGGTTCGCCGAAGCGGTAGGCGGCGGGCGGGACGTCCAGGTCGTCCAGCGCGCGCCGGACGCCGGACAGCTCGCGCTCCTCCTCGGGCGTGACCTGCCTGGGCTCGGCGGCGGGCTCCTCGAAGGGCTCGTCCGCGTAGTCGTCCCGGTCGGTGAACCGGTCGGGCTGCTCGGGCCGGTCCGCGAACTGCTGCTGCTCGCCGAACCGCGGGGGCTGCTCGGCGAACTCCGCACGGTCGGCGAACCGGTCCGGCTGCTCGCCGAACCGGCCCGGCTGGTCGGCGAACCGCTGCTGCTCGGCGAACCGCTGCTGCTCGGTGAACCGCTCGGGCTGCTCGGGCTGCTCGGCGAACTGCTGCTCGGCGAACCGGTCCGGCTCCTCGGCGTACCGCTGCTGCTCGAAGGCGGGCTGGTCGTGGTAGCGCTCGTCCTGGTCGGCCTCGAACCCGGCGGTCCGCTCGTCCGCCCCCGACGGGCCCTCCGCGCGCTCGTGCGGCGGCTCGTGCCCGGCGTCGGCGACCGGCACGTCGGCGAGATCCGGGTCCTCCGCCGCGACCTCCTCCGGCGCTCCGCCGTCGGCCCCCGCCCGGCCGGCCTCGGCCCCGGCGGGCCCGTCCTGCTCGGCGAACGGGCTCCACGGCCTGGTGTCGCCCGGCTCCGGCTCGTACTCGGCGGGCTGGTCGCGGTCGTACTGGGCGGGCGCGAACAGGTCCATGCCGTCGACGTAGGTGTCCCGCCGGTACCGGTCGTCGATGACCGGGCCGTCCTCCTCGAACCGCACCCGGTACGGCGGACCGCTCTGCGCGTACTCCACGACGTCCGGCTTCAGTTCGGTGAGGTTCGCGGTCTCCTCGACGTCGGCGGATCCGGCCGGTTCGGGCCCGTGCTCCCGCACGTGGAGGGGTTCCCGCAGGTGCACGGTCTCGCCCCCGTGCGCCGCCGCGCCCGCGTGCTCGGCGTCCGGGGCGTGCTCGCCGTCGCGCAGGTGCGCGGCGTCGCGCGCGAGCTCGGGCTCGTGCCCGGCCACGCGCGCGTCCTCGGGCTCGGCCGGGTGCTCGGGCTCGTCGGCGTCGAGCAGCTCCGGCAGCGGCGCGGCGACCGTCGCGCCCACCTCCGCCGGGACCTCGGGCCCGGCGAACGTCCCGAACGGCTCGGCCACCGGCAGCGCCGTGTCGCGGGGCGCGGCGGACGCGCCCAGGTTCGCGGCGGCGGCGATCCGCGCGTCCTCCCCGACCTCGGGGAGCGCGAAGTCGCCCGCCCTGACCCAGTCGACCAGCTCGGGCTCCGGCGGCACGCCGTACTCGCGCAGGTAGTAGCCCACGGCGGCGGGCCAGATCCAGGTGCCGTCGGTCTGGAACGCCACCGGCACCACGGCCGGCGACTCCGGGTTCAGCACGTCGGCGTCGAAGCCGCGCCCGATCACCGCGACCGGCGCGCGGTGCAGGTAGTCCAGCAGCAGCTCGCGCTCGTCCTCCGGCACCGGCGGCCGGTTCACCGACGGGCGACCGCCGGGGCCGGCGCCGTCGAACACCCGGGCCGTGCGGAAACCGCGCTGCGGCGCCGGCGGCGAGGGCTGCTGGGCGAGCCGGCGGCGCAGCCAGTCCGGCACGTTCTCCTCGGCGCGCGGGAAGAACCGCATCTCGTCCACGTAAGCCTGCGGCGGCGGCGGGGTCTGCCACGCGGGTTCCGCGCGGTCGAAGTCGAGGTTGTAGCTGGACGGGTGGTCCAGCTGGTAGCGGGCGTTGGACCAGCTGCCCCGGCCCTCCCGGTACATGCCGGCGCGCAGGCGCGAGAACAACCCCGCCACCTCCTGCGGCGGGGACCAGGCGCGCATGGTGCCGTCGGCGGACCTCACCTCCGCGGCCAGCTCGAAGTACCGACCGGTCGCCCGGTACTCCGCCGCCACGTGGCGCCAGTCGTCGGGGGCGGCCCGCATCAGCGTCAGGCCGATCTGCTTGACCAGCGCATCCTGCTCGGTCGGGTTCAACGGCTTCGGCTCGGACACGTGCACCATCTTCCCCCGCGACTCCCCGTGCGCGCACGGACCCCCGCTGCGCCGAACGGACTAACCGACCGGTGCTACCGGGGACTACACCCCGGCGACCGGCGGTTCGGCGCCCGTCCCGGGCACCTCCACGAGGCTCCCGTCAGCCAGGAGGTCCCGCACGGCCTGCGCGAGGAAGTACCCCGTGCCGCCGCCCGCCTGCCCGAACCAGGGCACCGCGATGCCCTTCAGCGCCGGCACCGGCTGCCGCACCCGATACACGTGGTAGCGGCGGTTCAGCCAATCCGGTGGCAACGACCGGTTGCCGAACTGGGTGCCCGCCGCGTAGACGAGGTTGCCGGTCTCCGGCCCGAGCCGGTCCAGCTCGGTCCCCGGCGCCAGCACCACGGCCTCGCGGTCGCGGAACAGCGACAGCGGCGGCTCGTCGGGCAGCGGCTGGATCTCCGCCACCGGCCGCGCGGCCGGCGCCCCGCCACCGATCCCGGGGCCGACACCGGCACCGGCACCCGGGCCGGTCCCGACAGCACCGGCACCGGCAGCACCGGCACCGGCAGTGCCAGCTCCGACAGCGCCGGTCCCGCCGACACCGGCACCGCTCACACCGGCACCGACAACACCGGCACCGACAGCGCCGGTCCCGACAGCGCCGCCGGACCGCGCCGCGTCCAGGTCCGACCGCCACAGCAGCTCGGCCAGCAGCGCCTTCGCCGCGTCCACCGCGTGCTCGTACACCCGCGGACGGCCGTGCGGGCCGCGGCCGGCGTCCCAGAACTGCACCTGCCAGCCGGTCGGCCCCGGCGCGGGCTCCAGCACCAGGGCGTCCGGCTTCGGCTCGACGATCCCGTACTCGTGCTCGCCCACGCCGTAGTGGTCCAGGCGCTCCTTGAGGTGCTCCAGCGCGCGCTGGTCGGCCTCGCCGATCCGCCGCGGCCGGTGCTCGGGCAGCGGCGCGCCCTCGGCCTGCCCGGTCGCGACGGCGGCGGCGGCGCTCCTCGCCTCCTGGTCGACCGGCGGCACGGCGTAGCCGCTGTCCCTGATGTGCTGCACCAGCTGCGGCGCCGGCGGCACGTGGTGGTGGCGCAGGTAGTAGGCGACGCCGGCGGGCCACACCCACGTCCCGTCGGTGTGGAAGGCGATCGGCACGGAGGGCGTCGCGTCCGGCTTGAACGCGTCCACGCCGTAGGACCGGGCGGCCAGCACGACGGGCGCGCCCTCCAGGTAGGCCAGGACGTCGTCCAGCTCCTGCGGGTGCACGCGGGGCCGGTCGTGGGTGGGCAGGCCGCGCGCGTCGACCCCGTCGAACACCGGGGCGGCCAGCACCGGGAGGGTGGGCGGGCGCAGCCCGGCCCGCTCCAGCAGCCACGCGGGCACGTCGTCGCGCGGGTGCAGCTCCAGCTCCGCGCGGTACTGCTCGGCCGCGGGCGGCGACGCCCAGTCCGGCTCGTGGTCCCGGTCGAACTCGGCCGAGTAGGTGTCCGGGTGCACCAGGTGCAGCTTCACGGCGAGCCAGGTGCCCCGGCCCGGCCGCGCCATGCCCTCCCGCAGCCGCACGAGGAACGGCAGCGCCTCGTCGGGCAGCTGCCACTGGAACGACCCGCCGAAGATCGTCAGGCCGGACGCCGCGGTCTCCAGGTGGGAGCCCGCCATCCGGAAGTCCACGAACAGCTGCTCCCAGTCGCCGGGCAGCCGCTGCACCAGCAGCGTGGTGACCGAGCCGAGGATCGCGTTCTGGTCCTCGACGTCCAACTGCGGGGCGGTCATGCGTTGCGCTCCTCGGTGGCGGCCTCGGCCAGCTTCGCCCGGAGCCAGTCCGGGAGGAAGACCTCGTCGCGGGGGAAGACCTCCAGGTCGCGCGCGAAGTCCGCGGCCGGGACCGGGGGCGAGAACAGCGGGTCGTGGTCGAAGTTGTAGGTGATGTCGATGCGGACCGGCGCGTTCACCACGCACCGGCACGAGAACCACGTGCCCCGGCCGGGCTGGTGGAGCACCCGGCGCATCTCCTGGAACGCCGCCGTCAGCTCCTCCGGCGGCAGCACCTCCGGCGTCGAGCCGTCGGGCCGGTACACCGTGAGCGCCAGGTCCTGCACCGCGACCGTCATCCGCACCAGCAGGTCGATGCGCCGGAAGTCCTCGGGGGCGGCGTCGAGCAGCAGGCCGCCGATGCGCTGGAGCAGCTCGTCGTGCCGCTGCTCGGGGGTCGGCGGGTCGGCGGGCGGCCCGGGGAGCGGCCCGGAGGGCGGCGTCGTGCTCATTCGGGTGGCTCCTGACGTGGATCTCGGTCGTGCCGTCGGTGAGCGTCACGCGCCGGCGGGTCCGGTACGCGTGCGGGTGGCGCTGGAGCGGTTCGCGCGGGGCGAAGGTCTCGATGATCCCGACCGTACCGCCGGCCCGGGGGGAGCTCGACCGGTCCGTCCCACCCGGCGCCGGCCCTCCCGCGGGGTGGGCGCCGGGCGGCCGTCGCCCCGGCCCCGGTCACGCCGCCGGCTCGACCGGTTCGCCGCCGCCCCGGCGGTTCGCGCCGCTCCCGGGTCCCCCGCGGTCGCGCGGTCCCGGCCCGCGGCTCCGCGAGGAGGGGGGCGACCCTGTCGCGCACGGCCGCGTGCCCGGCCTCCGGCCCGGCCCTGCGCCCGGTGGGATCGGTCACCGCTGTCCCCTCGCTCGACCCTCCAGGGGGCAGACGCTGACGGGACCCGTCGGGTTCCCGCGGATGCCGGGACGGGGTCGACCGGCTTCCCGGTGCAGAGTGGACCCGTGCTGCGCCCCTACCGCGAACTGGCCGCCGTCCCGGGACTGCCCGCGCTGCTGCTGTGGTCGCTGCTCGGCCGCGTGCACATCCCCGGCACGCCGCTGGCCACGTCGTTCCTGATCGCCGGGTGGACCGGGTCGTACGCGGTGGCCGGGCTGGTCGGCGGCGCGTTCGCGGTGGGCCTGGGCGTGGCGAGCCCGATCCGCGGACGCACCGCCGACCGGAGCCCGGCCGGCCGGCTGCTGCTGGTCACGGCACTGGGCTACGCGGTGGCCATCGCGGTGGCGGGGCTGCTGCCCGCGCTGCTGCCGCCGTCCTGGTGGCCGCTGTCGGTGGTGGTGGCGGCGCTGGCGGGCATGTCGATGCCGCCGGTGACGCAGGTGGCCCGCGCGGGCTTCCCCCGGCTGGCCGACGGGGCGGCGCGGCGGGCCGCGTACACCGTCGAGGCGTCCATGCAGGAGGTCATGTACGTCGTCGGGCCGACGCTGGTCGCGGTGGTCGTGGCGGCGGCGGGCCCGGGGGTCGCGCTGTGGCTGTGCGGCGCGCTGGCGGTGCTGGGCGCGTTCGGGTTCCGGGCGGCGGTGCGGCGGGCCGGGCTGGACGAGCCCGTCGCGCGCGGGCCGCGCCGCGGTGGGCGCACCCTGCTGGCCGACCGGTCGATGGTGTACGCACTGATCACGGGTCTGTGCGTGGTGGCGGCGCTGGTGACGGTCGACATGGTGTTGATCGCCTGGGCGCGGGAGGTGAGGCGACCGGTGATGGCGGGGGTGCTGACGGCGGTGTGGGCCGCGGGGTCGACGGTGGGCGGGCTGGTCGTGGGCGGGCTGGGCGGCGAGGTGCGGTTCACCCGGCGGATGGTGCTGCTGGCGCTGGGCCTCGCGGCGCTGGTGCCCGTGCTGCCGCCGGTGGCGTCGCCGTCGTCGGTGTGGCTGATCGCCCTGGTGCTGGGCGTCGGCGGGATGGCCATAGCGCCCGCGATGGCGGCCAACAACACCCGCGTCGGCGACCTCGCGCCGGAAGGGCGGGCGGCCGAGGCGTTCGGGTGGGTGAGCGCGTTCGCCACGGCCGGGTCGGCGGTGGTGCTGCCGCTCGCGGGGTGGCTGCTGGACCACGTCGGCCCCGCGGCGGCGGCCGGGGCGAGCGCCGCGGCGGCGGGGCTGGGCGCGCTGGCGGCCGGTCGGTCCGCGCGCCGGAGCGGCTGGTGCCGGAGGGCGACCTTGCTTGAGGGGGTTCCCGCGGTGCGACTGCGGGTGGTCGGGGCGGGCGTCGCGTTCGCGGGCGGGCTGTTCCTGGCCGTGCAGGCGCGGATCAACGGCGGGTTGGGGCACGTGCTGCGGGACGGGTTCCTGGCGGCGCTCGTGTCGTTCGGCGGCGGCCTGGCGCTGCTGCTGGCGCTGGTGCCGACCGCGGCCGCCGGGCGGGCGGGGCTGGCGCGGCTGCGGTCGGCGCTGCGGCGCGGCGAGATCCGCTGGTGGCACTGCACGGGCGGGGCGTGCGGGGCGTTCCTGGTGTCCGCGCAGGGGTTGACGATCGCTTCGCTGGGGGTGGCGGCGTTCACCGTGTCGGTGGTCGGGGCGCAGGTCATCAGCAGCCTGCTGGTCGACCGGGCGGGCCTGGGGCCGGCGCGGGCGCAGCCCTTCACGTGGTCCCGGGTCACGGGCGCGGTGGCGGCCGTGGTCGCGGTCGGGGTGGCGGTGTCGACCGAGTTCGGGCAGCCCGCCTCGCTGTGGCCGGCGCTGCTGCCGGCGGCGGCGGGCGCCGGGCTGGGCTGGCAGCAGGCGGCGAACGGCCTGGTCCGGGAGGCCGCGCGGAGCACGCGGGTGACGACCCTGGTCAACTTCGCGACCGGGACGGCGGTGCTGGTGGCGGTGGCGGCGGTGGACGTGGCGGTGCGGGGGCTGCCGACCGCGGCGCCGTCGTCGCCGTGGTCCTACGTCGGCGGCGCGCTGGGGGTCGTGGCGATCGCGACGGCCGTGGTGGCGGTGCGCTGGAGCGGTGTGCTGCTGGTCGGGATGGGGCAGGTGGCGGGGCAGCTGGTGGGCGCGCTGGCGGTGGACGTGGTCGCGCCGGCGGGCGGCGGGCGGCTCACGGCGGCGACCGTGGTGGGCACGGTGCTGACCCTGCTGGCGGTGGGCGTCGCGGCGCTGCCCGACCGCCGCCGGTCCGCCGCCCGCGAGCCCGGCGCGCCCGCGGGCGGGCGGTGAACCGGCTCGCGGGTCCGAGGGGCGGCCGGGTGGCGCAATCGGGGGGCGCGGTCCGGCGTGGCGCGGCCGGGTGGCGCGATCCCCGCGCGGCGGTGATGCGAAGATGGGGCGCGTGACGGCGACGATCCTCAACGGCAGGACCACCCGGGACGCGATCTTCGAAGACCTGCGCACGCGGGTCGCGGCGCTGGCCGAGCGGGGGGTGACGCCGGGCCTCGCCACCGTGCTGGTCGGCGACGACCCCGGTTCGCACTCGTACGTGAAGGGCAAGCACGCCGCGTGCGCCAAGGTCGGCATCACGTCGATCCGCCGCGACCTGCCCGCCGACACCACGCAGGAGCAGCTCGAGGCCGTCATCGACGAGCTGAACGCCGACCCGGCCTGCACCGCCTACATCGTGCAGCTGCCGCTGCCGAAGCACCTCGACGCCAACGCGGTCCTGGAGCGCATCGACCCGCGCAAGGACGGCGACGGCCTGCACCCGGTCAACCTGGGCAAGCTCGTCCTCGGCGTCGAGGCCCCGCTGCCCGCGACGCCGCGCGGCGTGGTCGAGCTGCTGCGCCGGTACGAGGTGCCGATCGCGGGGGCGAACGTGACGGTCGTCGGCCGCGGTGTGACGGTCGGCCGCCCGATCGGCCTGCTGCTGACCAGGCGCAGCGAGAACGCCACCGTGACGCTGTGCCACACCGGCACCAAGGACCTCGCCGCCGAGGTGCGGCGGGCGGACGTCGTGGTCGCCGGCGCGGGCAGCCCCGGCCTGATCACGGCCGACATGGTGAAGCCCGGCGCGGCCGTGGTGGACGTCGGCATCACCCGCACCGACGCCGGCCTGGTCGGCGACGTGCACCCGGACGTCGCGTCGGTCGCCGGGTTCCTGGCCCCGATCCCCGGTGGCGCGGGTCCGATGACCGTCGCCATGCTGCTGACCAACACGGTCGAGGCGGCCGAGCGCGACCTGACGGCCTGAGGGCGGGGCGGTGGACCTGATGCCGGAGCAGCGCTGGCGGTCGGCGGCGGGTCAGCACCTGCCGTTCGGGCTGGTGCTGGGCGTGGTGGTGCTGGGGCTCGTGCGCGTCGTGCAGTACCACTGGCGGCAGGGCGCGGTGCTGATCGGCGTCGCGCTGCTGGTCGCGGCGCTGCTGCGGGTGCTGGTGACCGACGAGCAGGCGGGGCTGATCGCGATCCGGAGCCGGGGCGTCGACGCCCTGCTGTACTCGGGGCTGGGGTTCGCCGTGATCGTCGTGGCGATGACCATCGTCGGCGGCCCGCTCAGCCGCTGACGCGACGACCGCCGGGCACCGGTCAGAGGCGGTCGACCAGGGCCGTGATCAGCTCGTCCAGCTCCGGCCCCGGGATCACGTCGGGCAGGGTCAGGTGCTCCACGACCAGGCCGCTCATCGCCAGGTACAGCGCCACGACGGTGGTCCGGTCCCCCGGCAGGCCGGTGCCCAGGTGGAACCGGACGTTCTCCGCCAGGTTCTCGCCGATGGTCCTGGTCAGCGCCGCCCGCAGCGCGGGCCGCCGGGTGGCCTCCAGGCGCAGTTCGAGCAGCGCGAGGTAGCCGGCGCGGTCCTGCGCGAGGCGGTCCACCAGCTCGTGCATCAGCCGGACCACCAGCGCCTTGTCCTTGCGCGCCCGCTCGATCCGGGCGAACACCTCGGGCGCGGGCCGGACCCGGACGTGGACGTGCTCCCCCACCTGCCGCAGCAGGTCGTCGCGGTTGGCGAAGTAGTTCGACGCGGTGCCCGCCGGCACGCCCGCCTCGGCGTCGACGGCGCGGAACGTCAGGCCGCGCGCGCCCTCGCGGGCCAGCACCTCGACCGCCGCGTCCACCAGGGCGGTCCGCCTGGCCGGGTTCCTGGTCACGAGCCCCTCCTTGACAACCACTCCGGTCGTAGTACTTCATATATAGTACTACAGACAGAGTGGTTGAAGGAGAGCACGTGCGAAACCTGACCTACCTGGTGGCGACGTCCCTGGACGGGTTCATCGCCGCCCCCGACGGCGGCTACGCCGACTTCCTGTTCGAGGGCGACCACATGGCCGCCCTGGTCGAGCGGTTCCCGGACGCGCTGCCCGCCCAGGCGCGGGAGCCCCTGGGCATCACCGGCCCCAACCCGACCTTCGACACCGTCCTGATGGGCCGGGCGACCTACCAGGCGCCCGGCGGCCTGCCCAGCCCGTACCCGCACCTGCGGCAGTACGTCGTGTCCCGCACCCTCGGCGACGTCCCGGCGGACGTGAGGGTCGTGGCCGACGACCCGCTCGCGCTGGTGCGCGCGCTCAAGGCCGAGGACGGCCAGGACATCTGGCTGTGCGGCGGGGGCAGGCTCGCCGGCTCGCTGCTGCCGGAGATCGACCGGCTGATCCTCAAGGTCCACCCGATCGTGCTGGGCCGGGGCGTCCCGCTGTTCGACGGCGAGTTCGCGCCGGGGCGGTTCACCGCGGTGGAGAGCCGGACGTTCACGTCGGGGGTGGTCTTCGCGACCTACGCGAAGTCCTGACCGCGGGCCCGGCCGCCGAGGGCCGCGCTCCCCCGGGCGAAGGCGGCGGAGCGGCGACCAGGGGACGGGGTCGGCGGAACGCGCCGCCGCGCGGAAGCCCGGCCCGACGCCCGCCACCCCGCGGCCGCGGGCGGGAGCCCTGCGGTGCCGCGCGGCGCTCGCGCGCCAGGCCGGGTTGTCGCCGCCGTCGGCGCGCGGTGGTTCGCCGGGCAGCGCGGCTCGGCGAGTGGGCGGACCCCGCGTCAGGACAGCTCGGCTCGGCGGGTGAGCGGACCCCGCGTCAGGACAGCTCGTCCGGCGCGCGGCGGGGCAGCGGGATCAGCAGTGGCAGCCAGTCGGAGACCTCCGGGCGGCCGGGTTCGCCGACCGCGCCGCCGGACCAGCCGGACCCGCCCCCCGGCCGGTGGAGCGCGCCACCCGGCCCGCCCGCCGAGCCCCGGTGGTCGTCGGGAAGATCACCGGACATCAGTCGCACACCCCTTCCACCGCCCACCGCCCGCCCGCGCGGATCAGCTGGGACGCCTGTTCTTCCCCGTCCGGGGCGGCGCCGAACACCCGGAGGCGGGTCGCCCGCACGGCGTGCCGGTCGTACCGCCACCGCTCGCCCACCGCCCACCGCCCACCGGTTTCGTCGCCTCGCACGAGCGGGCGCGTGCACGTCGATCACGTCGTTCCCCGGGCCAGGCCGCCGGGACGCCACGGGGCCAACCCGGGCCCGCCGTCGAACGACGGCCACTCGCGCGCACCGCACCGGGGCGACTCCGGCCCGGACCTGTCGGGACTCCGCGCCCCCGCCTCGCGCTCACCGCGGGCCGATGGTTCGGGGCGGTGCCCGCCGCACGCGGCGGCCAGGGCTCGGAGCAACCCGCGCACGCCGATCACCCCGCCACCGGGCAGGACGGCCCAGGGCTCGTCCGGGACCCCGTCGCACTGCGTTCGGCCTCGCTCCGGCCCCTCCCAGGACGAGGGACCGGAGCGAGGTGGTGGACGGCCACCCCCGACTCGGCCGCCGTGGGCGCCCCACGCCCCGACAGGCCGGCAACGGCCGCCCAGCACCCTTGCGCCGACTCCTCGGCCACCAGCGCGAGCAGCGACGGTGCCGACCCGCTCACCGACACCGCGCTGCCCCGCCGCAGGCCGCCCCACCGGAGGACGTCCGCCGATTCCCCGCGAACCGGCAGCACCCGAGCCGGTGTCGTGGTCGACTCGCCCGCCGCGCCTACCCCGAGCGCGACCGACGTCGCCGTTGCCGACCTGGACACCCGACCCTCCTCCCGCGAATCCGCACGCACCCCTGTGCGCGGACCGCCGTGGGAAGTCGGCGACCTGTCTGTCGAACAAACGTTCGAACGACGAGCTGATCTTATCCCCACCCGACCACCCGGTGTCAATGGCCACGAACGGGTGGCCGGCACACTGCACCGCGCAGCTTTCCGCGACGCACGGGGGGAAACCGTGAACGCACCTCACAACGGACCCGGACAACCGGGGCAGCCGGGCCGACCGGCCTTCGGCCAGCCCCCGCCACCCGGCTACGGCCCGCCCGGACCCGGGCCCCACCCGGCCCACGGCCCGGGGCAGCCAGGTCAGCCGGGGTACGGCCCGCCACCCGGCCCGCCGGGCTACGGGCCGTACCCCCAGCCCGGCGCGCACGGGCCGCAGCCGCCCGGGAAGAAGCGGACCGGGCTGATCGTCGGGCTGGCGGTGGGGGCCGTCGTCCTGGTCGTCGGCGGCGTGTTCGGCAAGCTCTACCTCGACTACAGCGACGAGCCCGGCGGCGGCCCCGGCGAGCAGCCCGTCGCCCAGTGCGAGCTGAGCCAGGAGCTGCGCGCCCAGGCCCACGTCAGCAGCTTCCGACTCGTCCAGGCCCCGCACGACAGCGAGAAGGGCCTGAAGATGACCCAGTGCGCGTGGGAGCAGACCAAGGGCAAGGACGGCCGGAACCCGCGCGTCCTGAGCTTCCACGTCTACGACTTCAGCAAGTTCTCCGACAAGCAGGACCGGAACCTGGAACAGGCGAAGAACAACTACTCGGGGTTCAACGTCTACGCGTGGGGCCAGCAGGCCAAGCCGATCCAGGGCCTGGGCGACGAGGCGATCATCGTCGCCCCTTCGGCACCGGCGGACCTCACCGAGGCGAACCTGCTGGTGCGCAAGGGCGCGGTGGTGTGGAACATCCGCTACTCGGGGCGGGACAAGGGCTTCTTCAGCGATTCGGAATTCCCGATCGGCGACGCCGAAGCCGTGGTCCGCAAGACCGCGGAGGAACTGACCAAGCGCTGAAGCCGAACTCGGGCCCAACGCCCTCGCGGCCACTCCGACCGAACCGTGACCGCTCCGCAAGCCGAGCTGAGCCGAGCCGCGCTCGCGCAACTCCGACGCGCTCAGGGCCGCGCTCCACACGGCGGCGGTGCAGCTTGCACCGCAGGCCACGCCTCGCGCGGCGGCGCTGCAGCTCTAGCCTCAGCCGCGCTCCGCGCGGCGGCGCTGTTCAGCGCAGCCGTGTGCCTCGTGTTCTCCCCGTACGGCCTGGGCGCAGCCCAATCATCTTTGTCGGGGGGTGTCAAGCACGCTCTTCGCTTGACACCCCCC